>SESB01000839.1_pt1 | contig 21752 bp, 22 predicted proteins | sample 3171441 | NCBI WGS metagenome assembly SESB01 (sample SAMN06051867, study PRJNA518727) | freshwater metagenome | biome: subpolar coniferous forest; feature: holomictic lake; material: water; isolation source: holomictic Lake 227, 6 m depth | place: Canada: near Kenora, Ontario | collected... | reverse complement strand
TCCTCGCCCCGCTACCTCAAGCGTTTTCCGGCCTACCAGCTCAAGATTGACCAGTCGTTTGTACGGGACATCACCGAGGACCCTGAAGACCGAGCCATCGTCAGCGCCATCATCAACATGGCGCGCAGTCTGGGCATTGGCACCATTGCCGAGGGCGTCGAAACCGAAGCCCAGTTAACCCTGCTGCGCGAGCAGGGCTGCAATGAAGTGCAGGGCTACTTCTTTTGCAAACCCCAGCCGCCCGAAGAACTGGTGAAGTTCTTGCGCGACCACCGCGCTTGATCAGGACTGCACCAGCCGCTTTGACTTGGCAATCGACATCAAAATGCCCAACCCCATGCCGAGCGTGACCATGGCCGTGCCGCCGTAGCTGATGAAGGGCAAGGGCACGCCCACCACCGGCAAAATGCCACTGACCATGCCCATGTTGACGAAGGCGTAGGTAAAAAAGATCAGGGTGATGCTGCCCGCCAGCAAGCGGGAAAACAGCGTGGGTGCCTCCAGCGCGATGGCCAGGCCGCGCAACACCAGAAAGATAAAACCGGCAATCAGCAGCAGGTTGCCGATCAAGCCAAACTCCTCAGAAAATGCCGCAAAAATAAAGTCGGTGGTGCGCTCGGGGATGAACTCCAGGTGGGTTTGCGTGCCCTGCATGAAACCCTTGCCCCAAAAGCCGCCAGAGCCAATGGCAATCATGCCCTGAATGATGTGAAAACCTTTGCCCAACGGGTCGCGCGACGGGTCGAGCAGCGTGCAAATGCGCTGCTGCTGGTAGTCGTGCAGCACCGGCCAGCGCACGCCATCGGCGCACAACTGCGGCTCAAACCCCACCACCAACGCCACGCCCACCAAGCCAATCAACAGCGGCGGCAACAGCAGTTTCCAGGACAGGCCGGCAAAAAAGATGACCGACATACCGGCCGACAACACCAAAATCGCGGTCCCAAGATCGGGCTGCTTGACGATCAACCCAATCGGCACCGCCAACAACCCCCCCGCCACCACAAAATCGAGCGGGCGCAACTGGCCTTCGCGCTTCTGGAACCACCAGGACAGCATCAGCGGTACGGCAATTTTGAGAATTTCGCTGGGCTGGATGATAATGCCGACATTGAGCCAGCGTGTCGCCCCCTTTTTGGTGACGCCCATCACCGCCACCGCCAGCAACAAAGTCACGCCCACCACATAAAGCGGCACAGCCAGGGACATCAAGCGCTGCGGGGGAATTTGCGCCACAAAAAACAGGATCGCCCCGGCCAGCAGCATGTTGCGGCCATGGTCCTCGAACCGGGTGCCGTGGTCGAAGCCGGAGGAGTACATGGTCATCAACCCGGCGCAGGCGAGCAACAACACGGCAAAAGCCAGCAGCCCGTCAAAGCCGCGAAACCAGGGCGCGATACGCTGCCACGGGTGAATGTTTCCAAATTTTTGCGCCATAGGGGAGGGATTATCCCGCGAGTGGTCCGCCCAAGACGCGCGCCCTTGATATACCAAGCTGTTTTCCCAACCTATGATCCAACGAATGTCATCCTCACTTCCCCAGCAAGCCCTCACCCACCTCCTCTACCTCCACGGTTTCCGATCCTCGCCGCAGTCGGCCAAAGCCCGCGTCATGGCGCAACTCATGGCGGAGAAGCACCCGGACATCCACTGGTGGTGCCCGCAATTACCGCCATCGCCCAAAGAAGCCATGGCCATGTTGACAAAAGGCATCCAGCACTGGCCGCGTGCCTCGATGGCGGTGATCGGCTCATCCCTGGGCGGGTTTTACGCCTCACAGGTTGCAGAGCAAACCGGCTGCCAGGCGGTGCTGTTCAACCCGGCGGTCAACCCGGCGCGGGATCTGGCCAAGTACATCGGCGAGCAAACCAGCTGGCATGACCCCCAGGAGCACTTTTTCTTCAAACCTGAGTTTGTGCAAGAACTGCGCGACCTGACCCTGCCCGCCATCGCGCATCCAGAGCACTGCCTTGCCGTCATCGCCCAAGGCGACGAGGTGCTGGACTGGCGCGAGATGTTTGAGCGTTACCAAGGCGCTCAGATTCGTCTTTTAGAAGGCAGCGACCACGCGCTGAGCGACTTCGAGGTGCATTTGCCGACTGTGCTGGCGTTTTTGAGGCTGGCGTCACCAAGGAATGTTTCTTGACCTTGCCACACAAAATCCTTACTATTCACATTAATGTAAGGAGCTAACATGTCGGAAGCCACGCTCACAAGCAAGGGGCAAATCACGATCCCCGTCGATATCAGGCGGGCTTTGTCCATCAGCCCCAAGGACCGGCTGACATTCACCCCCATGCCCGATGGAACCGTGGTGTTGCGTGCCAAGACCAAGTCCTTGCAGACCCTCAAGGGCATGCTTAAACCGACGTCTGGCACGGCGGTTTCCATTTCTGACATGAGCATGGGCTCGGCTTAATGGCGGCGCTGGACACCAACATCCTGGTTCGCTGGCTTACTGACGACGATAAAAAGCAAAGTGCCATCGTTGCCCGCTTGCTTGAGTCCACAGCGAACAATAGCGAGCGCTTGTTTGTCACGGTCACCGTCATGCTGGAGACCGAGTGGGTGCTCCGGTGCCGCTATCGCTTTGACAAGCCTTCGGTCACAGCCGCCCTGGACGCGCTCCTGAGCGTGACTGAACTTGAGTTCCAGACCGAACCGGCGTTGGAACAGGCCCTTTGGCGCTACAAACAGGCGGGCGCACCCGACTTTGCCGACTGTCTGCACCTGGCTTTGGTCAGTCAGGCCGGTCAGGGGCCTTTGCTGACCTTTGACGAGCGCGCTTCCAAGCTCGATGGCGCCCAACTGCTATTCAACTCAACAAGCATCGACGATCGACTCAAATGATAGGATTAATGATTCGATGCATATTTTGATGTGATTAATGAGAAGGTAATCATGGCTAAAAAACAACTCCAGTCAAATATTCTGGCCTATTTGAAAGGCCGTGCAAATCAAGGACTCGGGTCTGCTGGCGCCAACGACATCACCACGCAAATGGGGGAAAAGCGCCCAACCGTTAACCGCTACTTGACCACGCTGGTTTCTAATGGCGCAATTTTGCGTGAGGGATCGGGCCCTGCGACAAGCTACAGAATTGCAGCGCCCACCACGCACCCCGCCACGCCGACGCAGGCGAGCCCAATCACCCCTCAATCAAATGGGACGGCATCGCCCCCGTGGAGCCCAAAGGCGCTTGAACTGCGCGCCAAATTAATGGCGCCCATTGGCACGCGGACCCCCGTTGCATACCAACGGTATTTTGTGGACGGCTACACGCCTAATCAATCGTCGTTGCTACCGCCGCACTTGGCTGAAGCATTATTCGCGACTGGCCGCGCCCAAGGCCAGCAGCCAGCAAGTACCTATGCACGCAAGGTGCTGGAGCAATTGCTGATTGATTTATCCTGGCATTCATCACGACTGGAAGGTAACCGCAAAAGCCTGCTCGATACCCAGCAACTTTTTGCCAAGGGCCGCTCAACTGGCGACGACTTGGAGGCCACCATGCTCTTGAACCACAAAGAAGCAATTGAGTTCATGGTCGATGCGGTTCCTGAGTATGGAATCACCGTTCCCGTGGTGCGCAACATTCAGAGTCTGCTGATGCAAGGCCTGCTTGAAAACCCGGATTCCGTTGGGGCCATTCGCAGCACAGTGGTCAACATCACGAACTCGGTTTACTTGCCAACACAGGTTCCGACGCTTCTGGCGGAGATGCTTGGGCTTGTTGTTGAGAAGGCAAGGCAGATCAAGAACCCGGTGGAGTCAGCATTTTTTCTTTGGGCCAATATTGCCTACCTTCAACCGTTTGAAGACGGCAACAAACGCACAAGCCGACTTTGCGCAAACCTCTCCTTGATGTTGTCCAATTGCGCGCCACTTTCGTTCCTTGATGTCGAGCAGGAAGACTATGCCATCGCCGTGACCGGCGTGTATGAACGACTGGATGTCACTCTGGCAGTGGAGTTATTTGAGTGGACATACCGCCGATCAATCGACAAGTACAAGGTGATACTGGAGTCAATGGGCTTACCGGACCCATTCCGAGCCCGGTATCGTGAGTATTTAGGCGATGTAATTCGACAGGTAGTGACTGAAAACGCAACCGTTATTGAGGCTGGCGCAGCTCTGGCGCTCCCCGAGTCGGATCGAGATACTTTTCAGGCGCTTTTGCGCAAAGAGCTGCAGAACCTTGAGCCGTTTAACTGTGCCCGCTATCGGCTAACCATCAAAAAAACTGAGGATTGGATTAAAAAAGGTCGATTCATGTAGCGCTGCGAGTACCTATTGCGTTTCGCGCCACCCCCTTTTGCAGAGACAATGCGCCTCATGTTTTTATTGTTTGAAGAAGCCGGAAAATTCATGGCCGGTCGGGTGCTGTCAGAGGCGGAATCCTCTGCACAGGTGGAGTTGGACAGTGGCAAGCGGGTCAAGGTCAAGGCGGCCAACTACTTGCTCAAATTTGAGAAACCATCCCCAGCCGCGCTGATCGCGTCGGCGCAAGCCATCAGCCAATCCATTGAACTGGAGTTGGCGTGGGAGTTTTCGCCCGAAGACGAGTTCGGCTTTGCCGACCTGGCGCGCGAATATTTCAGTGCCAATGCCACGCTGGAGCAGCAGGCGGGCACGTTGGTGCGCCTGTTTGAGTCGCCGCATTACTTTCGCCGCGCGGGCAAAGGGCGCTTTCGCAAGGCGCCGGCCGACATCATCGCGCTGGCCTTGGCTGCGATCGAGAAAAAGAAACAAATCGCCCTGCAAACTGAGCAATGGGTAAAAGACCTGAGCGCAGGCGTTTGCCCACAGGCCATTCGCGACCAGCTCTACAAAATCCTGTTCAAGCCCGACAAAAATGCGGCGGAGTACAAAGCGGTGGTCGAAGCCTCGCGCGCCACGCACCTGGGTCCGCTGGAGTTGCTGATCAAGGCCGGGGCGATTGATTCGCCTTACCAGTTCCACTGGCGCCGGTTTTTGCTGGAGAACTTTCCCAAGGGCACCGGTTTCCCCAAACTGGAAGCACCGCTCATCAAAGACGAGTTGCCGCTGTCCACCGCCCGCGCGTTCTCGATTGATGATTCGGCCACCACCGAGATTGACGATGCGCTCTCGGTGCAGGGCCTGGGCACCGGCACGGTGGTGGTCGGCATTCACATTGCCGCGCCCGGCCTGGCGATTCAACCCGGCAGCGCGATTGACGTGGTGGGCCGCAACCGCTTGTCTACCGTTTACATGCCGGGCTACAAAGTCACGATGCTGCCCGACGACGTGGTGCAAACCTACACGCTGATGGAGGGTCGCGACTGCCCGGCGGTGTCTTTGTATGTGACGCTGGATGAAGCCACGCTGACGATCACCGGCACCGAGACCAAGCTTGAGCGCGTGCACATTGGCGCCAATTTGCGCCACGACCAGTTGGACGCCATCGTCACCACCGAGTGGCTGGAAAACCCTGAGTTTTTACACCAAATCGACCCGCAGCCCTTGCTGCATAAGCGTGAGCAGCTATCATTTTTGCACCGCCTCGCCAAAGACCTGAAAGCCAAGCGCGAAGTGGTGCGCGGCAAGCCGGAGAACTTCAACCGGCCTGATTACAACTTCAAGCTGGTCGGCAACGACGGCGCCGAGCCGCAGGGCACCGAGCAAGTGCAGATCAGCATCCGGATGCGCGGTGCGCCGCTGGACCTGATCGTGTCCGAGGCCATGATTTTGGCCAACAGCACCTGGGGCAGCTGGATGGCGGAGCTGGGCGTGCCCGGTATTTACCGCAGCCAGGCGTCGATGTTGCCGGGCGTCAAGGTGCGCATGGGCACGCGCGCTTTGCCCCATGCTGGGCTGGGCGTTAAGAGCTACGCCTGGAGTAGCTCGCCGCTGCGCCGCTACACCGATCTGGTCAACCAATGGCAAATCATTGCCTGCGCGCGCCACGGTAAAACCGCCGCGCTGGTGGCGCCGTTCAAGCCCAAAGATGCCGACCTGTTCTCGATCATCTCCAGCTTTGATAGCGCTTACTTCGCTTACAACGATTACCAGCGGGCGATTGAGCGATTCTGGACGCTCAAGTTTGTGCAGCAAAACGGCATCACCGAGCTCACCGCCACCGTCTTCAAGGACAACATGGTGCGCGCCGACGACCTGCCGCTGGTGCTGCCGGTGATGGGTGCGGCCGGTTTGCCACGCAACGCCCGCGTGCTGGTGCGTCTGGGTGAGATTGACGAGGTCACGCTCGACATCCATGGCACCGTCATTGAGCGACTTGACGCCGTCACTGAGGCCGAGAGTGGCGCCGACGAAGCTGGTGATGACGATGAAGAAGCCACCGCCGGCCCGATTGCGATTGCGGTGGACATGAGCGAAACTCCCGACGAAACCCCATCCGTCATTCAGGAAACAACGACACCGTGAACCTGCGCTCTTTCAGCGTTCTTCAGCTGGCACTCGGCGCCTCCATCGCCGTGCATGCCGTGCTGTTGACGGTGCGTTTTGTAGACCCGCAGGCTTTCAACCGCGTGTTTGAAGACACGCCGCTGGAAGTGATTCTGGTCAATGCCCGCACCACCGAGCGACCTGAAAAAGCCCAAGCCATTGCCCAGGCCTCGATGGCCGGTGGCGGCGATGCAGAGGCCGGCCGAGCCACCAGCCCACTGCCACCGTCACTGCGGGCGGTCACGGGTGACGACGCCGAGCAGGAAGCGCAGCGCAAACTGCAAAACTTGCAAGAGCAGCAAAACCTGATGCTGGCGATGGTCAAAAACAAACTGGCTGCCCTGCCCCCGCCTGATCCCAAGCAGGCCAGCACTTCGCCCGACGAGCAGGATCGCGAAGAAAAGCGCCGCCAATTGATCAAGCTGCTGGCCGAGATTGAGCGGCGCATCAACCAGGAAAATGCCCGGCCCAAGAAACGCTACATCAGTCCGGCTACCCGCGAAGAGGTGTATGCAATCTACTACGACCACATGCGCCGAGCGGTGGAAGACAAAGGCACCGAGAACTTCCCCGAAGTCGGCGGCAAAAAACTCTATGGCACGCTGACCATGGGCGTCACCATCAACCATGACGGGCGCATCCTCAAGACTGAAATTGTCGAGAGCTCGGGCAGCCGCACGCTTGACCGCCGGGCCGACGCCATTGTGCGAAGTGCCGCGCCGTTTGGCCGCTTCAACGAGGCCATGCACCAAAAGGCTGACCAGATCTGGGTGGTGTCGCGCTTCAAGTTCACCCGCGACGAAACCTTAGAGACCAAACTCACTACCAAGTAACCATGACGATTGATCTTTATTGCGTGATGGGCCACCCGATTGAACACAGCAAATCGCCGTGGATTCATGCACGTTTTGCCGAACTGACGGGGCAGACCCTGCGCTATGGCAAGCGCTTGATTGCGCTGGACGGCTTTGTGCCCGCCGTGCAGGCGTTCGTGGCCGAAGGCGGCCAAGGCTGCAACATCACCGTGCCCTTCAAGTTTGAAGCGGCCGCCCTGGCCACCCACACCAGCGAGCGCGCCTTGCTGGCGCAAGCCTCCAACGTGCTGACCTTCAAAGACGGCGCCATTCTGGCCGACAACACCGACGGCGCCGGTCTGGTGGGCGACATCCAGCGCAACGCCGGGGTCGACTTGCGCGGTCGCCGGGTGCTACTGATCGGCGCAGGCGGTGCTGCTGCCGGTGTGCTGGGGCCGCTGCTGCTGGCACAACCGGCCCATATCACCGTGACCAACCGCACGCTGGCCAAGGCCAGCACGCTGGTGGCGCGTCATGCCACATTGGCTTTGCTACAAAAAACTGAGCTACTCGCGCAGGATCTACGGGGGCTGGAGGGCGATTTTGATGTCATCATCAATGCCACGGCCAGCAGCTTGAATGGGGGCGGTGTGCCGGTTGCGGCCAGCACCCTGAAACCCGGCGCACTGGCCTACGACATGATGTACGGTCCCGCTGCCGAGGGCTTCCTGAACTGGGCGCGCGAACACGGTGCCGTGGCCCGCGACGGTTTGGGCATGCTGGTGGAGCAGGCCGCTGAGTCATTTTTGATCTGGCGCGGTGTGCGCCCACCCTCGCAACAGGTCTTGACCGAGTTGCGGGCAGCCATCGGCTAAGGCCATGAAACCATTCAAACGCTGGTTGGGTTTGGCCGTGGCCGCAGTGCTGGCACTGCAACTGTTTTTTATTGTTCGCATTGCCAGCATGGCGGTGGTGGCACCGCAGTCCACCGCCTTTGAACGCTCCGAAGCCTGGCGAATTTTGAACGAAAAAGGCAAATTACCTTGGCGCCAGCAGTGGGTGGCTTACCCGCAGATTTCGGACAATCTCAAGCGCGCCGTGATCGCCTCTGAAGACGATGGCTTCGCTTACCACGACGGCGTGGACTGGGACGCGTTGGAGAAAGCCTGGCAAAAAAATGCCAAGGCCGAAGCACAAGTCGCCAAGCTCGCGCCGTCCAAAAAATCAGGCACCGCTGTGGCAAAACCAGCACGCGCGCCCAAGGTGGTGGGCGGCTCCACCATCACGCAGCAATTGGCTAAAAACCTGTTTTTATCGGGCGAGCGCACGCTGTTGCGCAAAGGCCAGGAGTTTGTTTTGACGATGTTGCTGGAGGCCTTGCTGAGCAAGGAACGCATCCTGGAGATTTACCTCAACAGCGTGGAGTGGGGTGAGGGCGTGTTTGGCGCCGAGGCCGCCGCGCAACATTACTTTCGCAAACCCGCCTCGCGCCTCACCGCCTATGAGGCGGCCCGCTTGGCGGTGATGCTGCCGCGCCCCAAGTATTTCGAGAAGCTGTCCAATTCCAGCTACCTGTCCGAGCGCGCTGGCGTGATTGCCGGGCGTCTGGTGAATGCCGAGCTGCCTTGAGCAAGCCATTGCGAGACTGACTTTAAGCCTAATAAGGCTGTAACCCAAGTGTAATAAGCGCAAGAAGCTATTAAATACATAGCAAAACATAAGGGTTCATCATGAAAAATAAAACAGAAGCAGCCGCAGAACCCGCAAACCACATTGCGGTATTCCAAGAAACCACCATTCGCCGGGTCTGGCATAACGAGGAGTGGTGGTTTGCCATTGTTGACGTGATTGGCGTTCTGACCGATTCGGTGCAGCCAGAAGGTTATGTCAAAGATCTGCGCCGTCGCGACCCGGAGCTGGCCAAAGGGTGGGGGCAAATTGCCACCCCCCTTCGGGTTGAGACGGCGGGCGGTGCGCAGCGGGTGAATTGCGCCAACACCGAAGGCCTGTTCCGCATCATCCAGTCCATCCCGTCGCCCAAGGCCGAACCCTTCAAACGCTGGCTGGCCCAGGTGGGTTACGAGCGGGTGAAGGAAATCGAAAACCCCGAGCTGGCCAGCGCCCGCGCCCGCGAGTTGTACCAAGCCAAGGGCTACCCGCAGGCGTGGATCGAGAAACGGTTGCGCTCCATCTCCGTGCGCGGGGAGCTGACCGACGAATGGAAAGCGCGCGGCGTGGCCGAGGGCAAAGAGTATTCGATATTGACCGCCGAAATCGCCCGCGCCACCTTTGGCGTGAGGATTAAAACCCTCAGCCTGACCGACTTTCGCGCTTTTCCCGGCTACGCCGGCCTGCCTGTTCAGCAAACATAATCAGCTCTCAATTTAATAGCACATGAGAATATTAGGCATTGACCCCGGTCTGCGCACCACTGGTTTTGGCGTGATTGATGTGGACGGATCCGAACTCAGCTACGTGGCGAGCGGCACCATCAACACCACCAAATTCATTGAACGCGGCCAACTCCCGGCTCGTCTGAAAATTTTGTTTGATGGCATCCGCGAAGTAGTGGAGCGCTACGAGCCGGACTCGGCCTCGGTGGAGATCGTGTTTGTCAACGTCAACCCGCAGTCCACCTTGCTGCTGGGCCAGGCCCGTGGTGCTTGCATCACGGCACTGGTGTTCACTGACTTGCCGGTGGCCGAGTACACCGCGCTCCAAATGAAACAAGCCGTGGTCGGCTATGGCCGCGCCGACAAAACCCAGGTGCAGGAAATGGTGCGCCGCCTGCTCACCCTGCCCGGCCTGCCCGGACCGGATGCGGCCGACGCGCTGGGCCTCGCTATTACCCACGCCCATGCCGCCAAGGCCATGGCCCGCCTGGCTCAAGCGGATGGCGCGCTGGGGGCTGGCAGCGGAAAATACAAAGCCGGGCGCAGCCGCTGAACAGCAGGCTTGGCGAGGCCTGATCTGCCCATTGCACCGCGCCCTGTTCAAGGCCAGAATACAGGCGTCATAGGTTCATTTTTTGCTTTTTCTCAAGCTGATCGCCTACACACCGGGGTCAAATCTAGTTTTTAGAGAATTTTTTGTTCATCGACTGGGCGAGCATGAATATCAAACAAAGTGAGTTGGACGGGGTGCTTTCCCGCTACGGCCACAAGCCACAGGGCTTGGTTCAGATCCTGCGAGAAACGCAGCAATTAACGGGCTGGTTGCCGCGAGAGTTACTGGGCCAGATTGCGGACGCGTTGGGCCTGACGCTGGCCCATGTGCAAGGCGTGGCAGGTTTCTACCGCTTCTTTCATACCCACCCGGCAGGCACTTACCGCGTGCTGTTCAGCGACAACATCACCGACCGCATGCTCGGCAGCGAGGCGCTACTACAAGACCTGTGCCAACGGCTACAGATTCAACCCAATCAGATGCGCGCTGATGGCCGCGTCAGCGTCGCCACCACCTCCTGTACCGGGCTTTGCGAACAAGGTCCGGCTGCGCTCATCAACCACAAGCATGTGGTCACCCGCCTGACACCGCCGCGGATAGCGCAAATGGCGGCTCTGATTGAGCAACAAGTGCCGCCCGACCAATGGCCGCCAGTATGGTCGCAGGTAGATGATTCGATCCGTTTGGCTGACGTCAAACTGGGCCACCAACCCGCACCCGGCCAGGGCATTGCGGCGGCCATAGCACGCGGACCGCAGGCCATGCTCGAGGACCTCAAGCGCTCCAAGTTACGTGGACGCGGCGGGGCCGGGTACGCCACCGCGACCAAATGGCAACTCTGCCGCAACGCCCCGGGCCACACGCATTACGTGGTGTGCAATGCTGACGAGGGCGAGCCCGGCACCTTCAAGGACCGCGTGCTGCTCACCAGCTATGCCGACTCCGTGCTGGAGGGCATGACCATCGGCGCCTACGTGGTGGGCGCCCAGCGCGGGCTGATTTACCTGCGCGGCGAGTACAGCTACTTGCTGGAAAACCTGCACGCCGTGCTGCAACGGCGCCGTGAGCAAGGGCTGCTGGGCGCGTCCATTCTGGGCAAGGCCGGTTTTGACTTTGACATCGACATCCATGTCGGCGCCGGGGCGTATGTCTGCGGCGAAGAGTCGGCACTGATCGAATCACTGGAAGGCAAACGCGGCACCCCCCGCATCCGCCCGCCGTTTCCGGTGGAGCGGGGCTATCTGGGGCAACCGACCACGGTCAACAACGTGGAGACCTTCAGCGCCGTCACCCACATCGCGGTCAACGGCGGCGCCTGGTGGGCGAGCATTGGCACCGCGCAATCAACCGGCACCAAGATCCACTCGGTGTCTGGTGATTGCGAACGCCCCGGCTTGTACGAGTACCCGTTTGGCACCCGCATCGGGCGCATTCTGGAAGACTGCGGTGCCCGGGACACCCAGGCGGTGCAGGTGGGCGGGCCTTCTGGTGTGTGCCTGTCGGCGTTTGAGTTCACGCGCCGTATTGGGTTCGAGGATGTGCCCACCGCAGGCGCCTTCATGGTGTTCGACCGGTCGCGCGACATGTTTGAGGTGGCGCGCAACTTTGCCCAGTTTTTTGCCCATGAGAGTTGCGGTTTTTGCACACCGTGCCGGGTCGGCACCGAACTGGTGGTGCGCCGCCTCGACAAACTCAGCCAGGGCTACGGTTCCAGCGATGACCTGCAAGTGCTGTTCCAACTCGACAAGCTGATGCACGGCACCACCCATTGCGGCCTGGGCGCGGCGGCCTGCAACCCACTGCGCGACACCATCGCCAAGTTTCGCCCGGCCTACGAGCGGCATTTGAAGTCCTTGCACTTTGTGCCCGGTTTTGACATGGATGCTGAAGTCTCGCAAGCGCGTCTGGCGACCGGACGTGACGACAGCCAGGCCCACATGGAGAATTTATTGTGAGCAAGACCCGCATCGACGCCCTGAGCCCGGGCACTTTTTTACTGGACGGCCAGGAAGTTGAATTTGGCCCCGGCGACACCGTGCTGCAAGCCGCCACCAGCGCCGGGCACTACATCCCGCACCTGTGCTGGCATCCGGATTTTTCAGCCAATGGCTCGTGCCGTCTGTGCACCGTCAAGGTTAACGGGCGCAGTGGCGCAGCGTGCACCGTGCAGGCCGCCTCGGGCCAGAACATTGAAAGCAACACCGACGAACTGAACGCCCAGCGCAAAACCGTGCTGCAAATGCTGTTCATCGAGGGCAACCATTTTTGCCCATCGTGCGAGAAAAGTGGCAAATGCCTGCTGCAAGCCACGGCCTATGAAATGGGCATGGAGGGGCCGCATTTCGAAGAGTTTTACCCCAACCGTCGGGTCGATGCCAGCCACCCCGATCTGCTGCTCGACCTCAACCGCTGCATTTTGTGCAGCCTGTGCGTGCGCGCCAGCGCCGAGGTTGATGGCAAAAACGTCTTTGCCATTGACGGCCACGGCATTCAGACGCACCTGGTGGTCAACAGCCCCAGCGGAAAACTGGCCGACAGCGCCCTCAAACCCAACGACACGGCCGCCAACATCTGTCCGGTCGGTGCTATTTTGCACAAGCGCATTGGCTTTGCCACCCCCTACGGGCAGCGCCGCTTTGACATCTCACCGATCTCACAGCAGGTTGAGGAAGACGCACCATGACGACTCAAACCAACACTATGACGCCCCTGCACGCCCCGCGCAAGCTCAAACTGGCGACGGTCTCACTCGCGGGTTGTTTTGGCTGCCACATGTCTTTTCTGGACATCGATGAGCGCCTGTTGCAACTGCTGGAGCTGGTTGAATTCGACCGCTCCCCGCTGACGGACATCAAGACCGTGGGCCGTTGTGATATTGGCCTGATCGAAGGCGGTCTGTGCAACACCGAGAACGTGCAGGTGCTGCGCGAGTTCCGAGCTCAGTGCAAGACGCTGGTGGCGGTGGGCGCTTGCGCCATCAACGGCGGCTTGCCGGCGCAGCGTAACAACCTGGACCTGGGCGTGATACTGCACAGCGCCTACGCCGAACGGAACGGCCTGAGCAAGGGCAGCGCCATCCCCAACGACCCCGAACTGCCCATGATGCTCAACCAGGTGCACCCGATTCACGAGGTCGTGCATGTGGACTACTTTCTACCCGGCTGCCCGCCCTCGGCCGATGCCTTCTGGACCTTTTTGAACGATCTCATGGCCGGGCGCACACCGCACCTCGGCCATGGCTTGATGCACTACGACTAAGCATGAACACCTCACTTGAAACCGCCTCCCCCGCCGCCGTCACGCAAGGCTTGCGCCGTGTGGCCATTGACCCGGTCTCACGGGTCGAAGGCCATGGCAAGGTCACCATCCTGCTCGACGCCAACAACCACGTACAACAGGTGCGCCTGCACATCGTCGAGTTCCGGGGCTTTGAGAAATTCATCGAAGGCCGCCCCTACTGGGAAGTGCCAGTGATGGTGCAGCGCCTGTGCGGCATCTGCCCGGTGTCACACCACCTGGCAGCCTCCAAGGCGATGGACCTGATCGTGGGCGCATCACCCGTCACCGCGTCAGCCGACAAGATTCGCCGCCTGATGCACTACGGGCAAATGCTGCAATCGCACGCCCTGCACTTCTTTCATCTCTCGTCGCCCGACCTGCTGTTTGGTTTTGACTCGGATGTCAACCGACGCAACATCGTGGGCGTGGTGCAGGCACACCCCGAGATCGCCACCAAGGGCGTGATGCTGCGCAAGTTTGGGCAGGAGGTGATTCGGGTCACCGCTGGCAAGCGGGTGCACGGCACGGGCTCGGTGCCCGGCGGCATGAACAAGCACGTGAGCGCCGAAGACCGCGCCCTGCTACAACGCGATGTGGCGCAAATGACCGTCTGGGCATTAGAGGCCGTCAACATTGCCAAGCAACTGCACGCGCAGAACCCGGCGCTTTACAACAGCTTCGGCAGCTTTCGCTCCAACATGCTCTCGCTGGTGCGGGCCGATGGCGCAATGGATTTGTACGACGGCGTGCTCCGGGCGCGTGACGACAAGGGTCAAATCATCGTGGACGGCGCCAATGACCAAAACTACCTTGACCTGATTGAGGAGTCGGTCAAGCCCTGGACCTACATGAAGTTTCCCTTCCTCAAAAGTCTGGGGCCTGATCTGGGCTGGTACCGGGTCGGACCACTGGCGAGGATGCAAAACTGCGACTTCATCCCCAGCCCGCTGGCCGAAGCCGAGCGCCGCGAATTCATTGCCTGGGGCCAGGGCGAGCCGATCCAGGCCACGCTGGCCTACCACTGGGCCCGCATGATCGAGATGCTGCACAGCATCGAAGTCATCAAGGAGTTACTCGACGACCCGGCTATTTTGTCGGGCGATTTGATGGCCAGCGGCCCGCGACGACGCAGCGGTGTCGGCGTGATCGAGGCGCCCCGTGGCACCCTGATTCACCACTACGAAGTGGGCGACGACGACCTCGTGACGATGTGCAACCTGATCGTCTCCACCACCCACAACAACCAGGCCATGAACGAAGCCGTGCGCTCGGTGGCACGCGAGTACCTGGATGGGAACGAGTTGACTGAAGGCCTGCTTAACCACATTGAAGTCGCCATCCGGGCTTACGACCCTTGCCTGTCCTGCGCCACCCATGCGCTCGGCCAAATGCCGCTGGATGTGGCGCTGGTCGGGGCTGACGGCACGTTGATTGACCGGGTCATCAAGTCCCAAAGCGGCCAACTGCAGCGCGACCTGGCATCAGCCATCGGCCTGCCCGCATGACGATTGACCGCCCTGCGGTGGCACCGGTGCTGGTGTTTGGCTGGGGCAACCTGAGCCGGGGCGACGATGCCTTGGGACCCCTGTGCCTTGAGCACTTGCGCGACGCGCTGGCCGCTGATTCCCAAGTTGAATGTCTTGACGATTACCAGTTGCAAATTGAACATGCGCTGGACTTGGTAGGACGCCAGCGCGTTCTGTTCATTGATGCCAGCCTGACGTGCCAAACTCCGTTTGAAGTAACCCTGTTAGAGGCGGCACAAGATGCCAGTTTCACCACGCACGCCATGTCACCCCAAGCGGTAATGCAGGTGTTTTGCACGATGCGGGGAGAGTCGCCACCGCCTTGCACGCTGCTGGCGATTCGCGGTGAACGTTTTGAATTGGGAGAGCCGCCAAGCGCCGACGCTTTGGCGAATCTGGCAGCGGCTCAAAAGTGGGCTCTCGACTGGCTGAGAGCACCGCAAGTGCAGCGAACGCCCGACTGTGTGGTCTAAGCAATCCGCTCCAGAATCAGTACGGCAAAAAACCCGAATCCCGCGATCAGTGCCCACTTGAGGGTGCGCAGCCCGTACTCACGGTAGCGCGGTTGACCGGTCGCCACATAGAACGTAAACGACACCACCGCGCCCAGCAGCATCAGGAGAATGAGCCAGCGAAAGAGCAGCATGGTTTACCAGGCGCGCGCCAGTTGCGCAAAATTCTTGGGTGCGAGTTTTTCGTCCGAGAAAGTCACCACGTCCCAGGCATCCGGGTGGTTCAGCAACTCCCGCAGCAGCAGGTTATTCATGGCATGGCCGGAGCGCCGGGCGCTGTAGCTGGCCAGAAACGGTTTGCCGATCAGGTAGAGGTCGCCCATGGCGTCGAGGATTTTGTGCTTCACAAACTCGTCGTCGTAGCGCAGGCCCTCGGCATTCAAAATTTTGTAATCGTCCATCACGATCGCGTTGTCCAGCCCGCCACCCAGAGCGAGGCCGTTGGCGCGCATCATTTCCACATCTTTGGTAAAACCAAAAGTGCGGGCGCGGGCAATGTCTTTGGAGTAGGAGTCGACACTCATGTCAAACACCACGCGCTGGCCGGTGGCGTCCACCGCCGGGTGGTCAAAGTCAATCTCGAAACTGAGCTTGTAGCCGTGGAACGGCTCCAGGCGCGCCCACTTCGTGTTGGCGCCTTCGCCCTCACGCACTTCGACCGGTTTGAGCAAGCGAATAAAGCGCCGGGGCGCATTTTGCAACTCGATGCCGGCGGTTTGCAGCAGAAAAACAAACGACGCCGCCGAGCCATCCAAAATGGGCACCTCTTCGGCGGTGATGTCCACATAGAGGTTGTCGACCCCCAAACCGGCACAGGCCGACATCAAATGCTCCACCGTGAACACTTTCGCGCCCCCGGCAGAGATGGTCGACGCCAGCCGCGTGTCGGTCACCGCCAAAGCCGAGATCGGAATTTCCACCGGCTCGGGCAAGTCAACCCGCCGGAACACGATTCCGGTATCAGGCTGCGCCGGGCGCAGCGTGATCTCGACGCGCTGGCCGCTATGCAGCCCCACGCCCACGGCGCGGGTCAGGGATTTGAGGGTTCGTTGTTTAAGCACCTAATCAGCTTGTTTGCGCAAAAACGCGGGGATCTCAAAATCATCCATGCCGCCCGATGCCAGTGCATCAACCTTGGCTGCCGCTTGGGTACGGTCACGGGTGCGCCAGACGCTCGGCGTGGACATCGAACCATAGTCCGGTTGCGACAGACCCACGGGAGCCATGCCACTGGAGGCCATCGAACCGCTCACGGGTGTGTTCAGGGTCGGCACATGGAAAGGCACGTTGTCGGTACCGGTGCGCAGCACTTGCAGCGGCGGTGCCGTGCGGCGTGCGCCCATGCGGCTCAGGCCCGTAGCGACCACAGTGACGCGAATCTGGTCACCCAGCTCATCGTCGTAGGCGGTGCCGTAGATGACATGCGCATCAGGCGACGCGTAGGCACGAATGGTGTTCATGGCCAGCTTGGACTCGGACAACTTCAGGGAGCCCTTGGCGGCGGTGATCAACACCAGCACGCCCTTGGCACCCGAGAGGTCAATGCCTTCGAGCAGCGGGCAAGCCACGGCTTGCTCGGCGGCGATGCGGGCGCGGTCCGGGCCAGCGGCCACCGCAGTGCCCATCATGGCTTTCCCAGGCTCACCCATGACAGTGCGCACGTCTTCAAAATCGACGTTGACATGGCCAGGCACGTTGATGATTTCGGCAATGCCGCCGACGGCGTTTTTCAACACGTCATTGGCGTGGGCAAATGCCTGGTCCTGGGTAACGTCGTCGCCCAGCACGTCAAGCAGTTTTTCGTTCAACACGACGATTAACGAGTCGACATTCGCTTCCAGTTCGGCCAGGCCGCTGTCGGCATTGGTCATGCGGCGACCGCCTTCAAACTCGAACGGTTTGGTGACCACGCCCACGGTCAGAATGCCCATCTCACGCGCCACGCGGGCGATCACAGGTGCCGCACCGGTGCCGGTACCGCCACCCATGCCGGCCGTGATGAACAACATGTGCGCGCCTTCGATGGCGGCGCGGATGTCATCAACCGCCAGTTCAGCGGCTTCGCGGCCTTTGTCGGGCTTGCTACCAGCGCCCAGGCCCGTGATGCCGAGCTGGATGGTTTTGTGTGCATCGCTGCTGCTCAAGGCTTGGGCATCGGTATTGGCGCAGATGAATTCCACCCCTTGCACGCCGCAGCCAATCATGTGGCCGACAGCATTGCCACCGCCACCGCCAACGCCGATCACCTTGATCTGGGTGCCTTGGTTAAAGGCTTCTTCATCAATCATTTCAATAGGCATTTTTCTCTCCTTGGGGGTTCAATTATTTAACAATTTCAAAAATTCAATAAGCTTCAATTTGTGATGCCAGGCTTAGGTGGATCGACCCACCGCCAGCGCACAGGGGGGCTGGCACGGGCCAGCCAGGTTCTGGTTTTCATGGCTAGAAGTTCCCCACAAACCAGTCTTTGACCTGGCCGAACGCGGTCTTCATCGACCCATTTTTTTGTGCCACCTTGAAGCCGCGCAGGCGCGCCATGCGGGCTTCTTCCAGCAGGCCCATGACGGTGGCGGCGCGTGACTGGGCCACCATGTCGGACAAGGCGCCGCTGTAGCGCGGAATACCCCGGCGCACCGGCTTCAGGAAAATATCTTCACCCAACTCCACCATGCCCGGCATGATGCAACTGCCACCGGTCAGCACGATGCCGCTGGAGAGCATTTCTTCAAAGCCTGACTCGCGCATCACCTGGTGCACCAGCGAGAAAATTTCTTCAACCCGCGGCTCAATCACACCGGCCAGCGCCTGGCGGCTCAGCATGCGCGGGCCGCGGTCACCCAGACCGGGCACTTCGACCTGCGACTCGGGGTCGGCCAGCATTTGCTTGGCAAAACCGTTCTCGACCTTGATGTCTTCGGCGTCCTTGGTGGGGGTGCGCAAAGCCATGGCGATGTCGCTGGTGATCAGGTCACCGGCGATCGGGATCACGGCCGTGTGGCGAATGGCGCCGTTGGTGAAGATTGCCACGTCGGTGGTACCGGCACCAATGTCGACCAGCGCCACACCGAGTTCACGCTCGTCCTGCGTCAGCACCGACAGGCTGCTGGCCAGCGGGTTGAGCATCAGTTGGTCCACTTCCAGACCGCAGCGGCGCACGCATTTGATGATGTTCTCGGCCGCGCTTTGGGCGCCGGTCACGATGTGCACTTTGGCCTCCAAACGAATGCCGCTCATGCCGATCGGCTCTTTCACATCCTGGCCGTCAATGATGAACTCTTGCGGTTCCACCAGCAACAGGCGCTGGTCGGTCGAGATGTTGATGGCCTTGGCGGTTTCCACCACGCGCGCCACATCGGCCGCGCTCACCTCGCGGTCCTTGATGGCCACCATGCCGCTCGAATTGATGCCCCGGATATGGCTACCGGTGATGCCGGTGTAGACCCGGGTGATCTTGCAGTCGGCCATCAGTTCGGCCTCGCGCAGGGCCTGCTGAATGCTTTGCACGGTGGCGTCAATATTGACCACAACGCCGCGCTTGAGGCCATTGCTCGGCGCTACACCCAAGCCAGCCAGCTTGAGCTCGCCGTTGGGCATGACCTCAGCCACCACCACCATCACCTTGGAGGTGCCAATGTCCAGGCCGACGACCAGATCTTTGTATTCTTTTGCCATAGTTGTACCTGTTGTCTCTAATGCGTAGTTGTCGTTTTGCCGTTAACTTTGGGATCATCCGCAGCGAGCGTGGTCACGCCCCGCAGCCGGATGGCGTAGCCCGCTTCATGCCGTAAATCGGCCGTCTCCAGCGCGTCGGGTTGGCGCTTGTAGTTCGACGTGACTTGGGTCAGGGTCTTCAAAAAGCGCTGGGTCCGCGCCCCTATGTCAGCTACCGTGCCGCTACCGAGTTCAATGACCGCGCCCTCTTCCAGCCGCGCTTTCCAGCCACCATGTCCCGTCAACTCGACTTGTTCCAGGGTCAGCACCATGTCATCAAACAAGGGCGCCAGCGCCTGGTACATCGCCAGCACTTGGGCGGCCTGGCCATCAGGGCCGGTCAGGCGCGGCAGGCTCTCCTGATCGACCTCGCCGACATTGGCTTCAAACACTTCGCCAAAACTATTGACCATGCGGGACTCGCCCTCGGGGCCCCAGTAAGCCGCCGCTTTGTGCTCCTGCAACTGCACTTTCAGGCGATTCGGAAACTCGCGGTGCACGATCGCTTTGCGAACCCAGGGCACGGCCTCGAAAGCCTGTCGCGCGGTGCTGAGATCGAGTGTAAAAAAAGTGCCTGTGAGGCGAGGCGACACATTGGCCCGCAGTGTGACCGCGCTGTTGTGCGTGACCTCCCCTGTGACTGCAATGCCGCCAATCGAGAACACCGGGTGCCGCGACACCCACATCGCGCCCGCGCCCAACACGCCCAACGCCAACACCACGAACAGGATGGAAGCCACCGTGTTCATAAGTTTCACGTCCAAAGGCATGGGCACGGCGTTTTTCATGGCGTCACCGGGTAGTCAAGCGTGGCGTGGCGCAACACTTCAACGCACAGCGCCGGGTAGCTGATGCCGGCCGCCTTGGCCGACATCGGCACCAGCGAGTGACTGGTCATGCCGGGCGAGGTGTTGATTTCCAGCAGGTAGGGCTTGCGCGTGCCGGCATCGATCATCACATCGGCGCGGGCCCAGCCCCGGCAACCCAGCACGCGGTAGGCCTTGAGCACCAGCGCCTGAATCGCCGCTTCTTCGCCTTCGGGCAAACCGCAAGGCACCAAGTACTGGGTGGTGTTGGTGAAGTATTTGTTGTTGTAGTCGTAGTTGCCCTCGGGCGCCACGATGCGAATCACCGGCAGGACTTGCGCTTGTGCCCCGGAACCCAGCACGGGGATGGTGACCTCGTCGCCACTGATGAACTGCTCACACAGCACCATGGCGTCATGCCGCGCCGCCAGGGCGTAGGCCGCGGCACATTGGTCGAGCGACGTCACTTTGGTCAAGCCGATGGTGGAGCCTTCGCGGTCGGGCTTGACGATCATCGGGCTGCCCAAGGCGGCAAAAGCCTGCTCGGTGGCGCTGGCGCTGTCCACCTGCTGCCACTCAGGGGTGGGCAAGCCTTCAGCGCGCCAGATGCGTTTGGTCATGACCTTGTCAATGGCGATGCTGGAGGCCATGACACCGGAGCCGGTGTACGGAATGCCCAGCAATTCCAACGCGCCCTGCACCGTGCCGTCTTCACCAAAACGGCCGTGCAAAGCGATAAAGCAGCGCGCGAAACCTTCACGTTTCAGGTCGGCCAAATCGCGCTCGGAGGGATCAAACGGATGCGCATCAACGCCTTGCGAGCGCAAGGCCTCCAGCACGCCCTGCCCCGACATCAGGGACACTTCGCGTTCCGCCGAGGCGCCGCCCAGCAACACTGCCACTTTGCCTAAATTTATAGTCAATTGACTCACAGCCCCCGTCCTTCCTGCGTAAGCAGCTCTGTATTTAATAGCATTTCAGTGACCTTGCCAGCCACCGTGCCAATCGACCCGGCACCCATGCACAGCACCACATCCCCCGCCCGGGCGTTGTCAATGATGGCCTGAGGCATGTCTGCGATCTGGTCCACAAACACCGGCTCGATGCGCCCGGCCACCCGCAAGGCGCGGGCCAGACTGCGGCCGTCGGCGGCCACAATCGGCGCTTCACCGGCGGCATAGACCTCGGCCAGCAAGACCGCGTCGGCTTGCGCAATGACCTTGACGAAATCTTCAAAACAGTCGCGAGTGCGTGAAAAACGATGCGGCTGAAACGCCAATACCAAACGCCGCCCGGGGAAGGCGCCGCGTGCTGCCGACAAGGTGGCCGCCATCTCGACCGGGTGGTGGCCGTAATCGTCCACCAGCGTGAAGACACCGCCATCGCGCGCGGGTTGTTCGCCATAGCGCTGAAAACGACGACCCACGCCCTTGAACTCGGCTAGCGCTTTTTGCACGGCCGCGTCAGCAATGTTGAGTTCCACCGCCACCGCAATCGCCGACAAGGCATTCAGCACGTTGTGGTTGCCCGGCAAGTTCAGCACCACGTCCAGATCGGGCAACACCACGCCATTGCGGCGCTGCACCGTGAAGTGCATCTGGCCGTCCAGCGCGCGCACATTCACGGCGCGCACTTGGGCGCCTTCTTCGAAACCGTAGCTGGTGATCGGGCAATTTACTTGCGTCACGATGCTGCGCACCGCCGGGTCGTCGGTGCACAAAATGGCAGTGCCGTAAAACGGCATTTTGTGCA
>SESB01000836.1_pt1 | contig 21825 bp, 21 predicted proteins | sample 3171441 | NCBI WGS metagenome assembly SESB01 (sample SAMN06051867, study PRJNA518727) | freshwater metagenome | biome: subpolar coniferous forest; feature: holomictic lake; material: water; isolation source: holomictic Lake 227, 6 m depth | place: Canada: near Kenora, Ontario | collected... | reverse complement strand
CTGGTTTGAAGTTCTCATTTGATTCTTCAAAACCACTTGGAAGTCGTATCGTTTCTGTAACTAAGAACGATGGAACTCCAATTGCTAAGGATGCAACTGAATACACACTTACAACTCTGGATTACATCATTTATGGTGGCGACGGATACGTAGATGTGTTCTCACCTGCTAAAGCTAAGGTTTATGGCGCATTACTTGATGTATTCGTAGATGCACTGAAGGCTGACAAGGCTGCAGGTAAAGTTACTCAAGTCCCAGTCCTTGATGGACGTGTGAAAAAACTTGGCTAATTAAGTAGTAATCACTAAGGGCGTCGGTTAACTCCGGCGCCCTTTGTGCTTTATTTACGCTGGTATTTGGCATTTGGGCAGTCAATAAAAAGCAGGTAAGATGCGCAGGCTGTACAAAATTAAATATGCGCGCGTAGCTCAACGGATAGAGCATCTGACTACGGATCAGAAGGTTAGGGGTTCGAATCCCTTCGCGCGCACAAGTTAAGCTCTCGGTGCCTTTCACACCGGGGGCTTTTCTTCTTTTAACGCTTAAACCAAGTCCGCCAGATTGATAGAACGCCGATGTAAGCCGGGAAACCCAAGAGAATGACAACTTCAAAAGGTTTGGGATTGCTGCCCAAGTTATCGGAGTATTCCCAAGAGAGTCGCGTTAAGTTAGCAAGATAAAGAATTGTGAGCGGCAAAGTTAGATTACGCATCCACCCCACACGTACTAAATGGGGGATTTTGATAGTTGTTAATTGAAGTGCGCACAGTAGAAGTGAAACGAACATCACCGTACGAGGTGTTGCATCCATAATTAAAAATGACGGTACAACTAAATTCCACACCGCTGGAAAACCATTGAACCAATGGTCATCGGTCTCTTGATCGGTGCGTGAAAACCATAGCGCCGAGGTAATAAAAATCGCTCCAGCTACCCAAATTTGATAATGATTTGGCAATAAATTCAGTCGAGCGAGTAAAGCGACGGGAACAACTACGCAGGTTACGTAATCAACAACTAAATCCAGGATATGTCCATCAATGCGCGGGGCATGAATAGTGACATCTAGTTTCCTAGCGATAGGACCATCTAAACCATCTAATACTTGGCAGACGATGAGCCAAATAAGTGCATTACGCCATTGATTATTAAAAACAGCTTGCAGCGCAACCAGACCCGCGGCAGCACCACTTGCAGTAAAAACATGCAGCACATAGCCCGCACGGCGCGATGTCTGAGCTGAATATGGCGTAGTCATTCGGAGGACTGTAACCTAAAAATGCGTAAAGCCTTATCCTTTCTCCTATGACATCCAGGGTGAACTTTTCACTATTGCGCGATAAACGCACGCACCGTACATGGTTAGTGCTTGTGCTGGCGTGGGCATGCTTTAGAGCTTTTGCTATCAACAAGTTTTTTGGTCATCACAATGTCAATGCGTGGGGTTATCTTGTGGTTGATTTGGGGTCATCCATTCCCTATGCCCTGTATTCAGCGCGAGCAGTTGTTAATTTTCTGGATAAATCGTGGGCGCAATTGCGTAGAAATACTGCACTTACTGCGTTATTTTTCTATATTCCAGATATTTATGTATTTATTTTTGCACGCACGGTTCCAACCTCGCTCTACGTAGGTTTTGGAATTACCATCATTATTTTTTCAGTAATAGCTTTTTTTAGTTTGAGAAGCGACGCCAGCAAGGGAAAAGCATGACCAAAATTCTCGTCACTGGTTTCGAGCCCTTCGGCACTTCTTCACTCAATCCGTCGGGAGAAATTGTTAAAGCGTTGCATAGCCCAGATGTAGTAACGGCGATTTTGCCGGTGGTTTTTGGGCAAGCCAGCCAGAAATTACGCGAACTCATTGATCTACATAAACCATCGGCAGTGTTGTGTTTAGGACAAGCCGAAGGTCGAATTGAATTAACTCCTGAACGTGTAGCTATTAATGTAGATGACGCGCGAATTGCCGATAATGCCGGGAACCTGCCTAAGGAACAAGTGATTATTAGCGATGGCCCCGATGGTTATTTTTCAACGTTGCCAATTACCGAGATGGTCGCAGCGATGAAAGCTGCGGGGGTTCCTGCAGCGATTTCACTCAGTGCTGGAACTTTTGTCTGTAACCATATTTTCTATTCGTTACAGGACTACTTAAAGAATCGCGGCATACCAAGTGGCTTTATGCATGTGCCATTAATGGATGAACAACGCCGTGAATTTCCAGGTTTACCAACTATGCCTATAAGACAAATGATTGCTGGTGTAGAAATTTCGCTTTCGTTGTTACTTAAGCGCGAAGAGCTTTAGCCAAGGATTCGAAGTCCTCAACTAAAATATCAACTTCTTTTTGGCCGTGTGCCAAAGAAATTAACCATTGCTCATCTAATCCCGGAGGCGTAATGATTCCGCGATTAAGTGACCACAGCCATGAAAGTTCAGCAACGCCGAAATCAGTAGCTTTGTAATCACGGTAATTGCGAACAGGCTCGGTAGACCAAGTAATACAGCCCTTTACGCCAAAACCAACGGTGTGTGCGGGCAGTTGATATGTCTCGATGACTGCACTGATGCGATCCAATGCTTGTTGGTTGAAAGCTTCAGCTTTTGCAAGTGATTCCTCAGTAAAGATGATGTCAGCTGCGCGAACGCCGGCCATTGCTAAGGGATTACCGTTGAAAGTACCAAAGTGGGCCATTTTTCCATTGGTAACAAAGTCCATGTACTTCTTCTTGCCACCGAATGCGGCCAAAGTAAGTCCGCCACCAATTGATTTAGCTAGCGTAATTAAATCAGGAGTAACACCTAAACGCTGTGCCGCGCCTTGATGTCCAGCAGTTAAACCAGTTTTAACTTCATCAAAGATTAAAACAACGTTGTATTCATCGCACAAAGCGCGAACACGTTCTAAGTAACCTTCATCGGGCAAAACAATTCCTAGGTTTTCAAGAACTGGTTCAAGAATAAAACAGGCAATTGAAGCTGAATGCTTTTTAAATGTGCGCTCTAAGGCATCAGCGTCATTGTAAGCAACAACATAGATTTCGCCAGGAACAATTCCGGCAGGCACGTGTGCGATTGGATCACTCGCATCACCAATTTCGTCGATTGGAGGCTTGCTAGAAACTACAAACGGGTCGTAGCTACCGTGGTAACCGCCCTCAATTTTTACAATCGCATTCTTATCAGTTGCTGCGCGCGCTGTCCGAACTGCATACATTGTGGATTCAGTTCCACTGTTAGTGAAGCGAACTTGATCAATTCCAAAACGACGGCAAATGCGTTCTGCGGCATCGGTTGAAATTGGAGATGGAGTTACGAAAAGCGTTCCATATTCCAACGCTTTCTTAACTTCTTCAACAATCACAGGATTCAAGTGGCCGGCCAACATGGCACCAAAGCCCATGGAAAGATCGAGCAGCTGGCGGCCATCAACGTCGGTCATCCAGGCGCCTTTAGCACTGACAATCGAGATTGGATATGGGTCCCAGTGCTGGAAGCTGGAAGTAACGCCTAAGGGCAGTGATTTAAAGGAGCGTTGGCTTTCTTCGGCGCTCTTGCCGGTGTTCTTGGTAAATAACTCCCACTCTTGTTTTAAAAGTTGGGCAACTCGCTCAGGTGAAATTGGAGCTGATGTTGAAGGAACGAATCTAAATGTCTCTCGGTGGTTAGTTTGTGTAAGCATTTGTAAAACTTGTACGGCAAAGGTTTCAGCTTTTGAAACACGTTTGAGAAGTACTCTCCCGGTTCGGTTTTTAGTTCTTTCGAACTAAGGTCGAAGTATCTCATGCCGTTTTTTTAACAGCAACCCCCACGAAAACCGGGTGTGTCTTGCGTAAAAAACTCATTTATTTCATAAAAAGTGCGTTTAAGCGTTTTGTTGTGAAAAAAAGTCCAACGGAAATCATGACTATAAAATACAAAGCATGGCCGACCAAAGCGACATTTATGTGCCCCAGACAAAGTCCACGAACTAAATTAATGGCGTGGCTGAGCGGAAACAGGTTAACCATAAATTGCAGCCACTTAGGGAAAACAGTTAATGGGTAGAAGGATCCGGAGAAGAGAAACATAGGCAGTAAGAACATTTGAACTATTTCTAGTTGCTGGAAGGATTTCATATAAGAGGTCACGGCCATACCGCAAGAAGCAAAACCAAAAGCAATAAGTACAGCAGAAGGAATGGCCAGAATTCCCCAAGGGCTAACAACTAAACCAAGTGGAACGATTACGGCCATAAAAGCGCAAGCATAAGAAAATCCGCGGATAAGCGCCCAACCTATTTCGCCAAGAGCAACATCAAGTGGGCCCATAGATGTAGCTAACATGCCATGGTAAATGCGATCATGATTTAGTTTAAAAAATACATTCATCGTCGAGTCATAAATTGCGCCATTCATTGCACTTGTTGCCAGCAGCGCAGGGGCAATAAAAGCGGCGTATTTTATGGCTTCTCCGCCAACTGAGATTGTTGGAAGGAGTTTGCCAATTCCATAACCAAAAGAGAGCAAGTACAGGACGGGCTCAACAAATCCCGAAATAACAATCATGTAGGTAGAGGATTTAAAAGCAATGAAGCCACGTTCTAGTAATTGTGGGACTCGACCAGAGTAAACGCGCTCACCACGTTTACCCGCGCGAGCTTCGGCAATTGAGACGGCCATAGGTATAAACATTTATTTAGCCAACCGTTTTGTGAAAATTCGGCCAGAAAAGAAGAGCCCGGTCACGAGCAGAGTTCCAAGGAAAATGAAGTGCACCCAGACCATGGTGGGTGAGACAACGTGGCCATATGTTAAGTGACGACCCAATTCAATTGAATGCCACAGTGGTGAAATCCAACCGATCCAGCGTAAGAAGATCGGCATCGATGAAAGTGGAAAAAACGTGCCTGAAAACATAAATAAAGGCATCATGATGAAACGCCCTAGAACCGTGAAAAAGATGTTTTCATTTTCAAGTTTTCCCGCCAGCGCTTGCATCAAAGCGCCGAAAGATGCCCCGGCAAAAATTGCGGTCGGAATTGCTAACCAGGCATGCGGAGATTTCAGCGCACCGAAAGCCCACATCACTCCGAAATATAAAATTACGGTGTAAGTCGCGCGAAAGAGCGCGGTAAGAAAAACTCCGGTAGAAATCTGACGGCCAGTCAGAGGAGTTGAATTCATTGCAAAAAAAGTTTTATTCCACTTAAAACCTTCAAGAGTTGGAAATACCGTTTCATCCATAGTGCCTTGAATTGCAGCTTGGGCAAGTAGAGCCGGCGCTAAGAAAGTTAAATATTTAACGCCATCAACTCCTGCGGGTCCGACGCTCTTATCAATTAAGCCACCCAGGCCAATTCCTACGGAGATCAAATACAAAATTGGATTAGCAATAGCGATTCCAAGAATTAACCAGACCCACTTAGCCATTTGGCGCACACGGGCTTGAAGCACATAAATCGCACCGCGAGATTGAATCCGAGTGGCATCTACAAGTGCAAGTGAGCCTTGACGAATATTTGTGATGCTCATTATTCGATCAAAGTTCTTCCGGTAAGGCGTAGGAAAACATCTTCAAGAGATGATCGGCGCACTAATGAAGTCTTTGGGTGCATCTGGGCTGCATAAATTTTCTCGAGTAAAGCCTCGCCGTCCTCGGTGTACATCAATACTCGATCAGGAAGTTCTTCAATACGATCGCACATCGTGCGTAACTGATCAGCCATACCTTGATTGCGATCTGAACCAAAGCGAACTTCTAGAACTTCTTTTGTTGAATAATCTTTAATAAGCGATGCGGGGCTGCCTTCGGCCATGATTGTGCCTTTATCCATAACAATTAAGCGATCGCACAGCTGTTCAGCTTCATCCATAAAGTGCGTAGTAATAAGAAGAGTTACGCCTTGCTCCTTGAGGCGGAATAAGCGATCCCATAAAATATGACGGGCTTGTGGATCTAAACCAGTAGTTGGTTCGTCCAACATCAAAATTTCAGGTTCGCTAACAAGCGCGCGTGCGATTGTTAAACGACGCTTCATTCCACCGCTAAGCGTTTCTACTTTGGCATCACGTTTTTCTTCAAGCTGTGCGAAAGCTAGCAATTCATCGACTTTACCCTTAACAAATTTTCGGGGTAAACCAAAGTAGCGGCCATAGATATAAAGGTTTTCAGCAACTGTTAGATGCATATCTAAATTATCTTGCTGAGGAACAACGCCTAAGTGAGCACGAATTTGTGGGCCATGAACTTCAGGATCTTTATCCAAAATAGTGATGGTGCCTGAAGTGCGTTGAGAAGTGGCACCAATGATGCGCATGGCTGTTGATTTACCAGCACCATTAGGACCAAGAAAACCAAAGGAATCACCTTTAAAGACATCAAAGTCAATGCCGTTCACAGCAGTGAAATCGCCGAATTTCTTGGTCAACCCGCGTGCAGAAATTAGTGGATTGGACATGCCTAAATCCTACCTGAGTATAGTTCTGCTACGTGCGCTTCATAAATAACCCAACTCACGATCTCACCTATGACGATGTGTTCATGGTGCCAAGCGCTTCTGAACTTTCAAGTCGTATGGATGTGGATTTAGCTTCCACTGATGGTTCGGGAACAACAATTCCATTAGTAGTTGCCAATATGACCGCTATTTCTGGCCGCCGCATGGCCGAAACAATTGCACGTCGCGGTGGAATTGCAGTAATTCCACAAGATATCCCACATGCCGTTGTTGATAGCGTAATTACATGGGTTAAAGCGCGTCATACATTTTTTGATACACCAATTACTTTAAGTCCCCAACAAACCGTTGCCGATGCGGTCTCACTTTTACATAAGCGCGCACATGGTGCAATTGTTGTTGTCGATGGTGGTAAACCAGTGGGAATTGTGACTGAGGAAGATTGCAAGAGTGTTGATCGCTTTACACAATTACATCAAGTAATGAGTAAAGAGTTAGTCACGATGGCCGATAACCTGGATGCTCGGGCGGCATTTGAATTTTTAAATCACCATCGCCATAAATTAGCGCCAGTTGTTTCTTCCAAAGGTGAGCTAGTAGGAATCATGACTCGCATTGGTGCACTGCGTGGAACGCTGTATACACCAGCCGTAGATGCCAACAATAAATTACGTATTGCTGCAGCTGTGGGAATTAACGGCGATATCGCGGCAAAAGCTGCAGCTTTGGTTGAATCCGGTGCTGATGTTTTAGTTGTTGATACAGCGCATGGTCACCAAAAGAAAATGATTGAAGCGCTGAAAGCAATTAAATCGCTGGGTATTTCAGTTCCAATTGTTGCGGGCAACGTTGTCACTGCTGACGGTGTTCGTGATTTAGTTGCTGCAGGTGCATCGATTATTAAAGTGGGCGTTGGTCCAGGTGCCATGTGCACTACTCGTATGCAAACTGGCGTTGGCCGCCCACAATTTTCTGCAGTTTTAGAATGTGCAACCGAAGCTAAGAAGTTAGGCGCACACGTTTGGGCTGACGGCGGAGTTCGGCACCCACGCGATGTTGCGCTGGCACTTGCTGCAGGGGCTTCACAAGTGATGATTGGTTCTTGGTTTGCCGGAACGTATGAATCACCCGGAGATTTACAAAGTGATGTCAACGGAAAGCTATTTAAAGAGTCATTTGGGATGGCATCTGCGCGTGCAGTTGCTGCACGTACTTCAGGTGAAGATGCTTTTGATCGCGCACGGAAAGCGCTCTTTGAAGAGGGAATTTCAACATCACGCATGTATTTAAATCCCGCTCGACCTGGTGTTGAAGATTTACTCGATGAAATTATTGCTGGGCTGCGTTCATCATGCACATATGCAGGTGCTAGAAACTTAGCTGAATTTAGTGAGCGCGCAGTGGTTGGAATTCAATCTTCGGCAGGTTATGCCGAGGGCCGACCTCTACATTCTTCGTGGGGTAATTAAGTTTCCAACATTTTTTCAAGTTTGTTTTTTAAAATTACAATAACCCCAATAACAACCACCAAGAAAGCTATAGCCCAATACTTTAAGTATTTTTCTAGAGTAGCTAATGAATTAGCGAATTCGTAGCCCAAGACAATAACAATCGTGCTAAAAACTATTCCGCCCGCAGCATTCCATTTGAGGAAAGTTCGGTAAGGAACGTTATGCATTCCAGCCATCGCTGGAACCAGTGCGCGAAGAAGGGCTTGTGCGCGACCAAAAAAGATTGCTCCGCCGTGATATTTAGCAAAGATTGCCTCTGCCAATTTCCAACGTTTTTCTCCTACAAATTTTCCGAACTGTGTGGTCTTAATACGTGGGCCAAAGTGTTTGCCAACTTCATAACCTACAGAATCTCCCGCAATTGCGCCGGCAATCGCACAGATAATAAATAACCACAGTGGCCAAACTTTTGAATGGGCGAGCACGCCGCCAATTAATAGCGAAGTCTCACCAGGTAAAACAAAACCAACAAAGGCAGCAGCTTCAGCAAAAGCTAAAAGAATGAGAAGTGCGAATAAAGGAATCTGTAAATTATGGGCAACAAGCCAATTCGCAGTGTGATGAATCCAGCCTGACATGCGAGAACTCTAGCCGTGACTTAGACTCCAGCAATGATGAAAGCACAAACTGCCGTAGAAATTCATGAAGTATTGGCCAATCGTCGTAGCCCGCGTTCATTAGATGCTTCGGCTACATTGCCCGATAACGATCTCGTCGCAATTTTGGAGGCTGCCCGATGGGCGCCGTCGGCTAATAATGGTCAACCGTGGCGATTTTATGTAGGCAATCGCGGAGATGAAGTTTTCAATGCGATTCTTGATTCGTTAGCTTCATTTAATCAAGGGTGGGCTCATCGCTCATCGACCTTAATTATTGTGGCCGGTGTTCATTCTCGTGAAGATGGAACTCCTAATAAAGGTTTTCTTTATGACTGCGGCTTAGCGGTTTCACAAATGGTTTTTGAAACCCATCACCGCGGTTATGTTGCCCATCAAATGACCGGCTTCGATGCAGCAAAAGCAGCTGAAAATTTAGCAATTGATAGCTCATTAACTCCGGTTGCCGTAATTTCTATCGGTACACAAGCCCCTGCTGAACACTTACAAGGTGCGATGCTGGAACGTGAAGTTGCACCACGTGTGCGTAAAGAGCTTTCTGAGATCGTTATTAAAGGTTTGCCACTTTAAAAACGTGAACGAATTTCCCACAGATCTTTAAATACTGGATTGAAAAGCGTGCTCGCTAAATAATCCACTCCACTTGAACCGCCAGTACCAATTTTGTGTCCGATGGTGCGCTCTACCATTTTTACATGGCGATAGCGCCACTCTTGCATACCTTCATCGATATCAACCAGGCGCTCGCACACCATAGAACTTTCCGGATCTTTGTTGTGAACTTCTAACAAAACATCTTGAACTCGAAGATTTGATTCGTAACCAAGTGATTTGTCCCGATTTAAAACATCGGTAGGTATGGCATGTCCGCGCTTAGCTAAATAAGCCAGCGCTGAATCCCACACAGAATTACCCGAAGTAATTAAAGCAATTTCAGCTTGTACATCGGGGGGTAAGTGACCAGCCATTCTTGTATCGCGGCGGCCCAGGATTGCTTCAACTTTTCTAAATTGTGCAGATTGAAAACCACTGGACGATGAAAGATATGTACGGAAAGCATTGAACTGTAAAGGCGTCATTGTTTCCAAAATATCAATTTGGGTTACACAGACTTTAAGAATTGTGCGGATACGCCCCAATATTGCTAATGAATAATGTGTATCTCCATTTTCCATAGTGCGTTGGGCTTGCGCAAATTCATGAATTAATTGCTTAAACCAGAGTTCGTAAGTTTGATGAATGATTATAAAAAGCATTTCATCATGTTCAGGTCCTTGTGAAAGCGGGCGCTGCAGATTGAGAAGTTCATCGACAGCCAGATAAGAGCTGTATGTCAGGGCTGAATCGAAGTTTTCGCTCATGTGACTCGTGAACCGCCTTCTTTAATTGTTTTGTATTGACCTGATGCCACTAAATCGCGCATGCGATTGAAACCATCCCAAACTTCAACATAAGAAGTCGGCAACGGGGATATCGCTAACCGAATTGAATTTGGTGTTCGGTAATCTGGGATGACATTGGATATTTGTCGCAGAGCAATACAAATTTGTGCCGCATCTGGGTGAACGAGAGAAATATGTCCACCGCGCTCTTTTGGATCACGGGATGTATTTAATTCCATTCCAAGGGGTGCTAACCAAGCGTCGTATAACTCAATCATCATCTGAGTTCCTACGGCAGCCTTATTCGCAATTGCATCGATGCCAGCTTCTTTAATCATTGAGAAAGCAACTGCGACCGAACGGATACCCATCAAAGATGGACTAGCAATTTGAAAGCCGCGAATATTTTGCGCACGTTCAAAGACAGGTCCCATTTCAAACTGTGCATCCTGAGCAAACCAGCCTTGAATAGGAACTTGAAGTTCTGATTGAACGCGCTTATTTACATATAACCAAGCTGGTGAACCTGGACCCGAATTTCCGTATTTATATGTACAACCGACGCAGAGATCAACACCGTTGGCATCTAAATTTAATTCAATTGCACCAACTGCGTGGCTGGCATCCCAAACAACTAAGCCACCAATTGCGCGAACTTGATCGGTAATTGATTTTAAGTCAGTACGAGCACCTGAGCGATATTGAATTACTTCTAAAGTAACTAAAGCCACGTCATCATTTAAATATGGCGCCAAAATTTCAGTTGTAACTCGCTCATGCTTAGCAGTCGCTGGATCTTCATTGTTAATAATTACTAACTTCAAACCAAATTGTTTAGCAATTCCATCCAGAATGTATCTATCAGTTGGAAAATTTGCAGCATCGGTAATAATTGTTTTGCGACCAGGACGCGCATGAATAGCGGCTAAGCACAGTTGATAGAAATTAACTGAAGTTGTATCGCAGACAAGAACTTGTCCAGCAGCTGCGCCAAGCGCTGCAGCTCCCAGTAAATCTCCCGTTGGTTGCGCCTCATCGACCCAATGGCCCCACCCAGTTACAACTTCAGGTCCCCACTCCTTGACCATGAAATCATTAATTGCAGTGATCGTTGCTTTTGGCAAACGCCCTAATGAATTTCCATCCAAATAACACATTTCAGGGTCTGTAACCACGAACTGTGATTTGAAATGAGCCAGTGGATCTTTTCTATCGAGTTCAAGGGCGTATTCACGGTCAGTTACATGCATAGGGGAAAGGTACGCTCTCCCATCATGGCGCGCAATGTTGTAAACATCGAAGAGGTCTCCAAGGCCTTTGATATTAAAGAGCTTTTAGTAGGCGTCTCCCTGGGCATTTCTGAAGGCGATCGCATTGGGATTGTTGGTCGCAACGGCTCTGGAAAATCAACTTTAATGAAAGTTATTGCTGGTGTTGAAACACCCGATGCCGGCCGAGTCACTAAATCAAATGCTGCACGTATTGGTTTATTGTCCCAAGTTGATTCAGCCGATCCTGAAAGTACCGTAGGTGAAGTTGTGTTGGGCGATACGGCAAAACATGAATGGGCGAGTGAACCAAATATTCGTGAAGTTTTTACGGGGCTGTTTGGAAGTTTTGATGATCACATCTTTGATCGCAAATTTGGTCAACTTTCAGGTGGAGAACGTCGACGAGTTGGCTTAGCAAAACTTTTAATTAATGAACTTGATCTTATTTTGCTCGATGAACCAACAAATCATTTAGATGTAGAAGGTGTGGCATGGTTAGCCGAGTATTTAAATAACCGAAAAGGTTTAGCGGTCACCGTTGTAACGCACGATCGCTGGTTTCTAGATGCCGTAACTGATCGCACGTGGGAAGTCGTTGACGGAAAAGTTGAAGAATACGATGGCGGGTACAGTGCATTTGTTTTAGCTAAAGCTGAACGTTCGCGCCAATCATCAGTAATGGATCAGCGCCGTAATATGTTGATTAAGAAAGAACTTGCTTGGCTGCGCCGTGGTGCACCGGCTAGAACATCCAAACCAAAGTTTAGAATAGATGCGGCAAATGTTTTAATTGCCAATGAACCAGCGCCGCGCGATCAAGGTGAACTGCTTAAATTTGCACTGAATCGTTTGGGCAAGACAGTTTACGAAGCCCATCATGTGAAAGTCCAGTTGGGCGATAACGTTTTAATTGAAGATCTATATTGGAACGTAGGCCCAGGAGATCGCATCGGCGTGGTCGGAGTTAATGGCGCGGGCAAAACAACGTTAATGAAAACTTTAGTTGGCCAGATTCAGCCAGCATCAGGAAAATTAGTAACGGGTATAACCGTTAAAGCGGCATTTCTAACGCAGCACTTGGATGAACTCGATCCAACGTGGCGCGTACTGGAAGCGGTGGAGAAAGTGGCTAACCGCGTGGAAATCGGCGGCGGGCGTGAGCTTTCAGCTTCACAACTATGCGAGCGTTTAGGTTTCGATCGCGAATCACAGTGGACCCCAGTGGGGGATTTATCGGGCGGTGAAAAGAGGCGTTTGCAATTAACACGTCTCTTAATGGATAGCCCCAATGTTTTATTACTAGATGAGCCAACAAATGATTTTGATATTGAAACTCTGACTGAGCTCGAAGATTTGTTAGATAGTTACGGCGGAACGCTGATTGTGATTTCTCACGATAGATATTTCTTAGAACGTGTCTGTGATCGTTTCGTAGGTTTATTGGGAGACAAAAAAGTTAGAGATCTTCCTCGAGGTGTTGATGAATATCTTGAACTACGCCATGAAGCGTTGCAACCAGTGCAAAATATAACGAAAGAAAAAAAGACATCTAACGCCGCTGAAGAGCGCCAATTGAAAAAAGACAAAACCCGTTTAGAACGTCAAATGGAAAAAGCCCATACGCGGATTGTCGAATTAGAAAAGGAACAGGAATCGGCCGCCTTTGATGCCAATCGATTACAAGAAATTGGGGAAGAGCTTGTGCGCACCCGATTAGAAAAAGATAAATTGGAAGAAGAATGGCTGCAAGTCACCCTTTCTCTAGAAAGTTGAGTTAACCTCTCACAATGCGTTTAGATATTTTGGCGGCCCTCTCGGGAGTGATGATTGCCCTACAAACGCGAGCAAATGGAGAGTTGTCACACCGAATCCATAATGGTGTTGAAGCCGCGTTAGTTTCATTTGGATCAGGGTTAGTAATTATTTCGATTATTGCAGTATTTCATCCTGCTATAAAAACTGGAATTAGGAATCTTCGCGGCGCTGTTGCCAGGGAAGAGATTGCCCAATGGAAACTCTTGGCTGGCGCATTGGGTGGAAGCTTTGTTGCGATTCAAGCAAATACTGTGCCGCTTATTGGTGTAGCAATCTTTTCAGTCGCTTCCATTGCTGGTCAAACATCAGTGTCGCTAATTGTCGATCGAATTGGCTTAACTGGCGGCGGAAAGAAGCTGATTTCAGGGCGCCGCGTGGCAGCTGCAGTTCTAACAGTTCTGGCAGTTTTAGTCTCAGTTATAGATCGTATTGATGCCAAAAATCTCTCATTATTTGCAGTTTTGCTAGGAACAATTGCCGGAGCTGTTGTCGGTGTTCAACGTGCTCTTAATGGAGAGATCAATGAATATTCCCACCAGAGTTTTGCAACCTCTCTACTAAATTTCATCACGGGAACATCATTATTGGTCTTACTCATTCTTGGCGGAATTGTTATTGGAAAAATTCATTTAGTAGCTTTGCCAAACGGGCCGTGGTGGATATATACCGGCGGTGTAATTGGCGTTATCTATATTGCTTTCACTTCAACAATTGTGCAGCATTTAGGTGTTCTGACTTTTACTCTATTTAGCGTCGGTGGACAGTTAGTCGGATCATTAATTATTGACTTAGTTTCTCCAACAAATGGTGTACACATTAGTGCTTACTTAGTTAGCGGAATTGTAATGACGTACTTAGGCGTTATTGCCGGCGGCGTAAGTAATTCACGAGTGAAGAAACCAGCGAAGCACAAATAAAGAAAGTTGCAATTGCATAGGACCAAGTCTTTACCCAAGGCATTGTTGCTGCATAAAATCCAGCTAAAGTGATTCCAGCGCCCCATAACAAAGCACCCAGCGCGTTAGCCGTTAAGAATTTGTAGTAATTCATTTTAGATGCACCAGCTATTGGTGGAACAAATGTACGGATCCAGGGAAAAAAGCGAGCCGCAACAACGGCCCACCAACCAGTTTGTTCGTAAAATCTTTCAGAGCGCGCAACCATGCGCTGGATTCGTGCAGATTTATGTTTTTCTAAGTAGGGGCGGCCAACTACACGGCCAATTACAAAACCAACTTGATCCCCGAAGAATGCCCCTAAGAAAATAATTGCGATAAGAATGGCGATATTTACGTTTTTAGTTGACGCCGCGACTAGTCCAGCACTGAACAGGAGCGAATCTCCAGGCAAGAAAAAGCCTAATAAAATGCCGTTTTCTAGGAAGATTAAGCCGCCCGCGATTAAGTAAATAAGGATTGGTGCCAGTGGAGCTAACTGGGCATCAAAGGATGCAGCTAAATCAATCACACTGATTTCTTTACTGCTGCTGCTACCGCCTTGGTCACATTAGGATCAAAAACGCTAGGCACAATGAAAGATGCATTTAACTGTTCGGGCGATACACAATCGGCAATAGCTTCAGCTGCTGCTACGAGCAACTTGTCGGTAATTTTATGAGCATTGGCATCTAGCAAACCTCGAAAGATTCCTGGAAAAGCTAAAACATTATTTATCTGGTTAGGTTGATCGCTACGACCAGTTGCAACAACGGTGGCATATTTGCGGGCTAGCACTGGATCGACTTCTGGATCTGGATTAGCAAGGGCAAAAATGATTGAGCCCTGTGCCATATGAGAGATGTCGGCTTCTTTGAGAATATTGGGTGCACTCACACCAATGAATACATCGGCGCCAACTAGCGCTTCAGGCATTGTGCCGGTGAAGTTACTTGGATTGCTGTTATCAATGAACCATTGCTGCATCGTGTCTTCGGATTTCATTGCGTTATGAATTACGCCATGATGATTGAAGCCAATAATATTTGTAGCTCCACTGAGAGTTAATAAGCGCGCAATTGCATTTCCAGCTGCACCGACACCACTGAGCACTATTTTGACTGAGCTCAAATCTTTCTTTACAAACTTCAAAGCATTTCTTAATGCAGCCAATACAACGATGGCCGTTCCATGTTGGTCATCATGGAAAACAGGGATATCAAGAAGTTCACGTAAGCGACGTTCTACTTCAAAACAACGTGGCGCCGAAATATCTTCTAGATTTATTCCGCCATAGACAGGTGCAATTAATTGAACTGTGCGAACAATCTCATCGACATCTTGGGTATCCAAACAAACTGGCCACGCATCAACATCGGCAAAGCGCTTGAATAATGCGGCTTTTCCTTCCATCACAGGAAGTGCAGCGGCAGGGCCGATATTTCCAAGGCCTAGTACTGCCGATCCATCGGTGACGACAGCCACGGTATTGCGCTTAATAGTTAAGCGACGCGCGTCTGAAGGGTCGGCAACGATTGCTTGGCAGATTCGTGCAACTCCAGGAGTGTAAGCACGCGATAAATCATCGCGAGTTCTCAAAGGAACTTTAGATTGAATTTCAATTTTGCCACCCAAATGAAGTAAAAAAGTTCGATCGCTGACCTTACGAACTGTGAGTTCAGGATTTTTAGCAAGTGCGATAGTAATTTCCTCGGCATGCCCAGAGTCAATTGTGTCGCACGTTATGTCGAGAACAACTTTTTCAAGCAGAGATTCAACGACATCGAGGGCGGTGATTGTTGCACCGGCTGCAGTAATAACTGATGTAGCTAGAGCTACTGGTTGAGAAGCTGGAGGACCTTCAACACGGATAGTGATTCCATATCCGGGGGAAGTGGTTGCCATTTAAACGACTCCGTATAAACGATCGCCAGCATCGCCAAGTCCAGGGACGATGTAACCATTTTCATTTAGTTTTTCATCAAGTGCGCCAGTGACAATATTGATCGGAACTTTGCTGCCTGAAAATTCAGCTTCTACAGCTTTAATTCCTTCAGGTGCCGACAAGATACAAATCGCTGTGATTTCAGTTGCCCCAAGATCAAGTAAGTAATGGAAAGCAGCAATTAAAGTTCCGCCCGTTGCTAACATGGGATCCAGAACAAATACTTGGCGACCTGAAAGATCTTCGGGTAAGCGATTTGCGTAGGTGCTAGCTTTTAAAGTTTTTTCGTCGCGAACCATTCCTAAAAAGCCAACTTCAGCATTTGGCATTAACTTGCTCATGCCTTCCAGCATTCCAAGGCCAGCGCGCAAAATCGGTACAACTACCGGACGTGGTTCGGCCATCTTTAAACCTTTAGTTTTTGTAACGGGTGTTGTGATTTCGACAGTGTGTGTGCGAATTTCGCGGGTAGCTTCGTAAGCAAGAAGTGTTACTAGCTCTTCCACAAGTCGGCGAAAGGTTGGTGAATCGGTCCGTTCGTCGCGCAAAACCGTCAATTTGTGAGCAATGAGTGGGTGGTTGGCAACATGAACTTTCATAGGCATTACCTTACAGGGCTTTCAATCTATTCCAATGAGTGGAATCATCTGAGCATGGCTGAATTCGATGATGACCTCGTGGAAGAGATCGAGGAGTTCGATGTATTAGCCGATGATGAAGTAAAAGTAACCAGCCTCACAAATGAATTAGATATCGGCGTAGCTGCCTGGCATGAAGATGGACGATGGACGCTTGGAATTCTTCCGGATCCAAATGATATTGGTTTAATTATTTCTGGCTTGAAGTCACAACAAACTAATGGCGGTGCAATCGCGCTAATTTCTATTGATGAAGAGTTCTTTATTTTAATTCGCGTTTTGGGTTCTCATATTTCGTTTTTTCTTAGCGATGCAACGGCTTCACTTGATTATGAAGTTGCTGAAGAGTTATTAGAAATCGCCGACATCCCGCTTCCAGAAGAAGATGAAGAACCTGGACCAATTGGGCAAGTTGAAATACTTGCCGACCTAGGTTTAAGTGGAATGGAAATATCTGCGCTGTGTAATGATGAAGAGTTATTTCCTGATGAGCAACTAGAAGCGATTGCTAACCGACTTGGCTTTGGCGATCAGTTTGCAGAGTTATTAGAACTGTGAACGATCAAGAGTTAATGCGGGCAGCGTTAGCTGTTGCGCAGAATGCTGGTGCAAGTGGCGATGTCCCAGTTGGTGCAATCATTATTAATAGCAATGGTGAAATAGTTTCTACAGGGCATAACGAACGCGAACTGTTAAGTGATCCAACTGCGCATGCTGAAATTGTTGCGATTCGCCGGGCAGCGCAAAAAGTAGGCGAATGGCGATTAGAAAACCACACCATTGTTGTAACGCTAGAGCCCTGCCCCATGTGTGCTGGTGCTATCGCGCAGTCCCGAATATCTACGGTGATTTTTGGTGCCTGGGATGAAAAAGCTGGCGCCGTTGGCTCGGTATGGGACTTACTTCGCGACCCGCGCGCACTTAATAAAGTTGAAGTTCGCGGGGGAGTTTTAGCCGAAGAATGTTCGGCGATGTTAAAAGAATTTATACAAGGAGTTCGTAAGAAGGATTAAGAATCACCATTGCGCCACTATCTTCACCGACCATACCTTCGGCGCGCATTTGAGATCCCACTTCAAGACCTGCAATTTCGCGACGGCCTAAGAATTGCAAGGAAACTCCGCCAGTTTCATCCCAAATTTCTACTTGCAAAGCCGGCGATGAACCACGTGGTGCGCTCTTAATTGAAGTTACGCGCCCTTGAACTTGTGCGCGTCGGCGCCATTCAATGTTGCCGATTTTTGTGATGTTTTCCGCGTAATGGCTGATTGGTTCGACGTCGCCCGGAGCAATCTTCTTAGGCGACGGTGCTTTTGCTTTAACTACTGGTTTGACTTCATGAGAGCTATGAAATTCAAATTTCTCACCAGAAATAATTCGATCAACATCGAAAGGAACGATAGTTGCAACAACTCGAGGTAACTGCGAAATCGGTGCGGCAATTTCTTCGGCAGTTTGATCATGTAGAACTCGTCCAACAAATCTTGAATAAGAACGACGCGGCAAAAGCAACGTCAGTTCTACGTCATTAGTAGAAGTTGCACGTATTGCATAATCAACGGCGGCGTTTGGAAGTCTGCGATCGGGGCAATCAATGAGTTCTAATGAAACATCGGAAAGTCCTGGATTTGCCGCCCAAGCGCTTGAAATCTCTTGAGCTCGCTGATCATCGATAACAAAGTGGACCGCATTTAATTCACGCGGATTAAAGCTTCTGGCATATCGAACCGCACTGACCGTGGCCAAATCCACGCTATCAACTAAGACCGTTACATCATGGCGTGGAATTGAAGTTGCACGAGCTTCTTTGGAATCTACGCGAAGCGCTGCCTGCTCTTTTCGGTATTGGCGATTTAGGCGTAGTAGAAGCGCAACAATAATCGGAGTAATTGCAATGATTACCCAGGCACCTTCAGTAAATTTCACAACAGCAAAGATAATTACGATTGCAAATGAAACAACACCCGAGATCGTATTGATTAGATATGGGTAACGCCAATTCTTTTCCTTGTTAGTTTTAGCGCGCTTAGCCATTCCAAAGCCCACCAAGGTAAAGCCAGTGAATACTCCAAGGGCGTAGTAAGCAACTAAGTGGTTCACATCGGCACGAGTTACGATTACTAAAGCCGTTGCACAAGTTGCCAGCAAAATAATTCCATTTGAAAAAGCTAAGCGGTGTCCGCGCTTGGTCAATTGACGTGGCAAAAAGCCATCGTTGGCAACAAAGTTAACTAAGTAAGGGAAACCGCTGTAAGCAGTATTTGCACCAGTAATAAGAATCAACATTGTTGCGCCTTGCACGATAAAGAAAAAGACTGAACCAAATGCACCATTACCTAAAGTGGCCTTAGCGATTTGAGAAATTACCGTTGGGGAGCCCACGGCATAAGGCGTTGCGTGAGTTGCGTGGGCAAACCAAGAAACACCAAAAACCAACGTTCCAAGGATCCCGCTCATAATTAATAGCGTCTTCTTGGCATTAACGCCTTCGGGCACCTTAAACAGCGCCACACCATCTGAGATTGCTTCTAAACCAGTCAGAGATGAACCACCGTTAGCAAAAGCGCGAAGCAAAATAAAGATGGCTGCAAAATTAAGTAAGCCTTTTGCTTGGCCAATTTGGACGGCGCCTTGCAAAGTATGTGGGTCGTATTGGACAAGGGTTCCAGTGATTGTTCGGTAGATGCCCATACCAAAGACAACGAGCAGGGAAGCTACGAAGAAATAAGTTGGAAGCGCAAAAGCCGCGCCAGCTTCTTTAACTCCGCGCAAGTTTCCAAAAGTTAAAAGTAAAATTACTCCGACAGTCATCTCTAATTTATAGGGCTGCATTGAGGTAAAAGTAGAAATAATCGCATCGATACCGGCCGATGATTGAATCGCCACCGTCACGATGTAATCGAGCATCAGTGCAACGGCAGCAATTTGAGAAAAGAGCACACTTAAATTATCGCGAGATACAACGTAGGCACCGCCAGATTTTGTATAAATCTGCACAACTTCACGATAAGAAAATGTAACAATGACTAAAACTGCTAAGACAACTACAGTCATAGGCATCAAGAGATTAAATGCAGCTAAACCAAAGGCTGGAAGTAGTGCGATAAGAATCTGTTCGCTGCCATACGCCGATGATGAAATACAGTCCGAAGAAAGGATTCCTAAAGCGAATCGCTTACTTAAGCGTTGGTGTGAAAGTGAGTGCCGGTTTAGCGGATTACCTAGAAGGGCTTTCTTTAACTTATAAGAGAAAGGATCTTTCAGGTGGGCATGCTCCTGAAGCGCCATCGGCACTGGTGCATCATCAGTCCACGAGTTAGGCACGTATTACTCCTTTTTAATTGCAATTAACGCAACTGAACTTCAAGAGTCCTATCGTAGAGCGCATCGGCTTCAACTTCTTGCAGGCTGAGCGTATGCTTACGCTTATGCATACACAGTTATATATCGATGGCCAATGGGTGGATGGAACTAGCACGGTTGCCGTTCATGACCCAAGTGATAACTCAGTAATTGCCGAGGTTTCCTTAGCCTCTGACGCGCAGTGCGAAGCGGCGATTGCTGCAGCCGATGCCGCGGCGGTTGCCTGGGCAAAGACTGCACCTCGATTTAGATCTGAGATTTTGCGCAAAGCTTTTGAAATTATGAGTGGCGAGATTGAACAAGTTGCAACGTTAATTTCTCGCGAAAATGGAAAAGCGATGCCAGATGCTCGCGGTGAAGCGGCCTATGCCGCGGAGTTTTTCCGTTGGTTTGCCGAAGAGACAGTTCGCACACCCGGAGATTTTCGTAAATCACCATCAGGGGATAAGCGCATTCTTGTTACGCACGAACCAATCGGTCTTTCTATTTTGATTACTCCGTGGAACTTTCCAGCCGGAATGGCAACACGTAAAATTGGTCCAGCAGTTGCTGCAGGTTGCACAATGATTTTAAAACCAGCAACTGAAACTCCATTAACTGCCATGTATGTAGTTGATCTCATGGAGCGCGCTGGTTTACCTAAGGGTGTTCTGAATTTAGTGTTGCCTGAAAAAACTGGTCCAGCAATTTCAAAGATGTTGCACGACCCACGCGTTAAGAATCTTTCATTTACTGGATCAACCGAAGTCGGCCGCGTGCTTCTAAAAGAAGCCGCTGACAGGGTTATCCGCTGTTCAATGGAGCTTGGTGGAAATGCTCAAGTAGTTGTACATGACGATGCCGATCTTGCTGTAACAATCCCACAACTGCTTCTTGCCAAAATGCGCAACGGTGGTGCGGCTTGTACATCAGCAAATCGAATTTTTGTGCAACGCGGAATCGCAGAGGCATTCATTGCTGAAATGACTAAGTCAATGTCTTCATTCGTAATGGGACGCGGAACCGATGCAACAACAACGCTTGGTGCTTCTGTGTCGATGAAAGAGCGCAACAAAATCGCTGAAATCGTTGAAGAATCAGTTGCTGCTGGCGCACAAATTAAAGTTGGCGGCGTAAAGCCAGAGGGCGAAGGCGCTTTCTATCCAGCCACAGTTTTGATTGTTGAAAAAGATAATCCAATTCTTCTGCACGAAATCTTTGGTCCAGTTGCACCAATCGTTATTTTCGATACCGATGCCGAAGGTATTGCGATGGCCAATGACACCGAATTTGGTCTTATAAGTTACGTATTCTCCAAAGATTTAACCCGTGCACTCCGCACAGCTGAAGCTATGGAATCTGGCATGGTCGCAATTAATAAAGGCGTTATCTCAGATCCAGCAGCGCCATTTGGCGGCGTGAAGCAATCTGGTTTGGGCCGAGAAGGTGGATTTGATGGAATTCATGAGTTCTTGCAGACCAAATACATTGGTGTAGAGATTTAAAAGACTTAAAAAGTTCGCAGTTTTGTAAGCATTTCTTTATCAGTTGTTTTGATTTTCTTTATCAATCCAACAAATAGATTTTGTCCATTAGCGTAGTAAGCAACCGTGTAAAAGGGATTGGCATTGAATCCATACCCTGATCCTTCTTGAGGATAAGGCCCTGGAAGGGGAAAGTTACTAATTACATCGACATCGCACTGGGCAAAAAACCTTTGGAGTTTTCTGATGTTGTAAAACCTAAGTCTCGTCAACTTGACATCCCGAAGCTCAGAAAAAATCTCATCGGAGTCTAATTTTCTTGCAGAATAGTCAACCTTTCTATTTTTAAGAACGTACGTTGCTTCTCCGTTTGCAATACTCCTTGTAATTGTTCCTTTGTCCAGAAGTAAATTGGCTTGACTGACATAAAAATCATTATTTATT
>SESB01000835.1_pt1 | contig 21826 bp, 16 predicted proteins | sample 3171441 | NCBI WGS metagenome assembly SESB01 (sample SAMN06051867, study PRJNA518727) | freshwater metagenome | biome: subpolar coniferous forest; feature: holomictic lake; material: water; isolation source: holomictic Lake 227, 6 m depth | place: Canada: near Kenora, Ontario | collected... | reverse complement strand
AAAGTCATTGAGGGCCTGCTTCGAAACGCCATAGAAAACACCCCTGACTCTGGAGTAATCGAGATTGGCATTCGCAGCCTGGCTTCAGGTTCCGAGTTTGAGATCAAGGACTTCGGCATCGGCATTACTGCTGAAAACCAGAAATTGATTTTTGAAAGCCATGTCACGACCTCCGAGCCGCTTCAGTACTCAACCCGAAAACCTTATGATTTTAGCGCTGGCGGCAAGGGCTTTGACCTGCTGAGAATGAAGATATTTTCCGAACGCTATCATTTCTTGATTCGCATGCGTTCCAACCGGTGTGTTTATATTCCCGAAGATACGGATTCATGCCCGGGAGATGTCAAACAGTGCAGACATTGTAACACCCTGGAGGATTGCATACGTTCCGGCGGAACCACGATGACGGTCAATTTTATATGAAAAACGAAAACGAATTTTTTCGCGAAATCGAAATCGAATTTTTAATCCATGAGCTGAAAGACCCGATCTCGGTAATTGAAACCGGCGTTCGAATGCTTCTGGAACGAAAAGAAACGCACGGGCCGCTTTCCATGCGTCAGGAAAAAACGCTGAAACGTGTGCTAAGAAATGCCCAAAAAGCGCGCAACATGATGTATGGGCTATTAGAAATTGGACGATCTCAGGCAGGATGCTTTACCTGCTCAAGCTTTCAACTGGCGCCAACGGTTCAGGATATTTTGATGGAAGCTGTGGAATCGGTTTGCCCCCCTGTCTTCGACTCCATCCCTCAATTAGAGAGAGTTGGGGTGGGGGTTGATCAGATCAATTCACTCTACGGCCCTGAAGAAACCCTTGCATTTTTATCCAGCCAGTGTATTTACATGAATATGGATTCGGAAGTTTCCAGGCTTGAACTGAATCAGGACGAAGTCAAATTCCGGCAGATTGCCGGTAATCTGATCAAAAACGCTCTACATCATCGCAAGAAACGTGTGGATATAGGCCTTGGATGCCGGGACAAAATGGTGTGGCTGGAGGTTTCCGATGACGGGCCTGGAATCGGCGCAGAACATCATGAATTGGTTTTCCGAAGATACACACAGATCAATGCCAGTGATGCGCTAACGCGAACCGGTCACGGGCTTGGTCTGGCCGGAGCATTGATTCTGGCGCAATCAATGGGCGGGACCATCAAAATCATAAGCCAGAAAGGCAAGGGGGCGACTTTTCGGCTGACGCTTCCCTTGGCGCCGCCCTAATCTTATAAAGGCTCAAGGCCGAGAATTTTCTTAATCAACACTCTAATCTTAACCCCGATCTTAACCTAATCTTGACCCTATAATCTTTTTGAGGAGACCGCAGCAATGGGAGATTCCAAATCTTATATCAAAGACAAACATATTCTGGCAGTTGATGATGAAGAAGATGTTCTGGAAACCATCGAGGATATTCTGGAAGGAGCATATATTGATCGCGCCGGGGATTATGATACCGCTTCCAGAAAAATCCTGGATAATGTCTATGATCTGGCCATACTTGACATCATGGGTGTCAACGGGTTGCAGCTTCTTGAGGAAGCGGTCGCCAAGGGAATCCCCACGGTCATGCTGACCGCCCATGCCGTCAATCCGGAAACCCTGATGTCCTCCATCCGCAAAGGCGCCATTTCGTATCTTCCCAAGGAAATGCTGGCGGATCTGGACACCCTGCTGAACGAACTCCTTGACGACAGAGCTAAGGGACAACCGCCCTGGCGCCTGTTGTTTGACAAGCTGGGTAAATACTTTGACGAACGGTTCGGAACCGGCTGGAAAGAAAAAGACAAAGCGTTCTGGTCTGATTTCAGCCGAAACTACCAGATCGGCAAAGGCATTCAGGAACGGTTGCAGCATGACCCAGCGGTTCTGGGGAAAGGGATATAGATGATCGAGCGGATAGTTAATTGGATGTAGGGCCACATACTTCCGTTAAACTGCCACAACAAATTTTGCGGCCTTTCACGCATGACCCTTCATGCGGTCTTTTCACCAATGAAAGTCGGGTGAAATCATAACAGGATATGAAATGGAATTCCAAGAAAAGGTCGCGCAGCGTCTCAACATACTTGTTGTGGATGATGAGCCGAATATCCGCAAGGTGCTATCCATGGCGCTGGAGGCGGAAGGACATCAGGTAGTGGCTGTCGGAAATACCCAGGATGCCCTGCGCGAATCCAATCGGCTTTTTTTCGATCTGGCGTTTGTTGATCTGCGACTTGGGTCGGAATCAGGGATGGAACTGATCCCGGCCTTGCGGGCGGCCTGTCCCTGGTTGAAGATCGTTGTAATCACGGCTTATGCATCCATTGACTCGGCTGTCGAGGCCATGCGGCGCGGCGCATTCGATTATCTTCCAAAACCATTTACCCATGACCATCTGGCCATCCTGGTGCGCAAAGTATCCGAAGTGCGTTTGCTGGAGCAAAAGGTGGAAGCGCTGCAGGGAGCTTTGAGCGCAGATGTTCCGGAAGCAGACCTCGTCACTCAGAGTCCGGCCATGCAGCGAACCCTGGCGATGGCGCGTCAGGTGGCGGACAGCGATGCTACAATTCTTATCAGCGGTGAAAGCGGCACGGGCAAGACGCTGCTTGCACGCGCCATGCATTCCTGGAGCCGGCGTTCTGCAAAACCCTTTGGAGTGGTCTCTTGTCCTTCACTGTCGCTTGAACTCCTTGAGAGCGAGCTTTTCGGGCATGTGAAAGGCGCATTTACCGGGGCGTTGCGCGACGCTCCGGGACGGATTGCGGCCTGCGCAGGGGGAACGCTTTTTCTGGATGAAATCGGAGATTTGCCATTGCCGGTCCAGCCCAAACTGCTGCGGTTTCTTCAGGATAAAGCATATAACCGAGTAGGGGATGTGGTAACGTGCAAAGCCAATGTTCGGGTTATCACGGCGACAAACATCGATCTTGAAGCGGCGGTAAAGGCCGGGAAATTTCGTGAAGATCTCTTTTATCGGCTGAATGTTCTGGAAATCATCGTTCCGCCGCTGCGCGAACGCTGCGAAGAGATTCTTCCGCTTGCCGAAAGTCTGCTGGTTTTTTTTGCCAGGCAGAATCACCGGGGTATTCTGCATCTGACAGATGATGTGCGTGGGGCTCTCAGGGCTTACGAATGGCCCGGCAACGTTCGCGAATTGCGTAACACCATAGAACGTGCGGTTCTTCTCTCAGACGGCGAAGATATCCATGCGGCGCATTTGCCGATGCGGATGAAACCGGCAGAGCTGATGCCCAATGTTGGAGATCGGGTTTCACTTGAAAAAATCGAAGAGCTCCATATCCGCCGTATCCTGGCATCCTCAAAATCTTTTGACGAGGCGGCAAAAATCCTGGGTATGGATTCGGTGACGCTCTGGCGTCGCCGGAAGCAATACGGGATAATAGGTATAACCCTGAAAGGGCTGGTCAATGACATTGATTGTGATGCTTTATCCTGACCAGAAAAAGGCTTGAAACGGCCAGAAGCGACAATGAAGCGGTAATAAAGCAATAGCCAAAACCATAATAGCCGGAGATAAGCCCGCCTGCCAGGGGCCCCGTGCTGTGCCCAATGTCCATGACAGAGCCGAAAACCCCCATGGCCGCTCCCCGACCTTCCTGCGTTGTCATATCGGCAATAAGGGCAGATGTTGCGGATGTCACCGTTGAAAGGCTGAGTCCGAATAATATGCTCACACTCAGCAGCGGAAAAAATGTTTTAAAAAACCCCATACTTCCGATGCAACAGGCACCGAACACCGCACCCCAGAATATTTGCCGGATTCTGCCGTGTCTGTCCGAAAACTTTCCCATCATGGGCCGTGTCAATATCAGCGTAAGGATCTGGCCGGAAAGAAGAATACCGATTTTATAGGGATTCATGCCATGCTGCCTGGCATACAGTGGCAGAAAGGTTTTCATAGTTCCATAAGCAAAGAGGATGGCGGCTTCCACAAGGCTTGCCCAGAGAATGACATGATTGGAAATGACGATTTGAAATGCCTTTAAACTGCTCTGAAGTGTATGCGCCTTCCGGTACTCAACCGCAGGGGCTTGAATTCTGAATCCAGCCAGCAGTGCCAATATTCCGGCAATGCCGCAAAAGCCATATACCACTTTAAACCCCATCGCCGGGTGCAGCGCCGCTGCTCCCAGAATACTCCCACCCACCATCGGGGCCATGAATCGGCCAATCAGGGTTGAGGTGGAAAACCATCCGAGTCGCTCGCCCCGCTGGGTTTGAAAGATATCGGCGACCAGCGCCATTGCGATCGGGGTAAACACAGCGGTTGCCAGGCCATGATAAAACCGTACAAGGACAAGTTGCCATGTGTTTATGGACAGCAGATAAAAAAATGGCGCTGAAGCAAAAACGAACAGCGAACCCCTCAGCAGATTTTTCCTGCCGAATCTATCCGAAAGCAGTCCTGCTGGAATACTGAAGAGTACACCTGTCAGGGTGGATACAGAAGCGATCATCCCCACCTCTGAAGGGCTGCACTCAAGATGCGCCGCCAAAAGGGGCAGCACCGGACTTTTTGAAATCGTGGAGCTGAAGATCGCAAAAAGCCCGGTTCCGCAAAGCCAGATGAACGGACTGGGTCTCATTGGTTGATGAGCCCTTGTATCTCTTTATGATAACCCAGATAACGCTGAAGCGTCGGATCATTCTTGCCGTATCTGGGTATGGTTTTAAGGAGTTCCTCAAACCGGTCTTCGGCTTCCCAGTCGCCGGCAACCCCATCCATGACAATATCCACCAGCCGGTCCGCATAGATAATGATTCTCTCCTCCAGGGTCTTTAAGGTGTAATCTTTTACCGGCAGTCCCAGTTCCTTGGCTTCTTCGGCAGTCAGCCCGCCGCGGATATGCTTTTCCATGATGGCGGTTACGGTGGTCGGAAGGCCCAGACCCACGCCGATTTCGGCCCCGATTCTGCCATGCTCGATATCATGGGTTCTGGATTTGCCAAGATCGTGAAACAACGCCCCGCGGGCAACCAGTTCCATATCCAGCTCGACACTGGTGCGGGCTGCGATATCCAGAGCCTTTTGGGCGACCTTGACGCTGTGCCCAATATCCGCATCAGACATTCCGGAACTTTTCATTAATGCAATATCCGAGGGATCGATTTTTCGGGAAAGCTGTTTGATTCCGAAATATCGTAACGTATCCCAGACCAGTTTTTGAATTTTCGGCAGGGTCTCGGGAGAAACAATTTTTTCCAGGTCTTCAAAAAGATGCTCAAATTTACTTTTAACATCGTCGTGGATGTGCTGGATATATTCCTGAACCGCTTCCTGGCCTTGCGTTTTTTCAAAATATTTCCCGATTTCAAATATCCGGGTAATGTCATGACGGTGAAATTTGGTGGCGGCGTTATCCACGAACTCATGAACCTCTTTGTAGTCTTTTCCGGTGTTATCAATGCTTCTCTGAATATGTTCGTTAATTTTAGGCATGATCGTCTCCTAATGGATAAATGTATTTTGTTAAACGTACAGCTTCCAGAGCATTCCGCTCAGGGCTCCAAGTAAAATGACCACATGAATCGGAATATGAAAGCGTTGCAGGGCTAAAAATGTCACTCCCGCAACACCAATGGCGAACCCGTCGATGGCGCCTTTTGCGGGGGAAAGGTATTGATGCTGAAAAAGACGGCAAAAAAGAGACATCTGGCATTTATTTTTCCTCCACAGCGCCGCCGCTGTCTTTCCATGAGGCAATACCGCCCTCGATATACCGGGCGTTGATGTTTTTTTCTATCAATCGCCCTGAAACCGATTTGCTGACGGACCCGCCCCGGACACAGTAGAGGATCACTTCCTGATCCGCGAGTTCATCCCGCCACTGCTCGACCGCTTCCGGGTTTCGCCAGGTCGCGCCTGGAATCTTCTTCGGGTCCGCATCATAATCGGATTTCCGCCGCACATCCAGTATGGTCAGATTCCGGCGGTTTTCCTGCAACGACTGAAGCTCTTTGGGTGTAATGGTCTCATTCATTTTCTGCCTCCTTCAGGTTTGATCGGATAATTGTTTGTAAATCGCATCAAAAATGATTCCGCCGATTTCAATGGCCTTCAAATCATCATGGAGAACCTTGGTCAGTCCCCTGCAGATCATATCCAGCCCGGCTGCCTCCGGCGGGGGAAGCAGATCATTGACGGAATCCGCGGCGTTCACAATGGCGCCGATCTGATCCAGAGTTTTGTCGGCGATTTGGTATTCTTTTAATATGGTGCAAAAACTGCATTTCCCGCGTTTGTGGCTCAGGTTGGCGCCGGCAATGTCAAATGCAATACCGTCCATTTCCTTGTAGTCGGAGCCGCGCTTGATAAAAACGAAAGTCGCATCCGGGTCCACATGTTTTCGTATGAGCCAGGCGCAGGCAATCCTGTCCACCCCAACTTTTTCCCAGGTTATCCACTTCAATTTGGTTCCTCCTTTTTATGAAATTTCCCCGCCTGCACTTCGCAGGCGGCTTTGGCCTCGGCAGCCAGCGGAGACTTCAGATAATCCCTGGCTTTAATCTTGTTATACAGAGCCCAAAGCGCCCTGACCTGCCTTTCCGTTTTTGCCAGAGCGGCTTCCTGAATTATCTTACGGTAATCCCCGTTCACCTGATCCAGGAAAAAATCCCGGATCTCTTTTTCCTGGGATGGCGTCAGCGACGCAGCCTCCCAGACAGAAGCTTGCCCTCCTGTTTCCAGAAATTCCGCGGCAAGCCACTCGAAATGCTCAAGGGTGCGCTCTGAATGGGGCAGGATACATACCGATTTCTGAATGGGGAAAACCCCCAGTTTTTTCAGCTTTCTCCATACCGCAACCTTGTTGGCCGTGGTCTTGGCAAGAGGCAATTTATAGATGAGCATGATCCACTTCAATTTTTCTAATCTCTCCTTCAAATGAGATCGAATTTTAATGAATGACAAATAAACGTAACTTATGATACATAATATTATCTTAAAATTTCTTTGTCAATAGGAACGGAATTCAGTTTTTTTCTAAATAACAAATATAATAATGGAGCATTAACGCTTGACATCGTCAATTCAGTCTGTATAATAACTTGTAACATTAGTTACATATTTTATTAAACTCTACTACACAATCGGAATATCAACGGTGACGGGAATTTTCTTTAAACTGCCGGCGGGAGCCATTTCCGATGTGATCGGCAGAAAAAAGACCATACTTGTGGGCCTGGTTGTATTTGCCGTGATACCCTTTACCTATCTCTGATTCTACCGAATTTTGTGCTCATGTATTTTCAGGCACTTATAAATTGAAAAATGGTCTCGGAAGCGGTTCTGGAAAATTTTCTGAAGACATTTCAGTCATTCCAGAGCTTGAAAACGCATCTCAAAATCTTTTGACGAGGCAGCAAAAATCCTGGATATGGATTCGGTGACGCTCTGGCATCGCCGGAAGCAATACGGGATTTATGACTCAGTCTATCTTTCCGAGCCCTTTCATTTTGCAATGTCCGGGAATGCCATTCCCTGAAATTTGAAATCCCCACCTCTGACTTCTGATGGGCTATGCAATCTAACTATCTGATTATTAGTTATTTTAATGACCATTCCTCGCTGGCATTTGGTTTGCATCTACCATCTCCGATATCCCCATAAAGGAGAAATAATAACGATGAGCCTGAAGACCAAATTGATCATCGGTTTCTGCGGCCTACTGGCGATTTTGCTGGTCGTCGGCATGATGAGCATTCGCACCGCGAATGATTTCAGTAAATCCATAGAACGGATTCTTCGGGAGAACTATGACAGTGTGGTCGCCTGCTATAAAATGAAGGGCGCCGTTGAACGGCTGGATCGCATCGCGATGACTTCCCTCTGGGAAATGCCTCAGGGTGCGCATGCCCAAAGCGAAGCCATCCTCCTCGATTTTGAAAAAAGGCTTCAATTTCAGCAACAGAATGTGACCGTTTTGGGGGAGCAGGCGTTGACCGATCGCATGACCGAACAGTGGAAGACTTACCGGGAGGATTTTGTAAGTCTTCTGAAGTCATTGGATTCGGAAATTGAGCGCCTGGACTTTTTTCGCAATCACATCCTGATCCGATCGGATGAACTTCGCGACTCGGCTCAGAAAATCATTGATCTGAACCTGAACAGTATGGTTGCCGTAGATGGCCAGACCCGCCTTCGTGCCCTTGAGACTCGGCGGACCCTGTTGCTTCTGGTGTTCTCGGGCTTTGCGCTGGCGGTTGTCTTCATCGCTTTGCTCTGGCCGTCTATCTTTCGACCCATCGCCGGCCTGACGCGTTCCGTGCATGAAATTCAACAGGGGAATCTGGATCTTGTTGTCAACGTGCATTCGCAGGACGAGATGGGACAATTGGCTGAAGCGTTTAATGAAATGGCCCTCAGTCTGCGCAAATTGCGGCGAAAGGATCATGCGCGCCTTCTGCGCACACAGCATTCCACGCAACTGGCGCTCGAGAGCCTTTCAGATGCGGTTGCCATCTGCAGCCCGAACGGAGAAATCGAGCTGGCTAATGATGCGGCGCAGAGACTGTTTGGTCTGAAGCCGGAAGCCACTGTTGATGCGTCGGGAAACGAGAAGATCAAGGAAATCTTCTCGCGCGCATCCAGCGATTTGCGCTTCACTCGGTCCAAAGACCCGGACGCTGTTATTCAGGTCTTTCAGGATGGCGAAGAGCGTTTTTATCTGCCGGAAGCCATTCCGATTCTTGATAAAGAGAACCGATTGGCCGGCGTGACGCTCATTCTCAGAGATTTTACGTGTATGCGCCAGTTGGATGAATTGAAGCACGGCTTGATTTCAACGGTTTCGCATCAGCTTAAAACGCCGCTCACTTCCATTCGTCTGGCAATGCATGTGCTGTTAAACGAAAAACTTGGTCCGCTGACGCCCAAACAGACAGAAATCCTGGCTACGGCGCGGGAAGACAGCGACCGGCTTTACCGGATCATTGAAAACCTGCTGGATATCAGCCGAATAGAATCGGGGCAATCCCGGATGCAACTTCATCCCATGGCCGCCGAACAACTGGTTTTGCAGCCCGTTGATGAGATGCGAACCGCTTTTATGGATCGCGGAGTCGCTCTTGTGATTGATGTGCCGCCGGGCACGCCTCCCGTTATGGCTGACGAGCTGCGTCTTCGATATGTATTTGAAAATCTGCTCAGCAATGCGCTTAAATACACGTCAGCGGGCGGTCAGGTGGTCGTAACCGCTCAATCCGAGGAGCGTTTTGTCCGCTTTATCGTTGAGGATACAGGCTCGGGTATTCCAGAAGAATACCTGCCGCATATCTTTGAAAAATTCTTCCGTGTTCCGGAACAGGAACATCGTAGCGACACCGGGTTAGGTCTTGCCATTGCCAGGGAAATTGTCGAAGCCCACGGCGGGCATATTGATGTCGCGAGCCAGGTGGGAAAAGGCACCCGGTTTTCGTTTACGTTGCAGGCTGTCATTTAACCCGTAAGCATTCATGAATTGCTTCAGGAGTTCACCCTCGACAAAGCAAATGATACCTTCCCCCTTTGGAAAAGGGGGATCGAGGGGGATTTTTCTGTGGAATCGGCATCTGAAATCCCCCTGCCCCCCCTTTCCAAAGGGGGGAAATCTATTTTCATGGCAAAAGGCTGAAAGCGCTGAAGTGTGTTTCAAATTCTTCAGATTTTTATATGAGTTGTTAAAGGAGATTCAAGATGGATGCTGTCTATGTCGTTATCACAGTGCTGTTTTTTGTTCTGTGCGCCGTTTACGTTATTTTCCTGTCTGAGGAGAGACCGTGATGGAAGATATTCTCGTGGGTGTCGTGGCTGTTTGTCTGATCGTCTATCTCTTTGCAGCGCTTTTAAGGCCTGACAAATTCTGAAAAAGGAGTTTTTTATGAACCTGATAGGCTGGCTTCAACTATCCGTCTTCATCATAGCGCTGGCGGCTTTAACAAAGCCTCTGGGCCTTTACCTGGTGCGCGTATTCGATCCGGGCGACAGAACATTTCTTGATCCTGTTTTAAAACCCGTTGAACGGCTGCTTTATCGTTTTCTTGGCATCAATCCCACTGAGGAGCAGGACTGGAAAAGCTATGCGGCTTCCCTTCTGATCTTTAGTGTTGTCGGAATGCTGTTTACATACGGTATTTTGAGACTTCAGCAATTGCTGCCGTTTAATCCCCAGGGATTCGGACCCGTATCACCTGACTTGGCGTTTAATACGAGCGCCAGTTTTACAACAAACACAAACTGGCAGAGCTATGTTGGCGAGAGTACGCTGTCATATTTTTCACAGATGGTTGCACTCACCTTTCATAACTTTGCCTCGGCCGCCGTGGGATGCGCGGTAGCCGCGGCGCTTGTGCGCGGTATTTCCCGCGACAAGATTGCCAGCATCGGCAACTTCTGGGTGGATCTGATTCGTCAGTGCCTCTACCTGTATCTTCCCATTTGTCTGCTGCTTGCGGTGTTTCTGGTTTCGCAGGGAATGATCCAGAATTTCTCACCTTATGCAGCGGTAAAAACACTCGATACCGGCGCAGCGCAATCCATTGCACAGGGTCCGGTTGCTTCCCAGGTCGCAATAAAAATGCTGGGAACCAACGGCGGCGGCTTCATGAATGCCAACGCATCTCATCCTTATGAAAATCCGACACCGCTTTCAAACTTTCTGCAAATGCTGACGATTTTTGCGATTCCGAGCGGCCTCACCTATTATATGGGGCGAATGGTGAAAAACCAGAAGCATGGCTGGTCTGTCTGGTCCGCAATGTTCATGCTTTTTCTTGCAGGCGCTCTGGTGTGCTGGTGGGCCGAATCACAGGGAAATCCCCGTCTTACGGCGCTTGGCGTTGATGCGGCTTATAGCAACATGGAAGGAAAGGAAGTCAGGTTCGGGATCTTCAATTCCGCCTTGTTTGCAACCATTACAACCGATGCATCCTGCGGCGCGGTCAACGCGATGCACGATTCCTTCACGCCGTTGGGGGGACTGGTTCCACTGTTCAATATCCAGTTGGGAGAGGTGGTGTTCGGAGGGGTCGGCTCAGGGCTTTACGGAATGTTGATCTTTGTGGTGCTGGCGATTTTTCTGGCGGGGCTGATGATCGGCCGTACGCCGGAGTATCTGGGAAAGAAAATCGAAGCCTTTGATGTCAAGGCCGCAGCTCTTGCCATTTTGATCCCTGCCGCGCTCCTGCTCGGATTTACCGCCTGGGCCACAATCAGCCAGTGGAGCATTGCGGGCTTAAACAATAGCGGCCCGCACGGCTTCAGCGAAATCCTCTACGCATTTACTTCCGCGATCAATAACAACGGCAGTGCCTTCGCTGGTCTTTCCACCAACACCCCCTGGTACAACACGACACTGGGGCTGGCCATGCTCAGCGGGCGATTTTTTGTCATTATCCCCGTGCTGGCGCTTGCCGGCAACCTGGCGCGTAAAAAGATCGTTCCCCAGAGCGCCGGCAGCTTTCCTGCTTTTGGCCCGACATTTACACTGCTTCTTGTCGGAACAATACTGCTTGTCGGAGCGCTGACGTTTCTGCCGGCGCTGAATCTCGGCCCCGTCGTGGAACATTTCCTGATGATGAATTCCAACAACCTGTTTTAAGGAGCAAAGATGTCAACCAAGGCGCGTTCCATTTTTGATAAATCCATTCTGGTTCCTGCGGTAGCGGACGCTTTTCGCAAGCTCAATCCGCGAGGTATGGTGCGAAACCCTGTGATGTTTGTGACCCTTGTCGGCGCCGTTGTGACAACCGCGGAACTGGCGGCAGCGCCCTTGCGCGGTGAACCCGTGGGGTTTATCCTCCAAATCGCTATCTGGCTGTGGTTTACCGTGTTGTTCGCCAATTTCGCGGAAGCCATGGCCGAAGGACGGGGCAAGGCCCAGGCCGCTACGCTGCGCAAGTCGCGCACGCAGACCCTTGCCAATCGTAGGCGTAGCGACGGACTTTTGGAATCCGTTTCCGCTGAGTTTCTTAGAAAAAACGATGTCATGGTCATAAAAGCCGGAGAGGTGATTCCGACCGATGGGGAAGTGATCGAAGGCGCGGCAACGGTTGACGAATCCGCCATCACGGGCGAATCCGCGCCGGTGATCCGCGAGTCGGGCGGCGACCGGAGCGCTGTAACTGGAGGGACCCGGGTGCTTTCCGATGAAATAGTCGTGCGCGTTACCGCCAATCCCGGTGAGAGCTTCATGGATCACATGATTGCCCTTGTCGAAGGCGCAAACCGCCAGAAAACGCCCAACGAGATTGCATTGACCATCCTGCTGGCCGCTCTGACGATTATCTTTCTCATCGTGATTATGACCCTGAAGCCTTTTGGGGTATATTCCCATGTGGTATTCTCCATCCCGGTTCTGGTTGCGCTGCTTGTTTGCCTCATTCCCACCACGATCGGCGGGCTCCTCAGTGCGATCGGCATTGCGGGAATTGACCGGTTGGTTCAGAAAAACGTGCTGGCCATGAGCGGCCGCGCCGTGGAAGCGGCCGGTGACGTGGATGTGCTGTTGCTCGATAAAACCGGCACGATCACCATGGGCAATCGCCAGGCCGCCGAATTTTTCCCCGCGCGCGGGGTGAAGGCGGAAGAACTGGCGGTCGTTGCACAATTGGCCTCATTTGCCGATGAAACTCCGGAAGGAAAGAGTATTGTTGTTCTGGCAAAGGAGTTCGGGCTTAGGGGACGGGAACTTCATGACCTAAGTCATGCCGAGTTCGTCCCATTTACGGCAAAGACCCGGATGAGCGGCGTTGACATGGCGGGTCAGCAATACCGTAAAGGCGCTGCAGATGCCATTCGCGGATTTATTGGCGCTGACCTGCCTGCCGAAGTCGAGGCCGATGTCGACCGGATATCCCAGATGGGCGGTACCCCCCTTGTTGTGGCTAATTCTCAAAAAGTCTTTGGCGTCGTTTATCTCAAGGATATTGTGAAGGGGGGGCTTCCGGATCGTTTCAAGCGGTTTCGGGCCATGGGTATCCGTACGATCATGATTACCGGGGACAATCCTTTAACTGCGGCGACCATCGCCAAAGAGGCCGGTCTGGATGACTTTCTGGCTGAGGCGAGGCCAGAGGATAAACTCGCACTCATTCGCCGCGAGCAGGCCGCAGGGCATCTGGTGGCCATGACAGGCGATGGAACCAATGATGCGCCAGCCCTTGCCCAGGCGGATGTCGGTGTCGCCATGAACAGTGGGACTCAGGCGGCCAAGGAAGCGGGAAACATGGTGGACCTGGATTCGAATCCAACAAAGCTCATTGAAATCGTTGAAATCGGCAAGCAGCTCCTCATGACCCGCGGCGCCCTGACGACGTTCAGTGTCTCCAACGATGTGGCCAAGTACTTTGCCATTATCCCGGCCATGCTCGTCGCCACGTTCCCGCAAATTGCTGCGCTGAACGTGATGAAGCTGCATTCTTCCCAGAGCGCCATATTAAGCGCCATTATCTTCAATGCGCTCATCATCGTGGCGCTGATCCCGATCGCCCTGAAGGGCGTTACCTTCCGTCCCAGGGGCGCAGTGGCGATTCTGCGGCGGAATCTTCTGATCTATGGACTTGGCGGCGTCATTGCGCCGTTCGTTGGAATCAAATTGATTGATATCGCCATTGCATGGCTTCATTTGGCCTAAAGGAAATGCGCATGAATACCAAGACTTTTATAAAGGAAGTAAAGCTTGCCATGATGACCACGCTGACTCTGATCATTTTATTATGCGGCGTTTATCCTGCGATTGTCTGGAGTATTGCACAAATCGGTTTTTCTTTCCGTGCAAACGGATCGCTGGTCCTTCAGAATGGCCATGTTCTTGGCAGCCGCTTGATTGCCCAGGGATTTACCGGAACACAGTATTTCCACCCGCGCCCATCGGCTGCGAGTGATGGGTACGATGCAGCAAATTCAGGCGGCAGTAATTTGGGGCCGCTTTCTCAAAAGCTTGTGGATCAGGTAAAAGAACGTGTTGCCGCATATCGCGCCGAGAACAGCATTGCCCTATCCGTTAACATCCCGGCAGATGCCGTAACCTCATCCGCCAGCGGCCTGGATCCACACATCAGCGTCAGAAATGCAGAGCTCCAGTCCGCTCGCGTCGCCAGTGTCAGAGGAATATCCGAAGCCGCGGTTCGAAGCCTGATCCGCAGTCATACCGATGGACCCGATCTTGGCTTTCTTGGCGAGCCCGGTGTTAACGTTTTTGAACTTAATCTTGCACTGGATGCAAGTAAGGGGTAAGCAAGTCCCATGACATCCGACGACAAGGCTCTCAGTTTTCTCAGGTTGATCCGCCGCTCTCAGAGAGGCAAGCTGAAGATTTACCTGGGGTATGGACCGGGTGTTGGGAAAACATGGCAGATGCTCCTCGAAGGTCACCGTATCAGGCAGGAGGGAATTGATGTTGTCGTGGGACTGGTGGAAACCCACGGCCGCCTTGAAACAGCCGGGCTCGTTGAAGGCCTTGAAGTCATTGCGCGTCGCCGGATTCAGTATCACGGAATCACGATTGATGAGATGGATCTGGATACGGTTCTGGCGCGTCAGCCCAAAGTGGCTCTGGTTGACGAACTGGCGCATACCAATGCTCCAGGCGGAAAAAATCTGAAACGCTACCAGGATGTTCAGATTCTTCTGGATGCTGGCATTCATGTGATCAGCACACTCAATATCCAGCATCTGGAAAGCCTCTACGACACGGTAGAAACCCTTGTGGGCGTAAAAGTACACGAACGGCTGCCGGATTCCGTGCTTTTTGACGCAGATGAAATCGTGAATGTGGACCTGGCGCCTCAGGACCTGCTGCAACGCCTGCGCGAAGGCAAGGTATATCCGAAAGAGCGGGTGTCCTCAGCCCTTGAGAATTTCTTTCAGCCTGCCAACCTGGATGAGCTTCGGGAACTGACGCTTCGGGAACTGGCTTCACAGATCGATATCAAACGCCGCAGCGCCCCCAAAGAGGAGCAGCGCGCCGCGCCCGATCAGGTGATGGTGTGTCTGAGCTCGCGAGGACCCAACAGCGCCATGCTGCTTCGCTATGGGTCCCGGCTTGCCGGACGCCTGAACCGTGACTGGTATGCCGTTTATATCCAGACGCCGAGTGAAGCGCCTACCGTTATTGATGCGACAACGCAGCGCTACCTGCTGGATACCCTTACACTGGCCAATGCCCTTGGCGCAATGGTATTTACCTACAAAGGCGAAGACATCGCGGATACGATTCTGCACTTTGCCAGGGAATACCGTGTGGGGCACATTGTCATCGGCCGCCCCAGTCCACTGCCTTTCTGGAAGAACTGGTTGGGCGGAAAGACGCTTGTCGAGCGGCTGATTCTAAAAGCAAAGGGACTGACAATCGTGGTTGTTGATCCGCGAACAGAAGACAAGGAGGAAGTATAACGATAAAAACAAAGCTTTCATTGGGTTTGAGATTCTTATCCTTGATTATTTTGGCTCATCGCCTTCTACAGTGGGTAAACCCGTTGAAATATGATTTGAGTTGTGCTACCATCCCTAACCTTTCAAAGTGGGCCACCCATGCAAAACAGCGATGATCCCCTTAAATGAATCATGGTGGATTATATGTTTTGATTTGCTTCACATTTTGTCATCTTCTTATCAAAAAAAAAAGGGGGGGGGGAAGCAATGCACCTAAGAACATCAGATATGGCTGTAATGAGTCTTGGTTTTGGCGGATACACCTGCAATTGGGGTACGCATTTCTGTGGACTATATGAATCGGAAGCCGAACGAGATGCGATCATGTTTGGTTTCCTCGCCCAGGGTCTTCGCGAAAGGGAGCTTCTCGTCTGCTGCCCCGATGAGCAAAATCACGATCACGCCCTCGACAACATCCACGCACTGTGCCAGAATGTCGCTCGTCCTGATCCAGAATCCTTCAGATTGCTCCATTCCCGGGATTTGTACTATCCCCAAGGTTTCTTTTCCCCTCGTGACATGCTGAAGGTCCATGACGATATCTGGGATGAAAATCTACGCACCAGCACAAGAAACGTGCGGGGAACGGCGGAGATGGGTTGGGCTCTTGAGAAAATTCCGGGTGTAGAGCATCTCATGGCCTACGAATCACTTCTCAATACCTTCATCTGGAGCAAGGAATGGATCAGTATTTGTCTCTATGATGTCAACCGTTTTCCTGGGGCTACGATCATGAAGGTACTGCAGGTCCACCCTTTTGTCATAACGGGTGGGGGTATCTTCGAAAACCCCTATTTTGTAAACCCCGATAAATGGCTCGCCAAATACGCGCCAGAATTTCTTTAGGCCGTTTGAGAGTTCATGATGAAGCTATCACATGAAGTATTGTTGGCCCTTGCATATGTGTCGCAAATATCCGATCCGGATTTGCTTATATCTCGATTTATCGAATCGATGAACGGGCTCGATGAGGGGTTCGCGTTTGAGTTTGTTGATCGTTTGCCACCCGGGGTTTCGGAACACCGCGTTCTGCCCATCGCAACACTCCATTTGTCCTTCGGATATGCAGTGATGGCGGAAAGCACGGAGTACGGAGAAGATGAACGGGCTGTCTTCAGAAACGCTTTCCAGTTCCTGGCGGTCCTCCTCGAAAACAGGATGCAGGCTCAAGTCCTGGAATCAAAAAACGTATCTCTGTTGAAGGAGATCAATCAAGAGAAATCCTTGATTCGTACCGTCCTTGATACACTGCCCGTCGGTGTTTGGGTCGTTGATGAGAAAGGCGCGATCCTCATGAGGAATGCCGCCGACGAAAAAATCTGGACTGGCGCCCATGATGTCGGCATCGATCACTATGGCGAATACAAGGCCCGGTGGTCCGATACGGGCAAAGACATTGAGATGGAGGACTGGGGGATCGTAAGAGCGATCAGGGCGGTCGATACAGTCATAAACCAAGAAATCGACATCGAGTGCCTCGGAGGCAAGTGTAAAACTATTCTCCATTCGGCGGCGCCCCTTCTAAATGTCGAGCGGAGTGTTATCGGGGCTGTCTGCGTTAATCAGGACATAACCGGGCGCAAACGGGCGGAAGAGGAGCTGCGCGCGAGCGAAGCTTTTAACAGCGCCATCGTCGAGAACATTTCACAAAAACTTTTCCTCAAGAACCGGAATTCCATATACCTCTTCGTAAACAAGTCATACGCGGCCATCTTTGGTTTGAAACCCGAAAACTTTGTGGGCAAGAATGACTTTGACTTTTTCCCGGACGAGTTGGCCAAGAAATACCGGGCAGACGACCTTATGGTCATGGAATCGGGGCTGGAGAAAGACATTGAGGAGACTTTCATTGTTGATGGAAAGGAGTACCTGGTTCGCACGATCAAGGCGCCTGTAAGGAACGATGCAGGAGAAGTGACCTCGCTGCTTGGCATCTTCGAGGATATCGCCCAACAAAAAAAGATGCAGGAACAGTTTATCCAAGCACAGAAGATGGAATCGGTGGGCCTGCTGGCGGGGGGAGTAGCGCATGATTTCAACAACATGCTGAGCATTATCCTCGGCTATGCGGAAATGGCTATGGACCAGGTAGAACCGACCGAACCGATCCATGCCAACCTGCAGGAAATCTGCAAGGCGGCTAATTGCTCCGCTGATCTTACTCGGCAACTGCTGGCCTTTGCCCGTAAACAGACCATTGTCCCCAAAGTGCTGGACCTGAACGAGACGGTGGAAGGAATGCTCAAAATGCTGAGGCGTCTCATCGGGGAGGATGTAGATTTCATCTGGCAGCCGAAGGCGAGTCTGTGGCCGCTAAAGATAGACCCTTCCCAGATCGACCAGATACTGGCAAACCTGTGCGTCAACGCCAGGGATGCAATATCGGGGATCGGAAAAGTGACCATTGAGACAGGAAACAGCACTTTCGACCAGGATTACTGCGCCGCTAACTTTGGATTTACACCTGGCGAGTATGTGATGCTGACCATAAGCGACAACGGCTGCGGCATGGACAAAGAAACGCTGACCCACATTTTCGAACCATTCTTCACGACCAAGGAAATGGGCAGGGGCACGGGTCTCGGTCTGGCCACAGTTTATGGTATCGTCAAGCAAAATAACGGCTTCATCAACATCTACAGCGAGCCAGGCCAGGGAACGACATTCAGGATATACCTGCCCCGACATGTGGGCAAGACCGATCTGATGCAGAAGGCGGACTTGGTGGAACCGGCTGCGCGTGGCCATGAGACCATCCTTTTGGTGGAGGATGATCCGGTAATCCTGAAAATGACCAAAATGATGCTGGAAAAACAGGGATACACCGTGCTGGCGGCAAATACCCCTGTCGAAGCAATTCGTCTGGCAGGGGAACATCTCGACAAGATTCACCTGCTCATTACCGATGTGATCATGCCTGAGATGAACGGCCCGGATCTGGCCAAAAACATATTGCCCTTTAACCCAAACATCAAGCACCTATTCATGTCGGGCTATACGGCCAACGTCATTGCCCACCATGGCGTGCTGGATGTAGGGGTACACTTCATTCAGAAACCGTTCTCGAAGCAGGATATTGCAGCCAAGGTAAGGGATGCACTGTGTAAAACCAACTGTTGATTGACCAATTCTGAAAAATTCATTCGTCTTTTAGCGTTTGTTGCTATCAAATATAACTTGGAGTAAACCTGTTTCTCTGTAGGAGATGAAATGCATTCATCCAAAAAATCGATAGGAATTCTTTTGGGGGTTGGCTTTGGGATCGTATTGCTTTTGTTAGTACTTACCGGCGTTTTGGGATACTGGAGTACATCATCGATTTCTGCAATGGCAATCAAAGAATTTAAAGAAATGCTACGTACAGATGCGGCCATTGCCGAGCATTCCGCCAGGGCCCGTTCCAATGTTCTTGGATTACGAAGATTTGAAAAGGATATGTTTTTGAATATAGGCTCCAAGGAAAAAGAAGAAGATTATTTTAAAAAATGGAAAGAACAAAAAGAACACTTGTTAAACAGACTGAATGATCTTCAAAAGGCAGCCGTAGCGGAACAGGATAAAAAGACCGTTGTTGAGATGCGGAATCAACTGCCCGTCTATGAATCGGGTTTTTTAAAGATTTATTCAATGATTCAATCCGGAAATTTGAAAACCCCTCAAGAAGGCAATGCTGCGATCAATGAATACAAAGACAGTACCCATAAACTGGAAGAAGCCGCAAAAGGATTTTCTGAAGATGGCAACAAGCGCATGGTTTCAATAGAAAATGAAATTATCGCAAAAGGTGGTAGCATAAAAACATTTATGGCTATCCTCTGTATGGTTTTTGTTTTAGTGGGGGTCGGAATAGCCGTTTTAATCGGCAGGTGGATAATTCGTCCTCTGAAAAGGATTATCGACGGATTGACCGAAGCCTCGAATCAGGTAGCGTGCGCGGCCGAAGAGGTTTCGGCTGCATCTCAGTCCCTGGCGGAAGGCTCTTCCCAGCAGGCGGCATCCGTAGAGGAGACATCGTCGTCTCTGGAGGAAATATCCTCAATGACAAAACAGAACGCCAGCAATTCCGGACAGGCCGACTCTCTCATGAAACAGGCCAATCAGGTGGTAATTAAAGCCAATGCATCCATGGGCCAACTGACAACATCCATGCAGGAAATCTCAAAAGCCAGCGAGGAAACCTCCAAAATTATCAAAACCATTGATGAAATTGCGTTCCAAACCAATCTTCTGGCTCTTAACGCCGCCGTGGAAGCCGCCAGAGCCGGTGAAGCTGGGGCAGGGTTTGCTGTTGTGGCTGATGAGGTTCGGAATCTGGCTATGCGAGCCGCAGATGCCGCCAAAAACACTGCGGCCTTGATTGAGGGTACAGTGAAAAAAGTCTCTGACGGCGCTACACTGGTAAAAACCACCAACGACGCTTTCAGGGAGGTTGCCGCCAGCACCGCAAAAGTGGGTGAACTGATCGGCGAGATCACTGCTGCATCCACTGAGCAATCACAAGGGATAGAGCAGGTGAACATCGCAGTCACGGAAATGGATAAGGTCACTCAACAGAACGCTGCTACCGCCGAGGAATCGGCCGCAGCCTCTGAAGAATTGAATGCGCAGGCAGAAGAGATGAAGTCATTTGTCCATGAACTGTCTGCAATAGTGGGAGGAAACGCAGCAGTGCAGGCCGAAAGTCTCCACACAGTTAGACGACCGAAAGTTGTTATGCAAGCAAGGCGAACACCTCAAAAAACGCTGACCATCGCAAAAAGACCTGCGAAAGGAAAGGCCATGACGCTCCACCGGTCAAAAGAGGTACATCCCAATGATATTATCCCCATGGATGATAACGATTTTAATGAATTCTAACCCATCAATAAACATCCAGGGTTACCTTTTAAAAATATCCACCTTGGTCTCAAGGCATTTCCTCATGCTCAAATCGTTTGACCCAACCTCATACCAACTGCCAGGTTTCTGGTAGAAATCGAGCCCCCTGCCAATTTTGATGATCCATCCATTGTCCAGGCGAATTTCACGGTCATGAAGATTGGGGTTGAATGTAATCTCCAGGACAATATCCATCTCCAACAGGCTTTGCCGGAGCTGTTCCAGCTTATCCTGGGTATCATCCTGCTGGAACTTGCTTTCCGAGGTTGTTACCAGAGTGATCTTCTTGATGGTTGGGGCTTTCAACAGCGTTTCACAAAAGCGTACAAAGTTCTGTATCTGGTGCGAGGCCCTGATATAAGGGTCCTCGACAACGACTTCCTTCACTGCATTCAGATAAAACCCGACAATGGATTCGTAACTGTAGCCAATATCGCCATACAAAATGGTGAAGTGCTGTTCATTCTGCCAGATATCACCGCAGGTCTCACCGATGATCTCACCGGTGGTCGAAATGCCGGGCGATTCTGATGTTGCGGATTCAGGCTTCTGGTTCGGCTCAGCGTCAGCGGAAGATGCCATGACGGCAGTCTTCTTGTCAACAGGCTTCTGAGTATAAACAGATGGATCAATTGTTCTGCGAGAAGGGTGTTGTGTAGCCGGCGCATTCTTCGATTCCGGGCAGTAAACAACGACATCGTCCCCCTTGCTGTTGATATATGAAAGATTGATCATCGCAAATTCGTCATCAGTTTTGCGTTTGTTCATCTGCTCCTTGACGCGGCGTCGGCACTCGACGGCATACGCCACATACTCTTCAAACTCTTCATCGGTGGGAACGCCGGAAGGATGGAGTATTTTCAGAAGAGCGCAGACCGTCTTCTTGATCCCCTTCTCATCACGACCCTCAATGGATCTTCCCAGGCGAATCCGTTTATTAACCTCCTCATAACGGTTCGTGTGCTTAAATTCATAGTGAAAAGCTTCGGCCAGATAATCGGTGATGAAACCGTATTTGCTGGTGAGAAATTCGCTGCTGTTCTTCGGCATTTCCCAACCGGGAAGATAGCAGGCAAAACGATCCATAACCGCCAGATCGAATTCCGGCGGAAGCGGCTGGAACAAATCATATACCGAGGATTTCACGATCTGATCAACGGAAAGGTCGATATTGCCGACAAATGCCAGACTGGCGTCTGCAATGACCTCTACCCCACGGGAGAAACGTCCGTTTGCCATAAAGTCCTTCATGATCTGGATGGTGTCCGGGTCTTTGATCTTTATCCCGCCGACTTCGTCAAAGGCTACCGTGTCCCAGAAGCCGACCAGACCGACTTTTCTCCTGTTATTGTGGTAAAAAAGCGTTGCCTTGGTCGCCTGCCCTCCGCTGACCAGTGTTGAATAGGGGGAGAACTCGCTGAAGAAATAGGATTTACCCGTCCCGCGTGGACCCAGTTCGATAAAGTTGAAGTTAGGCTCCACCAATGGGGCTAACCGGGTAATGAAGTGAATTTTAACCCGCTTGCTAAGTTTG
>SESB01000834.1_pt1 | contig 21836 bp, 20 predicted proteins | sample 3171441 | NCBI WGS metagenome assembly SESB01 (sample SAMN06051867, study PRJNA518727) | freshwater metagenome | biome: subpolar coniferous forest; feature: holomictic lake; material: water; isolation source: holomictic Lake 227, 6 m depth | place: Canada: near Kenora, Ontario | collected... | reverse complement strand
ATTTTTGAAGGGAGTGGATTACATGGCACAAGATAAGAAAGAACGTTTTGGACAGGTACCTGCCCTTCTCGTTGAATACGCACAATTAGAAAAAGACCTTGCTGATCCCTCTATTCATGGAGATCAAGGAAAAGCCCGTCAACTTGGAAAACGTTATGCGGCTCTTGGTCCAGTCATTGGCGGCTACCGCGCTTTCAAATCTGCAGAAGATGATTTGGCAGCAGGAAAAGAGATGGCTGCAGAAGACGATTCTTTTGCAAGTGAAATTCCTGCACTCGAAGCATCTCTTGCTGCTGCGGAAGAGAAATTAGAAGAACTTCTTTTGCCTCGCGATCCAAATGAAGATCGTGACGTTATTCTTGAAATTAAAGCTGGTGTAGGCGGCGATGAGTCTGCTCTCTTTGTTGGAGACTTACTTCGCATGTACACGCGCTATGCAGAAAAGCACAATTGGAAAGCTGAAATCATCGACACCACCGATTCTGAAATGGGTGGATACAAAGAACTCAGCATGGCCATTAAGTCCAAAGGAATCGCACAACCAGGTGAGACTCCTTATGCGAGATTAAAATTTGAGGGCGGCGTCCATCGAGTTCAGCGCGTTCCAGAAACTGAATCACAAGGACGAATTCACACATCTGCTGCAGGAGTTTTGATTCTTGCTGAAGCCGATGAAGTGGATATCGAAATTCGCCAACAAGACCTACGCGTTGACGTCTTCCGCTCTTCTGGTCCTGGCGGACAATCAGTGAATACAACTGACTCTGCTGTTCGAATTACACATATTCCAACTGGCGTTGTTGTCTCCTGCCAGAACGAAAAGTCACAGCTGCAAAATAAGGAAAGCGCACTTCGCATCTTGCGCGCTCGTCTCCTAGCCCACGCTCAGGAACAAGCAGATGCCGCAGCGATGGCAGAGCGAAAATCCCAAGTTCGCACAGTGGATCGTTCGGAGCGAATTCGTACATACAACTATCCTGAAAACCGCATCTCAGATCATCGCGTCAATTTTAAGGCGAACAACTTGGATGCTGTTTTGAATGGTGAATTGGACGACATGATTGATGCCCTCCTTGCCGCAGATAAAGCTGCAAAACTAGCGAGCGAATAAGCTTTCTAGTCGATGAAAGAGTTGCTCCGCGCTGCGAAAGAACAGCTAGCCACACGAGATATAAATCCAGTTGATGCCGAGTTGTTACTTGCACACGCAGCTCATGTAACTCGAATGGATTTGCACTCCAAAGCAATTGAATTTACTCCTCAAATCCGAGAAGACTTTCAAGGTTTCATAAACGAGCGCTTAGAAGGACGGCCTACTCAGTACATTATTGGCGAAGCGGCATTTCGATACCTAGAGCTTGAAGTAGGGGAGGGCGTACTCATTCCGCGCCCAGAAACAGAAATGTTGGTCGATGAAGTACTTCATAATCTCAATAAATATGATGAGACAGTTTCGATTGTTGATCTTGGTTCTGGCTCAGGTGCGATAGCTATTGCGCTACAAACCGAAACCGAAGGAAAGATTAAAGTTGCAGTTATTGCAGTGGAGAAATCAAAGGAAGCCCTTCCATGGCTCCATAAGAACATTGCAAAATATGATTTGCCAATTCGGGTTATTGAGGAAGATGTTCAAACGGCACTTGATGGAATTAAGTGCGACATTGTTGTTGCAAATCCTCCCTACATTCCAAATGAAGAAGCGCTTCCAGAGGATGTAACAAAGGAGCCAAGCGTCGCTCTCTTGGGCGGAGCTGATGGAATGGATGTTCCACGCCAATTTATAGCTGCCGCAGCGAGACTTCTTAAGTCCGGCGGATTTCTAGCTTTGGAACATCACGAGGCCCAAGGCGTTGCAATTAGCGATTCTTTGAGCGCGGAATTCAAGAATATTCGTCTTCATAATGACCTAAATGATCGCCCCCGATTTACAACTGCGGTTCGGAAGTAAGTAAACTATGACCATGGAAATCAAGACGCTTGCCATTGATTGTGGTGGACTATTTATTAAGGGCAGCGTTCTTGATGAAAAAGGAACCATGCACGCTAATCCCGTAACCGTTGAGACGCCTTATCCGTTGGCTCCGGAAAGATTGATTTCAGTTTTTGAAGAGCTTGCAGCAAAGTTGCCTAAGTACGATCGAATTACTGTGGGAATGCCAGGGATGATTCGTCACGGTGTTGTAGTGCACACACCCCATTACATAAACGTTCATGGGCCACACACGCGCATCGAGCCAGAGTTGAAGGATGCTTGGACTGGTCTAGATTTCCAAACAATGATCGCAGATCACTTCAAGAAAGACTCTCTTGTTTTAAATGATGCAGAAGTGCATGGCGCCGGAATCGTTACTGGGTCAGGATTAGAAGTTGTAATCACTCTAGGAACTGGTCTTGGTTTTGCAATATTTGATGGTGGCAAACTCGCTCCACACTTTGAAATGTCGCGCGTTCCAGTCAGACGCGGTGTTGATTACGACGAATGGATTGGTGAGCATGTTCGCCGCACCATTGGTGATGCGCTTTGGTCTCGTCGCGTTCGCCTCATGATTGACAACCTTCGCCCTGTTTTCTTCTGGGATCGCGTTTATGTAGGCGGCGGAAATTCACGTCGAATTCGAGGCTCTGAGTTAATGGGGGATGACGTTGTCATCGTTCCTAACACCGCAGGAATTCAAGGCGGCGTCAGAGCGTGGTCACTAACTTCTAAATAGTCTTATAAACCCATCTTTTTTGCAGCAATTCGCAGATCAGATCGAGCATCAGGATGCGCCGCCTTCTCAATGAGATTCTTTGCCTGCTCGCTCTCGTTATGTCCAAAGCACTCAGCAATTCCTTGTTCTGTCACAACGAATGAGTGTTGAAAACTCGTCACGCCATCGTTGATCATCGGAACGATTTTTGAAGTGTTTGTTTTCGCATGCCAGGAAGGCAGCGTCATGAATGACTTTCCTCCACGGCTATGGAGCGCGCCAACGATAAAGTCAGTTGATCCGCCAAAACCTGAGTAAATCTTGTCGCGAACGCGGGAAGCATTTGCCTGATCCAATAGATCTACTTGTAGCGCGGCGTTGATGGATGTCATCTTCGCCTGCTTTGCGATTTGCGCCGGATCATTTGTCTTCTCGGTTCGTAGCATACGAACTCGGCGGTTTAGGTGGAGCCATGAATATAGCTCTTCAGATCCGAAGATAAATGAAGCGGTTATTGGAATATCAGTATCCAACGCACCTATCTTTTCAAGATTGAGAACGCCGTCGCTAAACATCTCTGTCCAAACACGAAGGTCTGTTCTCTTTGTCATCAACTCCACAACGGCGTCAGGGACTGATCCGATTCCTAATTGCAGTGTTGATCCTGAAGGGACAAGTTCGGCAATCTTTCTACCAATTTCTTTCGCAGTCTCTGGAATGGCCGCAGGAGTATGAACATTGAGCGGTTCGTCTTGTTCAAATATGAAGTCGATTTCATTCTCGTAAATCTGCGCATCGCCATATGTATATGGCATATTGCTATTTGATTGTGCGATGACAATTCCGCCATGCTCACGTGCTGCTTCAATCGCGGCTGGCAAAATATTGACTTCAATTCCAAGCGAAACGGTGTCAAAACGAAGAGAAGATGTGTGAATGAGAACGACATCAGGGACAAGGTGATCGCGCAACATTACGGGGACCAGGGAAAGCCTTGAAGGAACATAATTAAGACGTTCCGATCCACGCATGCCAGCACCGACGAATGCTGTTTCGTAAGTAACGCCAGGTCGATTTGGAATTCCAGGTTGAGCATTCAACATGTGAAGGGTGTACTCGGGAACGATTTCATCAAAAAGGGCTAAGAGCGCCTTTGGTGTACCGAAATTTCCTGAAACTAGAACTCTTGGATTCTTAGGCAAGCCTTGTAGAACCTTTTTGAGTTGCTCTCCATCAACTGTTCTCATAACCGAATTCTTTCATCGTGCGTTGGGGGATTTTTCAATATCCACGAGCCAGCACTCAGCAGGCTGTGTTTTACTTAACGCGAAAGTTCTTCCAACACCTCAATGATATGACGATATTTCTTTCCTGTGGCTTGGGTCATCCCAATTTCACATGTGCGGTTTGCTGAGACATAAAAATCATCGCTTCGTGGCGAAATTTCCGAGGCCTGTTTTTGCGTTGCAGACTTTGTGAGCTCTGGGAATGTAAGCCCGCGATCACCGGCAAATGCGCAACAACCCCAATTCTCAGGGATAAATGTTTCTTTTGAGATTGCTTTTGCTAGATTATTGAGTGATCCGCTGATTCCGAGGGCCGTTGTGGAGCATGTTGGGTGAACTGCGATCGAATTAGCTTTTTTGATTCTTAACTTTGGAAGGATGTACTTCTCAACAAATTCAACGCTATCAATTACTCTCAGTTTGGGTTCAGCGGCCAATAGTTCTTGGAGCCCATGAGAGCACGAAGCAGCGTCAGTCACAATTGGGAATTCACCGCCCTTTGTTGCCTTTAAAAGCGTATTCAAGGTTTTCTTGCTGATGACTTCATATCCAGAGCTGTAACCCTTTGATTTCCATGGCGTTCCACAGCACAAAGACTCAATTCCTTCAGGGACGGAAAGTTGTATCCCAGCGCGTCTAGCTAACGTGAGAAGCGCATCTGATGAGTCACTCGTTCCAAAGAGCGTTCCAACACACGATGGGAAGAAAATAGCATCTGGATTCTCTGCAGAAAGAGAAGAACGTCGATTCCCGCCGGTTGGATACTTATTTACCCCAGGGAGTAAATTCGCAATTTTTAGAGAAAGGGAGGCAAGTTGAGTAAATGCCGACCAATGACGTGCCGCAAGCGTCCATGAGAATTTAAAGAATGGGCTCGCACTTTGTGAGCGCAATTCACGGACGAGTGACCCTGTATTAATGGAGAGAGGGCACGATGTTGCGCACATTCCATCCACTGCGCAGGTATCTTCACCGTCGTACCTAAACTCTTTTTCAATTTCGGCAGCTCTCTTCTTCTCGCCACGCGAACTAGCGAGTACTAACTCTCTTCGCATAATGATGCGATTACGAGGAGTGAGAGTTAGATTCTTGCTTGGACATACCGGTTCGCAGTATCCACATTCAACGCACGAATTTGCAACAGCTTCGATTTTAGGGAAGAGCTTGAGATTCTCGAGGTGAAGATTTGAATTCTCAGTTAACAAAATTCCCGGATTTAAAATGCCGGCCGGATCAAGAAGTCGCTTAATGGACCACATAACGTCATATAGTTCTTGGCCATATTGTCGCTTCACAAATGGCGCCATCATTCGACCGGTACCGTGTTCTGCTTTCAGCGTTCCGCCATGGCGAAGAACTAGCTCCACCATTTCTTCAGTGAATTCGCGGTAGCGGGCCAGCTTCTCTGGCTTTTCAAACTCTTCATTGAGCATGAAATGGATATTTCCATCTCGAGCGTGGCCAAAAATAACGCTGTCGTTATATCCGTGTTTTTCAAATAATTTTGTTAATTCTTCGCAGGTGGAGAGAAGTTGCGCTACAGGGACTGCAATATCTTCAAGAAGGGCTGTTGTTCCAGGCGGACGGTTTCCTGCAACGCTCGCGTACAAACCTTTACGGATATGCCACATTTGTCCGCGCGCCGTGGGATTAGATGTCAGATGCGCCGGCTGAATCAATGGAAGGGAATTGAGCAGGGGAGTGACTGCTGCAACTTTTTCGGCAAGTGCATCAGGGGATGCTTCTTGGAATTCAATCAATAATGCAGCATGTTTTACGACCTGTATGGCCTTTAGTTCATCTGTTGCTTGGGGATCGCGTTGTGCCACTCGAAGACTTGTGGCATCCATCAGCTCTATTGCTGCAAAGCCTGCTTCAACAAGATCAGGCAAAGAACGTGTTGCATCGGCCAATGAGGAGAATATAAGTAACCCCGTAGCTAAATCCGCATATGCCGGAACAGTCGCAAAAGTAGCTTCGGCAATAAAGGCCAGAGTTCCTTCACTTCCAATAACTAGGTGCTCAAGAATCTTGGCTGGTGAATCAAAATCCAAAAATGAATTTATACCATATCCCATGGTGTTTTTGATTTTAAAAAGTCGCTCAATTGTGGCTACAGATTCCGGGTTATTACGGACTCGATCTCGAAGTTCGAGAAGTCCAGCGTGGATTTCTGGTGCACTTGATTTTAAAAGACCATCTGCATCACTAGCTCCAGTGTCTAGAACAAGACCATTTGGTAAAACCAAGATTAAGGATTCAATTGTTCGGTATGAATTCTGTTGCGTTCCACAACACATTCCACTCGAGTTGTTTGCGACAACTCCACCGATTGTGCAGGCAATTTCACTGGCGGGATCTGGGCCAAGTTTGCGCTTGTGCCGCGCCAACGCGCCATTTACCGCGCGGATTGTTGCGCCAGGGCTTACGCGAACCGACTTCCCATCGACTCCAACTGAAATCTCGCGAAAGTTCTTTCGTGTATCAACCAAGAAGCCATCAGCGATTGCCTGGCCACTTAAGCTTGTTCCGCCAGAACGAAAAGTAACTCCAACCTTAAGGCTTGTTGCAAGTTTAAGGATCTCTGCTATCTCACCTGAATTTTCAGGCGTATAAACAGACTTTGGTTGCAGCGTGTAATGCGAGGCATCGTGGGCAAAACTTAAGATGTCGCTAACACGTACAGATCCTTGTAATTGACTCACTTAATTGGACTCATTCAAAGATATCTTCGTAATCCCAAACAACGCCAAGTTCAAGGCGGATGTCATCGAGAATCTGCATTAAATCAACTGATTCCTCAACAGACATTATGGGGGATTCAATTAATCCAGCAGCAATGCACCGTTCAGCCTCAATGGCTTGAAGTTGGCGCCCAGTGCCAGCGACCGGAGGAGTGTCATAACGCTTTACAATATTTCTTTGGTTGTCGTAAACAGTGAATGTTGTTTGGGCGTAGAAAGTTCTATCTATTTCGATTGAACCCTTTGTGCCAAGTACAACTGCATTGCATGGACCAGCATTGTTGATAGAGGCTGTTAATGCAGCCTGGGATCCATCTTCATATGTGAAGAGAACAGAATTGGATTCATCCACACCTTCAAAAGTCAGCTTTCCAACAGCGAGAACTTCATCGGGCAGACCTAAAACGCGAGCGGCAAAGGAGATCGTGTATATAGAAAGGTCAAGAAGTGCGCCTCCACCGAATGGAAGATTCCAAACGCGACCATGATTTTCAATCGGCAAATATTGACTGTGATCAGCGCTCACGTGGTGCGGAGTGCCGATAAGGCCACTTTCAATGACTTCAAAAACCGCATCCATTGATGGGAGGAATCTGGTCCACATCGCTTCCATGAGAAAGACATTCTTCGCGCGCGCCGCTGCCTGAAGCTTTATTGCTTGCTGAGCATCCATGGTGAATGGCTTCTCGAGTAGAACGTGCTTTCCTGCGTTTATTGCCAGGAGTGCATTCTCATAATGAAAGCTGTTGAGAGTAGAAATATAGATGATATCTACATTTGGATTTGCTACGAGTTCGGCATAGGAACCATGAACATCTGATATTCCGTTTTTATCGGCAAATGTTTTTGCACTTTCAAGATGTCGCGAGCCAACTGCTTGAATGTGGAGGCCAGCGATTTTGAAATCTTCAGCAACTACCTGGGCGATAAAACCCGTTCCCATATATCCCCAACGTAGTCCCATTTTCAGCCAACCTTCCTCGTGGTATTTGTGAAGTAAGAGATCAAGCCATTGACGGCCTGTTCAATTTGTAGATAAACCTCTTCAAATGCTTCGATGCCAAAACCCCAAGGATCTGGCACTGCCAATTCTCCAGCCTCTTTGCCGTATGAATCAATATGCGAGAGAGAAGAATCAAACTCTCGAAGCATAAAAACTTTGGCCCTATCGGCTGTGTTCGTTGTTGCGGCCAGAATCATTGCCCTATTTGTTTGATCGGCGACAAGAATCAAATCTGTATCGAGAAAAGATTGCGTGCTAAAAGGTTGTGAGCGATGGCGATATTGGTAGCCATGATTTTCCCAAGTCTTTTGAGACAAGATATTGGCTCCCTCGCCTTCATGAATAGCCGAAGTACCCGAGGAGGTCACAACAAAATTTGGAGAAGAAATCTCGAGCGACTTTCCATGCAAAATCGCGGCTGCCATCGGTGAGCGACAAATATTTCCATGACAAACCATCTCAACTCGGATGGTCTCAAAGTTCTGAATGGACTTCAGATACTCATTTTCGCTTAGCACGCTGGAACAGTAACAGCGTCTTTTAGTGTGCGGCTACTGAAACTCCCATGACTCCCAGACACATTTCATCGGAGGAACCTTCGCCCCAAGTCACGTATTTGGCAGCTAGTTTCTTGAGTTGTGGCAGCTGCTGGCGAAGTTTTGGATTGAATGTACAAATCACGCGAACAGTGTCACCAACTTTGAGTTGTATCTGTGTCTTCAAGACCGTGGCCGATTGGTCATCAAAATTGTAATTAGGGCGATTGAGAATGACTTTCTCCCTAGGCGTGCCCGGATTTGCAATCAACTTTAGGGAAGTGCCGAGAAGATGCATATGGGGCGCGGCCTGGATAACGGTCTCATTAACCGTAATTTTCTTATCGCAAGTGGATGTCAGGGACGGCTTTGGATTTAGTGGATCTTTTCCGCACAAGAGATTTAGGCCCGTTGATTCAAATGCGCTCTGCGATGAGGTGCGCGCTGCGAGGTCCGCAAGTGATGCCTTACGCGAACAAAGTGGTCCAGTAATTCCGGCAGGGCAGGCGAGTTCAACTGGCGCTGCCACTAAATCGGAATTCAAAATCTTAAGGTTGGATCCTTTTGCGGGAATAGCGCTGAGAATAACTTTTGATTGATCTTTTAGCCCAAGATCTGCTCCAGCTGCAAGTAAGTTGTAATGAACTTGCAAAACAATTTGGCTACCTTTTTTGAATGATGTGGCAAAGCCCTTAGGCATTACATCTTTTCCGCGGCCTGGCGCCCATGATGAAAGCCAAGGGGAAGTGAGGAATGAACCAAGATTTCCGCCCACGCCTGACCCACTAAAACAAGTCCATCCATCTCCACCAGCATTTAGCTTTTGTGCCTGGGGAACGTTTGCTGCATCAATTTGGAAAAGAATTGCGTGATGAACAATCAAGGGATCTTGAGGAACAAACTGCGATGAAACAATTAGCGAATCTTCATTTACTTTAGGATCGATAAGGAAGCAGTGGTAATCATCTGTTCCACCGTTCTGCCCCTTAGGGGTGTGAGGTTGAGCCATGGTTGCCGTATATGTTTTTACCGTAGGAGTTGAAGCCGCGAGAGCGGCACCCCCCACCATGGTTGAGGTCACAGTCACGAGAGCAAGTGAAGTAACTAACATTTTCCTGACAATGTTCTGAGCGCGCATGTCAATAGGTTAGCGCGAATTTGGCACTCCTTTGTAACAAGCACTCTTCGGGCTCTAATAGAGTTGCCGAATGAAATCCAGAACCTTGCCGGCGCTTGCAGTACTAACGCTGCTCTTTACAAGCATCTTCGGATTCTCCAGTGCGCAAGGCGCACCCAAGATTTCTCCTCCAACGCAATTAGTTCTTCAAGGTGCCAATGGTGTGAGCATTGATAGTTCGCTCTATCTCCCAAGCAAATTACCAGCACCGGCAATTTTGTTGGCGCACGGATTTGGTGGAAGCAAGAATTCGGTAGCAACCCAAGCGCAATACCTCGCGCAAAATGGTTATGTTGTTCTCGCATGGAGCGCCCGTGGTTTTGGACAATCTACTGGCCAGATCACAATGGATTCGCCAGAGAATGAAATTGCCGATGTGGAAAGCCTCATTACATATCTAGGAACTCGAAAAGAAGTTATTCAGCAAAGTACAAGCAATCCACTTGTTGGCATTGCAGGTGCTTCCTACGGTGGCGCTGCAGCGCTACTCACTGCGGGGTATGACAAACGTATTGACGCCGTCGTTGCTGATATCACTTGGAATAGCCTTAAGAACTCGCTCTTTCCACAATCTATTCAAGGCTCATCAGTTGCTGGTCCATTCAAGAAAACGTGGGCTGGTAGTTTCTTTGCAATCGCAACACTTCCAAATGCATATCTCGGTGAATGCGGAAACTTCTCACAAGATTGGTGTGACGCATTTGTAAATAGCCTAAATGCTGGAAAGCCAACAGCGAAAGCAGAGAAATTGCTTCTCGATTCATCTCCTTCGACCGTCACAAAGAACATCACTGCCCCAACTCTTTTGATGCAAGGTGAATCAGATTCACTTTTCCAGCTCTCTGAAAGCGTTGCTACAGCATCGCAAATATCTAGTGCACATCCTCAAACTCCGTTATCGATGTTTTGGCATGCAAGTGGCCACGATGGCGGTTCAGATGAAAGCGCACTTACCAATCAAAAGACTCTTCAATGGTTTGATATTTATCTAAAGAAAAAGATTTCCACATTCCCAAAGTTTCAGGTTGTTGATAGCAACGGAACAATCTCACTACAAGATTCAACCGTTATTCCTAAGAACCTTGCAGGAAGTGTTCTGCCGTTGGGTACAAAGACCGGCCTAATTCAAATTGCTCTAAACCTCGCACCCTTTACCGCTCCTATTGGCGGCATTCCAGCCGCGCTTTCCTCTCTGCCTGGACTCGGCGGCGCACTTTCTTTGGCTTCTTCGGCTATCTCATCATTAGGCGGCGGAGGCATTCCTGGGGGAGTAGTAAGTGCTGCTCTACTTCCGGGACAAAGTGCAGTCTTTGATTCAGAGCCTCTCAAAACACCACGCACAATTATCGGTGCCTCTAAGGTGAAAGTTCACATCTCAAGTAATCGTAAAGATGCAACGCTCTTTTTCTCACTTGTGATTCACACACCAGAAGGTGGAGTAAAGCAACCAAATGGTTTAGTTGCTCCTGTTTACATCGACAATATTCCAACAAGTGGCGTAGATGTGACCGTTAATCTTCCTGCTGTTGTCACCGATGCTTCAATAGGCGACAAGATCGCAGTTGCTGTCTCTTCAACGGATCAGGGTTTCCAACTTCCAAACGATGGTCGCTTCTATTCAGTTCAGGTTATTTCACCTCTGACGATTCCTATTACACCGTTACAAGCCGAGATTGCGAAATCTGATTTCATTACATGGCCAATCGCTGCAATCATCACCATATTGATTGCTTTCGGACTTGTTTATTGGCGCCGGCCGCGTCATAACAATGAGCCTCTAAAAGATAGCGATGCTCTTGTCTCCGTTACAAACCTATCAAAGGTTTATAAGGATGGTTATAAGGCAGTCTCTGGACTTTCATTTAGTGTGAAACGTGGACAAGTAGTTGGTTTGCTTGGACCAAACGGTGCCGGCAAGACAACAACACTTCGCATGATGATGGGATTGATTTATCCAACCGATGGAGAAATTGCCATCGACAACAAGCCGATCTACCCAGGATCACCAGCCCTTGCAAACCTTGGAAGCTTTGTTGAAGGTCCAGGATTTTTACCGCACCTCTCTGGCCGCGAGAATTTAAACCTGTATTGGAGATCTATCGGGCGTGAAGATGAACCGATGATTGAAGAAGCGCTGGCGATTGCAGGCCTCGGAACTGCTCTCGACAAAAAAGTTCGCTCCTACTCACAAGGCATGCGCCAACGTCTTGCGATTGCTCAAGCAATGTTGGGTATGCCAGATCTCCTTGTTTTGGATGAGCCAACAAACGGACTAGATCCCCAACAAATCGTCGCGATGCGCAAAGTCTTAAAGAAGTATGCAAAGACAGGACGAACCGTCATTATTTCCTCACACCTTCTCTCTGAAGTGCAACAGACATGTACGCACGTTGTTCTTATGCACCGCGGTCAATTAATTGCATTTGGAACGATGAAAAAGATTCTGACCCGTGCCAATAAGAAGGTCGAATCTCTTGAAGATATCTTTATCGAACTTATCGGTGATGACCTCACGATTGGAAAGGAGTAACCATGAGCTACAACGCTGAAAAAACCCTTCCTTACCGAGTTGAGCTATATCGCCAGATCAAGCGCAAGCGCACGCTCTTTGCTTACGCTTTCGTTCTTTCGCTACCCGTTATTGTCGCTGCTGCGGTTAAGTTCGGCCCATCCGGCCACAGTGGTGGTCCAACTCGTTTAGGTTCAGGAACGGCAGATCTCATTGGTCTTGCAACACAAGGTGCGGCAAATTTCACCATCACGATGTTCTATTTTGCAACACCATTTCTTCTTATTGCAGTTGTCTCCCTCTTTAATGGTGACACCGTTGCATCAGAAGCTTCGTGGTCAACACTTCGCTATTTGCTAGCTGCTCCTGTCCCGCGCACAAGACTTCTTATTCAAAAACTCAAAGTAAGTCTTACACTCTCTGCAATTGCAATGATCTTGTTGCCAATTGCTTCATGGTTTATTGGCTTGATTGCCTTCGGAAGTAAGCCACTTCAGACTCCACTTGGTGCAACTCTGGCAAACAGCGTCGCCATTAATCGACTATTTGTAATTACCGCTTACGTTTCAATTTCGTTGCTATTCACAGCAGGCCTTGCTTTCTACATCAGCGTCACAACCGATGTCCCGCTTGGAGCGGTCGGTGGAGCAATTGGCGTTGTTATTCTGCTTAACATCCTTGATGCCATTTCTGGTCTTGGAAGTATTCGCGTCTGGTTGCCTGTCCACTATTCATTCTCGTGGTTTGATGCTCTCTCTAGCTCAATTCAGTGGGGATCAATGGTTCGTGGTGCTTCCTACAGCATCATGACATTTGCACTATTTATTGCCTTCTCCATTATCAAGTTCGGCAAGAAGGACGTTACATCCTAATTAGTGGAGGATGTTTACAGCTCGCGCAACGACAAGTCCCACAAGAATGAGCGATGTGATTGACTGAATAGCCATCAATGTTTTTGCCCATTTTGTTAGGGGCATAGCGTCGGTCGGGCTAAATGCGGAAGCATTTGTGACCGATACATAAAGATAGTCCGAATACTTTGGATACCAACCAGGGGCAGCAAAAGCGGGATCCGTCATCTGAGGGAAAAGAAAGTCGGGAGTTGAGTCGATGCCGGCTGCTCGAGATGCAGGCCCACCACGATCAAAGTCCCAATACCAAAGTGAGAAGATGACAATATTTGAAAGCCAAATTGAAAAGCCTGACCAGAGCAATCTCTTTGGAGAAGTGATAGAGCCATCGATGATCTTTTCAACAAGAAGGATTGCCGACGCAGAATTGCTCAACATCATAAATGCGTTCAATACCAAAGCAAGTGTTCGCTGGGGAACATGAGGAAGCCCAAGTTTTTTAGGTGCAACGAGAACGATTGAAGCCAGAAGCACTGCTTCAACAAAGCAAAAAACCTTGTGATGAGGTATGGCTAGAGATTTTGGAATAAAAAATTGCAGGCCAATTACCATCAAGACGACGAGGAGAACTGGACCGCGATTCTCTTGCTTATGAACTTGAAGCCAATGTGGTTCTGGGATATTTGCGAAACTCATGTGACGAATCTACCGTCCAAGTGAGGTCAAGCACTCGATTTTCGTCAGAGTTGGCTTACCTGGAGGAGTAAATTTGAGGCATGAAGTTGAATAAGTTTCTTCCCGTGGCAATCACAGCGCTTCTCGTTCTAACAACAAGTAGCGCCATCGCAGATACAACTACTCCTACACGCGATGAGCGTGCCGCCCAGATTCACTCACAATATGACGGAACATTTGCCGATCTTGCTACTCGCCTTGCAACCCTGGCGCCAAAGTTGAAACTCGATGCAAACCTTGCTCGCCAATACAAAGCGGTGATCCTAGATTTCAACACGATGCGCGCAACCATCAACGATGGCTTGGCGAGTGCGACTCAAGACGTGGAGGCGATGGGTCAGCTAGCCGAAGAAGAGACCGGTGAATTTGCCAGCACCGTTTACAACCTCGAGGTGGCAGCTGCAAAGATAAAGACGATTTCCTGCGTAAAGGGCAAAATAATCAAGAAAATTTCTGGGCTTACCCCCGTTTGTCCTAAGGGTTACGCCAAGAAAAAGTAGTTAAATATCGCCATGACAATTCATGGTTTAAATGCATGGGGCGTGGTTATTGGATGCATCGTCACCTTCGTGAGCGGTGGAATTTGGTTTGGTCCAAAGACTTTTTACCCAATCTGGTTCAAAGAAAAAGGCTTGCCTCTTCCTACTCGCGAGGAAGCAAAGAGTCCGGTTTATCTCTTTGGCGGAACGATTGTTTCGGTCATCATCGAAGTAATGACAATCGGAATCATCGTTACATCCCTCCAAGCACATCAACCAAATATCGGCATTCTAGATGGAGCAGGAATTGGATTTACACTCGGTTTTGGTATCGCAGCAATCAACTCGCTCCCGCACCGACTCTTCTCACATGAGAGTTACAAAGTTTGGATTATTGAGTGCAGCAATGACGTCATTAACATGACGCTTGTTGGGGCAATCATCGCCTTCATGAACTAAAGAAAAGAGTTACTTCTTCTCTGCCATCCTCATTTTCACCATATCGGTGAGAAGTTTGGCATCAACCTTCCAATCATTTGGAACAGCGATTGTTTTGATCTTTACATCAAGATCACTCATTCTTGGTTCGAACTTTGCCAAAACCGCTTTGCTCCAAGGTGCCATCAGGACGGTGTTTTTAGAGCACGAAACTCCAAAGACATATTTTGTCTCATCCTTAAGCATCGGTTGATTCCAAGCAATAACAAGTTCTAACTCAGGAAATTTTGTTTGGATCGCCTTGAAGATTGCCTTTACGGTTTTTACCTGCTTAGGATCTAACGTCTCGTAATACTGACCTGCTGTCTCATATTTTTTGGTCGTAGTTGATCCGCGTGAGTACATCACCAATGCATTTGCATGAGCCTGAGTAAATCCATAATTCTCTCGAAGGTGTGCTATTTGCTTTGGATATTTTTCATCTGCGATTTCCTTCATCACTTTGAACCAATACGACATCTTTTCGCCGTACTTCTTCTCTATCGCAGGAAAATGCGCTTCTCTACTGGGATCTTTAGTGGCCACAGTCACATGATAACCGAGAGGGGGTTAGCTCAGGCAGCGTTTGCTAATAACCGTTCATGAGTATGCGCTAGATTTCTCTAATGCTCGGTGGAATAAATACCTCACTTTTTCTTAAAGGTTTTGGCGGCTTTATCGTTCTGCCTTTCATCATTCTGCTTCTCAAATGGGCCTTTCCATCAAAGAAGAATCCAGAAGATCGCGCCCGTCGCAGAGCCTTGAAGAAATCCCTCCGCGAATTAAATCGAAAATAAAGGGGCCACACATGTCTCTTGCAATCGTTACAGGTGGTTCTCGCGGCCTTGGATTTGAAACAGCCCGTGCCCTAAAAGCGCAAGGCCACAAGATCGTTCTTGTTGCCAAAGATCTAGAACGCCTAAAGCTAGCTGCACAGGAGCTGCAATGTGACTACGGCGCTGTAGATCTCGAAGATCTAGATAGAACGAAAGATGTGTTCCAAGAAATTCTCGCAACTTTCGGATCACCGCAGATTCTTGTTCTTGCCCATGGTGTCATGAGTGAAAAGATGTCAAAGACTCTCAAAACCACAACCGAAGAATGGCGCCGAGTTATGGCGATTAATCTAGATTCGGTTTTCGCCGCTGTAAATATTCTTGGCCCTTCCATGGCGGAAGCCCGCAACGGTCGCATAATTATTTTTTCAGCATGCCTTGGTCGCATGTCAGGTCCGGGAAATGCTGGGGGATTGGCTCCTTACAGAATTAGCAAAGCTGGAGTCAACGCGCTCGTACGCAATCTTGCCCATGAAACAGGTCATGGTACTCGTGGCTTGTTGGTTGACGCGGTTTGTCCAAATCACACTCGCACGGATATGGGCGGGCCCGATGCTCCGCTTTCAGTTGAGGAAGGTGCAGACACCGCCATTTGGCTTGCGACAAGAGAATTTGATCCAACAACCGACAAGACCGGTTTTCTCTGGGAGGAGCGCGAAGTCATAGATTGGTAGTCGCCATTCTCTGACTTCTCACATCGTAAAAAGGTACTCTTCCAATATGCGAAAAATAATTTCCTCAGCTCTCATTGCGCTTCTAGCTCTTACGCTCATTCAAAACTCTGCATCCGCAATGGGGTCTGGAAACAAGTATCAGGACGCTCAAACCGGCCTCAGTTATCAAATATTTCAACCAGGTTCTACAGGCGATTTAACTCTTCGCTCTTTTAATTTGCAGTCATGCGGCGCTGGGCACGAGCAATGGCTCGCGGCGATCTATGGCGAGACGCGTTCGGTTCAATTTCTAGAAACGGATGCCTCGGTTAAATGTTCCAACCCAGGACTTGGAGTAAAGGTTGCAACAGCAACCATTAATGGAAACAAAGCCACAATTGTTGCATTCTGCGATCCGGCGAATGCAAAGCAGTGGAAGAATTGCAAGTCATCAGATATTCAAAACTATGGTGGCTATGCGCTATGGAAAGTCCCTGCAACAAAACTTCTGCATGGCACTGAAATTGAAGTTCTTGTTTCTGCGCTCAACTATTCAAACCTATTGAAACTTGCCAGGGGAATGAAGCCCGTCGGAAAATAGACTTTCCCGTTGGGCTCAGGATTTATTAAGCAAATTTTGGGCTCTACTTAGGAGTTAATTCAACCTCCGTTAACCCTTGGGCGGCACTCTTTGGACATAAGCAATTAAGGGTAATTGCGCTTCACTTTAGGAGAGAAAAATGATCGCACTAATACTTTTCCCGCTTCTTGGCCTTGCAACCATCCTTGCCGTAAGCCTCTCAGTTGCAGATGACCACAAGGATCGCTGGGAGCTAAACGAAGCTAATCCATGCTGCGATTTGGTCGCTGCCTAGCCTCCCGCTGACCACTTCCGACGGAGGGTGAAGCTCATTACTCGCTAAACTCGCTGGCATGGAAGCGACCACAATCTTCGTCGGCGCTAGCTTTACCGATTGCGAACGCCAACTATTTCCACCCTATGGAAATGGTTTCGTTCGTAATATCGCAAGCTCCGGGCGACTTCCTGGCAAAATTGTAAACGCTGGAATTTCAGGCAACCGCGTCATCGATTTGGTGAACCGCTGGGATACCGACGTTCTCGCTCTTAACCCAACACGAGTATCCGTTGTTATCGGGTTGAATGACACATGGCGCAGGTATGACAGCTACGACCCAACATCAGTAGAAGATTTCGAAGAGCGCTACCGCACCATTATCAACCGCACGATTGGTGAAAGCACCGCCGAGCTCGTTTTGTGCGAACCAACGCTTCTACCTTTGAATTCGCAAATGGAGCAGTGGCGCGAAGATTTTGATCCAAAGATTGAAGTCATCCATCGCTTGGCAAAAGAATATGGAACAAAATTCATTCCCTTTAATAGTTTTTTAAATGACAAAACAAAAGAGATTCCAGTTCTTGAATTAAGCGAGGATGGCATTCATCCCACCCAGTTAGGTCACGAATTAGTGGCAAACTTCTGGCTGGAAAAGATGGGCCTCTGAAACCTAGCCGCTCGCATCAAACCCCATCCGAACGCAACATAGATCATGAAGTCTGCAATTGTTGCAATCCAATCAAAGCCGCCAGTGACCTGGTGAGTAAATTGTGCCGAAGTAACCATCTGCATTGGAAAGTCAGAAATCCCGTGCAGCAAAATTGGCATCCAAATAGTTCCTGAGTACAACATCAAGCCGCACGCTAAATAGCCGAATGCTCCAGCATCAAGAGCCTGTCCCACCGTGTAGGCGAAGGACTGTCCACCCCAAACGGCATTTCCAAGATGGAGCAAGCCAAAATGCGCGGATGAAACGATTGCAGCAGCGGGTATTCCATATTTATCTAGAAATCCAAAGATTAATCCTCGACTAAATAACTCTTCATCAATTCCAATAAATAGAGCGAATACAAAGCCTTCAAGGATTTGCCAGATGCCGTGGCCTTTATATGGAGTATGAATAAGCTGGGGGAGAGTCAAAAATAGAACAATCCCGAAACCACCTAAGAATCTCACTGGATTGCGAACGATGAAAAGCCGCTTAAACATTCTTGGTTTCAAAGCCCAAATGATTGCCAACCAAAGCACCGCAGCGAAGATGCGATAAATGATGGCCATCCAGAAATGAGAAACCGGCAACTTGGCGAATGGAATCCACTCAAAGCCCCAAATCGAAAATGCCGTGACAGAAAGTATGAGAAGAATCGACTGAGCAATCGCCCGCAGACTCGACCTCATTCGCACTTCTGCCAGTTCATTTTCCATGAATCTGACAGTAACCCAGACCACTGACATCCTCCGAGAATCCCTTGCCAGCCGCTTATCATTGGCACGTGACCCGCACTGCTCAGATTAAAAATGGCTTCCCGCCTAAAGTCTGCCAACGCTGTAACCTCGAATTTGAGTGGCGCAAGAAGTGGGCGAAAAACTGGAACGACGTTAAGTATTGCAGCGAACGTTGCCGTGAAAATAAATGAAGCGGATCATTTACATTCCCTTTGATCATCTAAATCGCAATTACGGCGCCCTAAAGACCGCTAATCCAAGTGAAGACCTCATAGTCCTTGTTGAAAGCGCGCGCATGACAACGGGCCGCCCCTGGCACAAAGAGCGCCTCTTCTTTCTCATCTCCTCTGCCAGACACTTCGCCCAATCACTTCGGGGCGAAGGTTTCACGGTCGAATACATAAAAGCCCCCACAACAATCGATGGCCTCACAACAATAAAGAAGCAACACAACCTCACCGAAGTTATCTGCGCCGAGCCATCTTCATTCACCCAATTTCAAGCGCTCACCGAATTCGGCGCCACCTTCATCGAAAACGATTTCTTTCTTACCCCGCGGCCTCTCTTCAAACTTTGGGCTGATGCCCAAAAGAACTTCCTAATGGAAACCTTCTACCGCGCCCAACGTATTCGCTTAGGAATTCTTGTCGAAGGAAAAGACCCTGTCGGGGGAGCGTGGAACTTCGATAAAGAAAACCGCCTACCTCCACCAAAGAAATATGAAGGTCCTGACTATTTAGAGCATGAACGTGATGAGATCGATATTGAAGTTGCAAAAGAGTTGGATTACACCCCAACAAAAACATGGGCCACAACGCGCGACGGGGCTTTAAATCAATTAGCTAACTTCATCGAGAATCACTTTGCAGAGTTCGGGCCACTTGAAGATGCCATGACCACTGAAAACTGGGCTCTTCATCATTCGCTTCTCTCGCCCTATCTCAATAACGGACTCCTCCACCCATCTGAAGTCATCACTGCCGCACTAAAAGCATTCAAAAAAGGAAACGTCCCCATTGAATCGGCCGAAGGTTTCATTCGCCAACTCATCGGATGGCGCGAATACGTCAACGGTATGTATTGGTTCCTAGGCCCTGACTACCGCAACAAGAACAAACTCGAAGCGAAGAGAAAACTACTTCCGCTCTTTACTGATCCCTCCAAAACGCAGATGAACTGTATGAAAGAAACCGTCTCAGACATCAACTCTCGCGCATGGGTCCACCACATTCCTCGCCTGATGATCCTCAGCAATCTTGCACTCATCACCGGAACAAATCCTCAAGAATTTCTTGATTGGATGCGAGAAGTCTTTATCGATGCAACTGAATGGGTGATGGTTCCAAACGTAATCGGCATGGGAGTTCACGCCGATGGTGGGCAGATGATGACAAAACCGTACGCAGCAGGTGGCGCTTACATCTCGCGCATGAGCAATTACTGCAAAGGCTGTGCTTACAATCCAAAACTCCGCACCGGCGATACTGCATGTCCATTCACCACTCTGTATTGGGATTTCCTAGATCGCCACCAAGCAGAGTTCTCCAAAAACCACCGAATGGCTCAGCAATATTTTGGACTCAAGCGATTAAGCGACTTGCCAGAGCTTAAAGAGCGCGCTCGCGAGGTGCTTCAGGGTTTAGAAGAAGGAACGATTTAAAGAAGGGCTAGCCGTACTCTGCCTGGTCACTCTTACTACTTTTCATTAGTAGAAACAGGTAGAAAGCAAAGGGTAAGCATTAAGATTGCGTATGCACCCAAAGCGAAAATCTGTTCTCACTTTTGCTTTAATTTCTTGCCTCACGATCTCGTGCACGCTTCTTGCACCAGTGAGCGCCACTAATCTTGATGACGGATACCCACAAGGAACTGCAGCACCCGGTCGCACATGCCCTTTTACTGATGAAGGTACAAAAACGATTAGTGAATACAGCGGCAAAACATTGATCTGCACAATGATTAATGGCGAAAAGAAATGGTGGATTGAAGGAGATGCAATTCCCGCTCCAGCGCCAACCCAAAAACCTGCAGGTCAACCACAAGCATCCCCAGGGCCAAGCGGAACCACAACGCCTGCAACCGAGATTCAATACACGCCTACGTACAAACTCCCTGCGAAATCACTCGCAACGATGAAAGTCTTTGAGAACGTTGTCTATGCAACCCAATCACCAAGCCAACGCCTAGACATATACATGCCCAAAGGTGTGGTGAAACCACCTCTCATCGTATGGACGCACGGAGGTGGATTCGTTTTCGGTGATGAAGATTTCATGAAATTTGACGAAAGTGCCAAGTTGCTTGAAGTACTCATCAAGAACGGAATTGCAGTTGCCTCAGTCAATTATCGACTAGCTCAAGAAGCCATGTTTCCTGCCGCCGGTATCGACACAAAGAGCGCAATCCGATTCTTGCGTGCAAAGGCAAGTACTTATGGATATGACTCAAAGAAGTTTGCAACCGCAGGGGATTCGGCTGGCTCATACCTTGCTCTCATGGCCGCAATCACCGGAGATCAACCATCACCATTTGATAATCCATCTGATCCCAACAAAAAAGTGTCAGCTGCCGTTTCAACAGTCATCGATCTCTTCGGAAATGTAGATTTCTTCGAGATGGCTTCTAACAAAATTAAATATCCGTGCGATCAAAGCAAGAATCCATTTCCTCCGGATTCAGGAAACATCCATCCTTGGTTTGGTGACACAACAAATCCCACCGTTCAAGCAGCGATGACTTCAGGTGGGCTCTATCCTTATTTGAAGAAGTCGAAAGCAATTCCTACCTTCTATATTTTCCACGGCACAGATGATTGTTCTGTAAGTCCGGTTGATTCGAAAAACCTCGACAAGACCGTTAAAGCGCTCAAAGGAAAGAGCACGTTAACGCTGATTCCTGGGGCAATTCACGGCGGGGCCGGAGTATGGAGAGCAGTGATGAAAGCCGTGCCAACCATAAAGAAGACACTGGCTAGCGCCAAGTAAAAATCCTCAATCTTCCTCAGAACCCCCAGCTTCTAATTCCAATGGCGCCTTTACATCTAAGGCCAAACGAGTTCGCTCAGACAAAATAATTGCACTAGCAATATTTTTCTCAGGTTCTTCACTCCAGTCGCCCGCAACATTGGCAAGGTGACTATCTCTGGCGTACGCATCAAATTCAAGGGTCTTTCGGTAAAGCATGTTCATCATTTGTGCATCCACTGAATTAGGAATGACAAGTCTGTGAACTTGAACAGCGCGCACTTGACCCATGCGATGAGCCCTGGCAATGGCCTGCGTCTCTAACGTTGGCTTTATCTGTGGTTCGCAGAGAATGACAACCGAAGCGCTCTGAATATTCAAACCAGTGCCAGCCGCCTGCACTTGTCCAATCAAGACCTTCGGCTCAACTGAATTCGTGTATTGATCAACAATCTCTTGCCGACGCTTTGGAGTGACGCCTCCGGTTATTGGCTCAAGAGCTCGATCTCCAAGTTCTTTTGCGATTTGCCAGATGACTGACGTGAAGAATGAGAAGACAATAACTTTCTGTCCATTCACGGTGGCATCGTCCAC
>SESB01000831.1_pt1 | contig 21934 bp, 20 predicted proteins | sample 3171441 | NCBI WGS metagenome assembly SESB01 (sample SAMN06051867, study PRJNA518727) | freshwater metagenome | biome: subpolar coniferous forest; feature: holomictic lake; material: water; isolation source: holomictic Lake 227, 6 m depth | place: Canada: near Kenora, Ontario | collected... | reverse complement strand
TAAGGCGGCGTACTTTGGCATAATCCCCAAAATCGCCCAAAATCCCCTTCTTCTTTGTTGGCTTTCCAATTTTCTGAAAAGGCTTCAAATGCCACGCCAGAAATATTTTTTTCGGCTAATTTTTTAAATGTCGATTGAATCACAAGTTGCTGATTTTTTTGGCTCGCAACGCCACCGCATTCTTTTTTGGTTTTTAGGTTAATTTGCGCTTTGCCTTCGGGAGCAGAAACCCAACCAAATTCGGTCATAATCACTTCTTTTGTTGGATTGGTTTTTTTCACTTCTTGCCAACGCGCCACATGAAAATCCGCCGCTTCATTCGCATTCACGCACGGAAATAAATCGGCGTGACGATTTTCCCACCACGGAAAAACGTTAATGCCAATCCAATCGACTTGTTTGCTAAATTGATTTTCGTGACAGGGTTGCGTGCGATTGCACCATTCCCACCAAGTATCAATTACGCCAATCGGTTGCGTGACTTTCGCTTCACGCAGCGCATTTAAACAGCGTTCGGTTTCACCATCAAACGCATAATTATGGCGCGTCCGAACTTCTGAACCGCAACTTAAACGCACAATCGTTTCAGGATATTGTCGCGCCAACGCGATGCCGTGCGAAATCGAATCGCTGTTGACGAGTTTGTCTTTATCAATCCACAAAATCGCAATAACTTTAATGCCACGTTTTTTTGCGGCTGGGAAAATAGCTTCCAGCCCGTTCAAAACACCGTAACTCATAATGCAACGAAACGGCGTTTCTTTAATAAGCGTATCGAGCAATGTGTCGATAATTTCAGCATTCGGAGTCGCGCCATAATTCGGCGTGAGTTGATTCACATACGGACTAAATGCCACGCATTGTAACGGTTTTGGAGAATTATTTTTTGCGAAAATTGGTGGCGCGTGGCACAACGATAAACTTAATAATGCGAGCGTTTTGAGTTTCATGCAGGAAAACCAGTGATTTGAATGGTGTCGGTATGAATGGGATTATTAAAATCGTAATCCGCAAATTGCAATAATTCGATGTTCGTTAAAATATCCGTGCCTTCGTCTATTTCGTCATTTTCACCATTGCCGACGTATCGCACCGTAATTTGATCCACTCCGTCTGCGTCAGGATTACGAGTAATTTGGTAGTTTTCTTTTTTGCTGTAAAAAACCGCTACGTCTGCCGTGCCGTCGCCACCGTCGATTTCGTCATCGCCTGCGCCACCTTCAATTGTATCGTTGCCGCCTTCGCTCGAAATGGTGTCATCGCCACCGTTGCCGACAAAATGATTGGCGATTTTGCCATTTTCTACTTCCATCAATAAATTATTCGCGTCATCGCCGACACCCGTCACCGCTGTGCCTGAAAGCTGCAAAACTTCCACAAATAAACTTTGATTCAAATCGTAATCGACGCTCGCCCAAATTTGGTCTTGTTCGCCGCCATTTTTTTCTTCCGTCACGGTGTCGAAATCGTTGTTAATCATGTAAATATCGTCATCGTTTCCGCCGATTAACGTGTCTTTTCCTTTGCCACCGTCCAAGGTATCCGCGCCATCACCGCCCAGCAACTGATCGTTTCCTGCCATGCCGTCCAATTTGTTGTCGCCGATGTTGCCAGTGATTTGATTATTTAATTCGTTGCCTTTGCCATTGTTATTGTCGATTCCTGCCAGCACTAAATTTTCGATATTTTTGCCGAGCGTGTAAGTCGAGGTGCTTTCAATGGTGTCGTTGCCGCCGAGCGTATTTTTGTTTGCTTCGCTCACCACGTCTTTGGAATTATCGACAAAGTAATAATCATTGCCGTCGCCCCCGTCCATATTGTCTACGCCGAAACCGCCTTTTAAGGTGTCGTTGCCTTGTTCGCCAATTAACGTGTCGTTACCATTTCCACCGTCCAACAAATCATTGCCACTGCCACCATTTAATGAATCCAGCCCTTCGCCGCCGCTTAAATCATCGTTTCCACTTTCACCGATTAAAGTATCGTTGCCGCCCAAACCAATCAATTTGTCGTTGCCCGCTTTGCCGAGTAATTCATCTTTGCCAACATTGCCCGTCAACGTGTCGTTTTTTTCGCCGCCAATCAATTTATCGCCACTCAAAATAACGGCTTTTTTGTCGTAGCCTTTTGAATCATCTACGGGAGTTGGTTCAACAGGCGCAGGTGTAACACTGGTATCTTTTACAGCAACGCTTTGGCTTTCGCCGCTGTTTAAGGTCAACGTTAAATTTTCTGTGCTGCCGTCGGTGAATTTATCCGCCAAAAACTTTACGGGCAACGACGCTTTGCCGTTGGCATCGACGGTAAAAATTTTGGTTTTGAATCCGCCTAAAACATCCGCATTTGAAATTGTGCCGCCAAATGAAAATGGAATTTCTGTGTCAGCCGCTACATTTTCAGTTACGAGTTTAAACGTCACCGTGTCGCCTTCATTCACGCTGGTTTTATCGACGGTTAACGCATAAGTCGGTGATAAAATTTCTTCGGGTTTTGGTTCGATTAAATCCGTTGCGCTACTCGTGGCAGTTTCCAATTTATTCAAGCCGTCGGTGTAACTTATTTTTACGCTGATTGCTGTGCCGATGTCATTTTCTGAAAGTGTGTAAGTTGATTGCGTCGCGCCGCTGATAGCTTTGCCGTTTTGTAACCATTGATAGCTTAACGCTCCTAAACCGTCGGCATCTTTTAAGGTGTTTTGAATTGTGAGCGTTTCATCTTGAATTGCATTGCCGCTGATTGAAATTGTACCAGTGTGTGGGTGTTGAACAGCAATAGGCGTTACAACTGAAATTATTGGAGCTGGAATTACATCAACAACGGGAGCTTTGATAATTTGCGCCGCACTTTCTGTTGTATTTGTACGCACATAAATGTTACTACCAACTGCCATTACTAAGTCAGTTTTACCATCATTGTTGAAATCGCCACCTCTAATAAGCCCAGGTGATGTGGCGAATACAGTTGATTTACTAAAATTGAAAAGCCCATCGCCCAGCAATATACTAACATTGCCGTTATAATTACTGCTTGTTGCTAAATCTAGGATTCCATCGCCATTGAAATCCCCATCACTTATACAAGACGGGAAACTATCTACGACAGTAGTTATTCCGGAGTTTCTTCCGTTACTTATATTTATTCCGTATGTGTCGTATCGATGATCGTAGTAGTCAGTAGTGATATTCCCTCCACCAGCTACATCTAAAGCCCCATCACCATTGAAATCTGCCCAAACTCTACCTCCTTTACCTACCTCATAAGGAGGTCCCGGTAATTCGTACTTGTAATTTGGGTAAGCGTTAGCAAATTCATAGTATGTAGTCTTAATGGCACTACTACTAAATCCACCGTTTCCATCACCCAATGAGATTAGAACATTGCCCTCCCCATTCCCTATGACTAAATCTGCATTGTTATCTCCATTAAAATCCACTGTTCTGATAGATAATCCGCCAGCATTATTATTTCCCCCTTTCCCAATAATGTCAGCAAAGTACATATTAAATTTTATTTTTTTGGGAAAATCACCATGACCATTGCCCAATAACACTGAAATTTCTTGGGACATAGATGTAGAGGCTATATCAGCATTGCCGTCTGCATTCAAATCAGCCACTAGAATTGCAGAGATTGGATTAACTGAGTTTTCGGAAAAAATGATTGGCTCCGAGAAAGAAACGGGAGGGGTATTTTCAATTGTCATAATATTTATTGTGAAATGATGGTTAAAACAAAGGTTCGTCTTTTAAGCTGGAACGAATAACCTTAAAATCGTAGTCGTATTTTTGGATCACAGATTTTACTAAATCCGTGAACCAAAGCGGTGAATCTGGTGCAATATAAATTCTTTCGATAAGTGTTTTGATGTCGATGTTAATACCTACACCTTGTTCAGTATTTTCACGAAACTCACTTGGAACAATAACCATCGCTCGCACTTCTTTTTCATACTGAAACTCTCTTCTTTTTCGATAAAAATGGTCATACATTCCCGCATTATCAATCGATTCTTTGCGGTAATTGATGTACTCAACTTCGCCTAAATATACCTCATCAGAGCCAATAAAACTTTTTTTGAGTTTTTCATAAGTAGATTGAATTGCGACTCCTTCATTACTTTTTAAATAAATTTTCCACATTGCAACAGATTCGCAATTGCTGCGGTGCCAGCAATTGATGGCTACTTCTTGTCTCCGTGATTCTACCGTTTCAATCAAGTCTGATTCGGTAAGAAAATTATTATTGTCGGTGGCAATGTCAATTGCCCGTGAATCAAAATTTCTTTGAGGAATTGAGCCTTCAAATTTATCTTCAAGAGTATTTGCACGGGCAAAATAAAGCTGGCTTGAATCAAGCAACGCTACCAATTTTGTAAAATCCATATATCGCCAAACTTTGATAGTTTCTTTTTCAGGTTGTCGATAAGTTTGGCATTCTGCGTACATTTGATCTCCTTTAACTGCTAGTTGTTTGTGGCGCGAAGGTGGCGGGTTTTAACGTTGTTGGGGTTGTCATGGTGGATTCCTGTTTTGTTTAATAAACGTCTTGATGGTCGCCTACATTGACCAAAATGATTTCAGTTTCAGTGATGAGTAATTCTAACGTAATTCGGTAAGACAAATTGATAGAAACTGCGTGTAAATCAGATAAATTTCCTGATAAACGGTGTAATTTTAACGAGGGATAAAACGGATTCTCTGCCAATAATCGCAACGCTTTCGCATACGCCGATTTTAATTCGGGATGACGTTTTAAAAATTTTGCCTCGCGTTGTTGATATTTTTCAGTCAACGAGATGATGAAACTCATTCTTCAATCCCTAAATTTTTTAAATGCTCGGCGGCTGATATTTTCACAAAACGCCCTGCTGCTAAATCGGCGCGGGTTTCAGCCAAGGCATTTTCAATTTCTTTTCTGGCACGCATGGTTTTACGTTGTTGTTTGGCACGGTAACTTTTCAACGCCTCTTTGATTGTCCACTCAATGGCTTCTTCTTTTGATTCTAAGTGTGTAATAGCCAGCACTTCATTCATTAAAAGGTCATTTACTGCAACATGATGTGTTTGTGGCGCGAAGGAGGCGGGTTTTAAAGTTGTTGGGGTTGTCATTTTGGATTCCTGTTTTTGGTTTTTTTGAAGTGAACGCAATCTAACGTAATTTGATGTAATCGTCTAATTATAAAACTCGTACTGTGGAGGGCAGGTTTAGAACCCGCCCTTACAAAAATCCGTCCTTGCAGTGAAATCTGCAAAATTATTTCCGTTTGCCTTGAAAGTCGAAAATTTCACCCCCATTTTGAAATCATCGTTATTTTTAATTTCATTTTAGGAAGAGGCAATATATGAGCGCAAATGAAGACAATTTAGTCGTGCCAGAAGAAGAAATCGATTTACACGACAGTCACACCGAAGTCGGCGAACACGAATACACGCTCGACGAATTGAAAGCGGAACTGGCTGAAACCAAACAAGCAGCAAGCGATGCGAACGACAAAATGTTACGCACATTAGCCGAAATGGAAAACCTCAAACGTCGCACGCAAAAAGATTTAGAAGACGCGCACAAATTCGCGTTGACTAAGTTTGCTGGTGAAATGCTAACCGTTTTAGACAGTTTGGTTTTAGGATTACAAGCCGCGACGGGTGACAGCGACGAAGTGAAACGTTTCCGCGAAGGCAGCGAATTGACAATTAAACAATGCGAATCGGCATTTGAAAAATTCAACATTGTGACGTTAGACCCAACTGGAATGCCGTTTAACGCGGAACACCACAACGCCGTCAATATGCAAGTCGTCGAAGGCGTAGAACCCAACACCGTCCTCACTGTATTTCAAAAAGGCTATTTGTTAAACGGTCGATTATTGCGCCCTGCAATGGTGGTCGTGGCAAAAGTAGCTGATTAAACATTGAAATCAAAAAAAATCACCTTACATTCATAACATCTTTTTTAAAATTATTTTGGAGTAAAAGCATCATGGCAAAAATTATCGGTATCGATTTAGGCACCACCAATTCATGCGTCGCAGTGTTAGAAAACGGCGTAGCAAAAGTCATTGAAAACAGCGAAGGCGCAAGAACAACGCCGTCAATTATCGCGTTCAGCAGCGACGACGAAGTATTAGTGGGTCAATCGGCAAAACGTCAAGCCGTCACCAATCCTAAAAATACCTTGTTTGCGATTAAACGTTTAATCGGTCGCAAATTCAAAGAAGAAGCCGTGCAAAAAGACATCAAAATGGTGCCTTATTCCATCGTCGAAGCCGAAAACGGCGATGCGTGGGTCGATGTTCACGGTAAAAAAATGGCTTCACCTGAAATTTCAGCTCGCATTTTAATGAAAATGAAAAAAGATGCGGAAGCGTATTTAGGCGAAGAAGTGACGCAAGCGGTTATCACCGTTCCTGCTTATTTCAACGATTCACAACGTCAAGCCACGAAAGACGCGGGACGCATTGCAGGTTTAGAAGTTTTACGAATCATCAACGAACCTACCGCAGCGGCGTTAGCGTTCGGCATGGATAAACCAAAAGGCGATACCAAAATCGCGGTTTATGATTTAGGCGGCGGCACATTCGACGTGTCAATTATTGAAATTGCAGAAATCGACGGCGAACACCAATTTGAAGTTTTGGCGACTAACGGCGACACCTTTTTAGGTGGTGAAGATTTCGATTCGCGCGTGATTGAATACTTGGCGGCTGAATTCAAAAAAGACACCGGCGTAGATGTTCACAACGATCCATTGGCGTTACAACGTTTAAAAGAAGCGGCTGAAAAAGCGAAAATCGAATTATCGTCCAGCCAACAAACTGACGTGAATTTGCCTTACATCACCGCCGATGCTTCAGGCCCAAAACATTTAAACGTGAAATTAACTCGTGCAAAATTAGAGTCATTAGTTGAAGAGTTGATTTTGAAAACCAAAGCACCGTGTCAAATGGCGTTAAAAGATGCGAAAGTTTCCGCGTCCGATATTGATCATGTCATTTTGGTCGGTGGTCAAACTCGTATGCCGAAAGTGCAAGAAATGGTCACGAGCATTTTTGGTCAAGAACCGCGCAAAGACGTAAATCCTGATGAAGCGGTAGCGTTAGGCGCAGCGATTCAAGCGGGCGTTTTGGCTGGCGACGTGAAAGACGTGTTGTTATTAGACGTGATTCCATTGTCGTTGGGCATTGAAACGATGGGCGGTATTTTGACAAAATTGATTGAAAAAAACACCACCATTCCAACCAAAGCACAACAAGTTTTCTCGACAGCGGATGACAATCAAACTGCCGTAACCATTCACGTTTTACAAGGTGAACGCGAAAAAGCGAATGCCAATAAATCACTCGGACGTTTTGATTTATCAGACATTCCACCTGCGTCACGCGGCGTGCCACAAATTGAAGTGTCTTTCGACATCGACGCAAACGGTATTTTGAACGTGTCAGCGAAAGACAAAGCGACTGGCAAAAAACAATCGATTGTAATTAAAGCATCAAGCGGTTTGTCGGACGAAGAAGTGGAACGCATGGTAAAAGATGCCGAAGCCCACGCGGATGAAGATCGTAAATTGGTCGAATTAGTTCACGCGCGTAATCATGCGGATGGTTTAATTCATGCGACAGAAAAATCGTTGAAAGATTTAGGTGAGAAAGTTCACGCCGACGAAAAATCACACATTGAAGCAGCAATTGCCGCTGCAAAAGAAGCGGTAAAAGGCGACGACAAAGCCGACATTGAAGCAAAAACTGAAGCGTTGACTGAATTATCAGGCAAATTAGCGGAACGTGTTTATGCTCAAGAAGGTGGCGCGGAAGCTGAACAAGAACATGGTCAAGACCATGAATCAAAACCAGCGGACGATGGCGTAATTGATGCGGATTTTGAAGAAGTGAAAAAATAAAAATCTAATTTCGCTTTAAACTAAAAAGCCCTCGTTCAGACAATCTGAACGAGGGCTTTTTGTTGCGTTCAAAATTACAAAATGTATCGGCTTAAATCTTCATCTTCGACCAATTCACCCAGATATTTATTCACATACGCCGCATCGACCACAACTTTTTTGTCATCCACATCCGATGCTTCAAATGAAATTTCTTCCAACAATTTTTCTAACATCGTGTGCAAACGACGTGCGCCAATGTTTTCGGTGGTTTCATTTACTTGCCAACCCATTTCCGCAATGCGTTTAATGCCGTCTTCGGCAAAGGTCAAATCTACGCCTTCGGTTGCCAGCAACGCTGTATATTGTTCAGTTAGCGACGCATTTGGCTCGGTCAAAATTCGCACAAAATCATCCGCTGATAACGCGCTCAATTCCACGCGAATCGGAAAACGCCCTTGTAATTCAGGGATTAAATCCGACGGTTTGGCGACATGAAACGCGCCCGACGCAATAAATAAAATGTGATCGGTTTTAATCGCGCCGTATTTTGTACTGACGGTGCTACCTTCGACCAACGGCAACAAATCACGTTGCACGCCTTCGCGCGACACTTCGCCACCGCCGCCACCGTGTTCAGAACGTTTACAAATTTTGTCGATTTCGTCTAAAAATACAATGCCATTTTGTTCCACCGCGTCAACCGCTCGCAAACGAATATCGTCTTCGTTGACTAATTTTTCAGCTTCTTCTTCTTGCAAAACCTGTAATGCTTTGCTGATTTTCATTTTGCGGGACTTCGTTTTTTCGCGCCCCATGCTTTGAAACATGCCTTGCAATTGGCTGGTCATTTCTTCCATGCCAGGCGGAGCCATGATTTCAACGCCAATCGCGCCGATTTGCACATCGACTTCAATTTCTTTGTCGTTCAAATCGCCATGTCGCAATTTCAATCGCATTTTTTCGCGCGTCGCGTCACCGTTTGGCGAATCATCCGACGACCAGCCTTCTGCACGCGGAATCAAAATGTCCAAAATACGCTCTTCCGCCGCATTCGCCGCTTCGGTTTTCATTTTTTCCATTTCAGTTTGGCGCGTCATATTGACAGCGGTATCCACCAAATCACGAATGATGGATTCCACGTCACGCCCGACATAACCGACTTCGGTAAATTTCGTGGCTTCAATTTTAATGAATGGCGCATTGGCGAGCTTCGCCAAACGACGGGCAATTTCTGTTTTGCCCACGCCCGTTGGCCCAATCATCAAAATGTTTTTCGGCGTAATTTCATCGTGCAACGTGCCGGTGATTTGTTGTCTACGCCACCGATTTCGCAACGCAATCGCCACGGAACGCTTCGCGCTTCCTTGTCCAACAATGTGTTTGTCTAATTCACTGACAATTTCTTTGGGTGTCATTTGTGTCATAAATTTTTTACTCTTTAGGTTCAACGTCGAGTTCTTCGATACGCAAATTATGGTTGGTGTAAATGCAAATGTCGGCAGCGATATTGAGTGAACGCTCAACAATTTCACGCGCACTTAAATCGGTATTTTCCAACAACGCCCGCGCCGCCGCTTGAGCAAATGAACCGCCGGAACCAATCGCCATTAAATCAAATTCGGATTCCGGTTCAATCACATCGCCGGTGCCAGAAATAATTAGCGACGTTTTAGAATCGGCAATTGTTAAAAGAGCTTCCAATTTGCGTAACGCTCGGTCGGTACGCCAATCTTTCGCCATTTCCACTGCCGCACGAGTTAAATTTCCCCGATGTTTTTCGAGCTTGCCTTCAAAATGTTCAAACAGCGTGAACGCATCCGCCGTCGCGCCGGCAAAACCAGCAATCACTTTGTCGTGATACAAACGACGTACTTTGCGAGCGTTGCCCTTCATGACGGTATTGCCCATCGTCACTTGTCCGTCGCCACCAATAACGACTTTATCTCCTCGGCGTACCGAAAGAATGGTTGTGCCTCTAAACACGATTTTCTCCAGTTTAAAAATAAAACGCGATTTTACAGGTTTCGCGTTTTTGATTCTGTTTTTATCGTCGGTATCACCCGTGCGCCACACATTTATTGAGACATGAACGAATCAAACAGTCATGCGCTTAGGTTTAAAAAAACGTTACAATAGCCGAAAATCAAACTTATTCCGAGTATGCAACTGTGCAAAATCAAGAAAACGTCGATCTCAAAAACGCGGGCTTAAAAGTTACCGTTCCGCGCGTGAAAATTCTACAAATTTTAGAAAAGCAGATTCATAATCGTCATTTTTCAGCTGAAAAACTCTACAAAATTTTATTGAGTGAAAATGAAGACATTGGATTAGCGACCGTTTATCGTGTTTTAACTCAATTTGAAGCGGCGGGTTTAGTCACTCGCCACCATTTTGAAAGCGGCAATTCCGTTTTTGAACTCGACAACGGCGGACATCACGACCATTTGGTGTGTGTAAAATGCGGTAAAGTCGATGAATTTCAAGACGAATTGATTGAAATTCGTCAGCGTGAAATCGCCGAACGCCTAGGTTATGAACTGACCGACCACAATTTTTATCTTTACGGTTTTTGTGGCGCGTGCCGCAAACCGAAAGCCTAACTTCTCTTAAAAAAATCATTCATGTTTAAACCTCTTATTTTTTACATTGGCTTGCGTTACACCCGTGCCAAACGTCGTACGCAGTTTATTTCATTCATTACCCTGACTTCCGTTTTAGGCATCGCGTTAGGTGTCACGGCATTGATTACGGTGCTTTCGGTGATGAACGGTTTTGAAGCCGAATTGCGCGAACGCATTTTGGGCATGACTTCACACGCCACCGTGACCGGTCAATCGGGGCAGCTCGATAATTGGCAGGAATTAGACCAGCGGTTGGTTGATTATCCGCACATTCAAGGAACTGCGCCGTTTATCAATGGGCAAGTCATGATTAACGCCGACCGGCGCGTGAGTGGCACAATGTTGAGCGGAATTTTGCCAGAAAACGAAGCGAAAGTGTCCGAAGTTGCCACAAAAATGAAAGTCGGCAAATTGACCGATTTAGTGGCGGGCGAATACGGCATTATTTTGGGCGCGGAATTGGCAAATTATTTAGGCGTGGCGGTGGGCGACAAAATCACCGTCATTAGCCCACAAGTGAATTCAACGCCTGCGGGTGTTGTGCCACGCATGCGCCGTTTCACCATTATCGGCACATTCCAAGTCGGCATGTACGAATACGACAGAAACATGGCGTTAATTCATCTCGACGACGCGGCAAAATTGTTCCGTTTAGAAAACGCCGTTTCGGGTTTACGAATCAAATTAGACGATTTATTCAACGCGCCACAAATCACGCATGAATTATCAAAAGCTCTTTACAATAATTATTACGTCAGCGATTGGACAGTCGCGCACAGCAATTTCTTCCGTGCGATTCAAACTGAAAAAACCGTGATGTTTATTATTTTGTTGCTGATTGTGGCGGTGGCAGCGTTCAATATTGTGTCAACGCTGGTGATGGTGGTCACAGATAAACGCGGCGATATTGCCATTCTAAAAACGCAGGGTTTAACGTCGCCCGCCGTGATGGGAATTTTCATGGTTTTAGGCGCGATTATTGGCGCGGTTGGCACCGTTTTCGGCACGGTTTTTGGCATCATTTTGGCGTTAAATGTCGAAACGATTGTGCCAGCGATTGAAAAATTATTTCACGTTCAATTCATGGCGGCGGACGTGTATTACATTAGCGAATTGCCGTCGAAATTGGTTTGGACAGACGTTTATTCGATTGCCGGCATGGCGTTTTTCTTATCTTTATTAGCGACGATTTACCCTGCGTGGCAAGCCGCGAAAATCAATCCAGCGGAGGTGTTACGTTATGAGTAAGCTCATTTTGGAATGTAAAAACTTGGTGAAGCGTTACGGCGATTTAGACGTTGAAGTATTGAAAGGCGTGGATTTAGAAATTACCGTCGGCGAGCGCGTGGCGATTATGGGCGCGTCGGGTTCAGGAAAAAGTACGTTACTCCATTTGCTCGGCGGTTTGGATAAAGCCACGAGCGGCGAAGTCATTTTGAATGGCGTAAAATTAAACGAAGTCAGCGGTGCGAAATTGGCGCGATTACGCAATCAATCGCTCGGTTTTATTTACCAATCGCATCATTTGTTGGGCGAATTTACCGTGCTGGAAAATGTCGCAATGCCGTTGTTGATTGGTGGCGAATCGGTGAAAAACGCACAAATTCGCGCGACGGAATTATTAAAACGTGTCGGTTTAGGGCATCGAATTGAACATAAACCGGGTGAAATTTCGGGCGGTGAACGTCAACGCGCGGCGGTTGCGCGAGCATTGATTAACAGACCCGCGTTAGTTTTAGCTGACGAACCTACGGGGAATTTAGACAGCAAAACGGCTGAATCGGTTTATCAATTGATGTTGGAATTGAATCAAGAATTACAGGTAAGTTTTTTGGTCGTCACACACGATCACGATTTAGCCGCAAAACTCGGAAAGGTTTTACACATGGAAGACGGAGTTATTTTGTCATGACAGAAAATATCCCTAATGCCTCTTCAAAAAGAGGAGCTTTGAAAATCATCGGCGGACAATGGCGCAGTCGGCAAATTGATGTTCTCGACGCGGAAGGTTTGCGTCCGACACCAAATCGGGTGCGCGAAACGCTGTTCAATTGGTTGCAGTCGGATATTTTTAACAGCCGATGTTTGGATTTATTTGCCGGCAGTGGTGCGTTGAGTTTTGAAGCTGCTTCGCGTGGCGCAAAATCGGTTATTCAAATTGAAAATAATGTGTCTGCGTGTGGCGCGTTAAAACGGAATGCCGAAAAACTCGCCGCGTCGCAAATTCAAATGACGCAATCCGACGTGCTGGCGTATTTGGCAAAACCGCCTGCGAATCCATTTGATATTGTGTTTATTGATCCGCCATTTGGATTGGGATTGGTCGCGCAAAGTTGCGCGTTGCTCGAAAAGAATTTGTGGCTCGCGCCTTATGCAAAAATTTATGTCGAAACGGAAACGACTTTATCGGTGGATAATTTGCCAAAACGTTGGCAATTATTGAAAAGCAAAGTCGCCGGAGAGGTGGCCTATCGATTATTTGAAGCTCAGTAATTTTGTATTTTTTTTATAACAGATTGATTTTATTTATTTTTTATATTTGAAATAAATGCCATAAGATTTAAAGAAGTCTTATTTTCAGATTTAAAAAAAAGCCTCGTAATATAACGTGTAGCATGAAATTTTAGACCTATAAATTTCGAGAATGCCATGTTGCACAAAATACGATCATTCAATCACAGCGTAAAATTATCGCTCCTTACTGCGTTACTGCTGACCGGCTTACCCGCTCATGCTGCGACGGACTACGTTTTTTCAAGTGTGGGCGCGAATGCTAGATTTCCAGCAGGGTGTTCCGGTAGCAACGGTAACTATATTTGTACAGGCACTGTGAACATTGCAGCCGGTGACACCATCACAATCGAACATATATCATCTCCTACCACCATCACCTTTAATTTATTTGTTTTGGCGGGCGACGGATTTAAAATTAACGAAGGTGGATCCGCCACTGACCTCACGTTAAAATTCAAAGACGCTCTTCAGATGGGTTCTGCGTTCATCATAAATGCTAATTTGGAAGGTAATAGTTCCATTGTAATGGAGGCGGATTCGGTTATTCACGGCTCAATATCCACCAGCCCTGAAGGCGTTGTGACAACCGGTAAAAATACCACTGTTTACGGTGATATAAGCACCCGAACCGGTGTGATTTCCATTGCCGCTAATAGTCATATTCATGGCAACATTTCCAGTAATAACATTGCACCAGGCGATGGGGCAATTACCGTCGCTGCGAATTCAGTAGTCGATGGCAGTGTCACCAGCAAAACAGGTGCGATTAGTATTGCGTTTGGTACCAAAGTCTTTGGCAGTGTCAAGAGTACAGAAGTCGGTGCTATCGATATGAAGGCTAGCGTGACTGTGACTGGTGAAGTTAGCACATTAACTGGCGTTATCGGAATGGGTGCGGATTGTACGGTGGGATCTATCGCTACTAAACTTACCGGTGATGTAGGATTTGGAGCAAACGTGCGTGTCAACGGATCCATCAGCACCGCTACGGGTGGTATTGGCGGTGGCGCAGATAGCATAATTTGTGGGTCAATGACCAGCAGTTTGGCAGGTGGCGTGGGAACAGGCGCAAGAACATTAGTTGGCGGTGATATTGCGGCGAATGTAGGTCCTATCACCACGGGCGCAACCAATACAATCGGTGGTAAAGGCGGTGTCAGTACGCAGGAAGGTCCCATCACCATTGGCGCATCGAACGTTCTTGGTGGTCAAGTAACCGCTGTGGTCGGTACGATTACGTTGGGTGAGGCTTTACAACGAGGTGTCACCGTACCACCGATTGCAGGTTGTCCATCCACAGGCGGCGACACCAACATTTGCGAAAATGGTGTCACCAAACAGATTAAAAAAGTCGATTTTAAAAATAATATTGAAAGTAGCCATTACTATTTAGGTACCTGTGCTGTAGTAGCGTGTACCGATTCAGCAAACACACTGCCCGCAAATTGCACGCCCGCCAAACCGGTTGCACCCGCATCATTGCCGAATGAGCCCACACCAGTGACAACTTGTCCAGCTGGCGATCCGAGCAAGAACTCCATCAATAATACCACCGTTAAACACGCTAACGTCATGAATGCGACCACGAAAGATGGCACTATCGATTTAATCAATAAAAGCGTTATTAAATATGGCGAAAAAGAGGCTGAGGTTGGCACGATGGATTTAAGTGCAGCGGTTATTGATAAAGGTCGCGCGACAGGTGTAACGCTCACGGGCGTAACGCTTAATAACGTTTATATTAACCCAGCAGTGAATTCTTTTATCCAGGTCACAGGCGGTACGACAACTAGTGGCACCTTTACCAGTGGCATGATTACAGAAGGAACGGATTCCGTAAAAAGTTCTGCCGTGCGCGGCAGTATTAAAAGTGGCGACTATATAACCTATCCAACACCTAATGCTAGTGACGTTACCACGCAAGGTAGACAAACCCGTGGCACGCTAACCAATGCGACGATTACAAACGCGAATACAACAACGGTGAATGGTGTCACGGTGGTTGATGGTGGAACAATTACTGATTTTGAAACGATAAAAGATGCGTTAACATTTGGCACCGTGACCAATGCGACGTTCACGAATGCGACTATTTCAAATGCTAATAGTTGTTTTACCAGTGGAACCGTGGGATTGCACGGTCAATTAAATTGGAAAGAAGGCATTAAACGTTAATTTTTGTTTTACGCATAAAAAATCTCCGTTGAATTTCTTTAAAAAACAGTTATCGGCAGCAAAACCAAATTCACGATGCGTCAAATAGCCGCGCACAAAAAAGCCCGTTTTTAAACGGGCTTTTTTCGGAACATTTAACGCCAAAATTAACTGTGATTTGAGATGTAAAGCTGTTTGATTTCTTTGTAACGATTTAGCGCGTCACTCAAAGATTCTTTTGCTTCCGCTATTTCATTTTTTAAAAGTGCGGCACGCGCTTGTTTTAAAACGTTGCTGGCTTGATTACGTTTTAAATCCAATACGTTATTTGAAATGTCTTTTTGCAATTGACGCGCATCTGTCACCATCGCAATCACGGCTTCCGTATCAGTTCCACCGTCTAAAGCGACTTTGCTTTCTTGGACTTTGTTCAGCGTGTTGTCAATCGCCATTTGAACTTCTTCATAGGTAGGATTCGCCACCGCAAAAGCCGATGAAGAGATTGCTGCGAATGCAACAGAAGCTAAGATTTTTTTAAATGTGTTCATAAAATGCCCCTAAAAGTGAATAAATAAAACGTCAATGTGCGGTGATTAACAAAATGTTTATTTCAGAAAATTTGCTCAATCGCCAAGTTCGACTAAATTCTAAGATAAAATAGTTTTGATTAAAACTGTTTTGTACTAATAAAAACCAATTATTTTAAATTTTGTTTTTACTAATGGTTATTATTTTAATAAATCGTTTTTATTTCAATAAATTGAAAATAAAAACATTAAAAATAATCTGGAATAATTTTAGTTTTAACTAAGACTTGTTGTCGCAATGACTGCCAAAACGCTTAAAAATTTAAAGGTTTATTTTGCTTGTTATTCACGATAGTTATCACTAAAGTGGTCGGTACTAATTAAAACAATTTTAAAATCGAGCTATGAATACAACCTCAACATTTCCAACGGTCTTGCGTGAATTATTACGCACCAATCAAAGTTTTCTCTCTTATGCGACAAGTCATGTGAATAAATTAGATGTAACGTTGCCACAATTTGACGTGATTATTACGTTAGGCGGGACGGCTGGAATGCCATATAAAAAATTGGGCGAAAAAACGCTCATTACAAAAGGCACTCTGACTGGCGTGGTCAGTCGTTTGGAAGATAAAGGTTTGATTGAACGCGCCGCGTCAAAAAAAGATGGTCGCAGTCAGATTTTACGATTGACGGAAGAAGGAAATGATTTATTTGAGCGGACGTTTCCCGAGCATTTGGAATTTATCAATCGCTTGTTCAGTGATTATTCGCCGGAAGATATTGCCACACTTGAAACGGCGTTAATCCGTTTGCAAAAAGCGGTGAGTGTTTGTCGCGGTGATGAAATCGTCGATGAAGTGATTGACGAATAAATCACAAATAAAAAAGTCGCCACATTTCATTGAAAATGTGGCGACTTTTGAGAATTCAAAAAACAGCTAAAACGTCGTGCCGCTTTTAATTTTTCGCACGGTATTAACCAAATGATCCACTTCGTCATGCGTGTTATAAAATGCTAAAGACAGACGCACCGTGGCTTCCAAACCAAAACGACGCAAAATTGGTTGGGCGCAATGGTGTCCAGAACGCACCGCAATACCGACTTTGTTCAACGCTTCGCCGACTTCGCTCGTCGTGTGACCGTTCAACACAAAAGATAACACGCTGGTTTTTTCTTTCGCTGTACCGATTAAGGTTAAACCATCAATGCGGCGCAACGCTTCCATCGCATACGCCAACAAATCGTGTTCATAAACGGCAATGTTTTGAATGCCGATTTTTTGCACATATTCCAACGCCGCGCCTAAACCGACTGCGTCCGCAATGTTTCCCGTTCCCGCTTCAAACTTTGCAGGAGCAGGTTGATAACGTGTGTTTTCAAAGGTGACATCTTCAATCATATTGCCGCCACCTTGCCAAGGTTGGGTCGCTTCGAGCAAATCTCCTTTGCCATAAACCACGCCAATTCCCGTCGGGCCAAAGATTTTATGACCTGAGAAAACCAACCAATCACAATCCAAACTTTGCACGTCTGCGCTTAAATGCGACACCGATTGCGCGGCATCAAGTAACACTTTCGCGCCAACACGATGCGCCATTTCAATCATTTCTCGCGCAGGTGTAATCGTTCCGAGCGCATTGGAAACTTGCGTGAATGACACCAATTTTGTATTCGCATTCAGCAATTTTTGATATTCATCAAGCAAAACCTGACCGCTGTCATCGACCGGAGCCACCCGCAATTTCGCGCCGGTGACTTCGCACAATTGTTGCCACGGCACGATGTTCGCGTGATGTTCCAACCAAGTAATCACGATTTCGTCGTCTTTACCGATGTTTTGCAAGCCCCAACTTTTCGCGACCAAGTTAATCGCTTCGGTCGTGCCACGCACAAAAATAATGTTGTCAGGCGACGGCGCATTTAAAAACTTCGCCACCGTTTGACGCGCTTTTTCATACGCATCCGTTGAACGTGCCGCCAATTCATGCGCCGCGCGGTGAATGTTGGAATTTTCGTGTTCATAAAAATACGAAATTCGATCAATCACAACTTTCGGTTTTTGCGTGGTCGCCGCGTTATCAAACCAAACCAGTTGATGACCGTTCACACGTTCATTTAAAATCGGAAAATCCCGACGCACCGCATTTACATCAAACGCCGAATGCTGATGTTTTGGCTGGTACGTTGTTTCAACTTGCGAAAAAGGTTTCGTCTGATTCAAAAAATAAAACGGCGAATCCGTCGTCGCAGAAGCCAGCGGATTAAACGATTCACGCGGCAATATCAATTTTTGTAATTCTGCCTCATTCGGCAAACCAAATTCACGCGGCGCAGCAATGGGAGCTTGCGGTGAAGCCGAATTGTGCGGCACAAATCCGCTAATTTCAGTTGGCACAGCCAGTTTTTGTATCGCGGTTTCATCGGGCAACGCAAACGCGGGTGGCGCGAAACTACTCGTCGGTGGCGTGACAAATTGTTGCAAAATGGCGGGCAAATCCGTCGGGAATCCCGCTTGAATCGCACCTAAACGTGAACCATCGCACGGCAATTCAGCAAAAATCTCATTCGCCAATTTCGTCAACTGTTGTTCAATCGCAGCGGTATCTTGCGAAGGCTCAGGCGTGAAATTATTTATAGTCATAATAGTTGCCTACGTCGACATTTTCTAACACGCCCAGCGCGTCTTCAGTCAGTACGGCTAATGAACAATAAAGCGAAACCAAATACGACGCGATGGCTCGGTGGTTGATGCCCATAAAACGAACCGACAAGCCCATGCTTAACTCGCCCGTTAAATTTGGCTGATACAAACCCACCACGCCTTGACGACTTTCGCCGGTGCGAATCAATAAAATGTTGGTTTTGCCATTGATGACTTTCAATTTATCGCATGGAATTAACGGAATGCCGCGCCATGTCAAAAATTGTGAACCGAATAAACTAACAGTCGGTGGCGGTGTGCCGCGACGAGTGGCTTCACGACCAAATGCCGCAATCGCTTGTGGATGTGCTAAGAAAAACGCAGGTTCTTTCCAAACACGCGCAATCAATTCATCCAAATCATCCGGCGTGGGTGAACCTAAAGCGTTGCGTGGTTGAATTCTGAAAGCGGGCGCGACGTTGTTTAACAAACCGTATTCGGCGTTGTTAATCAATTCGCTTTCTTGACGTTCTTTAATTGTTTCAATCGTTAAACGTAATTGTTCATTGGTTTGATTATGTGGGCTGCTGTACAAATCTGCGACGCGCGTGTGAACGTCAAGCACCGTATTTACCGCGTTCAAACGGTATTCACGACCCCATTCGTCATAATCGACAAACGTTTGTGGCAAGATTTTTTCGTCCAAACTTGAACAATCAACCGCTAAATCGGCAGCATTTTTCACTCTGTTGACGCGGTAAATACCCGCTTCAACAGGTACCCAATGTAATAAATGGGTTAACCAACGCGGAGTAATCGTTGACAACATCGGAACGGTTTTTGTCGCATTCGACAAAGTACGCGCGGCGACATCGCCTAACGCTGTGTGAGCTTCATGTATATCAGACATTTTTATTTCCTTTGGTAAAATTTGAGTGGTTTGAACAGTTAGTGTCCAACATCTTTTGCCGGTCTGTCAAAGTTCAAGTGTTTGTGAATCAGCGAGTTAAGACTTTTGTTCATTTTGTATAGGTTCAAGATTTTGTACTGATTTTTTGTTGTTTAGGCATCACCGGAATCGATAATATCGTGCAATTCTCTTTTGCGTCAATGAGTAAAATGGTGGCATTTTTTGTGCCTGGACAGGCATCAACATAGGCGTTTATACTGCAAAATTGAATAATGTTCACCTCGTTGGCACGAATAGATTTAATGGATGCACCGTGTGCGTTAATCCATTGTGAAACCGTAACGTGACTGCATTGCAACAATCGCCCAATCGAACGAAAACCCAATCCCGCTAAATACAATTGCAAGGCTTGGCGACGAATATCTAAACCTAAACCGCGTTGCGTAACGGTGTGACGATAGCCGCATTCTTTACATTTAAAGCGTTGTTTTTCTTTAATCACGCCGTCTTTAATGCACGCTTGAGAATCACATTTTGGACACGTTGCCATATTTAAAACTCTATTTTTAGTGACCATTGACGCGCCAGTAATATCAATGTGTTAGCGATTTGCCGTTAACTCACTCCGTACCAACGCTTGCGTGATGCAACTATCCGGCGGCACGTCATGCGTGAGCCACACATTTCCGCCAATAACGGAACCGCGCCCAATCGTAATTCTGCCTAAAATCGTTGCCCCTGCATAAATCACCACGTCATCTTCCACAATGGGATGTCGCGCATTGCCTTTGACTAAACTGCCGTCCTCCGCTTGTTCAAAACGTTTCGCACCAAGTGTGACGGCTTGATATAAACGAACACGATTGCCAATCACCGTCGTTTCACCAATAACAACACCTGTGCCATGGTCAATGAAAAAACTTTCGCCAATTTCTGCACCCGGGTGAATATCAATGCCCGTGCTGGAATGCGCCAATTCCGTAATCATTCGTGCCGTCAATGGCACACCCAATTGATACAAAACATGGGCGATACGTTGATGAATCATGGCGTGAATGCAGGGATAACACACCAACGCTTCATCGGGAGTTCGTGCAGCGGGATCACCTTGATAAGCGGCTTGAATATCGGTGTCGAGTAAGCGGCGAATGCGTGGTAATTGGGCGGCAAGTCGCTTAACAATTGTTTTGGCATCGTATTCTGAAAATTGCGCCACGCCTTTTTGTTCGGCGATGAAATGCAATTCGCGGTGAATTTGTTGATGCAATTCACGCAGCGCATTATCTAGCGTGTTGCCGACAAAATAATCAATGCCTTCGTCGCGCAAATCGGGACGACCTAAACGGTTTGGAAATAACGCCCCGCTTAAACCGTCTAAAATTTGCGCGAGGGTTTTTCGGTCGGGTAATCTTGGTGGTTTATCGAGCCGGTCGCGGGTTTCGAGTGACTGCACACGAATATCGCGCAATTCTTTAACTAAACTTTTAATCCCCCAATTTTCTTGTTTGTTCATACTTCAAAATCCGTTTATTGCTGATAATAGAAAGAATTTTAAAGAAAATAAAATAACCTGTGAAACGGTATTATTCGATAGTAATATCTAAAAATTGGATACTGTTTGACCGCTTTCGTAAAAATTACCTTCAACTAAATCAAAACCGCTATAACGTGCTAATTCTTCAGACCCTTTACCATCAACATGTCGTAAAATTCCCTGACCTTGCGTTATTGTGATGGCTTGTTTCAAGGCATGTAATTTTTTTAACGCCTTATTTTCATTGTCCGTTTCAATCTGCCGAGCAGATAAACTCACATAATCGGGTGCTAATTTATCGATTAAACTAAAAACATATTTATCCGAAACCAAATGATCAAAACGCAACGCAATTTGATAACCACGTCGCCGATAATTACTCAATCCGCGAATTAACGCATCGCTGTAGCGCACATAATTACTGGTAATCGCCAACACAATAACCGTATTTTGAGTCGTTAATCCACATTGCTCAATGACCGTTTCAAAATACGCGCCGTGGTCTTTTTTAATGCCTAAAATATGGCGCGGATCAACTTCCAAAAAGAGTTGTTTATCGTGTTGAGCCAACGACAAATAATTCAGCGCGTGAACGGTTCGCGCTAATCGGTCAAAGTTAATGACTGATTCAAAATGAATATAATTTTCGCCTGAATTCAGTGCCAAATTTTCAATTTCATAACTGTGTAAATGCGGTGATTCGCACGCGGACACTTTTATTTTCACCGCATGACCATTCACCGTTTCCGGATTAGCTGAATTTCGTAACGATGAAAAAATACTGCCGATGCGTAACTGCCCGAATAAGCCGATAATCTGATTATTTTCAATAATTAACGGTCGGTAATTTGCTTGATGTTCGTGTTCAAAACGGTTGTTGAAGTATTCAACTAAATCGATTAAAGCCATGTTTAGTTCCTGATTTCGATAAAAATGAAAAAATAAAAGCTAGCTTAATCGCCTTTTTTAGCCAGTGAAAACGGTATTATTCGATAGTGTTATGCGTAAATTCGATAAGAAATTATCTTGCAATTGCGAGGTTGTTTAAAATACAGCGTCGTGGTGAGACCGATTACTGGAACACGCCCCACGTGTGTGGGGAAGACTTTTCTAAGTCAATTGCCGCGCAAAAACCGTCGGAAACACCCCCACGT
>SESB01000830.1_pt1 | contig 21948 bp, 15 predicted proteins | sample 3171441 | NCBI WGS metagenome assembly SESB01 (sample SAMN06051867, study PRJNA518727) | freshwater metagenome | biome: subpolar coniferous forest; feature: holomictic lake; material: water; isolation source: holomictic Lake 227, 6 m depth | place: Canada: near Kenora, Ontario | collected... | reverse complement strand
GCAGCCGACACCGATCCCCAATACCGTTCAGCTCTTTGCGGAGAACTTTAACAACGGCACGCCTGCGCCGCGGACAACATTTCTGACCAGCGGGACGCAGAACATGACCATGGCTGCGAGCCCGACTCTGGACACCATCAGCAAGCTGACCGTCGGCAATATCAACTCCCAGCAAAATACCACGGGCGCCACCGCGTATATCCAGCGGACGCACAACGTGGCCGCTGCTGGTAAACCGAGCCTGGTGGGGTATTTCGATATGGATTTCAGCACGCTGAACTTCGACAGCCTCAACGCGCAAGGGCAGGGAACAATCACCCTGTTTGAGCACTGGCTGAGCTCCGGCAATCGTCCCACAATGAACCTCCAGCTTTACTACAACGGCTGGGTGAACGCCTATTACTTTGTAACGCAAGATGGAATTCAGTATTTCACAGGGCTCTTTGCGACCCAATACATTCCGATCACTACGCTCCAAACAACAACGCCGCGTCTGCGGTTCTATTACGATACCCGCTACACCCAGAACGCCGGGTTGAGTTGGACACTCAGCATGGTCTGGACAATCGTTAATCTCGATACGGGAGCGACGCTCTACACGCTCGATCCGTCGCACACTGGTGATGCAAACGATACCTTTTGGAACCCACTTACGGATACCGCCCAGGTTTTCCGTTACGGTGTGATCTGGCATGACGCCTGGACTGGCGGATTGATCTGGAACCAGATCTATTCCGGCGCCGGAGATTAAGATCAAGGGTTGCGACTCGCAAAACGGCCCGGGGTGAGTAATCACCCCGGGCCGTTCTTCGTTTGCGGTGAAAGCGCTCTACTCCACGTGCGCGCGGCGGCCCCGGGCTTCGCGTTCCTTGAAGTAGAACTTCAAGGGCAGGCCGGTCCACGGGACTTCTTTGCGGATTTGCGCGTCCAAAAACTTCCGGTAGTTGTCCACCAGCAGATCGCTCTGGTTGACGAACAGGAGGATGCTCGGGATCGGGATGGGCGTGCGGGCTGTCTCTTGGCGCTCGGGCTGCGTGGCGTACACAATCTTGAAGCGCTTGTTCTGCTGCCGCGCGGGTGGCGGGTGCGCGGTGAGGGCCTCGGCGAGCAGGCGGTTGAGCGGCCCGGTGCCGATGCGCTGGGTGGATTGCACGCGGATCTGCTCGATGAGCTTGAAGAGCCGGGTCATCCCTTCGCCCTTGAGGGCGGAGAGGACGATGAGGGGCGCGTAGTCCACAAAGAAAAGCTCCACGCGGATTTTTTCCAGCAGCGCCTCCAGCTGTTCCTTGCGGGTGCCAAACCCCGCGGCTTCCTTGACGAGATCCCATTTGTTGATGGCCACCAGGCACGGCTTCTCGGCTTCCTGGATGAGGCCCGCGATCTTTTTGTCCTGTGCGGTGACGCCCGCCGTGGCATCCACGACGAGCACGCAGAGATCCGCGCGCCGGATGCTGCGCTCGCTGCGCATGACGCTGAAAATTTCCACCGTGCTATCCTGCTTGCCGCGCGGGCGAATGCCTGCGGTGTCGATGAGCGTGTAATCATGGTCGCCGCGCCGGTAGGGGACGTCCACGGCGTCGCGCGTGGTGCCGGAAATGTTGGAGACCATCGTGCGGCTGTCTTGGAGAATGGCGTTGATGAGCGAGGATTTGCCGACGTTGGGCCGCCCCACGATGGCGATTTCCACGGGCGGCTCGAGGGCGGGGGCTGCCGGGTCGATTTCCGGCACCTTGGGCAGCAGCGCCTGGATTTGCGCGACCAGGTCGGCGATGCCTTTGTTGTGCTCGGCGCTGATGCAGAGCGTCTCTTTAAAGCCGAGGCGCGCGAAGTCGATGTCGAGCTCCTCGTGCTTGGCGTGATCGACTTTGTTGACGACGAGCAGGATTGGTTTTTGAACCTTGCGCAGCCGCTTGGCGAGCGTCTGATCCACCGGGGTGAGGCCCGCCTGGGCGTCCACCATGAAGAGGATCAAGTCCGCGGTTTCCATGGCCACGGACACCTCGGCCTCCACCTGGTCGGTGAAGCTCGTGTCCACATCGCTGCCGATGCCGCCGGTGTCGATCAGCGTGAACGGCTCGCTGTCCCAGCGGCACTCGGTGGAGATCCGGTCGCGGGTGACCCCCGGCTGATCATGCACAATGGAAATGCGTCGGCGGGCGAGCCGGTTAAAGAGGGCGGATTTGCCGACATTGGGTCGGCCTACAATGGCTACAGTTCTCATGCGTGGGCGTGGCCTCCGGCTTGGAGTTGGCGCACGCCGTCAATGACGTAGCCGATGCCGGAAATAAAAGTAAAAATCCCGGCGGCGACGACGAGGCCGTCCATCCAGGAAAAAGGGGGATCAATGGGAAGCTCCGGGCGGTTGACCTGCAACATGGCGGCCACAATGGAGAGCATCTGGAGCGCGGTGGCGGTTTTGCCCATCCAACTTGGCTTCACCGTGACTTCGCCGTTGATGTAACGCAGCAGCAGCGCGCCGCTGACGATCACGACATCCCGGCTGATCACCAGGATGGGGAACCAGAGGGGAAACTCGTAGTGCCAGTTGGAAAAAGAGAGCGTGATGATCCCCGCCAGCAAGAGGCCCTTGTCCGCGATGGGATCGAGCACGAGTCCCAGCCGGGTGCGCTGATTGTAATGCCGGGCGATGTAGCCGTCGATCCCGTCGCTCAACGCCGCCAGGGCGAAGAGCAGGATCGCCGCCACCCGCTGCCATTCCTGGGCGTGCCCGTGACGCACGCCGTGGCCATAGTAAATCACCATCGCCACGAACAGAGGGATCGTGAGGATGCGGGTAATGGTGATTTTGTTGGCGGTGGTCATCGGTCAGTGTAAACGAAAAATCGTTCGAGCGAGGAGTACTTGCCCTATTAACAGGGGAAGCGGCAAAAAAGCAACGCTTACCGGTTTGGCTCAACCCTTTGAGCGATGCTTTGAATAGTCTTGACCGTCTGAGGGGAAGTCTGCGAAGGGTAAAGCTCACATTTTATTTTTACAACTGCGTAGGCAGATTGGGCGTCCTGAAACCTGAGAATTTTAACGCTCCCGATCGCTGCTGATCGCGCCGTCAATCGGCGCGGTTCGGTCGCGTTTTGGGAGCGGGCCTCTCAGGGCCTCAGGACCAACGCGGCAGGGCCGCGCCCTATTTTTGCCTGCAAGCAAGGAGCTTTCACATGGCAAAAATCGTATGCGCTTGGTGTGGCCGTATCCTCAAAGAGGGCCCCGACGAAAAGATATCCCACGCCATTTGCCTGGAATGCTTCGAGCGGGAAGTGAAGTCCATCAAGGAGCGGCAGCCCGCGAAGCTCGGGAAGCCGTTTGCACCGCCCCCGCTCGAAGAGTTCCGAGGGTCGTTCTCCTGCATTGCAAGCCAGTTGCTCCTCGGCTTTGCCTTGGTCGCGCTCTTTTTTCTGATTGTTATGATGGCCGAAGGGCTCCATCACCTCACTGGCGGAAGGGTTCCCGAGCTCATCAAATGGCAGCCTCCTCCAACCCATCACGGCGGGAGTCGGGACAGGCGATAAACGGCGGAAGGACTCGCGCAAAGGACGCAAAGGAAGAAGCTTGGGGATTTTGTGCCCCTCACCTCCATTCTATCTTTGCGTCCTTTGCGCCCCTTTGCGCGACATTTTATTGCCGGATTCAGGTTTTGGGAACCGAAGTGACGATGGCCTTGAAATGGAGCCCAAAATCCCACAGCATGAGCCCATGAATCGAGAAAATCTGACCCACAACCCGGCGGAACAGGCGCTCATTGCGCAGTTGATCGAGGCAAACCAGGCGCATCTTTTTGCCGGATGGGACGAACCGGGCACGAACGACGCGGCGAAGGCGGCTTTTTTGGCCGACCTCACCCGGATCAACGCCTCCTACCCCGGCGGGCTGGTCGGCTATATCTCGAATGCGCGGACACTGCTGGCAGAGGCCAAGGCCGGGGCCAATCCCTTTGAAGGCTGCGTGCCCCATCAGCCGAATCCCGTCGATCTGACGCAGTTCGACGCCAGCTACGACCACTATGAAGCCCTGGGCGAGGCCCATTTCGCCAAGACCGCCTTTGTGCTGGTGGCGGGCGGGCTCGGCGAGCGGCTGGGCTATTCGGGCATCAAGCTCGACATCCCGGTGGAAGTGACGGAGACCACCCCTTACATCGCCCACTACGCCGCCTGCCTCAAGGCCATGGAAGCCCGCATGGACGCCCCGCGCCCGGTGCCCTTGATCATCATGACCTCTGAGGACACGAACGCCAAGACCCTCGCCACGCTGGAAGCCCACCACTGGTTTGGCCTGCAAAAAGAGCAGGTGCACGTCCTCAAGCAGGAACTCGTCCCGGCCATTGCCGACAACGAGGGACACCTTGCGCTGAAGGGAAAATACCAACTCATCCTCAAGCCGCATGGCCACGGCGACATCCACATGCTCCTGCACACCAGCGGCATCGCTGCGCGGCTTCAGCAACAGGGCTACGAGCACCTCGTCTTCATTCAGGATACCAACGGGCAGGTCTTCAACGCCGTCCCCGCCGCCCTCGGCGTCTCGGTGGAAAAAGGGTTCGACTTCAACTCGCTCGCCGTCAACCGCATTCCCGGCGAAGCGGTCGGCGCACTGGCGCGACTGGTCGGCAACGGCAGGCAACTGCTCATCAACGTGGAATACAACCAGCTCGACCCGCTGCTGCGCGCCACCGTCAGCCCGGAGGGCGACGTGCCCAACGCACACGGCTTCTCCCTGTTCCCCGGCAACATCAACATCCTGGTGGTGAAGCTGGCCTCCTACACCCGCATTCTCGAACGCACACAGGGCATCATTGCCGAGTTCGTGAACCCGAAGTATGCGGACGCCACGCGCACCGTTTTCAAGAAACCGACGCGGCTGGAAACCATGATGCAGGATCTCGCGAAACTCTTCGGGCCGGACGAGCGGGTCGGCGTCACCGTTTTTGACCGTCGCTGGTGCTTCTCCGCCGTCAAAAACAACGTCGCCGATGCCGCCGCCAAGCACGCGGCGGGCGGCCCGCCGGAATCCGGCGCGACGGCGGAATCCGATTTCTACCGGGCGGGCCGCACCCGGCTTTCCGCCGCTGGGATGAAGGTTCACGAAGCGCCGGAGACGCTGATTCTGGACATCCCCATGACGCCCGGCCCGCGCGTGCTGTTGCGGCCTTCCTTTGCGCTGACGCTGGAAGAAGTGCGCTCCAAAATTTCGGGTGGTTCCATCAGCGGCGAGGGAACGCTCGTGCTGGAAGGGGATATTCGTCTCGAAAACGTCGAGATCGCCGACGGTGCGGCGCTGGTGATCCAAGCCTGCGCAGGCGCACAGGTGACCGTTAAAAATCTCAAGGTTGCAAACGACGGCTTCCAACTCGTGCGGCTGACCGACGAGGAGATGCAAAGCGAGGCGACGCCGGAGTATCTGCGCATCCGCGGCTACCGGATTGAAGATCGCGGGGCGAAGGTTTACAAATTCGCCACCCCCGGCGCGTATGTCATCGACGCGAGCGAAGCGGTCGGTTCCTGATCCGTGCTGGTGCCGGGCAGTGTGCGTGATGGGGATTAAAGCGAGGAAACGGAACCCTTATATCAAGCGAGATGGGACGAGAAAATTATGCCAAACTGGGGCGCCGTTTTTTAGAGCAATTTACCAAAAACTATAGCCGCGTCTTGGGGCGGCGAAGGCCGTTGCAAACCGTTTGTCCCTTGGGCTGTGTTTACAAACACAGCCGCTGCGGGCCAAGCCGCCTTGCACCAGCCTTCGGCGCTCCCAAGCCACTGGCCACATTTTTTTGTAAAATGCTCTAGAGCGGTTTCGATTTCATTTGTCGCAGGCTCTTCGGCGGCGTGGGCCGTTGCGGTGCATTTCGAGCTCAATTGCACCGTAGGTGCGAACCGTTTTTCAGGGGCAATTAAAAATACAGCCACGGCGCTCTCAAATCATTGCGCCAAATCCCTCCGGTTTCTCTGGCCTTTGCAAGATTTTGCTTTGCGGCTCAGGGGTTGGCGGGCGCACGAATGCGCTTGAAGATATAAATTGCCTCCGTGTTGGGATTGAAGGTGTCGATCGCTTCGAAGGTTCTTGCTAACAATTCCGGCCGGTAGAGGTCTTTCCAAAAGAAATCCAAGACTGCCTCTTGGCGGTAGAAAGCAATGTGTTGGTCATTCCATTGCTGGATCAAGTTTCTGATTTGCCGAACAGTTGGGCCAAAAACAATGATGTAGTCCGGTTGCATGAGCCCTTGGAAATGAATCAGGGGCATCTGAGTAAACTGGCCTTTGGGCGGCATCTGTAATTGCCAGGCATAGACAGCCTGCGGGGCATGAAACATCAAGGGATACGCCGTTTGGACGGGAAGCGTCCATATTGACTGACCTTCGGCCACATTTTCCCTGATCCATGTTGCGGTGATACTGTAAGGGTCGCCAGGAGGGTGGATCAGTTCTCTGACAAAGGAAGCCGTTGAGCTGTGCAAGCCTCCATCGCTCGTTTGCACCAGGGAATGCAATTTAACGTCTTCGTTAAGCCAGGGTCCCAGATGCAGCACGTTCGTATGGAACGCCACTACGGCCAGCGGGATGGCCATCCAGGGGATGGGCGTCATCAGCTTCTCCAGCGAGAGAACGCCCACAAACAGGCCCAGCGGAATCAGGGGAAGCAAGTAGCGAACATCCGCAGAGGAAGTGCAGCCCACATATTGCGGCGTAATGATCGCTATAACGATGCAGTAAACCAGAACGGCGATTGCCCCACGGAGCCACCAAGTATCACGGCTCCAAGCGTAAAAGACAAGAGCCGCGAGCGCCAGAGGCCCCACGAGGAATTCGAATTGGTTCAGGTCTCGCAGGTGCCACCAGAGCAACGTCAGGCGCTGAAGGAGATTGTTGGACCAGATGCAGTCGGCGCGATCGGTTGCAAGGGGATTCCAAATCAGAGCCATGGGAAGACAGACCACTGCCTGGAGGGTGAAAAGCCAGACGATATCATGAAAGCGGTATTTCAGCGCGCCACGGTTCCAGAGCAGCCAATCCACCGCCAGCACCCCATACACCGCCAGATACGCAAGGTAATTGCAGCCGAAGAGGCCGATGGAGGCCAGCGCGGCCAGCGCGATGTGGCGGCGCGATCCTTTCCACTCGCAGTAAAAGTAGCCCAGGAGCACCGAGCAAAGGATGACCGCTCCGTAATAGCGCGCCTGGCGGCAGTACAGGAAGAACGCGATATTTCCAGTAAGCCCGATGGCCAGCAGGGTGGCGCGCAACAGCGTAGCCTGTTTCTTCCAGAGCCAATACCCGATGAACGCCACGGTAGCCAGCCCGCAGAGGGCAAACGGGAGCCGTGCTGCAAAAGCCGATACCCCCAGCAAGCGAAAGGAGGCGGCTATGATATAAGAGGGCAAGGGCGGGTCGAAGCGATCATAAAGATTATTCAGCACACGCCCGTTGTCATAGGCAAAAATGTTGTGCCCCAGGATTGCGCTCGTATCTCCCGTGGCGAGGATGCCCTCCCCGATCAGAGAACTGCTTGCCTCGTCATCCCAAAGTGCATAATGCCCGAGTTGCGTGAACAACAGCAGTGAGGAAATTCCCACTGTCACCGCGAAAAGGCACCAAAAACCCCATTGCTTTGCCCGGGAATGAATATTGTTGATTTCAGACATAAGCCAATAAGAAACAACTCAATAGTTGAATGCCGCGAAAAAACAGAGTTATTTTTGAAATTGGACGTGTGTGGGCTATTTACCCGCCCGCTCCAACGCCTCCAGCACCGTGCGTTGCGTAAGCAACTCGGGGAGCACCTCGGGTGCGCCGCCGGTCGGCGGCAGGACGACGTAGACCGGGACGCCCGCGCGGCCCAGGCGCTTGAGTTCGGCGGTGATGCGGGCGTCGCCGCGCGTCCAGTCGGCTTTGAGGGTGGCGAACCCGCGCAGGGCCTCGCGCACGGGCGGGGTGTCGAGCACAAAGCGCTCGTTGTATTTGCAGTTCAGGCACCAGTCGGCGGTGAAGTCGATGAACACCGGCTTGCCTTCGCGTTGCAAAGCAGTCACCCGCTCCGGCGACCACGCCTCCCAGCCTGCGGCGGCGGGGGCGCTTTGCCGCGCGGCCAGCAGCACGCCCAACACGATGAGGCCCGCCATTGCCGCAAGCGCGAGCATCCGCTGCGCGCCTTTGGCTTCGGGCGTGAACCACGTTCCAAACACCCAGCAGGCCGCGCCGATTCCCAATAAAATCCAGGCCGCGCCGATGGCGCCCGGCGCGCCGCTTTGGGCTCCGAGCACCCCCAGTAACCAGACGACCGTGCCGAGCATCAGGAAGCCCATCGCCTGCTTGAGCCGCACCATCCACAAGCCCGGCTTGGGCAGGAAGCGCATCCAGCCCGGTTGCGCGGTGAGGAGCAGGTAGGGGAAGCTCATCCCGGCGGCGATGGAGCCGAACATGGCGAGCGTGACGGCCGCGTGTTGTGTGAAGGCGAACGCGAGTGCCGAACCGAGGAACGGCGCGGTGCAGGGCGTGGCGAGCAGCGTGGCAAACATGCCGTGCAGAAAGGCTCCGCCATACCCCTCGCGCCCGGAGAGCGCGACGAGTTTCCCCGAGCCGGGCAACCAGAGTTCAAAGACGCCCAGCAGGTTGAGGGCGAAGACAAAGACCAGGAGCATCATCCCAAGCACGAAGGCCGGATTCTGGAACTGGAACGCCCACGTCACCTGCGCCCCTGCGGCGCGCGCCGCAACGATGAGTGTGGCGAGCCCGAGAAACCACGCGAAGATGCCCCCCACGAAGGCCAGTCCCGAGCGGAACACGCGCTGACGCGATTCCCCCGCTTGGCCCAGAAAGCCGAAAATCTTGAGCGCGATCACCGGCAGCACGCACGGCATCAGGTTGAGGATGAAGCCGCCGAGAAATCCGAACCCGAGCGCGCGCGGGAGGGTCAGGCTGGGAACTCCGGGCGCGGGCGCAGCCGTTTGCGGTGATGAGGATGCCGCGAGGGATGCCAAGGGGTGGTTGACGATCCAGCCTTTGCGTTCTCCGCCGTTTTCGAGCACCAAAAGCCCCTGCACTTCAACCGGTTTTTCCTGCCCGAACGCCAAGCGGATGGTGTTTTTGGGCAGCATCTCCGGGTGCGTGGTGGGCGGGTTGATGGGAAAATAGTCCAGCCGGGTTTCGGCGGGCAGCCCTTTGACCTTGAGCAACGTCTCGGTGTCGCCCGGTTGCCAGCCAAGCGAGAACGGAGGCGGGCCGGACTGCGGGAGTTGCGCGCGCGCTTGGGCAAAGAGGGCGTCATTGGCGGGTTGGGCCGAGGTGCCAACGGGGAGTGTAAGAATCAAGGCGGCGCTGCCCGGCACGCAGGTTTTCGCGCAGGCAAGCCAGGTGGCCTTGGCCTCCAGTGTGACGGTCTCGCCGGAGAGATTGCCAGACGGGGTCACCTCCGCCAGCAGCAGCACCTCGCCCTCGTAGCCGTAGGTGATGCCGATGTCTTCCACGTGCTTTTGCGGCAGCGGCCATTGCAGCGCGCCCGCCTTCCAGCCGGGAGGGAGATTCCAAGTGAGATTCACCGGCAGACCCGAGTCGCCGGGATTCAGCCAATAGACGTGCCAGCCGGGTGCAATGCGCAGGTGCAGCGCAGTGGTGAACGGCTTTCCGGGCACGATGGCCGAGGTATCTGCCACCAGCGCAGCCTCGACATTGGCAGGCGCATCCATCGGTTCATCGGCAGCCCAACCCATGGGGAGGCCGCTCAACCCTACTGCCAAAAACACAAGGAAGGTTCGGAACATGGCCTACACGTAGCACGGGTGGGCCGATTCGGCAAACCGTGTGTGGGCGGGAAATCAGTCCTATAGGTCGTATGGGACCTATTCCTTCCGGATTTCCTGGTTTCCTGATAAAATGCTTTCCCTATGCAATCCGTCTTTTTGATTCCCCCGGACTCCGTCGAGTTCCTGCCTGAAAACTACTTTGCCCCGCTCGACCTCGCCTCCGTGTTCCCCGGGCGGCCCGATGCGCCGTTGGAAGTCGATCTCGGTTCCGGCGATGGCAGCTTCCTGGTGGAAATGACCCAGCGCACCCCGGAGCGGAATTTCCTGGGGGTTGAACGGCTGCTGGGGCGTGTGCGCAAGACCTGCCGCCGCATGGCCCGCACGGGAGCCATGAATGGGCGCGTCATCCGGGTGGAGAGCCATTACCTCGTACGCTACCTCCTGCCGCGTGCCTCGGTGAGCGTGATCCACGTCATGTTTCCCGATCCGTGGCCCAAGCGGCACCATCAATCCAAGCGGCTCATCCAAACGAGCTTTCTGGACGATGCGCGGGCGGCGCTTGCGCCGGGCGGCGAACTGCGGCTCACCACGGACGACCTCCCCTATTTCCAACACATGCGCAAAGTCTTCGAGGCGCACTGCGGCTTTGTGGAGGAACCGTGGACGCCCGGCGACGCCTACCCGCAAACCGATTTCGAGCGGCATTTCCGCAGCCAGGGGTTGCCCATTCACCGGGCGCTGCTGCGGCGCGCGAAGGTGTAAAGGGGGCTATTTTTTGCCGCTGCTCTTTTTCGGGGGAGGGGCAATGATGCTGGTTTCTTCATGGATGAGCGTCCCCTTTGCATCGAAGGTTTTGACCGTTACGCACCCATTCGCAACGCGGATAAATACGAGCCGCCGTTTCACCATCCCGTTGGGTGTTTTTTCCACCTGTTCGCTGATATTCCCTTGTGCATCGTATTGAAGGGACACACGGGAAACGATCACATCCTTGGCGTTGTACACCACCCCCTCCACCTCGCGCCCTTGCTCGTCGAGCGTATAGACGCAACGCTCAAGGAGTTTTTGGGAGGCGCTGTAGGTCTTTGTTTCCGTGGTTCGGTTGTCGATGTCCTTTACCGTATCCGTGCGCGTCCCATCGCTATGGATGGCCGTTGTGACTTTAATGGGAGTGCCTCCCTCCTGGGCATGGCCCACAGCGCAGCAAACCCACAGCAAGGCCAGTGAAAAAACAAGGGAGCGGTGGTTCATAAATTAAGAAAGCGCAGGAATTTCGTTTTCGTGCTGGTGGAATTGCAAATCATACAAACGCCGGTAGTTGCCGCTCTGCTCGAAGAGTTCCTCGTGGGTGCCCTTTTCCACAATGCGGCCGTCCACCATGCTGACAATCTGGTCGGCTTTCAAAATGGTGGAGAGACGGTGGGCAATGGCAATCACGGTGCGCCCGGCGGCCAGGCGCTCCAGCGCGAGTTGAATCTTCTGCTCCGATTCGCTATCCAGTGCGCTGGTGGCCTCATCGAGCAGCAAAATGGGCGCGTTTTTGAGCAGGGCGCGGGCGATGGCCACCCGCTGCTGCTGGCCGCCGGAGAGCATGCAGCCCTTGTCTCCGACGATGGTTTGGTAGCCTTCGGACTGGGCGCAGATGAACTCATGGGCGAACGCCTGTTCCGCAGCGGCGTAGACTTCCTCGTCGGTGGCGTCGAGCCGTCCATAGCGGATGTTTTCCATGATGGTCGTGTGGAAAAGGAAGGTGTCCTGCGTGACGATGGCGATGTTTTTGCGCAGGGAAGTTTGGGAGACCGAGCGCAGATCGTGGCCGTCGATGTGGATCGAGCCGGTCTGCGGATCATAAAAGCGGAGAATCAGGCTCAGAATCGTGCTCTTACCCGCGCCGCTCTGGCCCACAAGGGCATAGGTTTTGCCGGGTTCAATGTTGAGATTGATCCCCCGCACGGCGGGCGGCAGATCGTCGCGGTAGCTGAAGGAGACATTCTCGAAGGTGAGTTCGCCACGCGAGCGACCCAGTTCAAGGGCGTTGGGTGCGTCTTCAATCTCCGGTTTCAAGGACATGAGTTCAAAGATCCGCTCCGTGCCGACCAATGCCTGCTGGAGTTGCAAGTTGATGCGGCTGAGTTTCTTGACAGGGTCATACATTACAAAGAGCGCTGTTTGAAGGGACAAAAATACACCCACTGAAATGCCCCGCATGCCAACGTAAATCAAAGCCATCATGACGCCGATCGCTGAAACGCTCTCAATGATGGGGCCGACAATTTCGATGGCTTTGCGCACCCGAATGGCCCCGCGGAATTGCTGTTCGCCCGTATCTTGGAATTTGGCGAGTTCATTCTTTTCCCGGCAAAGAGCTTTGACGACACGCACCCCCGCAAAAGCTTCCTGCAACACGACCATCATAAGCCCTGCACGGGCTTCCTCCACCCCTCCGCCTTTGCGCACTTTGCGCCCAAAGATAACAATGGGCACAATGCACACGGGGAAAAGCACCAGGCTGATAATCGTAAAGCGCCAATCGAGATACAGCAACATGCCGATGGCTCCGAAAAGTGCCACCGGTTGAGTGAAAATGTCTGTGGTGATTTGCGAGAGAACCATCTGCGCCATGCGCGAGTCGTTCATGATGTGGCCGATCAACATTCCCGACTGGCTCCTGTTGAAGAAGGCAAGGGGCTGGGCAATGATCTTCGCGAAGAGGTCGTTGCGGATGTCGCTGAGCAGTTTAAGGCTCACCCAGGTTGTGTAGTAGGTGCTCAGGTAGCCGAGCATCCCCCGGCAAATCATGACGATGGGGATCAATAAACAGGAGCCCAACATGGCAGCCAGCGTGGGGCCTTGGTGGGAAAGGTCTACCCCGCTCCGCAAGGCTCTCATTGCGTTCTGGCCTGGGCCAAAAATGGTGTCCGTGACGCGCCGGATCGTCCAGATCATCATCGCTTGGGAAGCGCCAGAGGCGATGCCGCAAGCGACTCCAAGAGCAAAGCGAACCTTGTAGCGGAGAAGGTAGGGCAGAAGCGGTTTGATGGGGCGCCACATCCTGCGCACCAATTCACGCATCGGAATTTTTGGCTTTGGCTTAGATTTTTTGCTCATAAATGGGAAAGGTCGTCGGGATGGAGGCTGGAAAAGAGGGGGCTTATAGCACCGATTACGGCCTCCGTCGATAACTCGCTCAAGGAGTGTGCCGTTACGCGCGGCTCAAAGTGGGTGAGCGGCCCGGTGCTTCCTGCCAATAACACCACGGAGCGCGCATGGAGCGGGCGCCAGTGGAACGGGTTGGTCACGCCGAAGAGGGAAATTTGCGGTGTCTGGAACGCCGCTCCCAGGTGGACGGGGGCGGAATCCATGCTCATCAGCAGCGCGGCGCGCTGGATGAGGGCGGCAAGGGTGAGCAGGTCGAGCGTGCCGGAAAGATTGCGCCAAGGGGTGCGCACGGCGGCTTGGATTTGCAGCAAGTGCGCTTGCTCAAACTCCGCATCGCCCCCCGTCACCACGCACGGCAGGCCCAGTTCTCCCTGGCAGTGGTCAATCACGGCGGCCCAGCGTTCCGGCACCCAGTATTTCTCTGTGCGCGCCGTGCCGGGGTGGATTACGGCAAAGCGGCAGGCGGGGCCGATCCCGGCTTCCGCCAGAAGGCACGCGGCCCGCTCCCCGGCTTCGGCGGGAAGGCGCAGGGTGATTGGCGTTTGCGGCGCAGCGACGCCGAGCGGGCTCAAAAGGTCGAGGTGGTGGGCAATGGTGTGCCGCTCCCGCACGTTGCTCTCGACAAACTCATTGAAAAAGAACGCCCGGAACGCGGATTTGCGCACCCAGCCGTAGGTGATGCGGCGGGGGGCTTTGGAAAGGAGGGCGAAAAAGGCGGAGCGGTCGTTGCCGGTGAAGTCCAGGCAGGCATCAAACCGGCTTGTGGCCAACTGCTTCCAGAGTCCGGCATTACTTGCCTTGCGCCGAACCACCTGCACTTCGTCCACAAACGGCAGGGCAGGCGCGAGCCCGGCGCTCGCTTCGCTGAGGCACAGGGTAATACGCCCTTGGGGAAACTGCTGCCGCAGCGCGGCCAGCGCGGGAGTGGTCAGGATCAAGTCGCCAATCCGCTTGAGCTGGAGGACAAGGAGGTTCATTTACATCCGGCTCATGGCCACGCGGTAAGCCTCCAGCAAGCGCGCGTGGAAATGTTCCCAAGTGAAGTTTTCGACCATCCGGCGGCGGCCCGCCTCGCCCATGGTTTGGATCAGGCCAGGGTTGCGATACAGATGCTCAATGGCTCCGGCCAGCGCCTCAACGTCATTGGCGGGAATCACCAAACCGTTGAGGCCGTCCACCACCACATCGCCGCTTTCGCGGGTGGAAATCTGCGCCAGGCCGCATGCCGCCGCGTCGTAAGTGGTCTTGGCGCTGCCTTCGCAGGTGGAGGGAAAGACATGCACACTGGCCGTGCGCAGGTGATCCTCGGGCCGCAGGGAGAACCCGGCGATGCGCACGCTCGCGTTGGCAAATTGATCCAGATAGGGCTTGATTTCATTGTGCACCGAGCCGACCAGCAGCAATTCGGCGTCCTTGAGGTTGAGCCGGTGCCACGCTTCCAGCAGTGTGTGGACGCCCTTGCGCTTGATGAGCGCCCCGGTGTAAATCGCGCGGAAAAGCGGCGGGTGTGTTCCCGGGGTGAACCGGTTCACATCCGTGCCCAGCGGCAGGTAAAAAAGTTTTTCCTTGGGGAAGCCGATGCTGGTGAAGGTCTCGGCGGCGCGTTCCGAATAAACCAAAAGGAGCGTCGCCAAGTCATATTCCTCCAGCGACTGCTGGCGGCTGATGCGCAGCGAGTTGATCCAGTTCCGGGGAAACGGGGCGTTTTCGAGCGCCAACTCCTGAGGGCTCTTCCCCGGGCTCTTGAGTTTCCCCTTGTGCCGGTGCCAGGTGGGAATTTCCAAAAGCGAAGGGATGCCTTGCCGCCGCGCCTCCCGCAGCGAACGGACGGCCTCGCCCGACCAGCCGTGAAACACATCGTAGTCGCCCCGGGCGAGTTCGCGTGCGCCAATCCAGTCCAGATACTGTTTCTTTGCGCCGTAATACGTCTGGCTTTCCAGGGAGGAGAGGAGGCGCACCGGGTGCCACCGCAGGCTGCGAATGAGCTGGGAGGGGATTTCCTGCTGGCGGTTTTCGTAGCTGATCGCCTTTTTTAAGACGCCCGCGCGCCATGCGCCACGGATGGACTCGTAGGTGTGGAGATCGAGTCCATAGCCGCCAAACCGCGCCGCAGTGGTATAGAGCACCCGCTCGGGTAAGCGGTTTTTTGGGTTGGCTGCATTTTCAGATTTCATGAACGAACCTGAACCCTTATCTTCTCCTGCACATGTTTTCAAGCGTTCCTCAGTTTTTCCCCTGTGCACCTGAAAGGCAAAAGCGCATCAGGAACTCAGGAAATCAGGAAAAGAGAGGGGGCGCAAAATTCTTATCGTTACTATACGTCCTATACGTCGTATGTGTCCTATGCGTGAATCGTAAGTTTACCACCGATATCCGCTGCCTTTCCCTTTTTGCGTTTTTTGGGCCTTTTTGCGGCCAATCATGAACATCGGGCTTGTCAGGCGGGGATATTCGGCAACGGGCGGGGCGGAAGCCTACTTGAAACGCTTTGCGCAGGCGCTGCTCACAGCCGGGCACGGCTGCACGCTCTACACTTCCGCTGATTGGCCCGCCGCCGACTGGCCGGGCGGCCGGATCGTGACGGTTCCCGGCACCAACCCCATCGCCTTTGCCAATGCCTTGGGCCAAGCGCGCGCCGCCGCCCCATGCGACTACCTTTTTTCCCTGGAGCGGGTTGGGTCGTGCGACGCCTACCGGGCCGGGGACGGGGTGCACCGGGCCTGGCTGGAGCGGCGGTCGCGCGTGGAACCGTTCTGGAAACGCTGGGGCCGTGCGTTCAACCCCAAACACCGGCAACTGCTGGATCTGGAACACCGCATGTTTGCCGCCCAAGGGGCGGGGATCGTCATCGCCAACTGCCGGATGGTGAAAGAGGAGATCGTGCGCGAATACGGCTATCCCGCCGAGCGCATCCATGTGGTCTACAACGGCCTGCCCGCTTCTGCTGCTCCCAGCCCGGAACTGCGCGCCCAGACCCGTGCACAGCTCGGGCTTGCCGAGTCCGATTACGTGCTGCTCTTCGCCGGGAGCGGCTGGGAGCGCAAGGGGCTCCAAACGGCCCTTGACGCCGTGGGGCAGGTGCGCGCCGACTGCCGCCCGGTGCTGCTCGTGGCCGGGAGGGGGAATCCGCGTCGGTATCGGGCAAGCGATCGGGTGCGTTTCCTGGGGCCGGTTGCGCAGATGGCTGCCTGTTATGCTGCCGCAGACGCCTTTGTGCTCCCGACGCTCTACGATCCTTTCTCCAACGCCTGTCTGGAAGCGCTCGCCGCCGGATTGCCGGTGCTGACCACCGCCGCCAACGGCTTTTCGGAAATCCTCCAGCCGGGCATCGAAGGCGCAGTCCTCGAAGACCCGCTGGATGCCGCCCTGCTTGCGCGGGATATGGAGGCCTGGAGCGACCCGGCCCGTCGCGCCGCCATCCGCCTGCGGTTGCTGGAATTGGCCAGCCGGTTCACCATCGAGGCCAACGTGCGCAACACGCTCGCGGCCATCGGCCAAGGGTAGAAAAATCAGGAAACCAGGAAAAAGACAGAAAGACAAAGATTGGGTTTCAGAATCTGAAATTGAATTTTCTGGATTCCTGGGCTGCGTTCACGAATTTTAAAACAAATCTGGAACTCAGGAACTCATGAAAAAGATGGAGAAGAAACCGAAAATCGGCAGCAGCCGTTTGAGTTCCTGATCTCCAGATTTGTTTTCGATGCGTTTGCCTTGCTTTCCGTTCTGGAACTTCTCTCCGGCAGGTGCTCTAATGAATGGATGTGGTTTGAACCGCCCAAACGAAAACCGTTTTATCGCCGCGCCTGGTTTCTCACGCTTCTGACGCTTGTGGTTCTGGCGGCCCTTGTTGGGCTGGTCGGGTTCGCTTATCTCCAGCAGGTTTATGGCGCCAAGGCGGACGCTCTCGACTTGTCGCGATTGCGGGAGATGGAAACGGCGAGCATTGTCTTTGACCGCAATGGCCAGCAGCTTGGGAAAATTTACATTCAGAACCGGGACACGATTGCACGGGCCGACATGCCGCCCGCCATTTTTTCGGCGCTCGTCTCTGCCGAGGATAACCGTTTTTGGCAGCATCACGGCATCGATTACATCGGCATGGTACGCGCCTCGTTGATCAACTGGAAGGCGGGCAGAATCCGGCAGGGCGCTTCCACCGTCACCCAGCAACTCGCCCGTAACAGCTACATGGATGCGCTTCCACCCAGCGACCGGAGCTTCCACCGCAAAGTGCTGGAAGCGTTTGTGGCGCAGCGGATCGAGCGCAATTTCACCAAGGAACAAATCCTGGAGTGCTACCTGAACCGCGTCTATTTCGGCAAAGGCTTTTACGGCATTGAAGCCGCCGCACGCGGCTATTTTGGCAAGCCCGCCCGGCAGTTGACCCTTTCCGAGTGCGCGACGTTGGCGGGCATGTTGCGCAGCCCCAATAAACTCTCTCCGTGGACCAATCGCAAGGCGTGCCTGGAAGCGCGGGCGTTCGTTCTGGGCCGGATGCTGGAACTCGACTGGATCAAAAAGTCCGAATACGACGGTGCCATGGCGGAGACTCTGGCGGTCAAAAACCGGAGCACGATCTTCAGCGAATCCTACGCCGTGGAATTTGTCCGCCAGCAGGTGGCGAGTCTGTTGGGCGATGACGAGAGCGTCTACAACGACGGCTTCCGCATTTACACCACGCTCGATTCCCGCCTGCAAAAAACGGCGGAGGATGCGCTGAAAACGCGGCTGGAGGAAATCGAGCGTCGCAGCGGCTACAGCCACCCCACCTACGCCCAATACGACGCCCTGTTCCGTGCCCGGCGCAAGCAACCCACCAACGAGCCCCTGCCGATGCCCGACTATCTCCAGGGGGCGCTTTTCGCTTTGGATAACACCACCGGAGGCGTGCTCGCGCTCGTGGGCGGACGCGATTTCTCCCACAATCAATACAACCGCGCCCTTCAGTCCAACCGTCCTGCCGGAACGGCGTTTCTTCCGATTGTTTATGCGGCGGCCTTCCAAAAGGGCATCTTCCCCGGGAGCGTCTATGAGGACATGGCCATGGACAACCGCCAGGTGATGATTGGCGGCATGACGGGTATCTTGGGCGAATGGGGGCCGGAATCCGCCGACAACCAGTTTGAAGGCTCCATCACCGCGCACAATGCCCTGGTCAAATCCAAGAACGCGGCTTCGGTGCGGCTCGGCATGGCCACGGGGCTCGATGCGGTGGTTGCGCTCTCCAAAAACGCCGGCATCGACAGCGAACTGCGGCGCTTCCCCTCCACCTACCTCGGCAGCAGCGAGGTGACGCTGGAGGATTTGACCCTCTCCTACACCATGTTTCCCGGCAAGGGGGAACGGCCCGCGAAGGCCTTCATCGTCAAGCGCGTGGAACGCAAGGACGGCAAACTCGTTTACCAACAGTCTCCGGCGAGCCGGGTGGCCGTCATCGCGCCAACCACCGCCTACGAAGTCCACTCCGCCCTGGCCGAGTCCCTCGAACGCGGAACCGCCGACAAAGCCTACACCCGCTACGGGCTCAAGAAAGCCCCCTTTGGCGGCAAAACCGGCACGGCTTACAACTTCACCGACGTTTGGTTTGTCGGCTACTCCAGTTCCGTCACCTGCGGAGTGTGGGCCGGGTTTGACAGTCCGTCGCCGATCTACAAAGGGGCCTTCTCCAACGAAATCGCGCTTCCTATTTGGGTCGATTTCATGAACGCCTCCCGCAGTTCCTTCCCGGCGGAAGAAATCCCCCGGCCCCCCGGTCTCCAAAAATACGACATTTGCAGCGTTAGCGGACAGCTTGTCACGGCCAAGTGCGTGGAGACGAGCCCCAGCCCCGCCGGAGGCGATCCCATCGAGCACTCGACGGTCATCAGCGAATGGGGCACGCCGGAGCAGGCGCCCAAAGTCGCGTGCGAACTCCACAGCGGCATCAAAAAATTTACCAAGGACGTGATCCCTGTAGAAAACATTCCCCGTCCCGATCCGGTATTTACCACCGAAAATTTCCAGCCGGTGGCGGTGAAGTCAGATGCCGTTCTTGGCGACGACCCTTTTCACTCCATCAAAAAAGACGGGGTGAACCCGCTGCCCGTCCCGGAGAATCCCGAGCCCACGCCCACTCCTGCTCCTTCGGAAAAAGTAGTGACAGCCATAAAGGCTGACACGCTCGACACGCAGGAGGTCGAGGATCCTAATGCTGTCAAGCTGGACGCTCCCGAGGCGATGAAGTTCTGACCTCGTTGATCTCGTTCCCAATCTCCTGATTGGGAACGAGGGCGAAATCAAAATTAGCCACTTCCTCCTTTGCGTCCTTTACGCCTCTTTGCGCGAGCCCTTCTGTGAAATTTCGGGATAATTTCTCGCGCTTTCTGGCGCGGTTGCCTAAAACCGTTTCCATGCAATTGATCGACGGCAAGCGCATCGCGCAAGAAGTCCACGCGGAGACCCGCGTGACGGTGGAAGCTCTCAAGGCCAAGGGGATCACCCCCGGCCTGGCGGTGGTGCTGGTGGGGGATGACCCCGCTTCGCGCGCCTATGTGCGTTCCAAGGACAAAATGTCCAAGGAACTCGGGATTTACTCGGTGAAGCACGAACTTCCGGCGGAAACCACGCAGGAGGAACTTGTCGCGCTCGTTCATCAGCTGAATGCCGATCCCGCCATCCACGGCATCCTCGTGCAATCCCCTCCCCCCGCACACATCGACGAGGCGGCGGTCATCGCCGCCATTGACCCGCGCAAGGACGTGGACGGCTTCCACCCGGTCAACGTCGCCAAGCTCGCGCTGGACGATCCCACGGGCTTTGTCCCCTGCACGCCGCTCGGCTGCCAGCGGTTGCTGCTGGCGAGCGGGATCGACCCCGCCGGGAAGCACGCCGTCGTGCTGGGGCGCTCCATGATTGTCGGCAAACCCCTAGCTTTACTGCTCATGGCCAAGGGCAAAGGCGGCGACGCCACGGTCACCGTCGTCCATTCCCGCTCGCGCAATCTTGCGGAACTCACCCGCCAGGCGGACATCCTCATCGCTGCCATTGGACGACCCGGTTTTGTCAAAGCCGAGCACGTCCGCGAGGGAGCCGTGGTGATTGACGTGGGGATCAACCGGGTGGAAGACCCGTCCAATGCAAAGGGCTACCGGATTGTGGGGGACGTGGCGTTTGACGAAGTCGCCCCGAAATGTGCCCACATCACTCCCGTCCCCGGCGGCGTGGGGCCCATGACCATTGCGATGCTCATGGCGAACACCATCAAGGCCTGCCGCCAGATCACCGGCGGGTAAGGCCGGCGTTCCGTCCCCTTTTTTTCCTGGTTTCCTGGCTTCCTGATTCATTCTTTCTTCAAAATCCGCAAAATCTGCGTAATCTGCGGAGAACACCTCTTTATGAAATACATTTTTGTCACCGGCGGCGTGGTCAGTTCCCTTGGCAAAGGCCTTGCAGCCGCCTCGCTCGGCACCTTGCTTGAACACCGCGGCTTGAAGGTCGTCCTCCAGAAATTCGACCCGTATCTGAACGTCGATCCCGGCACCATGAGCCCCTTCCAGCACGGCGAAGTGTACGTGCTCGACGACGGCGCGGAGACCGACCTCGACCTTGGCCATTACGAGCGCTTCACCAAGTGCGTCTTGACCCGCAACAACAACCTCACCAGCGGCCAGGTTTACCAGACCGTCCTCGATAAAGAACGCCGGGGCGATTACCTTGGCAACACCGTGCAGGTCATCCCGCACGTCACCGACGAGATCAAGAACCGCCTGCGCCAGCTCGAAAAAGAGCAGCCGTGCGACGTGCTCATCACGGAGATCGGCGGCACCACCGGCGACATCGAAGGCCTCCCGTTTCTGGAAGCCATCCGCCAATTCATTTTGGAAGTCGGCCCGCAAAACGCCCTCATCATGCACGTCACGCTTGTGCCGTTCATCAAGGCCGCGGGCGAACTGAAAACCAAGCCCTCCCAGCAGAGCATCGCCAAGCTGCGCGAGATCGGTCTCCAGCCCCAGGTGCTTGTCTGCCGTTGTGAACACCCGCTGGGCGACGACGTGCGCCAGAAACTCTCCATGTTCTGCAACGTCCCGCTTTCCGCCGTTGTGGAAGCGCGTGACGTGGATCACACCATCTACGAGATGCCGCTCATGCTTCAGAAAGAGTGCCTCGACAACACCGTCATCGAACTTCTCGGCCTCGGCAAACGCGCCGCCGCATCCGCCGACATGGCCGGTTGGAAAAAATTCGTCCAACGCATTATCAGCCCGAAAAAACGCGTGAAAATCGCCGTCGTCGGCAAATACATCGACCTTCAGGACGCCTACAAGAGCATCTACGAAAGCCTCACCCACGCCGCCGCCGCCAACGATTGCGGCATCGACCTCGTCCGCGTGGATGCGGAGACGGTGAAGGAAAGCGACCTCGCCGATGTCGCGGGCGTCCTCGTTCCCGGCGGCTTTGGAGATCGCGGCATCGAAGGGAAAATCCGCGCCGCGCAGTTCGCCCGTGAAAACGGCATCCCCTACCTCGGCCTCTGTCTCGGCATGCAGATCGCCACCATCGAATTTGCCCGCAACGTCTGCGGTTTTGCAGACGCCAACAGCACCGAGTTCGACGAGGAGACCAAGCACCCGGTCATCTCGCTGCTCGACGAACAAAAGGAAGTCACCCAGAAAGGCGGCTCCATGCGCCTGGGAACGTGGCCCGCGAAAATCGCCGAAGGCACCCGCGCCCACAAGGTTTACGGCACCACCGAGATCACCGAACGGCACCGCCACCGCTACGAATTCAACCCGGCATTCAAGGACGCCATGGTCGCCATGGGCTTTGTCATCGCCGCCACCTCGCCGGACGGCTCGCTGGTGGAAATGATCGAGTTGGAGCATCACCCGTGGTTCCTGGCCTGCCAGTTCCATCCCGAGTTCCAGAGCAAGCCCAACCAGCCGCACCCGTTGTTTAAGGGCTTCATCGCGGCGTGCCTGGCGAATTTGAGTTAGGCAGGGAAAGCCTCGCGCAAAGAACGCAAAGGACGCAAAGAGGAGAATGTCTCTTTTTCGCCTTTTCCTTTG
>SESB01000829.1_pt1 | contig 21954 bp, 18 predicted proteins | sample 3171441 | NCBI WGS metagenome assembly SESB01 (sample SAMN06051867, study PRJNA518727) | freshwater metagenome | biome: subpolar coniferous forest; feature: holomictic lake; material: water; isolation source: holomictic Lake 227, 6 m depth | place: Canada: near Kenora, Ontario | collected... | reverse complement strand
GCGAGCGGTGCGATCATCTTCGGCAACGATGAATGTGTCGCCGGCGCCAGGAACCGAGGTAAAACCAAGGACCTGAACTGGGCACGATGGACCGGCTTCGGTGACGTTGTCACCGTTCTCGTCCAACATCGCACGTACGCGACCATAAGCACCACCGGCAACGATGGCATCTCCAACGTGCAGAGTTCCGCGTTGAACAAGAACTGTGGCAACTGGGCCACGACCCTTATCCAAGTTGGCTTCAATGGCAACACCACGTGCATCGTCATCAGCGACGGCACGTAGATCCAGAGCAGCATCAGCGGTCAAGAGAACAGCATCGATGAGTTCATCGATACCTTCACCAGACTTGGCCGAGACGTTAATAAACATGGTGGTTCCGCCGTATTCCTCGGCAACCAAGTTGTACTCGGTCAATTGTTGGCGAACCTTGTCTGGGTTAGCGCCTTCTTTATCAACCTTGTTGACGGCAACGACGATAGGAACATCGGCAGCTTGCGCGTGGTTAAGGGCTTCAATGGTTTGTGGCATCACGCCGTCATCGGCAGCAACAACCAAGATCGCGATATCTGTGACCTTTGCACCTCGAGCACGCATAGCGGTAAACGCTTCGTGACCTGGTGTATCAATAAAGGTGATCGCACGTTCTGCGCCTTCATGCATGTGATGGATCTGATAAGCACCGATGTGCTGGGTGATTCCGCCGGCTTCAGTCTTGATGACTTCGGTCGAACGAATCGCATCCAACAAACGAGTCTTACCGTGATCGACGTGGCCCATAACCGTGACGATTGGTGAACGAGTTACGAGATCGGCATCATCAATATCTTCAAGCTCTTGCTCGAGATTGATATCGAACTCTTCCAGAAGTTCGCGATCCTCATCTTCTGGGCTAACGACCTGAATGGTGTAACCCAATTCAGCGCCGAGCAATGTGAAGGTGTCTTCATCCACCGATTGAGTTGCAGTCACCATTTCACCGAGGTGGAAGAGCGCTGAAACTAAAGCGGCTGGATCGGCATTAATCTTTTCGGCAAAGTCCATAAGGGAAGAGCCACGACGCAAACGAATTGCGGTGCTGCCATCGCCATGAGGAATTACTGCGCCACCCAGTGATGGCGCCGCCATATTGTCGAACTCTTCGCGCAAGGCCTTCTTGCTCTTATGCGCCTTACGGGATTTACCACCGGCCTTTCCAAATGCGCCAGCAGTTCCGCCACGTTGGTGACGTCCGCCGCCCTTATTTGGACCGCCGAAACTTGGTTGGGAAGGAGATGCAGATGGTGTGCGGTATGGCGAACCAGCCGCGGCTCCGCCTGGACGTGCGCCGGGAGCACCTGCTCCTGGTGGACGCGCTCCTGGTGGACGCGCTGCAAATCCGGGGCGAACTGCGCCGGGACGCGCACCGGACATAGGTGGACGAGATCCACCGGGTCCTGCTGGACGCTCGCCGGGGCGAATTGGTCTGGCCGGTGGACGAGGAATTGCACCCGTTCCACTATTGAAAGGATTATTACCAGCACGAGGTGGACGTGGCATTGGAATATTGCCAGGAGTCGCACCACCGGAGAATGGATTATTGCCTGGACGCGGAGGTCGAGGCATGGCATCAGAGCCAGGAGAAACTGGTGCTGGTGTTGTGGGTGTTGCAGAGGCAGCAGGGGCTGCGGGTGCCACAGGGGCTACTGGTGCTGCGGGAACTGGAGCTTGCGGCGTCGCGGTTTGCGGGAATGCCGATTGCGGAATAGTTCCGGGGGCTAGTTGAGCGAGCGCAGCTTGAATTTCCTCTGCGGTCGGGGCAGCTGGTTTTGCAGCAACCTTCTTAGCGGCAGCCTTTTTAACGGGCTTGGCTTCGCCTTCAACAGGCTTGATATCTGGAAACTTTTCCATCAACTTGCGCACGACTGGTGCTTCAACAGTTGAGGATGCGGATTTAACAAACTCGCCTACTTCTTGCAGTTTTGCGAGTAAATCCTTACTAGGAATACCTAGTTCTTTTGCTAATTCGTGAACGCGGACCTTTGCCACAGTTGCCTTCCTGTCTTGGCCCCACGTCTTTTACTGGAGCCTATATGCCTGACTTACTCATGAGCGTTGGGCGCTCATGATTGTGAGTTTGCCTTGAGGGACATTGATGGACTCCTTATTGGTAAAACTGGTTTTTTATTGCTGTTGTAGAAAATCTTCGAGCTGCTCAGTCGAGAGCGGGAGATCAGATCGAAGTGCTCGATTAAATGATCCTCGCTGCTTGGCGGTATCGAAACAGGTCCGATGCAGCCATGCTCCCCGACCGGGTAAAAGGTGCTGAGGATCTGGAATTACCTGATCGACATCTTTAACCACGCGAAGAAGTTCTGCCGGGTGCTCTCGTTTGCGACAAGCGATGCAGCTACGTATTAAAGGAGCCATCTTCGCCTGTCTCATAGAGATATCCAGCAGGGCAACCTTACTCGGTTGGCTCAGAATCAACCACTTCGCCCTCTTCTGGGGCTATTTCGCGCTTGGGTTTCTCAATTCGCTCAACTGGCTTATCGGGATGGATATCGATTCGACAACCGGTCAACCGAGCGGCCAATCTGGCATTTTGGCCATCTTTTCCAATGGCAAGAGAGAGTTGGTAATCCGGCACGACGACCTTCACCGATTTTGTAGCGAGATCCACAACCTCAGCGCTGGTGACTTTGGCTGGCGCCAACGCATTGGCCACATAAGTAGCCGGGTCATCGGAGTAGTCGACGATGTCGATCTTTTCGCCACCAAGTTCATCCATCACAGCTCGGGCTCGTGCGCCCATAGGGCCGATGAGTGCGCCCTTGGGACTAACGCCGGCTCGATGAGTGCGGACGGAGATTTTGCTTCGGTGGCCAGGCTCGCGGGCGATGCCAATAATTTCTACAACTCGATCTTTCACTTCAGGAACTTCTAGGGCAAAGAGTGTTTTGACAAGTGCTGGATGAGTTCGGGACAAAGTAACTTCCGGTCCCTTCAAGCCTTGCTTGACCTCAACCACAAAACATTTGATCCGTTGGCCATGAATGTATTCCTCGGTCGGAACTTGTTCGTTAGGCGGAATCTTTCCTTCCACGCGACCCAAGTGGACGTAAACAATCTTGGGATCGCGACCCTGCTGGATCACGCCAGAGATAACATCGCCAACGCTGCCACTGAATTCAGTGACAACATCAAGATCCTTAGCCTCACGCATCTTCTCTTTGATGACTTTGCGAGCAGTTGATGTAGCAATCCGGCTAAAGCCTTCAGGCGAATCAATCGCGGTATCGATGCGATCGCCATCGGGACCTAAGACTGGGTAGTAAATAACGATCTCGCCGGTTTGGCGGTTGAGGACTGCGCGGCCACCGGGATGGGCACCTTCGAGTTCGGCGTAGGCAGCGGCAACTCCGTTTTCTATGGCATTAATTAATTTCTCTAGCGGCATCTCTTTTTCTACGGTGAGGGCGACGAGCGCCTTTACATCGACGTTCATTCAGAATCGCCTTTGAGGGATTTGAATTCAATTTCCAGAACGGCTTTCTTCACATCGGCAAAATTGATGCTGTGATCGCCGACGATCGCGGAATTCTCATGGGCATCACCGATGCGACCTTTCGCTTCAGATCCATCATTCATAACGACGGCGACGAGGCGGCCATGATTTTTGCGCCAGTGGCGGGGCAGAGTGAGGGGACGATCAATACCAGGAGAGGTCACTTCTAAAGTGAACGGTTGATCGCCTAGTGCTTCCAAAGTCTCGGTAATTTCAGATATGCCACGCGAAACGGCCGTGACTTGATCGAGGTTTAAATGGGTATCGCTGTCGACAATAACAGTGAGGATGCGGCTCTTTCCCGCGGGGACAATAGTGATTTCTTCTAAGTAACAACCCGCAGCGGTAATGGCGGGGGTAATAGCGGCATCGATGGCCACGATAAGTTCTTGTTTATTAAGTTTTTCGGTCATGAGAAAAGTACCTTTCCGATCTATTTAGTTTTTTACTTACTTGCTTGCCCACCAATCATAACCGACTTTGGCAATGAGCAAAGTCGTCACGACCAAGAAGACTTTACGCACCAGCGGCGAGCCGCCGCGAATGGCCAAGCGGGAACCAATGAGTGCGCCCGTGACATTGGCAATCGCCAGCAGCAACCCCAAGCGCCACCAAATGTGCCCGGTGAATTGAAAGGAGAGAATTGCGCCAAAATTGGTAGCAATATTTACCAGTTTTGCCGTGGCCGATGCCTTTAAGAATGCATAACCAACCACTCCTACAAGAAGGAAAACGAGGAACGTGCCAGTCCCTGGTCCAAAAATGCCATCGTAGAAACCGATTGTTAATCCGAAGAGTGCAACCAACCATAATCGTGAAGTGTGTGTGAAACGTAAGTTTTCATCCATACCTAAATGCGGCTTGCGCCAGGTGTAGATGGCAACTGCAATCAAGAGCAGCACAATGATGGGACGGAAGAGATCTTTAGGAAAACTAGCCGCCAAGCGCGCGCCAGAAATGGAACCAATAAAGGCGGGCAACGCCATTGTGACCGTGAGGCGAAGATCAGGTCTGACTTTCTTGAAGTAAGTAAACGCGGCGGTGCTTGTTCCAAAAATAGCAGGAACTTTATTGGTACCGAGAATCATTGGAATCGGTTTATCTGAAATACCGATAAGCAGCGCAGGAAGTTGGACTAGTCCCCCGCCACCAACCATGGCGTCAACAAAGCCGGCGAAGCCTGCAGCAAGAGCTAAAAAGATTGCAGTTGATACCGACATTAATTCGCGGTAACGACCGAAACGATTTCAGCTGCAGCGCCTTCGAGATTTACTTCGCTCTTTTCGCCAGTGCGGCGCACACGAAGTTCGATCTTGCCATCAGCCAGTGCTTTGCCGACAATGATGATGAATGGAATTCCGATGAGTTCGGCATCCTTAAACTTCACCCCGGGTGAAGCATCGCGTCGGTCATCCAGCATGATGCGCAAGCCAGCGGCTTCCAATTCTTTGGCTAGATCTTCAGCGGTGTTGAAGGGCAATTCATCTTTGCCCGTGGCAACGATGTGAACGTCAGCAGGTGCGACTTCGCGTGGCCAGTTAAGCCCAAGCTCGTCGTACGTTTGCTCGGCAATTGCCGCGACCGCGCGTGAGACACCGATTCCGTAGGAACCCATGGTCACAACTTGCGACTTACCATCTTTATCAAGAACAGTGAGATCTAAGGCTTGGGCGTACTTGCGACCGAGTTGGAAGATGTGGCCAATCTCGATTGCGCGGTCGATAACGACCGGAGTTGCGCAATTAGGGCAGAGATCACCGGCACGGACCTCGGCAGCTTCAATAAATTTCTCAACGGTGAAGTCGCGGCCGTGAGTGACAAATCGAACGTGCTTATCTCGTTCATTTGCGCCAGTGACCCAATGTGAACCAAGAACAACTCGAGGGTCGGCGTAAACCGTGATGCCGAACTTGGCGGCATCCTGAGGACCGACGTAACCCTTGACCAGTCCTGGGTGCTTGGCAAAGTCGGCATCTTCAAAGAGACGAAGTTCAAGAACTCCGGGCAAGTTGGCTTCTAGACGCTTGAGATCGACTTCGCGATCGCCAGGAACCAAAATTGATATTGCTTTGCCGTCAGCCATCAACAGCACATTTTTCAAGGTGTCATTGGCTTGATATCCCTCGCCAAATTTTTCGTTGAGCAGGAGTACCAATGAATCAATGGTTGGCGTGCTTGGTGAATCGAAAACTTCCATGGCGGCTGGCTCGGTGCCGGCGTAAGCATCGACCTTTGTCACCATCGCTTCAACGTTGGCGGCATAGCCACATTTTTCGCAGAGCACGTAAGTGTCTTCGCCAGTTGGGCATGGGGCTAAGAATTCTTCCGAACGAGAACCGCCCATAGCGCCGGAGACAGCCGAGACGATGTTGTACTTCATATGCAGACGTTCAAAGGTCTTGATGTAGGCGCTGCGATGTTTCTCGTAAGAAACTGCAAGCCCGGCATCATCAAGATCAAAAGAGTAAGAATCCTTCATGACAAATTCGCGTCCGCGAATAATTCCGCTGCGGGGACGGGCTTCATCGCGAAACTTGGTCTGAATTTGATAAATCGAAAGCGGAAGGTCTTTGTATGAGGAGTACTCCCCCTTCACCATCAAAGTAAACATTTCTTCGTGGGTTGGGCCTAGCAAATAGTCATTCCCGCGACGGTCCTTCAGGCGAAATAAATTTGGTCCATATTCTTCCCAGCGATTAGTAGATTCGTAGGGTTCGCGGGGCAAAAGCGATGGGAAATGAACTTCTTGAAAGCCAGCTTCATCCATCTCTTCCCGAATGATGCGCTCGATATTGCGCAAGGTGATGTAACCAAGCGGCAGCCACGAGTACACCCCAGCCGCAATTCGTCGGACATAGCCGGCGCGCACCAAGAGACGGTGGCTGGCTACTTCGGCATCGGCAGGATCATCGCGCAGTGTGCGCAATAGGAGTGTGGACATTCGCAACATGGGGCAACCTTACCGATTATTGCCAAGCCTTCGTTCGAGGTTAGGAGACAGAGACGCTTGGTTCGCCCGAAGCGATACCTGCTTTTTCCATCTCTTCTGCCAGACGCATAGCTTCTTCAATCAGAGTTTCAACAATTTGCGCCTCGGGGACGGTCTTGATGACTTCACCTTTAACGAAGATCTGGCCTTTTCCATTTCCGCTGGCTACACCTAAATCGGCTTCGCGGGCTTCGCCAGGACCATTAACCACACAGCCCATAACGGCCACGCGCAACGGGACAGTCATGCCCTCAAGGCCGGCCTGAACTTTCTCGGCCAAGCTGTAAACATCAACCTGGGCTCGTCCACATGATGGGCAAGAAACAATTTCAAGTTTGCGCTGGCGCAAGTTGAGGGATTCCAAAATCGAGATGCCGACTTTGACTTCTTCAACGGGTGGGGCAGAAAGCGATACGCGAATCGTGTCGCCAATACCTTCCGCTAACAAAATTCCAAACGCAGTTGCCGACTTGATAGTTCCTTGGAAGAAAGGTCCGGCTTCGGTTACGCCAAGGTGGAGTGGATATTCACAGCGCTGGGCTAAAAGGCGATAAGCCTGCACCATGGTTACAGGGTCATGATGCTTCACCGATATTTTGATATCCGTAAAACCATGCTCTTCAAAAAGTGAGGCTTCCCAAAGTGCAGACTCAACCAGAGCTTCGGGAGTGGCTTTGCCGTATTTGGCCAAGAGGCGTGGATCAAGCGAGCCGGCATTCACGCCGATTCGAATCGGAATTCCTGCATCTCCCGCAGCTTTGGCAACTTCTTTTACCTTGTCGTCAAATTGTTTGATATTGCCCGGGTTGACTCGAACTGCGGCGCAGCCAGCATCGATAGCGGCAAAAATGTATTTCGGCTGAAAATGAATATCGGCAATAACAGGGATCTGAGATTTCTTGGCAATCTGCGAAAGCGCATCGGCATCATCCTGACTAGGGACGGCAACGCGCACGATCTGGCACCCAGATGCAGTGAGCTCGGCGATCTGTTGCAACGTGGCATTGACATCAGAAGTGAGGGTGGTGCACATGGATTGCACGCTTACTGGCGCATCGCCACCAACCAAAACGCTTCCGACCTTGAGCTGCTTGCTCTTGCGCCGGGGTGCAAGCACGGGAGGTGGGGCTGACGGCATTCCAAGATTTACCATGTCCGTATTCTGCCTTACTTCTCTAGGAACCTCATGTTGAGTGCGAAATGTTCATCTCTTTACATATTGAGATGGATGGGGTTGAAAATATCAGCCCCTAAAAGAAGCAAGGAGAGCGCGGCTAAGACCACAAAGACCACAATGGTGATGGGCGTGAGTCTCTCAACGTCTATGGGGTTAGGTTGCGGCAACCCTTTACGCCTAGCCCGGCGGAATCTAATGCCGTCTGCAACCGCTAGGGCCATATGCCCGCCGTCAAGCGGAAGAATCGGCAAAAGATTAAAAATTCCCACAAAAATATTGAGAGAGGCGATAATCAACAAAAATGTGGCAAGACGTTCGCGAACTGAAAGATTCTTGTCGCTTGCCGTTTGTGCTGAAACGCGTGCCACTCCCACAACGCCGACCAAGCTGGTTGCATCCCTAGGTTTGCCACCGAATGTTTGGCCGATCAGCGCTGGAATCTTTGATGGCAAAGAAATCAAAGAAGTAACGCTGCTGGTGAAGAGATCTTTGCTGAGGGTTCCGGCATGAATGGCTGCCCGATAAGGGTTCTGTGTTTCGGTTCCGAGTTTATTTATCAACCCAATAACACCGATGGTCTTGCCATCGCGCACAGTTCCTTGAGGAGTCAAAGTAAATTCAAGAGTTTCTGATCCGCGCAAGACTTTTACAGTGATGGCTTTTCCTGCAGAGCTACGAATCGTCTTCACGCTGGTCGACCATTGGTCCACAGAGATACCGTTGATGCTGACGATTCGATCGCCGGCTTTCATGCCCGCAGCAAATGCGGGTGAAGCTGGATCAGCCGCAGCGCAGGTGGCGGCTGTAGTCAGACACGGAACAACTTCGGCGATAACAGGCGTAACCGTGGTGGTACCAACCCCAACGAAGAGGGCAAAGATAAGTAAGAATCCCAAGACGAAGTGATTGAACGAACCAGCACCGAGCACAATCAAACGCTTAGGAGCAGATGCGCGAACAAAGGCTCGCGGTTGATCTTCTTCGGAGAGAACTTCTCTAGTCGACATGCCCACGATGCGGCAGTAACCGCCGGCTGGAATTGCCTTGATGCCGAATTCGGTTTCACCACGAGTCACGGACCAGATCCTGCGACCAAAGCCAAGGAAGAATTCGGTGACCTTCATGTGGAACTTTTTCGCAGTCAGGTAATGGCCAGCTTCGTGAACCATTATTGAGAAAAGTAGAGCAACTATGAAGGCGATCACTCCGAGAAAACTCATGCACGCACCTGTGACCGATAATTCATTGACCTATCTTCTCCTATTAACCTTAGAAATCGCTCATTACTCTATGGGCGTTATAGTTATCCCATGACATTTGGACCCAATATTCCTCAAGAACGACGCTTGGTTACTGCTATTCCTGGCCCAAAATCCCAGGAAATGTTGGCTCGTCGAAGTGAAGCCACTTCTGCCTCCCTCGGCATGGCTATCCCGGTATTTGTTTCCCATGCTGGCGGCGGCGTCATCGTTGATATTGATGGAAATTCGATCATTGATATGGCGGCAGGCATCGCCACTGTCAACGTAGGCAATAGCGCCGAACGTGTTGTTGCAAATATGAAAGCCGCTATCGAAGCCTTTACTCACACCTGCTTTACCGTTGCTCCTTACAGTGGATATGTCGAGGTCTGCGAAGCCCTCAACCGCATCACTCCTGGGACATTTAAGAAGAAGTCATTGCTGGTCAACTCTGGCGCCGAAGCAGTTGAAAATGCCGTCAAAATCGCTCGCGCTGCTACTAAGCGCCAAGCAGTTGTAGTTTTTGAGCACGCCTATCATGGGCGCACCAATCTCACTATGGGAATGACTGCCAAGAACATCCCTTATAAAGAGGGCTTTGGTCCCTTCGCTCCCGAGATTTATCGCATGCCGATGGCTTATCCCTTCCGTTGGGTCGGAGATAAGGACAATGTCGCAGCCGAGGCGCTGGATATCGTCACCCACAAGATTGAAAAAGAAATTGGCGCGCACAATGTTGCGGCGATTGTTATTGAACCTATTCAGGGTGAAGGCGGATTTGTTGTTCCGCCAAAAGGTTTTCTTCCAGGCTTGGCGGCGTTCGCCAAAGCTAACGGCATTCTCTTTATCGCTGATGAAGTTCAAACCGGTTTCGCTCGTACTGGCAATATGTTCGCAGTCGAAGATGAGGGTGTCGAGCCTGACATCATGATTTTGGCAAAAGGCATCGGCGGCGGTCTTCCAATCGCTGGCATTACCGGCCGTGCTGAAATTATGGATGCTCCGGTCGGAAGTGGAGTCGGCGGAACCTTTGGCGGTAACCCCATCGCTTGCGCCGCAGCTTTGGGCGCCATCGCAACTATCGAAGAAGATGGCTTGGTCGAGAAGGCAGCTCACATGGGTGCGATTATCTCTGCGGCTCTTGAAAGCATGAAGTCCAAGTATGCAATCGTGGGCGATGTCCGCGGTCGTGGCGCCATGCAGGCGTTGGAATTCATTATTCCGGGCACCATGGATCCAAATACCAAAGCCATGCAAGATATCGTCAAGTATTGCCAACAAAAAGGTGTTCTCTTGTTAACGGCAGGTACCTACAGCAACGTGATTCGTTTGTTGCCACCGCTGGTTATGCCTGATCACCTCTTGAACGAGGCGCTGGCTATTTTGGATGAAGCGATTGCGGCGTCAAACGCCTAGACAATTAACGATCTAAGAGATTGCGGGTGGGACTATATGTCCCACCCTTTTTTCTCAAGGTAATAGCGCTCAGAGCTTCTAACACAACCCGGTTAGCCAAGATCGCAGTGATATCTGCGCTGTCATAAGCAGGCGCGACCTCAACAACATCAATTCCAACAATGGGAAGTTCCAGACAGATTCGTCGAACTGCTTCCAGAAGTTCACGGCTGGTCATTCCACCAGGCTCGGGTGTTCCGGTTCCAGGTGCCATTCCGGGATCGACAACATCAATATCGACCGAGAGAAATACGCCGTCGCAGCCATCCAATAACGTTGCGAAGGATTCGTCCAAAACTTCTTTCATTCCGCGATGGTGAATCTCGGTCATCTCATAGGAGCGCATGCCTTGATCGCGCATCCACTTCAAAGTTACATCATCTGGCCAATATCCACGCAGTCCCAATTGCAAGAACCGATCACCGCGAACTGCGCCAGTATCGATAAGTCTGCGCATCGGAGTTCCGTGACCGACCAACGCACCAAATTGTGATTCGCCGGTATCGGCGTGAGCGTCGAAGTGAATCATGGAGATCTTTCCCATGCCACGATGGTGTGCGATACCAGCGACATCGGCAGAGGCAATGGAGTGGTCTCCCCCAAGTACAACCGGAATTGCGCCAGCGCGCGAAATGAGTTCGGTCGCCTCCTCGAGAACTTTCAGTGATGCAGTGAGATCTCCACCTGGCATTAAGAGATCACCAGCGTCAAAAATCTTCAATTCTTTTAGAGCATCAACGCGCATTGAAAGGTGCGGACGTTCGCCATCGTGTGGCAAGTAATCTCCAGCACGGATGGCTTGTGGACCAAACTTGGCACCAGATCGATGTGAAGTACCGCTATCTATAGGCGCTCCAACGATGATGACGTCAGCGCCGGCAAAGGATTCAGGCTGTTCCAGATCGCAGGCAGGAATGCCTAAGAATGTGAAATTGGGGCCGTACATGTTTCCAAGATTTGCCATGAGGCAAACTTAACTGACTTTGCGTCGGCGTTGAACTACCTGTCCTAACAACACGACGATAAGTGCAATAAAGAACATGGAGGAGCCGATCACGTTGGCTTGAGGTGGTAACCCACGCTCGGCCGAGATGTACACGAACTTCGGGAAAGTATTGACGTTTCCAGAGTTGAAGTTGGTGATGATGAAGTCATCGAAAGAAAGGCTGAAAGCCAGCAACGCAGCTCCGGCAATTCCGGGGGCAACCAAAGGAAGAGTAATTCTTCGGAAAGTCTCGCGCTCATCGGCATAGAGATCCATGGCCGCTTGTTCTAAGCGCGGATCCAAACTGGCAATTCGAGCCTTGACGGTAACCACCACAAAGGAGATGCAGAACATGACGTGGGCAATGACGATGGTGAGGAAGCCAGGATTAAATCCAAAGTTAAGGAACATCGTCAGCAACGAGGCTCCCAAGACAAGCTCAGGGGTAGCCATAGGGAGGAAGATCAACATGTTGACGATTCCCTTACCCTTAAAGGCATAACGACCCAAAGCAAAAGCAATGAGAGTTCCGAGAATTGTTGCGATGAAAGTGGCAATCACGCCGATCTTCAAGGAATTTCCTAAAGCATTGCAGATGTCGGGAGCTCCGCAAGGGTTGCGCCAGTTGTTCCAGGTAAATCCGCGCCAAACTAGATTGCTCTTCACTGAGTTATTGAAGGAAAAAGCAAAGGTGTAGAGAACCGGGATAAAGAGATAGGTGAACCCCAGGACGGCATAAATACGAATGAGGTTACGAGAGAACCAACGCGTCGCTTTTCTCATACCAAGTCCTCGGTTCCGGCCTTGCGGATATACAGCGTCACGACAATCAAAATAGCCACCATCAATGTGAAAGAGAGTGCCGCTGCGGTTGGGTAATCAACAATTTGCAAATAGCGAGAGTTGATAACGTTACCGATCATCTTGGTGTTGGGATTTCCCAAGATTTCGGCGTTCACGTAATCACCTGCCGCTGGAATAAATGTCAGCAGCGTTCCTGCGACCACTCCCGGCATAGAAAGTGGGAGTGTTACTTTGCGGAAGGTGGTTAATGCGTTGGCATAAAGATCGCCTGAGGCTTCCATCGTTCGTGGATCTATGCGCTCGAGGCTGGAGTACAACGGCAGCGTCATAAATGGCAAGAAGTTATAGGTAAGGCCCGCAATTACCGCAAAGGTACTTGCCGTTACGTGCGAATTTGGGCTGACGATATGCAACCAAACTAAAGCTTTAAATCCAATTCCTTGACCGCCGAGAATCTGCTTCCAGGCAATGGTGCGCAGAATAAAAGAAGTAAAGAATGGAGCCACAACTAGAACCAAGAGCACGTTCTTCCATCGTCCCGATTTGAAGGCAATGGCGTATGCCAATGGGTAAGCAATGAGTAACGCCGCGAAGGTTGCAATACCAGCGTAAACAAAGGAGCGCACAAATTGGGTGTGGCTATTGACCAATGCATCCCAGAAGTTGGCAAAACGATAAGTCTGATCAAACTCGCCAATCCCCAGACCTGGGGTTTTTGTGGATGTGCTGACCAAAGTCAAAATCGGCAAGAGAAAGAAGAAGATCAACCAAACCATGCCGGGAAGCAGCAAAAGATAAGGCAGTAAGGAACGACGCTTCGTCGATGCCTCGCCTTTCTTAGCGACCGCCTGAAGAAAAGCCATCTCTACTCTTCTTCGTCGACGTGAACTTCAGAACCAGCAGTTGCATCTTCACGTCCATCAAGACCGAAAGTGAATACCGGCTCCCATGACAACGTCACGCGATCGCCTTTATCCAGCGGTGCAATGCCATCATCATTTTGTTCAAAGACCATAAGTTCTTGTCCCCATGGCATTTCGACCTGGTACTGCGTGCTAACGCCTATGTACGAAACATCAGAGATGACTCCACCAGGCAAGATATTGCCGTGGGTAGCTTCACCTTCAGGAAGGATGCGCAATTTCTCGGGGCGAATACCAACCAAGATGGAAGAATCTTTCGCACTAGATCGCGCGCGAGGTACACCAATCTTCTGTCCAAAGAGATTAACAACCAAAGATTCGGCGCCATTCGATTCAATCGAACCTTTAATGAGGTTGGACTGACCCAGGAAGTTGGCTACGAAAGTGGTCTTGGGATTGTCGTAGAGATCGGCAGGTGAACCCATTTGTTCGATTCGACCTTCATTCATAACTGCGATGGTGTCGGCCATGGTCATGGCTTCTTCCTGATCGTGCGTTACGTGAACGAAGGTAAGGCCGATTTCGGTCTGAATCCACTTGAGCTCGATCTGCATTTGCCGACGCAATTTGAGATCAAGCGCACCGAGAGGTTCATCCAACAACAAGAGCGCTGGACGATTAACAATGGCACGAGCTACAGCGATTCGTTGTTGCTGACCACCAGAGAGTTGGTTGGGCTTGCGCTCGGCAAGATGTGGAAGTTCGACTAGGTCCAAGACTTTATCAACTTGCTCTTTTACATCTTTTATTCCGCGGCGACGCAAACCAAAGGCGACGTTTTCGAAGATAGAAAGATGTGGAAAGAGAGCGTAGTTCTGGAAGACAGTATTTACCGGACGCTTATAAGGGCGTTCGTACGTGATGTCCGTTGAACCAACGTGAATGCTGCCGGCCGTAGGCTCTTCTAGCCCTGCAATCATTCGCAAGGTTGTGGTTTTACCGCAACCCGATGGCCCCAAGAGGGCAAAGAAAGATCCTTCTGGAATAACTAAATCCAGATTATCTACTGCAATAAAGTCACCAAAAGATTTGGTGAGGTTGGAGAGTTTGAGATCTCCTTTTGCGGAAGTGGAAGCGTCAGCCACTTACTAGTTACCACTTGCTTTCTGGAAAGCAGTGGCGAACTTGATCTGCTCGGCAGGCTTCAATGGGCGGAAGACCTTGAGCTTCTTCCACATTGCATCGTCAGGAAAGATTAGCGTGTTCTTAACCTGAGCCGGATTGACCTTGGCCATCGCTTCTTGCGCTCCTGCAACTGGGCAGACATAGGTAATGTAATTGGCAACTTTGGCTGCAACCAGCGGATCGTAGTAATAGTTGATCAAGGCCTCGGCGCCAGCCTTGTTCTTTGAAGTTGTTGGAATCATGAGGTTATCGGTAGAGAAAGTTCCACCAGATTCTGGAATTCCGAATCCAAATTGATTTTGATTTTGCAAGTTCAACTGATTGATATCACCGGACCAGCCAATAACAGCGGTGGCATCGCCAGAGATCAGATCCTCTTGATAGGACTGACCCTTGATCTGACGAATAAATCCATCGTGAATCATCTTGGTCACGTAGTCAACGGCGTTCATGAACTTGTCTTCAGTGAATGGCTTAGAAATGTCGGTGCCTTGCCACATCATGATCAGACCAATGGTGTCGCGCATCTCGGAGAGAACTTCGATCTTTCCCTTGTTGGCCTTGGAAAAGAGTTGGTCCAAAGTTTGAATGCCCTTTGGGGTGTGCTTCTTGTTCCACGCGAGGCCAGCAATAATTCCAGCCCAAGGCAGGCTGTAGTGACGGCCCACATCGAAGGGGCGGTTTGCAAGGAAAGGCAGAACGTTCTTCTTATTAGGAACGGCAGCATCGTCGAATTTCTGGACGAACTTGGAAGCGACCCAGCGCTCGGCCATCCATTCAGTCATCGTGACGATGTCGTAGCCGATATCTTTCTTTAATTTTAATTGTGGCTGCACTTTGGCAGTGAAAGTGTCATTGTCATCAATGACCTCGAAATACTTTGCCGGAATCCCGGTCTTCTTGATAAACGCTTCTAGCGTTGGATATTTCTTTGTCTTGTTGTCGTAATCCAAGTACAGCGACCAGTTTGCCCATCGCACTGTTGCAGGAACGGCATCGGCACTCTCCGATGTAGCCATACCCAGCATCGATGCAGCTCCGAGTCCACCTGCACCGGCAAATAACGCACGGCGAGAGAAAGCACTCGAGGCGAGGTCGGTAACTCCTGGGGGAATGGAGAAATCTTTACTTGAGGCAGACATGGCAGCTTCCTTTTCTAGTCAAAAGCGGGCACTGGATGGCAGTTCGGTACAGCGGCATTACGACAGTTTTTCTTGCTCGGGGCAAATCCTAGACCCTGAAGTTTACGAAAACCGACCCAAACGAGAGTCTCGTGAGATTCCCAGTTCTGATCTCGTTAGCTTTTAGGCGTTCAGGTTGGTCATGACGTGCTTGATTCGGGTGTAATCCTCGAACCCGTAAGCCGATAAATCCTTGCCGTAACCGGAATGTTTAAAACCACCATGAGGCATCTCGGCCACCAATGGAATATGGGTATTGATCCAGACGCAACCAAAGTCAAAGGCCTTGGCCATGCGCATCGCCCGACCGTGGTCTCGGGTCCAAACGCTGGAGGCCAAACCGTAATTGACACCATTGGCGTACTTGACCGCTTGGGCTTCATCGACGAACTTTTGAACGGTGATAACTGGTCCAAAGATCTCGTTTTGAATCATCTCGTCGTTCTGGACTAGGCCGGCAACGACGGTTGGCTCAAAGAAGTAGCCTGCTCGGGCGACTTTGGAGCCACCAGCAACAACCTGTGCATGACCAGGGGTCCGCGCAATGAAGCCTGCGACCCGATCGAGTTGGTTGGCATTATTGACCGCACCGTAAAGCACATCTTCATCCGGGGCGCCGGTCGCGATGTTCTTGGTCGCTTGTTCGGCAAGCAGCGCCACGAAATCATCGTAGACCGAAGCTTCGACCATAACCCGAGTGGCAGCAGTGCAATCTTGTCCAGCATTAAAGAAACCAGCGATGGCAATGGCTTCGGCTGCAGCTTCCAAATTGGCATCAGCGAAAACGACAACTGGTGCTTTGCCGCCTAATTCCAAGTGGACCTTTTTAATATCGCGGGCGGCCGATGTGGCAACTTCCATTCCCGCTCGAACGGAGCCAGTGATGGAGACCATAGCGGGAGTGTCATGTTCGACAAGGGCACGACCAGAATCACGATTGCCCGTGACCACGTTGAAAACACCTTCAGGCAAAAACTCGGACATGACTCCGGCCATCCAAACTGTGGAGGCGGGTGTTGTATCGCTGGGCTTGAGAACGACTGCATTTCCTGCAGCAATTGCCGGTGCCCACTTCCAGACAGCCATCATCATCGGGTAATTCCAAGGCGTTACTTGAGCACAGATGCCTATAGGTTCGCGGCGGATGAAGGAGGTCATACCGTGCATATATTCGCCAGCAGATTTACCTTCTAGGTTTCGCGCAGCACCAGCAAAGAATCGAATCTGATCGATCATCGGCGGAATTTCTTCCGAGCTTGTAAGCGAGATTGGCTTGCCCGTATTTTCCACTTCAATGGCAATTAATTCCTCGGCGCGATTCTCAAAGGCATCGGCAATTTTCAGGAGTGCCCGTTGACGCTCTGACGGAGTGGATTCTTTCCAGGTTTCAAAGCCTTTTTCAGCTGCCTTCATCGCCTGATCAATATCGGCGGCGTTGGAAATGGGCGCGGTGGCATAAGCCTGGCCGGTGGCCGGATTGATGACCTCGCTGGTCTCCCCCGATTGTGACGGAAGGTATTTGCCGTCAATAAAGTTATGGAGGGTTTTCATCATTGAGCTCCTTCGGTGGTTTCCGTAATTGACGATGATGTGAAAGCAGAAGCAATTTCATTGGCGGCTAGTTGTCCGCAAGCACCATCGATATCTCGACCACGAGTATCTCGAACTGTGACGGGTACGCCGTAGCCTTCCAAGATGCGGACAAATTCATCTTCATCTTTTTGACGAGATGCCGTCCATTTTGATCCAGGTGTTGGGTTGAGCGGTATTAAATTGACGTGGGCGTTGCGATTACGAAGCAAACGACCTAGGAGATCAGAGCGCCAAGCCTGATCGTTAATATCGCGAATAAGTGCGTATTCGATCGAGTATCGACGGCCAGTGCGATCGGCATATTTATCGGCCGCTTCCAAAACTTCTTTGATTTTCCAGCGCGAGTTAATGGGAACAAGACTGTCGCGAAGTTCGTCATCAGGCGTATGCAAGGAAACCGCGAGTGTGACCGGAATACCTTCTTCAGTTAACTTTTCAATTCCATTGACCAAACCAACGGTTGAGACGGTAATCGAACGCGCACCAATACCTAGGCCGTCAGGTTGAGGGGTTGTGATATTTCGAACCGATCGCATAACCGCGTTGTAGTTAGCCATGGGCTCGCCCATGCCCATAAAGACCACATTGGATAACCGAGTTGGTCCACCTGGCAAATCACCATTGGCACAAGTACGAGCTGCGGCGATGACTTGGGCAGTGATTTCCCCAGCCGTTAAATTTCGAGTAAGTCCAGCTTGTCCGGTAGCGCAGAACGGGCAGTTCATTCCACAACCAGCTTGTGAAGAGATACAGACGGTCGTGCGATCGGAATAGCGCATCAACACACTTTCCACCAGAACGCCATCGTGCAGCTTCCATAAATCTTTTCGCGTTTTGCCGCCATCTGCAATGCTAGAACGAACCAAGGTGATGAGCTTGGGAGTAAATGCCACCGAAAGAGTCTCGCGAAGTTCCTTGGGAATATCGGTCCAAGTTTCGGCATCGTCGTTGTAATGAGTGAAGAGATGAACCGCCACTTGCTTGGCGCGAAAGGCGGGAATGCCGAGCTCGGTCGCTTTAGCCTTACGTTCTTCGGGAGTCCAGTCGGCAAAGTGCACCGGGGTTTTTACGCGGAGTTTAGGCTCGTCGAAAACCAATTTAATTTCAGGCACATTAGACAATTAATTAATCACCACTTGAAGTGTTTGATAAGTTCGAGCGCAAACCAGACGGCGGGCGCGGTAAAGAGAACTGAGTCAATGCGATCCAAGATGCCACCGTGTCCGGGCAATATGGCGCCCATATCTTTGATAGAAAGGTCGCGCTTTACTGCAGATTCCAAGAGATCGCCCCATGTTGAGGTCACAACGGCCATTAACCCAATACCGGCTCCAATCCACCAATGATTGTGGAGGGCATAGTGAACGACGAGAGAAGAGCCAATGGTCGTTGCCAAAAATGATCCAATGAGGCCTTCCCACGTTTTCTTTGGGCTGATGTGAGGAGCCAAAGGATGCTTACCCAAAAGGACCCCAAAAATATATGCAAAGGTGTCATTGCAACTGACGAGAACTACCAACGTCAAGATTCGAGCCGCGCCATCGTCATGATGAGCAAGAAGAAGCAAAAATCCAGCTAGAAAGGGAATATAAAAAATCGCGAAAGTCGCCGCAGAGGAGCGCTTCAGGAAATCTTTGTTGCTGCGCCACAACATGTATACCAATAAGTTCGGAACCGAAATAGCCAGCGCGACTGCTAAACCAGAGACGCGACCGTACCAAGCCGAAACTAAGAGCGCAGTTCCTACCAATTGCAAAGGCATTGCTGGTAATTCGATACCGCCAGCACGATACGCAACCACGAGTTCACGCAGCGCCACCATGATGGCCGCCCAAATAAGTACTCCGAAGAGAATGGGTGCGAATGAAATCGTGCCAAAAACCAAAATCAAAATGGATAGCGAGACGAGAATGGAAGGGATGAGAGCACGCCCAGCCTTGCGATTAATCGCCTCGTTTATCGAATGTATATCGTCCATGGATTTAAACTTCGAGAAGTTCGGCTTCCTTGTGCTTAAGTAAGTCATCAATCTTGGCGACATGATCTGCAGTGGTTTTATCTAATTCTTTTTCAGCGCGAGCGACATCGTCCTTACCAACTTCACCATCTTTTTCTAACTTCTCCATGGCTTCCTTGGCAGTGCGACGTACGTTACGAATGGAAATCTTGGAATCTTCTGCTTTGGAACGAGCTACCTTGATGAATTCCTTGCGACGTTCTTCCGTCAACTGTGGAAAATTGATACGAATGACGCTGCCATCAGAGGCAGGATTTACACCCAAATCGGATTCACGAATCGCTTTTTCGATAACAGCCATTGCGCCTTTGTCGTAAGGAGAGACCAATGCCATGCGTGCTTCTGGAACCTGGAAGGTGGCCAGTTGGGAGAGTGGAGTGTAAGTGCCGTAGTAGTCGACCATAATTTTGGCGAACATCGAAGGGTGGGCTCGACCGGTGCGGATAGCGCCAAAATCTTCCTTAGCGACTTCTACCGCTTTGGACATCTTGGTGCTGGCATCGCTGAGCGCTGCGTTGAGATCTGACATCGTGCTCCCCTTGTACTTGGCCTTCTAATCGGCAATCTAACGACAATGCTAGCGATTTTAGGAAACTAAAGTCCCGACAGCCTCTCCCCGAACGGCACGGGCGATGTTTCCGCGATTCTTGAGGTCGAAAATGATGATCGGAAGATTGTTCTCGCGACACAGACTAAATGCCGCTGCATCAGCGACCGCCAAGGACTTCTTCAAGACATCATCAAAGCTGACTGTGTCGTACTTGGTTGCAGCGGGATCCTTCTTGGGATCAGCGCTATAGACACCATCGACGCCGCTCTTGGCCAAGAGCAGAGCCTCGGAACCAATTTCGAGTGCACGTTGTGCCGCGACAGTATCGGTCGTGAAAAATGGCATTCCGGCTCCGGCACCAAAAATCACAACGCGACCTTTTTCTAGGTGACGAATAGCGCGACGTGGAATGTATGGCTCGGCAACTTGTCCCATGGTGATGGCAGTTTGGACGCGAGTATCGATACCTTCTTTTTCCAGAAAATCTTGAAGTGCCAAGCAGTTCATAACCGTGCCCAACATTCCCATGTAGTCGGCACGTGCGCGATCCATCCCGCGCTGTTGAAGTTCGGCTCCGCGGAAATAATTACCGCCACCAACAACGATGGCGATCTGAGTTCCGCTGCGAGCCACATCTGCAATCTGTCCAGCAATTTCATGTACAACATCGGGATCAACGCCGATGCCTTTCGCGCCTCCAAAAACTTCGCCCGAAAGTTTAAGGAGCACTCTCTTGTAACCGGTTCGGGTCATAGGGAGTGCTCCTTTAACTAGTGGGATGAATTTATGGTCTAGAGATTACTGTCCAACTCGGAAGCGGTGGAATGCCGACACGGCAGTTTTGGCCTCATCCAAGATTTGTTGAACGGTCTTCTTGGCATCCTTAGCGAAAGACTGCTCCAAGAGGCTGATCTCCTTGACGAATCCGGTCACGCGACCTTCAACGATCTTGGCGATGGAAGCTTCTGGCTTGCCTTCGTTGCGGGCGGTCTCTTCAGCAATGCGACGCTCGTTCTCAATGTGGTCGGCAGGAATATCTTCGCGACGAACAAATTGAGGTGCGAAAGCGGCAATGTGCTGAGCTACATCCTTGCCAGCATCAACGGCTTCGGTAGCCAATTGAACCAAGACGCCAACCTGAGGAGGTAGGTCTGGGCTGGTGCGGTGTAAATACAAGGAGACTGGTGAACCCTTGAGAACTGCAACGCGACGAAGTTCGATCTTCTCGCCCAAAGTTGCATTGGCTTCATCGATCGTCGCTTGAACAGTCTTGCCGTTCTCCAAAGTGGAGGCAAGGAAGGCATCGAGTTCGCCGATTTGACTGGCGAAAAGGTGTGCCAAAAGTTCGTTAGCAACAGCGACAAAGCGCTCGCCCTTGGCAACGAAGTCTGTCTCACAGTTGAGTTCGAGCATAACGCCGACATTTCCTTCGGCCTTTGCAATAACCAAACCATTAGAGGTGGTGCGACCTTCGCGCTTGGTAACGCCCTTCAAGCCTTTAACGCGGATGATTTCAATAGCTTTATCGAAATCGCCTTCAGCCTCGTCAAGAGCCTTCTTGCAATCGAGCATTCCGGCGGCAGTTGCCTCGCGGAGACGCTTTACATCTTCTGCGGAATAAGAAGCCACTTAGTTATTCTCCAATTTTTTCATCGGTTACAGGTGCGACTACAGCTTCAACAACTGCATCAACTGCAGGTGCTGCTACTGCATCAACTGCAGGTGCGCCAAGCAAATCTTTTTCCCAGTCAGCCAAAGGCTCTTCAGCGACTGCAACCTTGGCAGCGCCTTGATCGGCAGCAGCGGCAGCGTTAGCTGAACGTGCTTGCAGACCAGCAGCAGCTGCATCGGCGATAACGCGGGTCAACAATCCGATGGAACGGATGGCATCATCGTTACCTGGAATCTTGTAATCAACTTCATCTGGATCGCAGTTGGTATCCAAGATGGCAACTACTGGAATACCGAGCTTGTGTGCTTCGGCAACAGCGAGGTGCTCTTTCTTGGTGTCAACAACCCAAATTGCTGAAGGCAACTTGGTCATGTTGCGAATACCTTCGAGGTTCTTGGTGAGCTTCTCGCGCTCGCGACGGAGAACAAGAAGTTCCTTCTTGGTCAAAACCTGGTCATTGGAATTCTCGAGTGCTTCCAATTCCTTCAAGCGCTGAATTCGCTTGTAAACGGTTGGGAAGTTGGTCAACATTCCACCCAACCAACGCTCGGTTACGTAAGGCATTCCAACGCGAGCTGATTGTTGCTTGATTGGCTCGTGGGCTTGCTTCTTGGTACCGACGAACAAGATGTGGCCGCCCTTGGCGACTGTGTCTTGAATAAAGTTATAGGCGCTATCGATCAAAGCAAGTGATT
>SESB01000828.1_pt1 | contig 21959 bp, 18 predicted proteins | sample 3171441 | NCBI WGS metagenome assembly SESB01 (sample SAMN06051867, study PRJNA518727) | freshwater metagenome | biome: subpolar coniferous forest; feature: holomictic lake; material: water; isolation source: holomictic Lake 227, 6 m depth | place: Canada: near Kenora, Ontario | collected... | reverse complement strand
GGGCAGTGCTACCGATGCTGCTGCCACAATTTGTCATGTTGATAGGAATGACTTTAGGCGGCGTTTATCAACTGTTATACGGCAGCAGTATTAAAACTTTGATATGGTTATTTTTAGTAAATAGCGGTTTAGGAATTTTGTTTTTCTGGGTTGGAGCTCGATCAATACGCCGACTTCAATCAAAGTTAATCGAAGCAAAGGGACGAATTTGTATCTATTGTAAATATTCGTTATCCAATATACCTGCACCCGGAAATTGTCCTGAGTGCGGGCGCTCATATCCAGAAAATAGCTACGCATCCTATTGGGCTAAATTTGTTTCGTTCCGCTCATCAAATTAATAGAAATTCGATTTTTGAGTGTTGCGATTTAAGTTGGGCAGAATGAAAAAGAATTCCACTTCAACCAAGGAAAAATAATGAGCGCGACTATTGTTTGGTTTCAACTTGATTTGCGACTTGATGATCAACCCGCATTGGGTTTTGCCGTGAACGCTGGCAACGCCGTCATTCCCGTGTATTGCATAGACATTGCGCGTGAAGGCAAATGGGCGCCCGCTGGCGCAAGTAAGTGGTGGCTGCATGAATCCCTTAAGTCGCTTGACGCATCGCTGCGCGCCAAGGGTTCGCGCCTGATCTTGCGCAGTGGCGACACTGTGAAAGAGTTGCTGGCCTTGGCCAAAGAAAGTGGCGCCACATCAATCGCCTTCAACCGCCGCTACGAGCCATGGGTGCGTGATCAAGAAGAAGCGTTGCAAACCGCGGCGCAGTCACGCGGAATTTCCCTGCATCGCTTTGAATCTTCATTGTTGTTTAATCCTGATGTCATTCGCACAGGCAGCGGTTTGGCCTACAAAGTATTCACGCCGTTCTGGAAAAATTGTCGCTCGCTTGCCGCGCCGGATGCGCCGCGCGCCGCGCCATCAAAAATTACGCCGCCAACGCAATGGCCTAGCTCGCTTGAATTGTCGGATTTAAAATTGCTGCCCAACAAGCCATGGATAAAAGGCCTTGCCGATGCGTGGACCCCCGGGGAGTCTGGCGGCGCGGCCAACGTGCGCGCATTTTTAAAGCAAGCGGTGGGCGACTACAGCGTGGGCCGCGATGTTCCAGGCGTTCGCGGCACAAGTTTGTTGAGCGCGCATTTGCACTTTGGTGAAATTTCCGTGCGCCGCGTGTGGCTGGCAACTCAAACGCGCATGAACGATGAGACCAAAACATTTCGCGACAACGCCGACAAATTTCGCGCCGAGCTTGGCTGGCGCGACTTTGGCTACAACGTGTTGAGCAATTTTCCGCGCACCGCCAATGAGCCACTGCGCGCCGAATTTAAGCAATTTCCTTGGCAAGACAACGCCGCGCATTTACGCGCGTGGCAGCGCGGCATGACGGGCTACCCATTGATCGACGCCGGCATGCGCCAGTTGTACGCCACGGGTTGGATGCACAACCGCGTGCGCATGAATGTGAGTAGTTTCTTGGTGAAACATTTGCGCCAGCATTGGCTGCGCGGCGCCGAATGGTTTTGGGAAACCTTGGTGGACGCGGACTTGGCCAGCAATTCCTTGGGCTGGCAGTGGAGCGCTGGTTGCGGCGCCGATGCCGCGCCGTACTTCCGCATCTTCAATCCAATGTTGCAGGGCGAGAAGTTTGATCCGCAAGGCGACTATGTAAAGCGCTGGATCCCTGAATTAAAAAACCTTTCGCCCAAATTTATTCATCAACCGTGGAACGCTTCAAGCGAAGAATTGCAGATGGCGGGGGTTGAACTTGGAAAAAATTATCCGCGTCCCATTGTTGATCATGTCCAAGCGCGCAACGGCGCATTGGCCGCGCTAAAAATGTGCAACGCATCGCGCGGCGCCGCGCTTGATGCCGACTGACCCAGCGTCCTCGTGTTGCATAATGAATATTTTCAATGCGCCACCACGCATTAGCATGAACATACTCCCATGAACGTCCCATCAACTCCCTCAATTCCCAAGCGCTCACGAGTGCGTCCTCGCACACTCATTGGCATCTTGATCGCCGCGGGTAGCGCGGTGACGGTCATTGGTTGCGTGCGCCAATCAGGCAAGGTTATTTATTTTCACGAGGCAGAATTGCCGCAGGGATGGCCGCTCTTGACTGAAGTCGGCGTGGTCGAAGTGAAGGAATATCCTCAGTACCGCGAGGCAGTCGTGACCAAGAATGATGGCGCGGGCAGCGACGAAAAAATGGGACCTATGTTCGGCACGCTGTTCAGTCACATCTCGAAGAACGATATTCCAATGACATCTCCAGTTGAGATGGAATATTCACAACAGGATTCGCGTGCGATGACTTCGATGGCGTTTCTCTATCGCACGAGTGAAACGGGAACTCTGGGAAACGACGGACAAGTCGTTGTGCGCGAAGTCGCGCCGCGCACATATGCGAGTGTTGGTGTTCGCGGCAGTTATAACGACAAGAACTTCGAGCAAGGATTGGCGATCGTCAATGCTTGGATCGCCGCGAATCCGCAGTGGCGCGCTGATGGCACGCCGCGATTCTTTGGTTACAACAGCCCGTTCATTCTTTGGTTTTGGAAATACGGCGAAGTGCAAGTGCCAGTCGTTGCGAGCGCGAAGACTTCATCGTGATTGGAAATCACGTTGAAGGTGTTCACCTGCAATAGTCGTTGGCGGCGGCGATTGCCGCAAACACGCTTGCGCCACTTATTGAATGCAACAACGCGCTGTGCGGTTGATCATCGCGCGGCGGATTGCGCCGCCATCGACGCTGCCGCAGCGAAGCGCGCAAAGGCTGCTCCATGAAAAACATATACGCGATCATTGTTGCGGGCCTGCTGTGTTCCGTTATGAAACTTTGATACACTCGCGTGGGCACTCGCACAAGAGGTAAGCACATGCTAAAAATCGTACGTCGGGGTCGGCTCATCACGCTTACGTTGTGCAGCGTGCTTCTCTGTGTTCCTGCCGCCCACGCGCAGGAAACTTCCGATCGATTGCCCGACCCAATTTCCACGGCCGAAATGAATCAGCTCTTACAGAAGTATGTTCATCCTTCAAAGGAACAGGACGCTGTAGTCGTGAAATTGCTTGACGCCTACAAGGAGCGTTTCCGTGCCCTGCGCGACGACGAGATCGCGCGATTTCTTTCCAAGATGAAGGACATGCAAAATCCCGCCGTGGCCACGAAGGAGCCGCTGGATTCGTACCTTAAGAGTTTGGAGCATGTGAACAAGAAAATCACTGAAGTCGACGACGCGCTCTTTGACGAAATCGCCTCGCTGATGGGGGAGGAACGTCTCGATAGCGTGAAGCGCGCCCGCAACGCCCGCGCCCGCGTTCGCATGGGTTCTAGTTTCTTGCAGTCGCTGGATTGGAACTTCCTCTCGGGGGATGTCGCCGAAATTGCGCTGGGGCTGGGACTGACCTTGGAGGAGCGCCAGAAGATCGAGCCCGCATTGATCGCCTATGAGCAACGCCTGACCAACTCCATGAAGGATTTGGTCGCAAGCCGCCTGCTCATGGTCTGGGATGTGGAAGCGGCCAAGACCGGCATGCATGACCCGTCATACGAGGAGTTGGTGAACGATACGGAGCATGCCATCGCCACCCGAACGGCATACAACAACGCCATTGTTAAAGCCGCCGAGCCATTCACGACCAAGTGCGCCAAGTTCGCCGAGTTCAATTTTGCGTCGTTCAAGGCGATCTCCGAACAGCTTCCCGACGAGGCGAAACGGAAGTTCAGAAATAAATTCATGTATCAGGCGTATGCCGAAATAGAGCGATACGACCTTCCCACAGACGCCCTGTTTCGCAAGGCTCTGCGCTCCAAGACCATGGCTGAGCCCGCACTTCAGGCGATCAAGGCGGCGTATCGCACATGGATGAATTCCGACGATGCGTTGGTCGATCAAGCCGTTAAAAAGATCAATGCCACCCAGGCTTTGCTCTACAGAGAAATGGGGAGGCAGATTGATGATGGATTCCGAGATCGGCAGAAGATTTCCACCAATGTCAGAAAGGCACGCATGGAATTGGGACTCAATGCGCTGAAATCATTGGCGCCGCTCATGGATAATCCGCGTCTGAAGGAATTGATCGACAAAGCGCCGGATGAAATGTTCAACTATAATTACAGCGATCGCGCGATTGATTCCTATGTGGACGGAGCTCCGCCCGCTTCGGATCAAGCCAAGTCCGCGTCCAAGGAATTCAATGAACGCAGTCCAGTCAGCGCGGACACCATCGAATGGATTGCGGCTCAATTGTCCTTAGATGAATCTCAGAAAACCTTGTTGCAAACGATGCACTCGGACTATCGAGGTAGCTGGAATGATTCGCTCAAAGATATTTTTGCAAGGATGAACGCCGCCCGTGCCGCGTATGTAAAGGTCGACAAGAATTCGGGCAGTCAGGAAATGGATCAGGGGGCGGAGTACGACCGGCTCGTCGCTCGCCGGGAACTGTTCAAGCAGGCCACGGATCTTGACGCGGCATTCTTCAACGATATGGCGTCGGGTCTGGGCGAGCGAGCCGCGCCTGTTCTGAAGATGGCGAAACTGGAGCGGGTGCTTGATCGCACGGCCGATGCGTCTTTCCACATCTATGGCCTTCCATGGAGCGTGACCGAGCAGCCAGCGAATATTGCAATGATCGTGCGGACTTCGGAATTGACGCCGCAAGACCAGGCGAAGTTGCGTGGTGCGATCGTGGCGCAAGCTGATTCGCTCATGGCGACCCTGATTGATTTCTATTCGGCGTATCTTGGCTTGGAAATCGAATCCCAGGACCTCATGAAACAGTTCCCGCACGGATTCAGTCAGGACGACTATGAGAAAGTGACAGGAAAGAGATGGGATCTCAGTGTCCGAAGCGGCAAGCGGCGCTTGCAACATCTGGAGGCCATTCGACCGGCGTGGAGGGTTGCGATCGAGCCGCTGGATGCGGCACAGCGGTCCGCCATGCAGACGGCGTATGAGGAACATGCGTTTCCATTCTTGTTTCTCAAGGATCCCTATTCACCGCTGCAGTTCATACAAAAAGCGATTGCGTTGAACGATCTGACGGACGAGCAGCGAACGCGACTGCGTGCGTTGGCCGATAGTGCCCATGCCGAACATGTAGCGCTTGGCATGCAAATGATTCCGGCTCAATCCACCATCACGGCGATGATGGCGCTTGCGTCAGAGGACAGCGCGAAGTTCACGAAGATAAAAACAGAACTCGCCGAAGCCCGCGGAAAAATCCGCTATGAGCGCAATGAAAAATGCCAGAAGGCGATCCAGGAGCTTCGCCGTATCCTGACCGAGGATCAGGCGACTGAAATAAAGCTTGCGAACTACGACAAGATCGTGGCCAAACAAGACGCCAGGACCAAAGAGTTCGGAGAGAGCTGAGCGTCACGCTTTTCTTCCCCACGCCGATTGGGAGAATGATGCGTGCACTCGTACGTTGTTGGGCTTGTGCGATTGCGCGACGAACATGCGGCAGTTTGCCAGATCAAAGTCCAAAGCGCCACTGAATTCGCCAACAGATTTGTCGAGCATGGCGAATGTCGGTCCTGCGACGCTTTGAGATTTCTAGATGCTTGGCATTCAAAGTTCCGAGCAACTGGCGAAGCGCGAGGCGTTTGAATTGTGGGAAGACCTTTGCAAGCGCACTGGGCAGCGGCATGATCCATGCTGTATTGATGTGTTTATGTCGGCGATCTCGCAGGCACGCGGCAAGCCGCCGTGTCCGTGGTGGCATTTCACCGCACAGCACCTTACAGACAAGCGCTTTCCGATGGTGCGCTACTACGGCTCGTATTACAACAAGATGCGCGGCTGTGGAAATCATCAAGCATCGTGTCACTGATCAATGACGCGCAGATCAACATTATTTTGAATCCAGCAACGCACTGTGCGGTTGATTATCGCGCTGCGGATTGCGCCGCCATCGCCACCATTCACGAAGCGCCAATAGCGAAGCCAAACCCGCAACCGCGAGCACGCACCACACCACATTCACGCCGCCGCCCATGGCAACACCCGCCAAACTTGCGATGGGTCCAAGTAAATATCCGCCGCCAACCAGCGCTTCAAAAGTTCCGGCGTCGCCCACATCGCCGTGGCCAACACTGAGCGCGTAATACAAACTTGCGTAATACAAAATCGCTTGTCCCGCGCCGAACGCCATCAAACCAATGGCAAGCACCGGAAGTGAATTGGCAAGCACTGCCGCGGCAAAACCAATGGTCATCAACGCGGCGCCAACCGCAAGCGTGCTCCAGCGGCCATGCCAAAAGTGAAGCCGCCACATGCCGGTGATGGTGATCACGCGCATGGTCAGCCATGTCGCCGCAACAGGCGTGGCCATAACTGGAATCACTTCAATGCGGTCAATCACATACGGCAGAAGTGGAAGCAGCGCGCCAATGAGCAAGTACGAAGTTGGAATAAGAAATCGCGACGCGCTTCGCAGTGGTCGATACACCGCGGGAATAAACGTGGCGTGCGGCGCATCCGATGGCGGCGCTGGATTTTTTGGAAACCAGCGCAAACACATTCCCGCGATGAGGCAGCACGGGCCAATCGCCAAGATGACGATGCGTGATTGATCGGTCAGAAACAGCGGCGCCATGAGGTAGAACGCGATCGCCACCGCGGCGGTCCATGTGACATTGAACAAGCCAATGCTTGCTCGCAGCGCGTGTCCATGTCGGCCCGCGGATAGAAAACTTTCAATGGACGCCCACATGATCGCGCCCACAATGCTGGTGACAAGCGCCGTGATGATGATGCCGGGCACGCCAAAGAACAGCGGTAGTGGGCACACCAACGCTTGCGCCCAGAGTGTCGCTTGAATCACGCCGCGCGGCGAAAGGTGTCCGCGCAAACTTTTCACAATGCGGCCGCAGTTGTACGCCGCTGCGATGTAGACCACGGCCTCCATAATCGCCAGCGAAAGATTTTCCGACTTTGTGAAATGAAAGTCATGCTCGGTCACAAATGGAAGCGCGTTCCATAGGGAGCCAGTTCCAAGCGAGCAAGCGAAAGTCAGCACTAATAAAGCCACAATCGGAGTGGGGCGTGTGGCAGCGGTGGTGGTGCTTGATTCTGGCGCGGGTTGTGGCTGAGTGCTCAAACTTTCGGACATGCGATCAAGCATACGAACATGGCGCGTCAACGCGACGATGAATGCGCGTGTGCGATTTGAAAGTCACACCAATTCACGTTTGCAATCAGTGGGCGAGTGTTACAATTTTCAACGGCTTGCCTACTTGAGTTGTGACGCAAGTCGTTGGAATTTTTTTGTCCTTGTAGCTCAACTGGATAGAGCGTCGCCCTCCGAAGGCGAAGGTTGTGCGTTCGACCCGCACCAAGGACGTTTCTTGTAGTCGTGTTAGCCTGCGCGCATGCAACTTGCTGAATTTCAAAAACGAATTCGTGACCGCTATTTCGCAACCGACAATGCGCGCGGAATTCCTGGAACATTTCTTTGGCTCAGCGAGGAAATTGGCGAACTCGCTCACGCGTTGGGCAAGGCCGCCAAGGGCGAGCCCGATCAAGCCAATTTGGAGGAGGAGTTCGCCGATTGCATGGCGTGGTTGTGCACGCTGGCCAATATCACGGGCGTTGATTTGGAGAAGGCCATTCAAGATAAATATTTTGGCGCCGACGGCGGACCCAAAGGCGAGAAGTGAACTCCACGAACACGTCGATTGGCTTAGGTGTTTCGCTTGGTGAAGATGCGCGCGTCTCGGTCACCCATGACGCCAGCGCCCCGTGGACATTGCGCGCGCACCCGGCGCCCGCTCCAATCGCGGGTTGGTGCGTGCTAGAACTCACGCGCAAAGCGGCAACGCTGGATCGGCTCACAGCGCAGGAATCCCAGGAATTTGGCTTGATTTTGAGCAAAGTCAGCGCCGCGGTTCGCGAAGCCACCAAGTGTGAGCGAACCTACGTGACCTGTTTCGCGGAGGTCTATCGCCAAGTGCATGCGCACATTGCGCCGCGCCATGAATCCGATGCGCGAACGCAAGGCTGGGCCGTGGCGGACTTGTATAGACAAGTACAAAGTGGCTCAATGGCGCCCGCTGATCAAGCCGCGCATGAAAAAACATTTCAGTTGATCGCGCAATTTCTGCGTGCGTGAAAAATTCCGCGCGCGGGCGCACGCAAGACAATCAGTCCCATCAAACAACGGTGTCTCTGCAACGCTCAAATACAAACGCGCATAAAAAACTCCGCGCTTACGCACGGAGTTTTGAAGTGTCAGTCAGATCAATCAACTACCAACGGTCATGTGCACAAAGCGAAGCACGCGCGTGCCTGCAGGCAACAGGTCCTTCAACTTCTTGGTTTCATCCTTCACATACACCTGGCCAAGCAACGTGACTTCCTCAAGGAACTTGCGAACCTTGCCTTCGGCCATCTTGGCGGCGATTTGCTCGTTCTTGCCAGCGGCCTTGGCTTCGTCTTGCGCCTCTTGACGCTTCTGAGCCATCAAGTCGGCTGAGACGCCAGATTCATCAACCGCGATTGGAGTTGGAACGGCGGCGGCAACGCTTTGGCAAATGCCAGTGGCGATATCGGCTGGAAGTTCACCCTCATATTGCAGCAGCACGGCAAGGCGGCCGTCATGATGAATGTAGTGCGCAAAGTTTCCACCTTGCAGACACGTGCCACGACCAAACGAAATGTTCTCGCCAGTCTTGATGCGAACCTCATCCAAGGCCGCGGTCATTGGCGCGGTCATGGTGATTTCGCCACTTTGTTCAGCGGCGTGCTTGGCCAGCGTATTGGCCAACGCGCGAAACTCAGTGTTTTTAGCTGTGAAATCAGTCTCTGAGCGAAGTTCAATAATGGCGGCGCGACCAGGCTGGCTGAATATGGCGATGGTGCCATGACCAGCGGGGCGGTCGCTGCGCGCGTCCATTTTGCCTTTGAGTTTCTCGCGCAACCATGCTTCGGCCTTCACCATGTCGCAGGCATTTTCTGCCAGCGCGTTTTTGCAATCCATTAATCCAAGACCAGTTCGTTGACGAAGCGCCATTGCGTCTTTGGCATTCACTTGAACAGTTGTCATTTGGTTTCTCCTAGAAAGTTAAAGATGGAAAAGTGAAAGATAAAAAAAGTTGTTTACAAATAATTGAAATGAAATAATGAAGAGAGTTGGCGACGCCTGGGTTTTGCCCAAGCGTCGCCAAATGAAATTCAGACCTTGTCAGCGCCAGCTGGCGCAGCATCGGCAGGGGTTGACGATTCAGGAGCGCGCGCATCATCACCACGGGCGCGGCCTCTGAACAAACTTCGTCCACCACGGCTTGATCGCGGAGCGGCTTCGCCATCGCCGGCGTCACCTTCGGTTGTTGAAGCTGCACCCTCGGCGCGCTCGCCTTGTGTTGCTGCGGCTTCAACGCGTGCTGATCGACCTTCTTCAACAGCGGCGCACAACTCACGAATGACAATGTCAATCGCGCGCATGCTGTCGTCGTTTCCTGGAATTGGAATGTCTGAAAATTCAGGATCGCCGTCGGAGTCAATCAAGCAAATCGTTGGAATTCCAAGGTTTTTAGCCTCGCGCAGCGCGTTCATCTCGCGGCCAACATCGATCGCCACAAGAGCGCCGGGCAACTTGCCCATGTTGCGGATGCCGTTGAGATTGCGGAAAATTTTCTTCTGCTCGCGTGAAAGTTGGCTCTCCATTTTCTTGGAGTAGTTGCGAATCTCGCCGCTGGTGGTCAGCGTTTCAAGTTCCTCAAGGCGGCGAAGACGCTCGCGAATGGTTCGGAAATTGGTGAGTGTTCCACCCAACCAACGCTCGGTCACGTATGGCATGCGCGCTTCGGTGCAGCGCGTCTCAATGCAGCCACGCGCTTGGCGCTTGGTGCCGACAAAGCAAACATCTTTGCCTTCAGCGACCAACTTGGCAATGAATCGCTTTGCAAGAAGAATGCCCTTGATGGTTTCGCGCACGTCAATGACATGCACTTGGTTCTTGACTCCGTGAATGTACGGAGCCATGCGTGGATTCCAGTTGCTTCGACGTTGGCCAAAGTGGGCTCCAGCTTCTACGAGTTCTTGCGCGAGTGATGCCATGGGCGATTCCTTCTTGCATTCTGTTGAATGCGTTTGCAGCGACACCGGCGTTTGTCCGTGGTCCAAAAGCTGTAGGGCGCTTTGAACAAGAAATTCGACTTCTCACTGTGAGTTGTCGAAGGAGTAAGCAGAAGCAGCACCACGGGGTCGGCCTCTGACGCGTCACATTTAGAAAATGTGGGCGAAGGGCGATTGTAACGAAAGTCACCTCCAAGGCAAGCATGTATTCAGTATTGATTGATGCGCTTGAATTATCGGCTAGGATTCCCCCTCAAAACCTCTATTTGGAGAATGCCATGCTTGCAAAAGTGTTCAAAGCCTACGACGTGCGCGCAACCTATCCAAAGCCGCTCAATGAAAAATTGGCGTGGCATATTGGCTACGGCGCCGCGCAATTTCTGCTGACGCAGGCCGCGGCCGCTGGCCATGACGATCCCATGATGCGCAACATTGTCATGGGCCGCGACATGCGCAAGAGCAGTCCTTCGCTTGCAGATGCGTTGGCGCAGGGCATGCAGGATTACGGCGCCAATGTGATTGATATTGGAATGGTGGACACGCCTGTTGTGTATTTCGCCATCAATCATTTTGGATGCGCTGGTGGAATTCAAGTCACCGCCAGCCACAATCCCGCCAATTACAACGGGTTTAAAATCAGCCGCGCGCACGCAAAGCCTGTTGGACAAGAGACTGGCTTGGTTGATATTCAGCGCTTCGCCGCGCTTGTTGAAAAAGAAAAGTGCGAGCCGCGTGGTGGTCGCCGCGAAAGCCGCGATGTGTGGGCGCAGTACAAGGCGCACTTGTTGCGATTGCTCAACGACAAAACGAAAAGTGGCGCCAAGAAATTGCGCGTGGCCATTGACGCCAGCAACGGCATGGCGGGAACCATGGTGCCGAAAGTTTTTGGCGACGTGGCTGGTTTGAATATTGATCCGATTTACTTTGACAATTCAAGCGGCGAGTTTGTGCACGAACCAAATCCATTGGTCGAAGCCAACTTGGCCGATGTGCGCGCGCGCGTTCGTGAAACCAAGGCGGACTTTGGCGTGTGCTTTGACGGCGACGCGGATCGCTGCATGGTGATTGATGAATTGGGCGAGCCGATTGGTTGCGATTTGTTGCTAGCCGTAATGTTGAAGGAATTTCTTGCGCAACATCCGGGCGCCAGCGTCGTGTACGACTTGCGCTCCAGCCGCAGCGTTGCCGAAGCGATTCGTGAAGCGGGCGGAACGCCGGTTGAAAGCCGCGTTGGCCACGTCTTTATGAAGGCCAAACTTGCGGAGGTTCACGCGCCAGTTGGCGGGGAACTGAGCGGGCACTTTTATTTCCAGGACATGTTCGCCACGGATTCCGGCGCGCGCGCATTTATTTCCGTCATCAACGCGTTGGTGAATGGCGGCGGCAAAACACTTTCGCAATTGGTGAAACCATTTCGCCGCTACGCGCAAAGTGGCGAGATTAATTTTGAGAATGAAAACAAACTTGGCGCCATTGCGGCGTTGCGCGCCGCGTATCCAACGGCCAAGACGCATGAACTTGACGGCTTAAGTTTGGACGCGGGCGAGTGGTGGTGCAATGTGCGCATGAGCAACACGGAGCCACTGTTGCGGCTGAATTTGGAGGCCAAGGATCAGGCCACCGTTGACACGGTTGTTGCAAAGTTAAGTCCGCTGCTTGGCCATCGTGTGGCGCATTGATTGAATTAGGATTGCTTTCGCATCGACTCTTGAAATGGATTGCAATTGGCAATTGCAACTGAAGAGCAGTCGCACTCGCCGGCGAATATGTTCCAGCATGTGTGTCGTATTTGTAGGAATGAACTACATTGATCACCGATTGCCCAATGATTGAAGGAAAACGCAACCGATGAATCTTTCCGAATTTCTAGGTCGACATGGACTCGCCTCCAATCCATTCGCCGCCGAGGAGGCGGCGCAAGATCCGGTGTTGACGCAATCTGGTGATTCCTGTCGCCATCCGGACTTTGGAAAAATATTTGGCGAGCCAACGCATCCATCGCCCGCGGTTGTTTTTGGCGAGCGCGGCGCGGGAAAGACGGCGCTGCGTCTGCAAATGGAGGCGGCGTACCGCGCCTACAACAATCAGCAATCGGAGAACCGCGTGTTGGTGATTGGCCACGACAATTTTGACGCCATGATTGGACGCATCGCCCGTCATGAGCGCATGAAGAACCAGTCGGCGGCGCTTGAGTCCATCACATTGAGCGACCACGTTGACATTGTGCTGCATGCAATTGTTCCGCAATTGGTTGATCAATTGTTGGGCGTGACCGATCGCGCGCCGCTGCAAATTTCCAACTTTCGCAAGGCGTTGCGTAAAGCGCCAGCGCTTGTGCGCCGTGAAATGTTGCTGTTGCAAATGGCGTACGACCACACGCCTATTGCGGCTAAGCGCACGTGGCAATTAAAATCCGCGCTGGGTCTTGGTGGCTCAAGCGGCAGCAAGGCCGCGGCGAATTGGGCCTTGGTTTTAGCGGTTTTTGCGCTGGTTCTTGCAGGCATGAGTTTGGTGCAGGAACCCAAGCGCGCGTTGCTGGCAGTTGCGGTCGTGTTGGCCGCGGGTTCATTCGCCATGGGTTGGTCGTGGTTGCGCTGTCAAACTCGCGTGGGAATTATTGCGCGTGGAATGCACCGCGGCATTCGCTGCGTGAATCGTTCGGCGGCCAGCTTTCGTGAAAGTTTGCACCACATAGAAATCAATATTGGTTCGGCCAGTATGCCCACCGATCGCGGCGATGATTCGCGTTTCGCAATGTTCGATCGACTCTTGGCGGTATTGCGCGCGGCGGATTACGGCAGCATCGCCATTTTGGTTGATCGTGTTGATGAGCCGACCACGGTGGCGGGCGATGTGGACCACATGCGCAGTTTGGTGTGGCCGCTACTTTCAAGCCGTTTCTTGCAGCACCGCGGACTTGCGGTGAAATTACTTTTGCCAGCTGAGCTTGGTGATTTATTCAGCCGCGAAGATGGCGCCTTCTTTCGTGCTGCGCGACTGGACAAACAAAATGCGATTGAGCGGTTGCAGTGGTCGGGTTCCATGTTGTCCAAAATGTGCGACGCAAGAATTCGCGCGGCTTCATCACGGCCAAATTCAGCCGTGCCCATTGAAAGCCTGTTCGACGCAAATGTGGGCCGCGCAAAAATAGAAGAGGCGCTCGCGGGTTGCGGAAATCCGCGCGAGGCCTGCCGCATGGTGTACGCCATGTTGCAAGAACATATGGCGCACGCCGAAGCGGGTGCGAAAACAATTTCAAGCTCGACCTTTGAACTGGTGCGTCAGCGCAGCCAAGTTCGCGGCATCAAGCGTTAGTCCTTCTTTTTTGCAGCCACTGGATTTTCGCCTTCTTTGGCGAAAATTGGGGCTGGCGCATCTTTTGGCACCGCGGTTGATTTATCAATTTTACGCGCGGTGATTGGCTGCTTGCCAGAGGAAGAGCCGCCACTGTTGCCGCAAGCGGCAAGCGTGAGAAGCGAGAGGGTTGCGAGTGTGATTACGATTTTTTTCATGTCAGGTCTCCTAGAAATGAAATTGAAAAGAAATGAGTTCACAAAAATCTTTAGCCAGCCAATTCGGTCAAGTCAAAATAGCATACCTCAATGGTGTCGTGTGAAAGTTGTTGGGCATATGCAATCAAAGTGGCTTGAGTGGCGCGAAACGATTCTCTGGAATCATCCAGCGCCATTGCGTGTGATAGGTCTCGTCATTATCCGCAACACCGGCGTTCACGGTTCGAGCTGAATCAGGAAGTTCAACCTCTAGCCACCAACCAGTGCCGTCACTTAATTTGCCCGTTCTGGTCACAGGTTTCCAATCCGGTCTGCTTGAAGCGGTCCATGGCGAGAATGGCTCCGTAAAAAACCACGCTTCGCCTTGATCGTCGGTCCAGCGAATTTCAACGGCGTCAGCTGACGGGTCTTTGCGACGCTTGGTCACATCGCGTTTGTCGTTGGCGTAGCCGCTTTGAGTTTGATCCGGCACTTCAATGCGAACCACCAATGGATGAGGCCCTTGACCTGCCATTTTGCTGAAGCGAATTGTGGGGTCACTTTCAAGCGTGTCATAGGCTGAAGGTTTCCAAGATGAAATAGGCTCTTTGAAAGCGCTATTTGCTGGATCGTTGGAATAATTCGCGGCGCGGTCCATGTCGGGACGCAGCGGAACATAAATCGGAACCATGCGACCCTTGCTGTCTTTCATTTTAATCACGCACTCGATCGTTGGCGGCTGTTGCGCAACTTTGGTCGACGGACTTTTAAATGTCAACGGAACTTCAACGCTTCCTTTGGCGGGCACCACAATGCTCGCGGGCGCTTCAAGTGTCCATGTTGTGTTGGCGTCGGTTGTGAATGTGTTGAATGCGTCAATCGCGGTGCGACTGACGAATTGTTCACCATCAACAAGCCACGCCACGGGATCGCGCGCGATTGAAACCGAAATGGAAATGGTTCGATCAAGCGGATTGTTCACCTTCAGCATGACCACGCCGTTGACAACTCCCTTGGCCATCCATGGATCTGGCAGCGTGCCCCCAAGGGAAAGGCAGCCTGGATTTTCTCGCAGCGCGAACACGCAATCTTGATCTTCGCGCACCACAAAATCTTCTGGCAGCGTCATGCCAACGGGTTGGTGAAAAATATCCAGCGCGCCGTCGGCGTCAATTTGCACAAAGGTGAGGTGTTGCAATTGACCAGCCAGTGGATGCTGGTCAATGGCGCCTCCGCATGTTCCAACCACCAGATATTTCACGCCATCTTGGGCGGGATCGTCTTGCAAACTATGCAAGTGTCCCGCGATCACCGCCGCCACTTTGGCCTTGACCAAAAGCGGATGAATGCGTTCGAACCATTTCACGCTGTCGTAGCGCCAAAGTGGACGATGCATCATGATGATGATGGGTTTGGCGCGCGCCGCCGCGCGATCAAGTGAAGTTTGCAGCCAATTCAATTGGCCATCGTTCACTTGCATCTTGCTGTCGCCCAGACCTTCGTCGGAGAACATGACGATCACGCTGGCGCCTTCAAGTTCCGCCATGTATTGCAGCGGACCAAATTTTTGCAGATACAGATCGGCGAAAGTTCGATCGCCAGGAATACGAGAGCCGCTGATCACATCGTGATTGCCAGGCACGGGCAAAAACGGCGCAGTGATTTTGTCCGTGATGGATTTGTAGGTGGTGAATTCTTTTTCCCACTCGGCGGGATCGCGCGTGTAGCCCTGCACCATGTCGCCCACGGTGAAGACCGCGTCGGGACGAATGCGATTGAGATCGCGCGCAGCGGCTTGCAGATACGGCAAGCCCCAATCGCGGCCAGTGGTGCGGTCAGGCAGAATCGCGATTCGAAACGTGCGTTCTGGAATGGCCACTGGCACCACTTGTTGATCTATATATGGTTTGCCTTCGCGCAGAAATGGCGGAGGCGTGGCGGCGCGCGCGGCGGACAATGTCAGAGTGATCGCGGCGCTTGTCATGGCGATTGTGGTGGACGCACGCAACAAGAATTTGTTTCGCATAGTGAGATTTGTACCCGCACTTTGTGTGCAAGGCGTTTGCAAAGTGGCGCATGCAGGCCGTGGCTATTTACGTGTTCGGCGCTTCACTGGAAAGCGAGCGCAGGTACAGCCACGAAAATAAACCCGTGTCGTGGCCATCGGAAAATCGAATTCGCAGCGCGTAATTGCCCACAAGTTCAGCGGTCAACGCGGTCAATGGCTCCGCGCTGGAGTGCTTTAAAATATGCAGCGGATTGGTCGTTTGCGATTCGCGTTCCTGGCGCGCGTCGGCGCTTTGGCTCATGCGGCGCAGCGTGACAACATCAATAAATCCTTTGCTTCCATCGCGCCACGTCACGGTGAGTCCCTTGGATTTTTCAAGGTGCAATGCTTGCGGTGGCGGTTCAGTTGGTTCGTTTGGTGAATTCACGGGAGCGCATGGTACTTGATCAACCCGCGCCTCTATGATGGGGAACATGGTTAAACAGGATCACCCAGCCGATCGTCTTGAGTCGTGGATTACGCGCCGCGGCGCGCCGGTGTGCGTTGGCATGGATCCAGTTTTTGAACGGCTTCCATCCGCGTTTCAGCGACTTGATCCCGCGAGCGCGTTTGAAACGTGGGGGCGCGTTTTTCTTGACGCGATCGAGCCGCATGTGCCCGCGGTGAAATTTCAGTCGGCATGCTTTGAGCGCCACGGCGTGGCTGGCATGAACGCGCTTGCGAAATTGTTGGCGCATGCGCGCGGAAAGTTCCTAGTTATTTTGGATGGCAAGCGCGGAGATATTGGAATTAGCACACAGCATTACGCCGCGGCCGTGGTTGATCACTTCCACGCGGACTGGGTGACGGCCAACGCATATTTGGGCGCGGATGGATTTCTACCTTTTCTGCAAGCGGGTCTTGGCGTATTTGCGTTGGTTCGAACCAGCAATGCCTCTGGTGACGCGGTGCAAAGCGCGCGCTTAGAAGATGGGCGAACAGTGTCAGAAAGTGTGGCCGATGTCATTGCAGCCGAGGGCGCGCACTATGTTGGCGCGTGCGGATTCAGCGCGCTTGGCGCGGTGGTTGGCGCCACAAAATCCGCAGATGCGCTGCAACTTCGTCAGCGCATGCCGCGCGCGCCGTTTTTGGTTCCGGGTTTTGGCGCGCAAGGTGGCGGACTTGCCGACGCGTTGCAATGTTTCATTCATGGTCGCGGCGCGTTGATCACAGCAAGCCGCTCCGTCATGCAGGCGTTTGAAAATCGTGATGGCGAATGGTCGCAACATGTCGCGACGGCGGCGCAAGCATTCGCCACGGAAATTTCAGCGGGTCTTCACGCGCAAGACACACGCGCGGCAAGTCCATCATGAATCGGATTGTTGTATTTACTATTGCGTTTGTCGCGCTGCTGGCCACACCGTTGCTTTTGCGACCCGGAAATTCTTCCGCGGTCAACAATGGCGCAATCGCGGGCAACGCCAAGCGCGAAGTGATTATTCTCACGCCAAACAACGAGCAAATTCGCATGGAATTTGCGCGGGCGTTTTCAGCGTGGCATGAGAAAAAATATGGTGAGAGCGCGGATGTGCAGTGGAGCACGCCAGGTGGCGCAATTGATATTCGCCGCATGCTTGTGGCGGCGTGGGAATCGCGCCTTGAAAAAAATCTTGCCGTGGGCGGCGACGCGGATTTAATTTTTGGCGGCGGCAGTTTTGAGTTTGACACGCTGAAAAAAGAAATTTCGGTCACGGTCAATAGCAATGGGCAAGCGCATACACACTCCGCCACCATTCTTGAGCCGGTTGAATTACCCGCGTCGCTTGTGCAAGAGTGCTACGGTATGACGGACATCGCTGGTCAAAAGTTGTACGACCCCAAGGGCTATTGGTATGGCGTGGCGCTGGCGACTTTTGGAATTGTGATGAACATGGATGAGCTGCAAAAGTTGCATGTTCCAGAATTGAAATCGTGGAGCGATTTGGCGGACCCGCGCTTGTTTGGCTGGGTGAGTTTGGTCAATCCCGCGCAATCTGGAAGCGTTTTGACCGCGTTTGAGTCAATCGCGCAGCGCGTTGGTTGGCTTGAAGGCGTCGCCATTTTGCGCCGCGCTGGAGCCAATGCGCGCGGGTTTGCGGCCAGTGGTCCGCGTGTTCCAATCGATGTTTCAAGCGGTGACGCCGCGGCTGGCGTTGCGATTGATTTTTACGCGCGCTTTCAAATTCAAGCCATCAGCGACGCGGCCATGCGCGCGGGTCGCAAGGACGCTCAGCGCACGCTGATCTTCACCGCGCCCATTGGTCAAAGTTCCGTTGATCCAGATCCAATTGGATTGCTACGCAACGCGCCGCACCGCGAGACGGCCATTCGCTTCATGGAATTTTGCCTCACCAAAGATGCGCAGCGTCTTTGGCAATTTCGCGCGGGCGCGCCAGGCGGGCCGAATGAATTTGAATTGCGCCGCATGCCCATCATGCGTTCTCTGTACACCAATGAGTTGACGCAATTTATCGATCAAGTGGATCCTTTGACCATTGCCAGCGCGGTGAAATTTGACAACCCAAGCATGCGCGCCTTCATTCCACTTTTATTTTCAACCATGGCCATGGACTCACATGCGCAATTGAAGGCCGCGTGGAACGCCATCATTTCCCATCCCGCATATCCGCGTGACCATCACGGCGTAGTGCACGCATGCGATGTGGCCGATGCGCAGTTAAAAAGTTGGCTGGAAAAATTCGATGCGCTTCCAATGGTGCCAACTCCCGATGGCGCAATGTCGCTAGCCGACATCAATCGATTGAAAACGCTGCGCGATGGGTGGCTTCGAAGCGGATGGAAAGACAGCCATTTGTGGCCCGCGCAAAGCGAGCCCGTGGACACGTTGCGGCAATTGTTTTTGCCATTTTTCAAGGAGAATTACCAGTGGATTGTGGATCAAGCGGCCAAACAAAAATCGGCGTGAGCGCAGCCATTATTTCGGTTGGCGATGAGTTGATGCTTGGTCAAACCCAGGACACCAACGCCAAATGGTTGGCCACGCAGTTCACATTGCGCGGAGTGGTGGTGCGTGAATTTCGCACCGTGCATGATGACCTAGACGCCATTGAATCCGTGTTTCGTGAGCTGTCCGCGCGCCACGACATTCTTGTGATCACGGGCGGACTTGGTCCCACGGATGACGACCTTACGCGCGAAGCCTTGCGGCGCGCCATGGATGAAGTTGAGCCGTTGCAAGTTGACGCGCCGGCGCTCGCCGCGCTTGATCGCTGGTTTATTGATCGCGGCCGACCCATGTCTGCCAACAACGCGTTGCAAGCGTTGCGTCCCAAGGGCGCGCGTTGCTTGACAAATCATTTGGGGACCGCGCCAGGTTTGTACGCAACGATTGGTCGCGCGCAGATTTGGTGCTTGCCTGGACCTCCGCGGGAAATGGAACCTATGTTTGAATTGGAAGTCGCGCCTCACTTGCCGCGCGCCGTCATGGCTACGGCTGCGGTGCATTCGTTTGGCCAAGGCGAAAGTTTTCTCGCTGAACTTCTTGGCGCACGAATGTCGCGTGATCGCAATCCATTGATCGGCACCACGGCAAGCGGATCCATTGTCACGGCGCGCATTCGCGCAGTGGATGTGGCTGCGGATTCCGCGGCCATGGAAAGCGCGATGCACGAGATTGAACAATTGTGGACGCCATACGCGTTTGGTCGAGATCAAGAAACGCTCGCGGGCGCGCTGGGAAAATTGCTCATTTTGCGCGGTGAAAGAGTGTCTTTGGCTGAAAGTTGCACGGGCGGATTAGCTGGAAGTTTCATCACCGCGCAAAGTGGTTCCAGCGCCTGGTTCGCCGGTGGTGCGGTGACGTACGCCAACGGCGCCAAAATAGATGTGCTGCAAGTGCCCAATGAACTTCTTGTTACGCACGGAGCGGTCAGCGCGCCAGTAGCGCTGGCCATGGCTCGTGGGTGCGCCGCTTTATTCAAGACGCAGTGGTCCGCCAGTATCACTGGAATCGCCGGACCATCTGGTGGCAGCGAAACAAAACCAGTGGGTGAAGTGTTCATTGGAATTTGTGGACCGCGATTTGAGGCGGTAAAACAATTTCACTTTCCAGGTGAACGTGCATCTATTCGAGACCGCGCCGCCAAGGCCGCGCTTGCGTTGTTGCGATTCGCATTGATGGGCAATGAAGCGTTCGCGGCCCCAATGATTTGGGAGTCAAAAAAGAATGCTTGATGCGAACTCTTTTCAGGCAACATTGGAGCCAACCAAACTCGCCGCCATCGCTCTGGGATCAAACATGGGCGACCGAAATTGGTTGTTGCGCCAAGCATTGCGCGCCATCATTCAGCAAGGCGTGCTCACGCAAGTTCGCGCCAGTTCCGTGTATGAAACAATTGCCGTCGGCGAGCGCGCGGGCGGACACTTTCTCAACGCGGTGATCACGGGAAGTTGCTCGCTGACGCCGCAAGAATTGCTGGCCGCGTGCATGCGCATTGAGCAATCTCTTGGAAGAAACCGCGCGGTGGAGGGGCAGGGCGGACCGCGCACCATTGACTTGGATGTCTTATTTTTTGGTCAGTGCGAAGTGCGTGAGCCAGGATTAATTTTGCCACATCCCCGCATGTTTTCAAGGCTTTTTGTCTTGCAGCCACTTGCGGAGATCGCTGGGGATTTGGTCCTTCCAACGCAAAAAGAGAGCGTACACTTCCTCCTCGCATCGCTGGACCGTTCGGCGATGGGCAGTTGTGTTGGATCGCTGGAATGTTGAATTGAGATTGAATGTGTGAAACATTTCTTCGTGTGAAGAAATGAAGTCGATTGAAAATCATCTAATTTGGAGTTCGCATGAACAAGTCGCCGTTTTCCGTTTTGTTTTGCATGATCTGCTGCGCCAACGTGAGCGCCGTTTCAGTGTGCTTGGCGCAAACGCCAAGTGCTGCGCCTGCAACTCCCGCACCGAGTGCGCCAACAACGCCTGCAACAGCGACACCAAGCGCGGATCAAAATGACATGTCTGGCGCTCCAATGTCCGGCGAACCAATGCCTGGGGCTCCAATGGAAATTCCACCAGAATTCAAAGCGCCCGCGCCTTCCACCACATGGAGCGCCGATGAAAAGTCCGCTGCTTCCGCCGCCAAAGCGGTCGAGTCCGTGAAGGCGCTTCCAGCCAAGTACGCGTCCATTCCTGCCATCGAAGAAACCATGATCATTCGCTCACCACAATTTCAGGGCAAAGATCAACGAGTTCAACTCATCACAAGCAAGGGCGGAGACGCCAAGATCATGATGCCTGGCATTACGTTGACTCGTTTGAAGGATCAGGTATATGTTGAAATGGATGGTCGACCCAAGTACGCGCAACTGAAGCAAGAGGGAACCACATTGAAAGCGCTCAGTGAAGTGATGGGCGGCAAATTGCCTTTGCCTACGCTGATTTTCCTTGGTGGCGATCCAGCCGACGCGGCCGCCGCGTTGACACTTGGACAGAATCCAACCATTGTTCCAGCCGGTTTTCGCGCGGGCGCTGATGGCAAGCCTGATCAGATTTTGTTGGTCGATCCACAAGGCACCGAAGTGGTGGCAAGTGTTGATCCAAAGACTGGTTTGGTGACCGCTATTGAAATGTCCTTGACCAATGCGCAGTTTCCACCGGGCATGCGCTTGCCAATGACCATCACATTTGATCGCAAAGTTTTTGACGCAGGTCTTCCAACGCCAATCGCATTTGATCCAGCGGGTCGCAAAATGACCGCGTCGCTTGACGCTCTCGACCAACCATTTGATGTTGGAGACACCGCGCCGGATTTCGCGTTGCAAACCACAGATGGCGCAACTGTTACCCTTGCGGATTTAAAAGGCAAAGTGGTCGTGTTGGATTTCTGGGCCACATGGTGCAAGCCTTGCATGATGGGACTTCCATTGCTTGACACCTTTGCCAAATGGGCCAAGGAAAGCGGCAAGCCAATTTCGGTGTACGCCGTCAATGTCATGGAGCGAGTTGCGCCAGGACCAAACGCGGCGGCGGAGCGCACTAAGTTGGTCAGTGAATTTTGGAAAGGCAAGGCATTTTCTTTCCCAACTTTAATTGACACCAACGACAAGGCGGGCAAGGACTTTCAACTGACCGGAATTCCATTCACCGTGGTTATTTCGCCAACAGGCAAAATTGCCAGTGTTCACATGGGTTTTGACGAGGCCGCCGTTGACAATTTAAAGAAGGATGTCGAAACCGCTTTGGCGATCAAGGGTTGATGCGAAAGCATCGCGCCAAATGTTTTTGCATGCCAGCCTGGGCCGCACGTTGAACTTGCGTGCTTGGTTCTTTGTGCTCGCATGTTGCGCCGTGTTTTGTTTGTCGCACGGAGTACGCGCTAGTTCCATGGTCGCCA
>SESB01000823.1_pt1 | contig 22175 bp, 14 predicted proteins | sample 3171441 | NCBI WGS metagenome assembly SESB01 (sample SAMN06051867, study PRJNA518727) | freshwater metagenome | biome: subpolar coniferous forest; feature: holomictic lake; material: water; isolation source: holomictic Lake 227, 6 m depth | place: Canada: near Kenora, Ontario | collected... | reverse complement strand
AATTAGAAATGCAGTTTGGTATTCTATTTCTATTATATCAATTTATACAATCCCTACTTTATTATTGACGATTATTTTCGGTGATAAAATTTTATATACAATTTCTACGCATCCCGTTTCAAATATTCTATTCTTTATTATTTTCATTGTGTTTGCCATTTCATTCTTTGGTGCTTTTGAATTAACACTTCCTAATAGTTGGGCAAATAAGGCAGATCAAAAAGCAGGTAAGGGTGGATTGTTAGGTATTTTTTTTATGGCTATGACACTGGTTATAGTTTCATTCTCATGTACAGGTCCATTAGTCGGAACTTTACTTGGTCAGACTAGTACTAATGGAGTTAGTTCAGCCCCAATCATTGGGATGCTTGGATTTGGTGCTGGATTGGCCCTGCCGTTCTCTTTATTTGCATTTTTTCCATCTATGATGCATTCATTGCCGAAGAGCGGCGGTTGGCTGAATTCTGTGAAAGTAACTTTTGGCTTTATCGAGTTAGCACTTGCCATGAAGTTCTTATCAAATGTAGATCTTGCTTATCATTGGCATTTATTAGATAGAGATGTTTTCTTGGTATGTTGGATCGTTATATTTGGTTTAATGGGTTTATATCTTTTAGGCAAACTCAAATTTTCTCACGATAGTGATTTGCCTTATTTAAGCGTACCTCGATTATTCTTTTCCATTATTGCCTTTTGCTTTTCATTGTATATGATACCCGGATTATGGGGTGCACCTCTTAAATTATTAAGTGGATTTATTCCTCCTGCTACAACACAGGAATTTAATTTAGAAGATTTAGAATACAAGATCGATAAATTGAACACGAGTGGTTTTAATTCGAAATCTGCTACTACAAATGCGATACCTCCCATTAAGTATGTAGACAAATTAGAAGTGCCATTTGGCCTAACTGCTTACTTCGATTTAAAAGAGGGGATGGCTGCAGCCAAAGCATTGAATAAGCCTGTAATGCTTGATTTTACTGGTCATTCATGCGCTAATTGCCGCAAGATGGAAGAGCAGGTTTGGAAAAATCCTGAGGTATTAAAGCGGATAAAAGAAAATTTTGTGTTGATTAGTTTATACGTAGATGAATCAACTGAATTGCCTGATGAAGAACAAGTGACGAATTCGAAAGGAGAAAAAACTGTTACAGTGGGTGATAGAAATTTGGAATATGAAGTAAAGACTTTTGGATTTAATGCACAACCACTCTATAAGTTTTTAGATCTAAATGGTAAGCCTTTGAGCGATATCAATTATGGGTATGATCCAGATGTACAGAAATTTATCGCGCACCTCGACGCCATGAAAACGGTATTTGATAAAAAATAATTCAAAAGTCAAAATTCAAAAGTCAAAAATTAAATTTTCTTGATAGAAATCCATCAAAAAAGTCAAAACCGATTTTGGATCCGTTTTGACTTTTGAATTTTTATTTTTGACTTTATAAAGCAATCTGCTTTTCAGCCATCATCTTTCTAAGATTAATTAAACCGTAGCGCATTCTTCCTAAAGCAGTATTGATACTGCAATTAGTAATTTGGGCTATTTCTTTGAAACTAAGGTTGGCATAATGGCGCAACACAATGATTTCTCTCTGCTCTTCAGGTAATAATTCCAGCATCATCCTTACCCGCTCATGACTTTGACTTTGCATGATCTTTTGATCTGCACCTTCTTCGTAGACATTAATTACATCAAAAATGTCTTTATTGTCGCTGGTTTTTATGGCTGGGGTTCGCTTAACCTTTCGGAAATGATCCACACATAGGTTATGAGAAATACGTAAGGCCCAAGGTAAAAATTTGCCTTCCTCAGTATATCTCTTATTTTTGAGGGTATCGATAATTTTGATAAATACATCCTGAAATAAATCTTCAGCGAGATAGCTATCTTTAACGAAAAACAGAATTGAAGAGTAGATCTTGTCTTTATATCGATAGATCAATACTTCAAAAGCTTCCGTATCACCTTCTTGGAAGGAGCGTATTAGTTCGGTGTCTGAAACATGTTCCAATGTTTTCATAGCATGGGGTTTTGTCAGGATTTCGGAAAACTCAGGATATTGGATAAAGAATCGAGTTAGAGTTATAGCTCTAATTTTAATTCTAATGTTAAATTATCATTTTTTTAATGCGACAAATCGCTTGTGAAAAAGATTGTTAAAAGTTCTTAGGTTATTCACATTTTAAAACACCGTTTTTTATTGATTATTAAGTAATTATCGAGTCTTGCTAAACTTAATCATCATTAAACTGTTTAATTTTCTACAGTATGTCAACAAAAAAACAAACGATTGAAGAAGAGCTGATTCCGGTTCTGAATAACGATATTCTTGTTAAAGGTGCTAGGGTTCATAACTTAAAAAATGTGACTGTAACCTTTCCTCGAAACAAATTAATTGTAGTTACAGGGGTTTCTGGTAGCGGGAAATCGTCTCTAACCATCGACACTTTATTTGCCGAAGGGCAACGTCGCTATGCCGAAAGCCTGAGTGCCTATGCCCGTCAATTTATGGCTCGTATGGTAAAACCAGACGTAGACTATATAAAAGGACTGTGCCCTGCCATTGCCATCGAACAAAAGGTAATTACACGTACGCCGCGCAGTACGGTGGGTAGTATGACGGAAATTTATGATTATCTAAGGTTATTATATGCCCGTGCAGGTAAAACAATATCACCTATTAGCGGTAAAGAAGTAAAGAAAGATGAGGTAATTGATGTAGTTAATTGCGTGAAAGAGCAAAAAGAAGGCACCAAAGTTGTAATCCTGGTGCCATTTAAACAACATGCAAAAAGAGAAACCAAGGAAGAGTTACAAATTTTAATGCAAAAAGGTTTTGCACGGATCTATATAAAGTCTGAATCTGATTCAAGTTTGATGCGTATTGAAGAGTTACTTGAATTAGGAGATAAAGAACTATCCAAACAAATGAAACAAGGCAAAGCGCAGCCGGAAATTTTTGTTTTGGTTGATAGATTGGTAACTAAAGTTTTTGATGAAGACGATTTACATCGCTTGTCTGATTCCATAGGTACGGCTTTTTATGAAGGGGAAGGTTCCATGTATTTAGAATTAAATGGTTCAAAACTGTTGCACTTCAGTAATAAATTCGAATTGGATGGGATACAGTTTGAAGAACCCGTCCCCAATCTGTTCTCATTTAATAATCCCTACGGAGCTTGTCCTACCTGTGAAGGATTTAGTCAGGTTCTTGGAATTGATAGTGATCTGGTGATCCCGAATAAAAGTTTAAGCCTTTTTGAGGGAGCAATTGCACCATGGAAAGGAGAAAAGTTGGGCTGGTGGAAAGAGCAATTTATTAAAGGGGCTGCAGGTATTGGCTTTCCGATACACAAACCAATCATTGATTTATCAAAGGATCAATACAGAGAATTATGGGAAGGTGGAAAAGCCGTTTCAGGGATCAATGATTTTTTTAAAGAAGTGGAACAAAATTTATACAAAGTGCAGTACCGGGTACTATTAAGTAGATATCGAGGAAGAACAGCATGCCCTGATTGTAATGGATATCGGCTGCGCCCCGAAGCGTTATATGTAAAAGTGGGAGGAAAACATATTGGAGAATTATGCGAGTGGCAAGTGAAAGATTTGAAAATTTGGTTCGATCAACTTCAACTTTCGGAAAGTGATGCAGCACTCACTAAAAGAATCTTATTGGAAATTCATCAACGTATACAAACCTTACTGGAAGTAGGTCTTGGATATCTTACACTAAACCGCCTGGCAAATTCTTTGAGCGGTGGTGAAAGTCAACGCATACAATTAACCAGAAGCCTAGGAAGTAATCTTACCAATAGTTTGTACATTTTGGATGAGCCATCTATCGGCCTTCATTCACGAGATACTACAAATTTAATAAGTGTATTAAAGTCGTTGCGTGATTTAGGTAACACTGTTGTTGTTGTTGAGCATGATGAAATGATGATGCGCGAAGCAGACTACATTATTGACATGGGACCACTTGCGTCGCACCTCGGTGGTGAGGTAGTGGCAGTAGGAAATTATGATGAGCTCATTGCAAATCCGAAAAGTCTTACTGGTAAATATTTAAAGGGCGAATTGAAAATTGAAGTCCCTAAAAATACGCGTAAATGGACGAGGAGTATCGTTGTTGAAAATGCCAGGCAAAATAATCTTAAAGGAATCACAGTTGAATTTCCATTGAATACACTTTGTGTTGTTACAGGTGTAAGCGGAAGTGGAAAAACAACTTTGGTGAAACAAGTTTTGTATCCGGCATTAAATAAGTTAAAAGGAGAGTTTGCGGATAAGGTGGGCATTCATAAAGCCATCACTGGCGATATTGATTCAATTGCACATTTAGAAATGATTGATCAAAACCCAATTGGGAAATCATCTCGTAGTAATCCGATCACATATATTAAAGCATACGATGCCATCAGAGAACTATATGCTAAGCAACCGCTTTCAAAAATGAGAGGTTTTCTACCCAAACATTTTTCATTCAACGTGGATGGGGGTAGATGTGATACCTGCAAAGGAGAAGGAGAGCAAGTGGTAGAAATGCAGTTCTTAGCGGATGTACATTTAACCTGTGAATCCTGTGGTGGAAAAAGATTTAAAGAAGAAGTGTTAGAAGTAAAGTATAATAACAAAAGTATCTACGAATTATTAGATATGAGTGTGGATGAATCAATAGATTTTTTTACTGATGAAAAACAAATTCGAAATTCTATTCAACCATTGCAAGATGTTGGTTTGGGATATATCAAATTAGGCCAAAGTAGTGATACGCTTAGTGGTGGCGAAGCACAACGCGTTAAGCTTGCCAGTTTTTTAGGTAAGGGTAAGGGAATAGGACAGATCCTTTTTATTTTCGATGAACCTACAACAGGACTTCATTTTAATGATATTAAAAAATTGCTGGCATCCTTTAATGCATTGATAGAACAAGGACACTCTTTGATTGTTATTGAACATAATACAGATGTAATTAAATCGGCCGATTGGATCATCGATCTGGGCCCTGAAGCCGGAGATGGTGGCGGTACTTTAGTATATGCTGGTGTTCCAAAAGGGCTCAGTAAAATCCAAAAAAGTTATACAGGAAAATATTTGTAAGAATAGGAATAAAAAAAGGGTAATAATTTTTAGTTACTACCCTTTTCTTTTTTATCAATATTTCTATCTTAATCGGTCAACACTTTTTACTAATTTTTCATCTTTGTAAATTCCAATAGCAGCAAGGATTTGTAAAACTGGCACCGCAATTACAATTACGCTTGTTAAAGCAAAACCACCCACTGCATATTTCTGAGTCTCAATAAAATAAAGTACAAAGACTATTACACTTAAAGCAATGGTTGCAAGAACAAGTTTTAATTGTTGTGCACGATTCTTATACATGAAAATACTTACACAAGTAATGGTGGCAGTAACAATAGTTAATATCATCAGCCATATATTACTCATGGCTGTTAAATGGTTTGCTGGCTCAGTGCCAATACTTCCAATATAAAAAGAAGTTTTTAAGGAAGCGAAACCACAAACAGCTGCTAAAAGAAGCCAAATGGTTTGTATGCGTTGTAACATAAAATCTATTTAATGATAATATTAACCTAATTCAGGATACAATACAAATTGTTCCATAAATGCATTCACCTCAGTTTTGATTCCTGATAAAATTGTTGCATCATCGGCATTCATCAAAGTTCTGTCAATCGCATTTACTACAAATTCCATATCATTTTCAATCATGCCTCGAGTGGTAACTGCAGCAACACCAAAACGAATCCCGGAAGTTACAAAAGCACTCTTATCATCATAAGGAACCATGTTTTTGTTTGCGGTAATATCTGTATGCCCTAATACTTGCTCTGCTTTTTTACCACTAATGTTTTTATTTCTAAGGTCAATCAACATCAAATGGTTATCAGTTCCTCCACTAATAATCTCATACCCTCTTGAAGTAAATGCAGTAGCCATTGCCTGTGCATTTTTTTGTACTTGTTGCTGGTATATTAAAAAATCTTCTGTCAAAATTTCACCAAAAGCAATTGCTTTTGCTGCAATAATATGTTCTAATGGACCTCCCTGTGTACCCGGAAATACAGCCATATCAATTAGGTTACTCATCATGCGTAAGTTGCCTTTCACATCTTTTAAACCAAATGGATTTTCGAAATCCGTCTTCATGGTAATTACACCACCTCTTGGCCCTCTTAATGTTTTATGAGTAGTTGATGTAACAAAATGACAATGATCGAAAGGCGAGCTTAATAAACCCTTAGCAATTAATCCTGCAGGATGTGCAATATCTGCCATTACAAAAGCTCCAACTTCATCAGCTACTTTTCTGATCCGAGCAAAATCCCAATCCCTGCTATAAGCACTTGCTCCACAAATAATTAATTTAGGTTTTACAGCTCTGGCTTGTGACTCTAGCATTTCATAGTCAACCAAGCCGTCATCTTTTTTAACGCCATAAAAATGTGGTTTGTATAATTTTCCACTAAAGTTCACAGCTGAACCATGTGTTAAGTGTCCACCCATACTCAGGTCTAATCCTAAAATCGGATCTCCGGGTTGTAAAATAGCTAGCATTAATGCTGCGTTTGCCTGGGCACCACTATGGGGCTGCACATTGGCGTATTCTACATTAAAGATTGCTTTTAAACGATCAATGGCAAGTTGTTCAGTTTGGTCTACTATTTCACAACCCCCATAGTATCTGCGACCAGGATAACCTTCTGCGTATTTATTGGTCATAACACAACCAGATGCTTCCATTACCTGTAAACTTGTGAAGTTTTCAGATGCAATTAGTTCAATTCCACGGCGTTGTCTTTGTAATTCTTGCTTAATAATGTCAAAAACCTGCGTATCTCTTTGCATGTATAGTTTATTTTGGCGCAAAAATAAATCTTCGTGCATAGTTCTCAGCAATTTATAGGCAGAGTTTTAGGCAGAATATCCACAAATCTTGCCCTTTAGCTAGTATTTTATAATTTCGCAACCTTGATGATGTGTACAGATTACATAAATTGATGCTTTCTGACACTTTGCTTACTTATTTTCATCATAATTTCACCAATATGAAAGCGATTATCCCAGTTGCAGGTGCCGGAACCAAGTTGCGTCCACATACTTATACGCAACCAAAAGCACTTATACCCATAGCTGGAAAGACGATTTTGAGTTTTATCGTAGATCAATTGGTCGATGCTGGTATTGAAGAATTTATATTTATTGTTGGATATCTGGGAGAGAAAATCCAAGATTATGTGCAGGAGAATTACCCTAAGCTAAAAACACATTTTGTTTTTCAAAACGAAAGACATGGAACAGGTCACGCAATTGAATTAACTAAAGCAATAGTAGGGTCGGATGAAGTTTTTGTGGTGTTAGGGGATACGATTTGTGAATACGATATTAAAGAAGTTTTGAATAGTCCTTTTAGTATGCTGGGGATTAAAAAAGTGGATGACCCACGAGATTTTGGTGTGGCATCAATTGGAGAAGATGGATTCATTGATCAACTCGTTGAGAAGCCCGCTATTCCTAAAAGTAATATGGCTCTGGTAGGATTGTATAAAATTAAAGAGACAGATTTTTTATTCGAATGTTTACACACTTTATTCTTAAAAAGCGAAAAAGTTAGTGGAGAATATAATTTAACCGATGCATTGGATTGCATGATAAAAAAAGGAGCTAAGTTTCAATCCTTTAAAGTGAAGAGCTGGTTTGATTGTGGTAAGAAAGAAACATTATTGGAAAGCAATGCAACGCTCCTTAAAAAATTTGGAGGTAATACAGAGTATGATCATGGTTATATAAATACCATTATTATCCCCCCAGTTAGTATTGCACCAGGTTGTGATATTTCGAATTCTATCATTGGTCCACATGTAGCTATCGGTACAAATACTTCTATCAAACATAGTATCGTTCGTGAAAGTATCATTGGTTCTTATACCAACCTTTTCGAAGTGGTTTTAGACAACTCACTCATTGGAAGTGATGCTTCAGTTAAAGGGCTCAGCAGGAGTTTAAATATTGGCGATAATACAGAAATAGATTTCGGGTAGATTTAAGTGAAAAGATAAAAGATAAAAGTGAAAAATGGAGTAACACTCGGCGTGCTACCAATATTCTTAGAAATACGTTAACCCCGGCTTTCAAACCAGGGAATTAATATCGTTTTATAACTTAACTTTAAAAAAAGTATTTTATGAAACGATCCCTGCCGATATATCTATTGCTTTTATTTTTTTGCATGAGTGGAAAACCCGATTCAAATACAACTCCTTCTTTCATTGAAGTTCGAGGAAATCAATTTTATAAAAACAACAAGCCGTATACATTTTTAGGTACCAATTTTTGGTATGGTATGAATCTTGGATCAAAAGGTCCGGGAGGAAATAGGCAGAGACTTATTCGTGAATTAGATCGTCTATCTGCATTAGGCGTCAAAAATCTTCGAGTTGTTGCTGGAAGCGAAGGTCCGGATACAGAGCCTTATCGCATGCTGCCATCTTTACAAACTTCCCCTGGAAAATATAATGTTGAAGTATTAGAAGGACTCGATTTTTTATTAGCAGAAATGAGCAAGCGGGATATGGTTGCTGTAATGTGCATGAATGATTTTTGGAACTGGTCAGGTGGCATGGCACAATACCTTGTTTGGGCGGGTGCAGCAAATTCAATTCCTTATCCACCCCCAAATCCAGGAGGAGATTGGTGGAAATTTCAAAACTTCAGTGCTCAATTCTATAGCAATGAAAAAGCTGTTGAAATGTTTAACAATCATCTGCGATTTATTGTAAACAGAAAAAATAGCATTACTGGAAAATTATATAAAGAAGACCCCACTATATTTTCTTGGGAGTTGGGAAATGAACCAAGAGGTGTAACTAATCAAGTTGCATTTTTATCTTGGGTTGATCATACTGCCGGATTAATTAAGTCTTTAGACAAAAACCATTTAGTTACAACAGGCAGTGAAGGGAATACTTCAAGTTCTACTAGTGGAACTGATGTTGTTAAAGATCATTTGAGTAAAAACATTGATTATGCTACTATTCATATCTGGGTACAAAACTGGGGATTTTATAATCCTGCAAAACCAGATGAAACTTATCAGCCAGCACTAGATTATGCATTGAATTATATGCAGAATCATTTAAAGCTGGCGGCGCCATTAAATAAGCCTGTTGTTCTTGAAGAATTTGGTATTTCACGCGATGGTAATAATCATGCAGAGGGAACACCTGTTACGGTTCGGGATAAATATTATGCTGCTTTATTTGCTGCTGTGGCTGATCATTTAAAAAAGCAAAACAATGCATTAGCTGGAGTTAATTTTTGGGCTTGGGCAGGTGAGGGAAGGCCAAGAGTACCCGAAGGCTTGTGGAAATCAGGAGATAATTTTATTGGAGATCCACCCCATGAATCTCAAGGTTGGTATTCGGTATATGATACAGATAATAGTACTAAGCAAGTGATAAAAAAATATGCTGCTATTATTAATCATCAGGATTGATTATAGTGTATTATTAAGAAGTCCCACAGCGTAAGGGCTAAAGCCCAATTCTGCTCTTGCCTTCAGATCCCCAGCCTAAAGGCCGGGGTTAATATATTTCAGATCCCTAGCCTAAAGGCCGGGGTTAATATATTTCAGATCCCTAGCCTAAAGGCAAGGGTTAACATATTTCAGTTCCCAACTTAATGGCCGGGTCAACAGGTATATTGTTTTATAGTTAACCCTAGGCTTCAGCCTAGGGATTTGAGATACTTACTGATTTTGGGCTTTAGCCCTAACGCTGTGGGACTTGAATCCCCAGTCTCAGAGCCTGGGTTATTTTATATTTTTTCAATTATTACAAAATCAATGAAGATGCAATCTTCTTTTTTAATCAACAATAGAATCACTCAACTTTTTAAGATTGAGTATCCAATCATACAAGCAGGAATGGTATGGGCAAGTGGTTGGCGTTTGGCTAGTGCTGTTTCGAATGCTGGAGGGTTGGGGATTCTGGGTGCGGGAAGTATGTATCCCGAAGTATTGAAAGAACATATACAAAAAACTAGAGCCGCCACTTCAAAACCATTTGCAGTTAACCTACCGCTTTTATATCCCAATATCAAAGATCATATCGATATTATCATTGCTGAAAAAGTTCCGATTGTTTTTACAAGTGCTGGAAACCCGAAGACTTATACATCAATATTAAAAGAGGCTGGAATTATTGTGGTGCATGTTGTGAGTAGTAGTTTCTTTGCACAAAAAGCAGCAGCAGCTGGTTGCGACGCAGTAGTAGCTGAAGGATTTGAAGCAGGAGGTCATAATGGAAAAGAGGAAACAACGAGTATGGTTTTAATACCTGCAGTAAAAGCAGCTATCAAGATTCCACTGATTGCAGCAGGGGGAATAGCAACTGGAAGGCAAATGCTTGCCGCAATGGTGCTAGGTGCAGATGCCGTTCAAATTGGAAGTAGATTTGTGTGTAGTGAAGAAGCCTCATCACATCATTTATTTAAAGAAGCGATCATTCAATCTAAGGAAGGAGATACACAATTAGGCCTTAAACAATTAGTGCCAGTTAGATTATTAAAGAATCCCTTTTCTACTGCTATTTTGGAGGCCGAAAAAAATGGGGCCAGTATAGAAACATTACAAACTATGCTTGGCAAATCAAGAGCAAAAAAAGGAATGTTCGAGGGCAATATGGAAGAAGGTGAATTAGAAATCGGGCAAGTTTCTTCCATCATCAAAGAAATAAAACCGGCAGCAGCAATCGTACAAGAAATATGGAACGATTTTACTGCTGCAGTATCTAATCCTTTTTGATTTATTTATGTAAATAGAAAGAGTTGGCTTGTGCAACACAAGTAACTACTAAATCATTGATACAAACATGTGCGGGTAAAGTAGCAGTGTAATAAGCAATATCTGCAATATCATTTGCTTGTAATGCTTTGTATCCATCATACACTAATTCTGCTTTGTTTTCATCTCCTTTAAAACGTACCAAAGAAAATTCAGTTTCTGCAGCACCTGGGTGTATTACTGTTACTTTAATTTGATAGGGTAACAAATCCATTCTCATGGCTTTACTTAAAGCATCAACAGCATGCTTACTTGCACAATAGGCATTTCCATCTTTATAAACTTCCTTGCCTGCGGTGGATCCAATATTAATAATATGTCCTTTTTTTCTTTCTGTTAAATAGGGCAGTACCGCTTTGGTAACATACATCACACCTTTCACATTGGTGTCGATCATAGTTTCCCAGTCATTTAAATTGGCAGATTCAAAACTATCCCTTCCTAATGCTAAACCTGCATTATTAACTAATACATCAATAGATTGCCATTCTGCTGGCAAATTTCCAAGATGGTTAAATACCGCTTCTTTATTTTGCACATCAAATACTAAGGGTAAAACCTTGATGCCATAAGTATTGTGTAGTGAAGTAGCTAATTCGTCTAGTTTTTCTTTTCTTCTTCCTGTAATAATGCAATTCCATTTTTCAGAAGCAAATTTTTCTGCAATTGCTTTTCCAAATCCTGATGTTGCACCGGTAACTAAAATGGTTTTTTGCATGTGTATCTTTAATGATTGAATTTCAAAGATACAAACAAAGCATTTTTAAGAGCGGATGATTTAGCGAATCAATACTGAGGTTCCAGTTCTTGTAATTCTTTTTCCAAGAAAATCGACGCCTTCAGCAACAAATATATAAGCCCCCGATGGTTGTGCTACGCCATTCCAATAACCATCCCATCCTTTACCGATTACAGTGGTGAAGAAAATTCGCTGTCCCCATCTATTAAATACGCTAAAATAATATTGTTGGGTAATGCCATAAACAGTTGGTTTTAGTACATCGTTTCTTCCATCTGCATTAGGTGTGAATCCTGTTGGTACATAAATCTCTGGACCAATTTTAAGTACAGTTACTACTAAATTATCTGTAGCAGAACATCCAATGGAATCTATTGCAGTTACAGTATATCGTATTAATAGATTACCATCAAGTATTGCTATAGGATTTGCAATATTAGTATTGTTTAATCCGGTTGTTGGAGCCCAAATATAATTTACAGACCTCCCATCAGATATTTTTGCATTCAATTGTAATGGCTGATTCATCAAAATAGTAGTATCTCTGCCTGCATTAATGGACAGAGCTGCTGTAACGTTTACATGAATAGTATCGTACAAGTTATTCGGACAACCCGCATTAGTTATGCGAATGATATAATCAGTTTTTTTTGAGGGTGCAGTTGTTGCTTGAATCAAAAATGGCGTGCTCGACACAATGCCCGAACCTCCATTATAAATGGAACCTGGATTTAACCATTGATAGTCAGTGCCGGTTTGAATCAGCGCTTTTAATTGTGCTATTGTTCCAAAACAAATAGTAGTGTCTTTAGGAAAAATAGTTGCTTTCGGAAAATGCACATTATAGATCCCAATATTCACACGGTTGCTTGTGTCAGATGGACACCCCAGATTGGTTACAATGGCTCTGAAATATGTTTTTCCTTGAACATTATTAATGCCCTGCACGGTATCAGTAGTTGAAGCGGAAATGTTTGTCCAATTAATCTGATCAATCGAAGATTGCCAATTAAATATTTGGCCTGATGAACCGTAAAGTGTTAATCCATTCGATATGGATTGGTCAAGACAGACCTGTATACTATCTGGACTAATTTTGCCAGCAATAGGTTTAATGTTGAGGGTAATTTTTGCAGTATTTGTGCTATCGATTCTACATGAAGGCCCATTTTGAACGATTGCTTTATACAATGTGCTCCTAGAAAGATTTTTTGCATTAAGTACACTAAGAGTGTCTTTTATGTCGGTCCAATTTACTCCTCCATCTAAACTTGAAACCCATTTTAAAACAGAACCAGTATTCCCAGATAATGACAAAGGAATACCCTGATTAGGAATCAACCCAACACAAATAGTGGTATCTCCAGAAATAGTGCCAGGTATAGTTGGTGGAGATACCGCCACATCAATATTTGCAGTTAGATTGGCACATCCATTAATAGCATGAGCAACTATGGTTCCATTATTTATATCAGTAGAAACGGTAATTTTATTGGTTGTAGAATCAGTTAAGTAGTTCCAACCAACTGGAATCGTCCAATGGTACTTTGCGCCAGTTAATTCAGGAATACTATAAGTTAAATTTCCGTTTGTACAGGCAATTGGACTTCCTTCAATTTGTAAGCCCTGACAGACATTCTTTAAAGCTACATAGGCATAGGCAAAGTGCCCAGTAGGAACGCAGTTATCTGCTTCGAAAGTTAGTGTTACTTGTTGACCTCGCCATGGCGCCAGATCTACAATTACTTCTGTCCATCCTTTAGTCCAAACTCTTAATCTAGTTGCTCCTGGATTTGTAGCGCTTAGATCATTGGGCGAAGGAGTTGAGCTAAGACTAAATCCTTTTTGAAAGGCGGCATTTTGGTCTAATTCAAATATGGGCCTTCCTCTGTTATCAATTCCTGTTTGGTTTGTTGGTAAATAATATTCAGCATTTGCACAATCTATGGTGCTACTCTGAGTTGTTAATTTCGCTGTAAACTTCGGCATCTCATCATTTGTGTGTAATCCATTTTCTAAAATCATGGCATATGCGTAGGTAATAACATAGGGTAATGTTACAGGCCCTGCTGGCACATTAATTGTGTAGCCTAATCCTCTGAAAAGTCCCCCGATACTTTGACTGTTCGAAGGATTAATAGAAGTTGATCCAATTTTCATTGAATAATTATAGGAATATCCATTGATAGTTGGTATTGTCTCAAATCTTCCAAAAGCGTCATTCGAATTTGTAGTAATGACTTCAATTCCAGCTGTTGGAATTTGAAACTCTGGAATACTAGTAGCATTTATAGTTCCATTTGGAGAAGAAGAAGAAGAATCATAGTTTATTTGATCTAAATGTTGTCTAACTGTTAGTTTCTCAAAAACTCCAGTATATCCAAACCAGTGAGTTAAACTGCCATCAGAAAAATTAATATTGTTGGGACATGTTTGTAATTGCCCCCAAACCTGTGTGCAGCATAATAGCAGAATAAATGACAACAGGTTTTTCATTAATAAATATTTACAGCTTCCGAATCCTAATTTGCTTTTCTGATTAGAAGTTTTTAAAACCGAAAATACAAAGAGTTCTTAAAGCTTTGTATTTTCGAAGCATGTTTAACATGTTTTCAACAGCCTATCTAAGGAGTAGAAAACAAGCGGATTTGCAGCTTGATAACTAAAACAAATCCCTATTAGCAACAAATTATTGTTCAATAAAATCTAATAGAGACTTGTTTAGCTGTTCAGTAGCTTCCCACATACCCATATGTCCAACCCCCTCTAAAATATGAACTTGGGGATGGGAGGGTAGCTTGATCTGTGGTATTAAGTCAACTAATGGTGCGGCAACATCTTCAGTACCAATAACGAATAGTATAGGTTTTGGGTTGCCTTTTAATATCGAAGTTCGGTCAGGTCTTAACATCATCGCCCTATAATATTGCTGACAAGCCTGGGTATTAAAAACTGGAGTAGCGTCAACAAGTAAGGAAACCATTTCAGGATGTTCCTTTTTAAAAGCAACTGAAAATAAATTAGGGATGGTATTTTTTAGAAATGAGCTGGCTCCATATAATTCCATCAATTCTATACCTTTTAATCGATTCGCTTTTTTCTCAATAGAATCTGCCAAGGCCGAAGAATGAATCAATCCAAATCGTAACAGTATTTCGGGATATATTTCTTCGAAAGCAAGAGTGATATAGCCTCCCATACTGTGCCCAATCATGATACAACTTGAAATATTTTCTTCTTTCAGAATGGCCGCTAAAAGTTCTGCATAATTATTTAATGAGATAGGCACTTCATTTGATTTATTCAAATCATTAGGTCGAATTAGTTCAGACATTCCAGTACCCGGTAGATCGGGAACTATTAAATGACAATGATCTTGCAAAGCTGCAATCTGTTTATCCCAAATATGACTATCCTCTCCAAATCCATGAACCAACATCACCGGAACCCCATTTCCAATTACTCGATACGCAACTTTTCTCTGAAAGTATAGAAATGATTTTTGCATTTTAAACAAGCTGCTTTTTTTTAAGTACAAGAAATATATTCCATCCCAATATTAGTAATGCTAAAAAAGAAAATCCTTTATAAAGCCAATCTCCAAATCGAGTGTAGAACGTTAATGTATCGGTTGTTGGTATAGAAAATTTAATACTAGCTGCTTTATTCCAACCCCTTGTTTCAAGAATATTTCCTTTGTCATCAATTACAGCAGAAATGCCAGTATTAGCAGAACGTGCAACCCATTTTCTGTTTTCAATAGCCCTTAAACGAGCATATTCTAAATGCTGCTTATGCCCTGGAGTATTACCCCACCATCCATCGTTCGTTAATATGGTTAAAATATTGGCACCCTTTGCCACATAAGTAGAAACATATTCACCATAAATACTTTCATAGCATATAATAGGTGCTACAAAATAAGGGTTATTGTCTGAGTGAAATACAGACGAAGTATTTGATTTGCCATATCCCCCAGAACTACCACCAAATTTTTCAAAAATAGGTCCCATGAATTTTAAAAAAGTAGGTAATGATTCTACGCCAGGCACTAGTTTACTTTTATTATAAAAATCAAGTGGTTGATTGGCCTTAATTAATATGGCAGCATTAAAAGCATCCACATAAGTGCCATCTTCTCTTTTGCTGGCAGTTGCTGATGCATCTGCACTTGAATAAGATTTCAATGTTTCAATTCCTGATACCAAACTAATTTCAGGATGTCGATTTACAAACTCAAAAATGGGTTGATAAAAATTGTTATTTCTAACATTCGGTTGCCATTCTACTGCACTCATTGCTGTTTCAGGCCAAATTATAAGCCTTGTAGCACTGTCAATTTGCTTTTCAGATAATTGAATCAGAGTAGCAATTTGTTGTGAAGTATTAGCTGCATCAAACTTTTGAAAAGGATCAATATTGGGTTGTACGATTACTACATTATGTTGAGCTGTTTTACGATCAGAATGTTTAAGGTAATAGAATAGATTGAAGAATGAAAAAAGCAAAGGCAAAATAAGTAGGTAAGAAAATTTGATAATGATTCTGCTCAAGGGATCTTTTAATCGAATAGATTGAATGATTTCAAAAACCAGAATATTACTTAATAAAACCCATAAAGTTCCTCCACTTACTCCTGTAAATTCATACCACTGGATCCATTCGGGATGGCTAGCAAAAACATTTCCTATGGTAAGCCAAGGCCAACTCAATTGCCAGTTTAAATGGATGTACTCGAACAACATCCAAAAACTAATCAATGCCGAATAACCCAAAAGATTTCCAGATCTTTTTTTAACGGCAAAAAATCCCCACCAGGGTAAGCACATGAATAAGCTGTTGGCAATAATGGCTGCGATGCTTCCAATATCAGTAGAATTCCAAATCCACCAGGTAGTACTGGCATTCCATATTAACAAGGTTAAAAAGCTATGCCAGAAAAATGTTGATTTTTTATGCAGACCATCTGCAACAAATAGCAAAGGTGTAAATCCAAAAAAAATAAGGAATGTTAAAGGAGATACAGGCCAGGCTGCAAAGAGTAATAAACCTGAAAATAAGCTTGCACTGATGGATAATGTTTTTTTCAAAACTTTTTTTTAAGGGTTGGAAGTTCGGAATAAAAAACGAAAAAGGGATGTCCTTTGCGGAACATCCCTTTTTATTAATGTAGCTAAACTATTTCTTGCTATAATTTGGAGCTTCTTTTGTAACGTCTACATCATGTGCGTGACTTTCTTTCATACCTGCATTACTGATTTTTACAAACTTTGCTTTTTGTAATTCTTTGATATTTGCAGCACCACAATAACCCATACCAGCTCTAAGACCACCCACATATTGATAAACGATTTCACTCAGGTTGCCCTTAAATGCAACACGGCCTTCAATTCCTTCAGGAACATATTTTTTGATATCATCTTCCACATCTTGAAAATATCGATCGCCACTTCCCTGACTCATCGCACCTAAACTTCCCATGCCTCGATATTCTTTGAACTTTCTTCCTTCGTAAATAATGGTTTCTCCGGGGCTCTCTTCAACACCGGCAAATACACTTCCCATCATCACCAAATTTGCTCCTGCTGCTAATGCCTTAACCATATCTCCGGTATAACGAATACCACCATCTGCAATAATTGGAATTCCTTTTGCTTTTAATGCTTTACTAGCTTCCATAATGGCTGTTAATTGAGGAACCCCAGCACCTGCTACAATTCTAGTGGTGCATATCGATCCTGGTCCGATCCCAACCTTAACACAGTCGGCTCCAGCTACTGCCAATGCTAAAGCACCTTCAGCTGTACCCACATTTCCAGCTATAATTTGTAAGTGTTTGAAATTTTTTCTTAATCCTTTCAATGCATCAATTACTCCTTTGCTATGTCCATGAGCACTATCTAAAGTAACTACATCCACACCTACATGTTGAAGAGCAGCTGCACGATCAAAAAGGTCTTTGGTAATGCCCAAAGCAGCGCCTACCAGTAATCTCCCCAATCCGTCTTTTCCTGCATTAGGAAAATTTCGAATCTGTAGTATGTCGCGATAAGTGATGAGTCCGATTAATTTACCTTGTTTATTAACAACTGGTAATTTTTCGATCTTATAATTGCGTAAAATAGTTTCTGCTTTTTTTAGATCTGTTCCTTCTGGAGCAGTAATGAGTTTTTCTTTTGTCATTACTTCAGAAACCTTTCTTTTCTTATTGGTTTCAAATCTTAAGTCACGATTCGTTAAGATCCCTACTAATTTCTGATTGCTGTCGACGATGGGAATACCGCCAATTCTATTTTCTTTCATCAATCTTAAAGCATCTCCAATTGTAGCATCAACCAGCAACGTAATGGGGTCGATGATCATTCCGCTTTCGCTTCTCTTTACCTTGCGAACCTGTTCGGCTTGTCGTTCAATACTCATATTCTTATGCAAAATTCCCAGACCGCCTTCCCTCGCCAAAGCAATGGCAAGATTAGCTTCTGTTACCGTATCCATAGCTGCTGAGAGCATGGGTACATTTAGAATAATGTTTTTGGTAAGATGAGAACGAATGTCAACTTCTCTTGGTAAAATTTCGCTATAAGCAGGCATTAACAATACGTCGTCGAAAGTAAGGCCTTCGCCGAATAATCTTGAATTTGCAGAGCCTGTGCGTGGGGAACTGTTTCTTATTGCCATGTGCAAAGATAAAAGAAAAAGTAAAAAGAAAAGAAAAAAGTGAAGAGATAAAAGATAAGAGATAAGAGATAAGAGTGAAGAGTTGGGGATTTAGAAAATGGGTTTAATTAGGTTTCCCCTCCCACGCATGCGTGGGAGGGGTGGCTGGAGCGGCTGAGCGAACAGACGGGGTGGGAGGTTATACTATCAATCGAAACATTTTCCCCGGAAGCGATACTACCGCATTTTGTAACTCCAAGCTTAAGATGGCAGATGCAAAAGCACTGCTACTCAAACCGCTTTTTAAATAAAGCTCATCTATCGATTTTGCTTTATTGTCTCGAAGCAAATCTGCAATTACTAACTCTTCCTTTGTAAATTCATAAAATAAGATCCTTTGTTTCTTAGGATTGATATGCTTTTCCTGCCATCCCATCCATTCGATAAAATCGGCTGCCCCATTAAAAAGATTGGCTTTATTTTCCTGTATTAATTGATTGCAACCACTGCTTTTTGCATCTGTAATTTTTCCTGGCAAAGCAAATAATTCCCGATTATAAGTGGATGCAAGTTCTGCAGTAATCATGCTGCCTCCTTTTTTTGCAGTTTCAATAACAATAGTGGCATCGGCCATACCTGCGACTATTCTATTTCTTTTTGGGAAATTGTGTTTGTCTGGTAATACCCCTTTTCTAAATTCCGTCAATAATCCGCCAGTTGCCAGCATTTCTCTCGACAAATTGCGATGCAACATGGGATAAATTCGATCCAGACCATGTGCTAAAACTCCAATAGTAGGAATCATATTTTTCAACGCTGCTTTATGTGCTATTGCATCTATACCAAAAGCAAGCCCACTTACGATAATAAAATTTTCATGGGCTAATTCCGCAATAAATTGTTCAACAATCTGTTTGCCATAATCGCTATTATTTCTGGTGCCAACAATGCTAATTATTTTACTGGCATTAAGATTGCAATTTCCATTGAAATATAAGAGAACTGGTGCATCATAACAATTCAAAAGTCTTTTTGGAAATGAGTCATCCGTTTGAAAAATAATCTGATAATTATTTTTAGTAATAAAATTAAGTTCTTTTTCTGCGGCGCTAAATGATGTAAAATCTTTTATCAATTTAGCCTTTCGTTCACCAATGCCTTCAACCAGTGAAAGCTCTTTTTTCTTTGCTTGAAATATTGCTGATGCCGATCCGAATGTTGACAATAATGCGTTCGTATGTATTGCCCCAATTTCAGGGATCATGGTGATTGCAATCTGAAATAGTGACTCTTCTTGCATCCCACAATGTCTACAAAAATGAATAACAATTTTAAAGAGGGAAATTAAAATATTTTAATATAAAAATATTTTAAGCGTATCTATTTATAATGCAGTGATGGTAAATTCAGTTCTTCTATTTTTAGATCTTCCTTCTTCTTTGTTATTATCAGCAATTGGCTTTGAAGCGCCATAACCTTTGTAGGAAAGTCTTTTATTATCAATGCCATTCGAATTTAAATAAGTAACAATTGCTTTTGCCCGATTTGTAGAGAGTAATAAATTGTCTTCCTGTTTTCCCACATTATCGGTATGACCACTGATCTCTAATTTGATAGAAGGGTTTTCATTCAATACTTGCAATAATTTATTTAATTCAATAAGTGCTGCAGAAGGCAACTCATAAGAATTATTTTTAAATAGAATATTATTAAACACAAAATTGGCATTAAGTGTTACAGCTTGAAGCGTTATATTTTTTTGATAAGTGCTATCAGCTTCTTTTTTACTTAATACATATTGTTCACTATAAAATAAATACCCCTTTCTATTTACCGTAAACGTATAATCTCTTCCTGTTGGTAGCGTTATAAAATATTCTCCCTTTTCATCAGTTTGCACTTTCATAAGTGCTTTATTATTTTCATTATCATAAAGCTCTACTGAAGATGGTAAGCCTTTTCCAGTTTGTTTATCTGTTACAAATCCCTTTACGAACAAAGTACGGAAGGGGCGAATATCAGGGCGCATTTCAAATTGATATAAATCCAGATCTCCTCTGCTGTCTGCTCTATCACTGGCATAGTAGGCAGTTAAGCCATCAGCTGAAACAGCTAAACTTCCTTCATTTTCAATCGTGTTAATAGGGTAACCAATATTCTCTGGAATTCCCCAGTCGCCATCGCTTTTTTTGCGTAACACATAAATATCAGATCCGCCATATCCGGGTAATCCATCCGAAGTATAATAAAGAGTTTGATTGTCTGGATGAATAAAGGGAGCTAATTCATCTCCTTTTGTATTTATTTCTGGTCCCATATTTTTGGCAGGCGACCATTTTCCTTCTGCAGTTCTATAGCTCACATAAAGATCTTTACCACCATAACCACCGGGTCTGTTGCTGCTGAAAAAAAGCACTCGGTTGTCTGGACTCAAACTAGGAGAACTTTCCCAGAATTCAGTATTAATATTGGCACCCAGATTTTCTGGTTCACTCCATCCTTTAGGGGTGTAAACAGATTTATAAATATCATAATTGCCAAAACCTTGACCAGAAAATTGACCAGCAAATAAAATCCATTCACCATCCTGTGATGAAGTAATAGCGCCTTTCTTGGGTTCTATGTTAATATCTCCAGCAATTGGTTTTGCAAACGAAAATCCTTTTTTCGACATATTGCTTTCCATAAAATCTTCGCGCATATGAATACCTGCGCGCGTGAAAACAAGGATATTATCTGAGACTGTAACAGAAGGATAATATTCGGCATAAATACTATTCACACTATCTCCCAGATTAACTGGATTAAAATGATATAGATCTTGATTGGGATGTTTTTTTTGATAGTCGATGGCAAATTCAAAACACTTTTTTCGATACTTGGCAGCATTGATACTACGGTCGCTAATTTTGGGAATACTTAAAAATGAATTTATCTGTTCCAGTGCTTTTTGAAAGTTTCCTAAGCCTGCCAGATTAATTGCGTAAGGGAGTTGATATACCTGAAAATAAAGACTGTCTTTTAATTTTGCTCTTTCGTATAAAAGAACCGATTCCTGATATCTTTTCAATTGTCCATATGAGGCTCCAAGAGATAAAATAGCATCCACAAAATTACTGTCCAGTAAAATACATTCCTGTAATACGGGAATGGCCTCTTTAATCATTCCATCTTTTAAAAGCACAATAGCCTGGTCGTATGTATCCAGGGCTTTCGCATTTACTTTATCTGGATTATAGTTTTGTGAATAGCAGAAACTGCAAATGAAGAAAGCGGGTAAAATAAAAATTGACTTCATACAAAAATTGATGAAGGAAAGATCGTGTAAAACAAGCAATGTCTTTGTTAAAATTAGGCAGTTTGTTTATGGAACGTTTACATATTTATGGATCTGTAAACTCAATTCCCATTTTGGATTTTCTTTGATGTAATTGATGATGAGCGGAGTAATTACATCTGCTCTATCCCATTCTGGTTGCAGGTATAGTTTGCAATGTGGATTAGTTTCAGCAGCATAGGATTCAGCCCAGGCAAAATCGTGCTTATTAAAGATCACCACTTTTAGTTCATTTGCTATAGGTACGATAGAAGAAATGGGTGCTTTGAATTTTTTTGGAGATAAACAAATCCAATTCCAAAATCCACTTAATGGAGAGGACCCGGAAGTTTCTATATTAGTTTCAAATCCTGCAGCGTGTAAAGCGGCAGTTAATTTTTGTAGCGGATGTAAGAGTGGTTCACCGCCAGTAATTACTGCGAGTCTACCCGGAAAGGCCTTTGCATTTTCTACGATTGTTTCGATGGTTTGCAAAGGATGTTTGGATGCATCCCAACTGTCTTTCACATCACACCATACGCAACCTACATCGCAACCTCCAAGACGTATAAAATAGGCAGCC
>SESB01000820.1_pt1 | contig 22210 bp, 51 predicted proteins | sample 3171441 | NCBI WGS metagenome assembly SESB01 (sample SAMN06051867, study PRJNA518727) | freshwater metagenome | biome: subpolar coniferous forest; feature: holomictic lake; material: water; isolation source: holomictic Lake 227, 6 m depth | place: Canada: near Kenora, Ontario | collected... | reverse complement strand
GAGATTCGAACTCACAACTTCTTGATTCGTAGTCAAGTATTCTATCCAGTTGAATTACGAGAATATCTTGTCGGAATGAAAGGACTCGAACCTTCAGCCCCTCGGCCCCAAACCGAGTGCCATACCATTAGGCCACATTCCGTTACGCTATATATAATACCGTTATACTACTCCCCCGAAAGAGGTGGTGGGTTTCGAACCCACATCTTATAGCTCTGAGCTGAAGGTGGGACTCGAACCAACATCTTAAACATAACACCAGCGGAAGATAAAGGATTCGAACCTTTGTACCCAATTGGGTAGCCTTTGCTTAGCAGGCAAGCACAGTTACCGAGCTCTGTCAATCTTCCAAATAAAACTCCAATGGGGCGTTAATCCATAATTCCCCGTACGTGGGTGTGCTACTTTACACTATGAAATTTCGAGCGAATAGTGGGACTCAAACCCACAACCACCTACTTGGCAAGCAGGTACTCTATCATTGAGTTATATTCGCAATTATTTTATCTAAATCTTTTTGATATTTCTTTCTAACAATGGGGTTTGCCCAAAATCTAACTAAATCTAATAGAGTGAAATATAAAAATTGAACCTTTTTTTCTTCGTGTACGGGTGGCGGAAATCGAATCCGCTAAACCTTCAGTTTGGAAGACTGACATGCATCCTTTTACACCTCACCCGCATAGTGAACTAATTTTTTTGAAAAGAAATATCTGCTCCGTATAAAACTTTTATATCATAGAGAATCTCTTTTGTACAATCTACTCTCCAGATTTTTTAATGTACCACCGAATTTACGGCGTGAGCACTTATGATATTGTCCTGGCGGTAGGAGTCGAACCTACCTATAATCTGCTTATAAGACAGAGCCTTGCTACCACGCTCGGTTTCGCCAGGTTATTTTCTATATTTACAACCATTACCAATATTTAATGCTCTAAATGTAGGTGTTAAAGAATGACAGTTGGGACATAATAATTTAAGATTTTTTATTTCAAAATTATTCCATTTACCATCAATATGTTCCAATTCAATAGGAACTTTTTTTGTTGTTGGGTTAACCTTTTTCCAACTACATTCCATACATTTATTTCCGTAAATTTCAATTAAATATCGTTTAACAATTTTTACTTTTGTACCATATGATTTAATCGTATTAAGTACATCATTTTCAGCTAAAACTCTTTTTTGTTTCCATTTATAGTCTTCATTACACTTTCGACTACAACAAATATACTTTGTTTCTTTTTTACAATTAAGACATTTATTTAATTTCTTTTTAGGTCTTAATTTATTATTATATGTAGCACTACATGATAAACTACAAAATTTAGTTTTATCTCTACCGACTAAAAGTGTTTTACATTCTAAACATTTCATGTTGTGTTCCCGAATTAAGTTATTATATACTAATAAATAGATACTTTTTCCGAAAACGTACAATTTATTTTTATTCAGTGTGACAAGGGTGGGATTCGAACCCACGAACTCCGAAGAGGACAGTTTTACAGACTGTTGGTTTTAAGCCACTCACCCACCCTGTCATATGTTGTACTCGGTATGGGACTCGAACCCATCTCAATCACCGCGTAAGGATGACGCATTACCCTGATTGCTAACCGAGTATATATACATTAATTATTTAAAGTAGATAATGTATAATCCACTGATTATCAGAATCACTGGGTGAATCCCACCACTGTCGGAGTGAAAGGGGTCGAACCTTCTACCTTGTCGGTGTAAACGACTTGCACTATCCAAACGTGCTACACTCCGATATTATTTTCTATTTCTTCCGCCTAAATTTTTATTTAATCTTCCAAATGTATCTGATAATGAATGACAATTTGGACATAATAATTCTAAATTTTTAAGTTTATTATTGTTCCAATTTCCATCAATATGATGAATTTGTATTGGTACTTTATTAGTTTTTGTGTGTCTTTCATTCCATTCACACTTCATACATTTTTCACCATATATAGTTATTAAATATAATTTAGCAACATCACTTTTAATTCTATATTTTTTTAAATCATCTATTCTATCTTCTTCACATAATTTTTGTCTATATTTTCTTTGTACATCAAATCTATGATTATTATGACACGTATTATTACAATATTTATTTTGTAATGGAATTTCCATATTACACCATAAACAGTATTTAGTTTTTCGTTTCATAGTGGGATTAGTTGTACTCGAAACAACGACCTCCAACGTGTCGGGTTGGTATTCTAACCTACTGAACTATAATCCCATTTAAATTTTAACCTGCATTAAATGAACTTAATACAAGTCCTCTTATTGAACCATCTTTTGCTTCTCCCAAATATTCACATCTTACACCATCAACATTTCTTGGCCAAGCACCATAATCACCACTATAACCTTCAGCAATATCATCATCAAGAAAACTACTTGGTGTTATTAATTTTGCATCATCTTCATTTTCAGCACAAACTATACAACTATCATATGTATCATATCCATCAAAATCATCTTGAGAAAGTAAATATAATTTCATTTCAATAATCCTTTCTTTTTTAAATTGGTGCTGAGTATAGGACTTGAACTACATACGAAAACCTACGGTGTTATTTAATCTCGTACCCATTACAGTGGGCTACCGTTACCTCAACATATTGAATGAATTGGTTAGTATTACTAACCACTTGATTCTGCGGAACGAGAGGGACTTGAACCCCCAACGCTCGGCTCTTCAGGCCGACGCTCTACCATTCGAGCTACCGTTCCGTGTACTACGGACTTTTTAACGAGTGTCCGTTGTGTGATTTCGTCTCTCAGTTCTCGCACGTGGAATCGAACCACGATTAGATGAGTCAAAGTCATCTGTAATTATCCTTTATACCATACGAGAGTATTGTGAGGAAATGGTGAGAATCGAACTCACGTTGTTCGGGCTTCAACCGAATGCTCTACCGTTATTCTGAGCTACATTTCCATTATTTACTTACGAAAATATGAAACGATAAATGCTATTAATAAAAAACATCCAATAAGCGGATGTAATATAAATCCACAAAATACAAAAAATCCAAGTATAACTATTTTAAAGCTTCAACTCCAAGTCTTGCTAATAGACCTACTATTATTAGACCAACTACTACTGAACAAATTTCTCCCATATTTTTAATTTTTATTTTAATTTATAATACTATAATATAATCATTATAAATATGAAAAACTATCCATTAATTTATACCTATTAAAAAATATTCATTTTTTGTCATTTGGGAAATGAATAAAACCCATCACTCTTATACCTTAACTACGTTAGTAGCTTGTGGGCCTTTTGCACCATCTTCGGTATTGAATTCAACTGTATCACCTTCGTTTAATGCTTTATATCCTTCACCACTAATAGAACTGTAATGAACGAAAACATCTTTATCACCATCTTCAGGGGTAATAAATCCGAAACCTTTTGACGAGTTGAACCATTTTACAGTTCCTCTACTCATTAGACTTACTCCGTTTAATTATTTTTAAAATACTCCCAAACACTTCATTAAACATTTCTGTCATACTGAATATCTGAAAAGCTGTTATTACTAAAATCTATTGTAAAGAAAATCTGTATTGATAAAGTGTACCATTACACGCCCCCATTTTTTATTCCTCTTACTATCAGAGGGGACGATTGGGATTGAACCAACGAAGTATCTCAAGTACTCACTGTTACAATTAAATATAATTTTATTTATCTTTTTTACGTGTTGTACCAAATTTTCTATATATTTGCATCCGTAATGTATGTGCATTTTTACATATATCACATCTACATTTATATACATCATACCCACAATTACCGTGTATTAATTTTGCTTTCTTCCCCATATATCTTGAAGTTCCACTATTACAACTTAAATGTGAAAATGCAATATTATCCATATCCCAAAATAAATCTACACTCTCATATAACCACGGTTTCATATGTTCTATTGAAAGTTCTTCAACCATTTCTATTTTCTTTTTACATTGAAAACAAATATTTTCATTATGTTTTTTTAATAAATTAAAAAGAACTAATTTTCGTAATCTATTTTGAGCTGTTCCAACGGGCATCCCTAAAAATTCTGATTTATTATCATTATTTTTATTATTCATATTTGTCTCCCGACCTTTATGATGATAAGTATTAGTTATATTCATAATAAATATATCCAAACAGAACTACGTGGAAGTTCTTATCTTTCTGTTCTGGAATCAGTGAGAATCGAACTCACCACACGAACATTGCAAGTGTTCATCGCCCCCTTGGTACATGTGACCCCGTACGACAGATTTAGTTATAGTCTAATACTACCTAACGACTGATTCCTATTTTTGATACACTCGCCATAACACAATTATAACATTTATTCCAATTGTTATAATGTGGGCGATTCTGATAGACAGAACCCAAAACTATCTTGTGCTGCCGGAGAGATTCGAACTCCCAATCGACCCGCTCTACAGGCGGGCGCCTTATCCTTTCAGCCACAACAGCATAAATAATTTGATTTCAAGTCGATTGCACTATCTGAAACAAAATAATAAACAAACTTTTTTTGGCGGAACTGACGAGACTCGAACTCGCGACCTCTTGAGTGACAGTCAAGCGTTCTAAACCAACTGAACTACAGCTCCATAATTTCTGTTTTTGTTCTTTAAGTCAAGAGAACAGATAACTCTTTAAGCGACCCCTGAGGGATTCGAACCCTACATCATCGGATTGAAAGTCCAATATTCTAAACCGTTTAAACTAAAGGGCCATTTCTTTAAATCTTATCTACAAATATACTAATTTTGAATCTTAATGTCAAGGGATTTTTTTATACCCAGTAAATATAAATGAAAAATCCGAATCAAATTCTTTTTGAGGTTTTGATTCGGACTCTTGTATTAATGTTTATTTTGTTATACTTTAAGTTGAATCATGCCTCTTTATATTAAATCTATCTTGAATATATGATGAGCCGGCATACCATTTACAATCCACTGTGAGTGGTAAACTCGGTGTCCCTACGGACTCAATATGTAAATTGTTTAGATTCATAATTCTTCTTGTTTAATATAAATATAAATTTTTAAATAAAACGAACAGCTATTTCTATTTTTTTGTAAAATAATTAAAGAGAAAATCAAAGTAATAACAATATGCTTCAGAATATTCTGAACTAACTTTTATCCCTCTACTATCAAATATTGCTAAACATACGTGATTTAACTCGTGAACAAAGGTTCTTAAATTTAAAGTCTTCTCACCTTTTTTCTTATTGATAAACATATATGCTTCACTTAATTCAGGAACCACAAAGTGAAATCCTTCTGGTCCAAACATACTATTTGCAGGTTCACCAAGAAACATTAACATATCTTCTTTCTCAAGAAACTTTATAAATTCATTCCAAGAACTTTCAATTAGTATTATTTTAAACTCATATAACCTATCAACATATTCTATTTTTTTCATTGTAGCGGGGGTAGGACTCGAACCTACATCATTCAGCTTATGAGACTGAGCTGGGGCCACTTCCAGTCCACCCTGCGATATGTCGTGAGAGAGGGAATCGAACCCACACCATTTCCGCTTATGAGGCGGACGCACAGACCAATCTATGCTATCTCACGTTAAATAAGTTAAGTATCCGGTTTTATATCTACATCTTGTAGTGGTTATTCCCCTTACTATAAATCATAAGGTATCTACTTGGTGAAGCATCACGTACTCGGTTTTATTAGGTACTGACTTTAACTTAACTTAAACTTGTACTATAAATATAAGTATAATAAAATTAAAAAACAAGTGAAAAATTTGTATTTTTAAAAATAGCTTAAAACAAAAACATCCAACTGAAAATGTTCCAAAGCGAACATAAAACTGTAATAACTACCGATATTAATAATATTGGTCTTTTATATTTTAAATATATTAGTATGGTAGCGGCTGTACATAGATGTATCAAAATAGATAATATTATTAGTGTCATCATACTTTTTTACCCAATTCTTTCATCAGGTCATTATCTGATAATTTTAATAATTCAGCTCGCAATTTTGCAGATTCTTCTTCTATAGCTTTTCTTCATTTATTAAAACTATAACTTTGCCATATGTTCCATACTGACATTGATATATTAAAACATACTAAAAATATACCTAATGTCGATGGACTATTTATATATAAAGCAATTTGTAATACAGTTAATAAATGTATAAAAAGTGATAGTCCTTTTAACATACCATTCATAATGTTTTCCTTTCTTAATAGGTGGTATTTCTACCACCATATTTTAATTTGATTTAAAGTTATATATTGGTTTAATTATTTTCACAATGTCTACCGTGTCACCCATATTTTCAATTATTTCTTCCATTGGTTTATATACGAATGGTGATTCATCTAATGTTGATGTATTAACACAAGTTGAATAAACATCTTTCATAGTTTCTTTGTAATCACCAATATTAACACAATCTTTTGCTTTACTTCTTGACATCAATCTTCCCGCTCCGTGAGGTGCTGAAAAATTCCAATCTTCATTTCCTTTACCAATACAAATTAAACTACCATCTCGCATATTCATAGGTATAATAACTTGTTCACCTAACTTAGCTGAGATAGCACCTTTTCTTAACATTGGTATTTTTAAATCAGTTTCAATATAGTTGTGAATAGTTGTAAATTGTTCATCAACTGTTAATCCCATCTTTTCTATAATTGTGTTCATCATTGCTTTTCTGTTCCATAATGCAAATTCTTGTGTAATTATCATATCGTTTATATAATCATCAAAACTTTTACCAATAACATATGTCAATGGTTTTGGTATCTTAATCATTTCTTTTCCTAATAAAGAAAGTTCTTTAGGAATATCTTTACCACGACCTTCTCTCTTACATTTTTCAATAATTTCTTTTCTTTCGTCACCCAAATCCATATATTGTTTATATGCTAAATCTTGGTAGTATTCACATACTTGTTTTCCTAAATTTCTTGAACCACTGTGAATAACAATGTATAAGTTATCTTCATCATCTTTATTAACTTCTATAAAGTGATTTCCACCACCTAAAGAACCTAATGATAATTCAACTCTACCCATTTTTGATACATCACATCTTAAATCACCTAATCTTACATTCTTTAAATATTTATGTGTTCCATCATTTACATTAAATCCAGCTGGGATATTTTCGTGAATTATTTTATCTAATATTGATAAATCAGAAAATTTAGAAGTATTTTTAAATTTAATAACTTCCATACCACAACCAATATCAACACCGACTAAATTTGGTACAACTAACTTGTTATCGATAGTCATAGTTAATCCAATTGGTGCACCAGTACCTTTGTGACAATCAGGCATAATTCTAACTGATGAATCCTTTGTAAATTCTTGACAAAGTAATTCATATACTTGACTCAATGCTTGATTTTCTACATTGTTATTAAATATTTTTGTATTTCCGTATTTTCCTTTTATTTCTAACATTACTTTCCTTGTTTAATTTTTTTTATTCTTTTTTTAGCTTCACGTACCTTAGCACTATACGATAAACTATTACTTTTTAAAATTTGTTTTTCTTTTTTATTTAGTTTTTTTGGTAACTTTATTTTTTTAGATTCAAACTCCATATATTCTTTATAGTTTAATTCTAAAGATTTCTGTTCAGTTTTTAATCTATCCTTTTCATTAAATAAAATATCAATTGTCATATCAAGAGCAGACCTTTTATTTCTATCATTTTTATCTACCCTATATGAATTTATTTATATACTTATTATATTAAATGGTCGTCTGACACCACCTGAGAATTTCTCAGCTGATTCAAGTGCCATAATTAATCTTTTTTCAATATCTGTTTCATTTTGTGTTGAATACATTGAACCCAAACAATATGATTCACCACAACCGACGGCATCAAATTTAATTTCAGATATACCCACTTGGAAATCATCAGATATTGTATATAATTTTCCTTTATATCCGACCAAAAAACTTCCACCTTTTTCTTTATTACTTTCAATCTTTGAAAATCCATTTTCTTCAAAACACTGTCTAATAGAATCAATAAAATCAGTAACCATATATTTATAATCGTCATCACCCTTTTGTTTTGGAATTTTAAGTTTGTATCTTAATAACTGTCCCATTCTAAAACTTGTTGTATAACCAAAAATCATATTACCATTTTTAAAAACTTTTGTATCACTACGAACTGTTACATCCAACCCAGCTACACCTGCACTATCTCCTGCTATATATACCGTTCCATCTTTTGAAAATCCTACAATTGCCGTCATTTAATGTTTCCTTTATTTTTGTTTTATTAAAAAATCATAATCATTAACATCTACATATATTGAATCACGAAAGCCATATCCACAATTTTCACTATCCCAAGATATCATAACAAGACCCCCACTATCTTCTAAAGTAATGTTTAAATCTTCAATACCAAGAGTAATAAATAATTTATATCGTTTTTTATATATATCTATATGCCGACTATCTGTTAACTTTTTTAATGCTAATGTATAACATATACTACGAAATTCATTGTAAAATTCAGTATAATTCATTTTATATTTTCCTTTATTCTATTTTCTTTATACAGTTAATTAATAAATAATATGTTTTTCCATCAGATACTCTTATAGTTGGATTTAATCTGATTGACGTTACCGTGAATTGTATACTTTCCGAATTATCGTGTGAATACCAAATTAACTTATCATCAATAGATATGAATTTTTGTTTATATTCCACAAATGATGTAAATACATTATCACCATTATTTGAAATGGCACATCTTGGAAAATCATTCCAATCTTTAAAATCTATTAAGTTTGACATTTTTTTAAATTTAATTTTTAAACATAATAATACCATTAATTAAATATAGTAATTTTAATTATTAGAATCAAGGGTAAAAAATATAACCTATTTTATAAGAGATGTTTAATTGACTGTGTCGAAATATTCATTTCGTAAAGTAAATATCATTTTATTTGTTTTTACATTACCCACAGTAGATGTACGTTTAGATATTATTTCTTTATCATTTTTAAATATAGATACTATCCACGTATTATAATCCATAGGGTCTTGTTTTGGAATAATTTTATATTCCGTACCATTATCATTTTTAAATTTTAAAAGTGAAATAACTTGGCCTGAGCACATATCTTCTGTGATTTTTTTGTTCATAACTAATTTTCCTTTTTATTTTTTATATTTGGTATAAATTAAATTCATTTTTTGTAATTCAGTTTTTGAAACTGAATTTGATTCTCTTTGATTATATAAACATTTCTTTATAAATGTTAAATCTGTAATTTGTTCTTTTTTAGGAACACGGTCACCTTTATAATTTTTAATCAAATCTACAATCTGTTTTATTTGTTTTTCAACAACGTGGTCTGTTGCTACTTTTTTAGGTATTTTTCGCGATGATACTTTCTCATATCCATTACCCATTTTTTCATTATATTTCTTATTCCACATTCCAATTGGGTATCTAACTTTAATACCAACAGAACCAATCTTTCCATATTCTACTTCAAACATTGTTTCAGATATTTCTGTCATTTTATAAAATTTTGAATGTCCTTTCTTTTTGTTTTCTAAATATTCAGTTCTCATATTTATTCCCCATTAAAATTTATTTGGTTCTATCAATTGTATCACGTATAACACTAACACTAAATTCTTTATTATTAACTTTAAAATATGATGATGATATTTCTACTGGAAATATAAATCCATCTTTATTTTTATGATAACGTAAAGGAACAAAGGTCTCTTTATTTGAAATATAATTTTTACTTAACTCTGGTTGACTCGATAGTTCATATATATTCATTGTTAATAATTCAAATCTACCATATCCATATTTTTTTACCACTGATGGATTGACATCCATTATTCTTAATGTATCTAAATCAACTAAAATTGCAGGGTCTGACATAGAATCAAATAATTTTCTATATAATTGTTCATTGTCTGATAATAGTTTTCTATATTTAACTTTGTCATCAATATCAAAACACGCACCAACATATCCACAAAATTTATGATTTTGATATAATGGATTTCCCATATCTAATATCCAACGATATGAACCATCATTATATTTTAATCTATATTCCATTGTAAATGAAAGACGTTTATCAAATGAGTCTATAAAAATATCCATACATCGTTTTCTATCATCTATATATACATATTCAGCCCAACCATTTAATAATTGACTATCTAATGTATCACCAACAAAATCTAACCAACGTTTATTAAAATGTGTACATTCCTTTTCTGTATTAGCTATCCATATCATAGATGGTAAAGTATCAATTAAACAATTAGATACACAATATTGTTCTCGCATTTCAGTATTTGAACTCATTCTTTATCCTTTTATAATCTTTATATATAAGTATCAATACTGATACAAAATCATATAAAAATACCATAGTACCTATTACAGGTCCTAATATAAATAGTATAAAACCAAAAATTATGAAAATAAATTGTATCCATTTATAGATATATTCATGTTGTTCAAGTGTCATTAAATATATACCACTTTCACAATAATCCATTATATGTAATAGCCATATTTTAAGTATCATAATTTTCATCGTGTTTTTGTAGAATTTTTCCAATAACTTCCAAATTACTTCCCCAACAACACCTTACTTCAAAGTAATGTGTATCTAACATATTTCCTAATTTTCTATAATTAAAATCATATATTTTTGTATCTTTAAATAAATCAAATAATTCCTCAGCACATTTATCTTTAGTTGTTATTATATCAATTACCCAATTACTTACATTTGACTTTTCATTTAATTCAATTTTCATTTTATTCTACGTTTTTTAATTGGAAAATATCATCAGGGAAAAATCCAATTTCTTTCCCATCTTCATCAAAAAATCCAAATACTCTATCATTCGGTGAATCAAATTCATTGTGTTCTACTATTCTATTAAATATCAGTTCTTTTTCGTGTACAATAGTAAAATCTCTTGTTCCATCTTCTTTATATATTCTACCCGATACTAAAAATTTTTGTCCTTGTTCCATTATTTTTACCTTTATTTTGTTTTAATCTCTTTAATTATTAACGTACCTTCATATACACCAAAACTTGAACTCTCATAAAACGAATATGTTTGACAACTATCTGTTGTTATCATCGGTCTTGTTAAAAACCACAAATTATCATTTTTCCAAGTCATATTGACTAATTTCTGATTTGGTTGTAATTTTATTTCAGCCGTTCCACCAAATTCAAATACTTGTGCTTGTTTTGTACATCCAAATATAAATATTGTTGATATTAATAAAAATATAACCACTAACGTTTGAATACATATTTTTGTGTATCTACTCATTATTCATTTCCTTTATTTTAATTTTTTACATTACCATTTTCGTCATAATCTATATATCTTCTTTTGTCACATAAAATACATTTATAATGTGGTAAACTTACCACGGGAATAAACTCCCATTTGTGTTCACACTTACTCTGCCTATCTTCTATTTCTTTCGCTCTTTGTTCTATATCTAACATTTTTAATCTCCACATTTATTGTTTAAGTCTTTTTCGACTACACCAATATAACCTCGTTTAATCAACTCAATCGGTTTACAATTTAAAAACATATTAAAGGTATTTAAATATTTTCTAAATTTCTCTGCCGTACCAAATAATTCTATCCCCTTTCTATATATAGGTAACGTTTCTATCTGTTTAACACTTCCCTCTAATAATGTCGGTTTTATACATTCACAAAATATGGGGATGGCTCCGTCACCCACGATAACTCCCTTTTTCCAACGACCACAATCATTACAAATATTTTCCATTCCACTTTCCTTTTGTTTTTAATAGTATTTCTTTTATAGTAAATCTTAACATCTGATTTACTTCTTTTTTATTCTTACCATAACCAGTTATTTCGTATTTAGGTAAATACCCAACTAATGTCTTTGCTTTAGTATCATAACTATAAACTACTTTCATTTTTATTTTCATTTAGTCCTCATCCTCAAACCATATTTCTTCATTGACATTATTATTTAATGATTCTCTATATTCGTTTTCCATTTGTTCATACTCTTCATCAGTATAATCATTCAAATCACATTCTTTACACTGGTCCCACAACAATCCAAACCCAAATGGTAATTCCCACTTTTGTTCGTCTGTTAAAACATTACCATCGTTGTCTGTTATTACCACTTCATCTGTTAGTGTCATATCACCTTTTTCGAGGTAATGACAATATCCGTTCATCTGTTCGGGTAGTTCTTCATCTACATCCCACAATGGACAGTTTCCGTTTTTGTCGTAACAATAACATCCTTTTGGTATTAACTTCTCTTTTTCTTCTTTGCTCAAATGAGTGTATTTTGTTTTATTTATCATTTCTTATTAGTTCTAATATTTCTTTTAACATTGATATTTGACCGTCAATATAACCCATATCATATGGTTCTGATGATTGACTTACAAAAATACTATCTAATTCATCAAGTTTATCTTGTAATTCTTTTTCTATAAGTGTCATATTATTTATGTAATTGTTTAAGTTTTCCTTTGTATACATCAGTTAGAGATATTTTCTTATTAGTTATATGGTCTATAACTAAATCATCCTTTACTCTATATGTTCTTCTCTTTTCGCCTCTAAATCCTAAACCTATTTGGTCTTGTCGGATTTTATCATTGGTAAATCTGAAATTTGTATCGGACTGTTTCTGTAATCTTTCTTCTAATACTCTCCACGCTTCCTTTTCATTTTTGCCTTGGTCACGTCCATCTATCCTTACTGATATTCCGCTCGGTTTGTGAGTTAAGACTACACACGAATGCACCTTATTACGATTTTGTCCACCATTTCCAGAACCACGAGTGTATTTTGTATCTACATCATCTTTGTTAATTGTTACTTGTTTGTTTGAAAGTGTTTGAACTATTGCTACTGTTACTGTACTTGTGTGTACTCTACCACCACGTTCTGTCGGTGGGATTCGCTGAAATCTGTGTCCTCCACTTTCATTATTAAAAAACTGTTTTACTCCACTTCCACTTATTTCAAGTTGAATAAAACCATCACTTCATTGTAAGTTATTTAGTTTAAAATCATTTTTCATACACGTTTTATTGTAAATATCATACATCTCTTTTACAAGAAGTTTTGAATCTTCACCACCCTCTGCGGCTCTTATTTCTACGTAAATCTTTTCCATTCTTTTACTCCTTTTATTTGTTAATTTTGAGCTCTCAATCAGACTCGAACTGATTCCTAATCTTTACGAGGGATTAATTCTACCACATAAACTATGAGAGCGAAACTCCTTTTACATTACAAACTTTGCTAATTTAAAACTTATAGTCAATGAGTAAAGGAATCGAACCCTCACCGTTTCCGATGGCCAGACTTTCGAGGCCTGTTGAGCGCCGTTGCTCACTACTCTCTAAATAGTGAGTATAATCTCACTATATATAAATATAATTTTATTTATTTTTTCTCTTTCGCAATGTACCGATTTACTTCATTTCTGAATATGTCTATGTCTTCCTCTTTAGGATTAGGATTAACAAGAACTGTCCAATCACAAATTATAGGTAACTTAAACCATCGTTTAGCATTTTTTAGTTTAATCGCTAAAGGTGGTTGTTTCTCATCACCTGGCCACGAAGCTATATCGTGTTTTCTTGGTATCATTCCAAAATCATAATCAGGATATTCATCAAGTAATATAGTATATATCATTTTAAGTTTCCTTTTTAGGTTTAGTTATTTTATAATAACCTTTATCAACATCAGGTAAGATATTCAATCTACAATCATTTTCCCATTCTACAAGAATGGCACCTGTACCATCAATTCCAAATATAGTACCCTTTAATCCTTTAGTTAATTGTTTTCGCTTGGTATATCTTTCAATAACTCAATGTTCTTACCAACTAACTTTTCTTTCTTGGTCGCTATTTTTTTACTTAATAATGTTTTCATTATAGTGCTAATCTAAATTTACTTAAAAATTCTCTTAACTTAACATTCTTTTCACCACCCATAGTATCAATGTAACCTTTATATCTAATACTATTCCCAAGACCGTCATTTAAATCGTGTTCAAAGTCAAGATACTTCTCTCTATCAAATACTCTTTCATCAACGATAAAAGCGATAGCGGTCAAACAGTTATTTACATCAGGTTCTTTAAACTGAGCAACGTTCATATTTAATTCTTCTGATAAATATAAATGTTGATTTTCCATATTACCTTCAAAATATGATGATATTGGTTTATAAGGTATACTACTATCCATTTCAAGATGTAATACACTATTTGACGTACCACCATCAAGTATAATTACTGTTTTATATTCATTAGCCCATTCAAAGTATTCTGTTGTCGGAAATTGTAATCCATATTCAACTACTGCGTGGAGAGTTTGTATGCCTTTCTGCATTTGCGAAAGTGAACGATTCACTAAAATATACATCCGTTTTTCTAATTTATTTGTCATATTATTGTTAAAGTTAAATTTCAAAAACATATCTGTGTCAAAAACCAATTCTTTTTTAAATTCAATACAGTAAGAATTCTTTAGATAGTCATATTTCTTTTTTAGAATTTTCTGTGCTTTTTTTCAGTCATTAAAAAATCATTAATATGATTCTCAAAAATTAAAGATTGAAAACAAGATTTTCCTTTTGGACGTTCTTTAAAAAGTCTATAATTAAAATAAGATTTACCCCACTCCCCAAATTCAGTTGGTTTAACTATTATATAGTTATTTTTCATATTATCACGGTTTTATCTTTAATTTTAAATTTTATTTCTAAATCTTCATCCCATATATTAACATATATCATATAATTACTTTGATTATCATACCAAGACACTTTCACAGCTGAATCTTCAACCTCTAAGTCAATATAGTCTTTAGGTGTTTGAATAAAACTTGTATATTCATCGTGATATTGTTTTTTTTTATTTTTTTCTAATTTATTTAAAGCTTTCATATAAACATAATCAAAAAACTTTTTATAAAATTCAGAATATGTGTTTTTATTTTTCATTTTTATGTTAATTCTGCTTTTAAAATTTCACAATACTCATTTGGTATATTAAATACATCTGTATCAAATATTTCTTCAATTGTATTTAATGTTAATGAATCACGACCAAATCTATTTTTTAGTAAAAAATAATCATACTTACCCATATAAATAACAATATTACTCATCATAATAAGTTCCATTGACATACTATTTTTTGGTGTATGTGTGTCTATATCATACTCATTTTCATATAACATTAAAATTGGTATTCTCATATTCTATTTTTTCTCCAATAATTGCTTTTTTAAATCTTGAATTTCTTTAATTAGTTCTTCGTGTTTATCATTATCTTTTCTACACGAATTACACGTTGTACCCCACATCGATTGTACAACATCACCACACTGTAAACATCTATATCCTATTACTTTACCCCAACCATCTGTTACTGAATTATTATACATAATCTATTTAATTAAAGTGAATAAATATTGTAATAGATTATACTCTGCTATAGATATTAAAGCCACCAAAATTACTCTTGGTATGATGTCCATTTTATTGAATATAATCTGCAGTGGTAACTGTAATATAAAATATATCAATATCATTTGTAAAATATTGTCCATTAATTTTTCCTTTACTCTAAATTTTTATGATTCAAAAATAATATACTTGATGTAATAAAAAATAATATACATAATACTAATACCGCTAAGTCATAATTATTTGACCAACGATATGTGGCTACTGCCGCGACTATTTGAGTAATAAGCATACATATAAAAAAGAATAATTGTATTTTTGTTTTCCTTTATTTAACTTATTCTATGAGTAAATGGATATGATATTACATTCCATATCCAAGTTAATATTCCTATTGTCGTACCATTTTCCATTCCAAAGTAAACAATACAATCACCAACAATCAAACCTAATGTAAACATAATAAGTAAAAATGCCATAGGTAATGCTTCTAAACCTTCTGTGGAATTTACAATAAAGACACCTATAATAAAAAATACTATTTCCAACCACCACGGTGTCCAACCACCAAGAATAATACCACTTAAAATACAAAAAATACTAAATATTGTCATTTATTTCTTCCCTTTCTTTTTAAAATTAACATCAAAATCCCAGCCCTTCTTCGGTTGCATACCTTGTTCAGACCAAAAAACCTTTTTAACGGACTTGTCTAATTTTTTAGCAATACGTTCAATTTCTTTTTCAATAGCGGTGTCGGTATATTGTACCCATTGAGTATTATCACCGAACACTCTAATATGTCCAAATCTTTCATCCCAATCAACTGGTTCTATGTATATTTTAGTAATGTGATATATATCATTACTATCACCCCAAATAGAACTATCATTACCTTTAACGTTTAAATCTACTTTATATTTCATATTATGTATGTTTAATTAAAAATGTTTATATATCAATATAGTTAATTTATTCCAATATAAAAAGGTATTTATTTATACCCAGACAATTAAAAAATCTCTTTTAAAATAAACCATATTAACCATATTACTACTATAAAAAATACTGTAATCTGCATTATAAAAAAGTCTGAATAGTCTCCAATACCACCATTTATAGCAAATATAATTAATATAACTGATATTACTATTGGAATCCAAATACTTAACAAATTTATTTCTATCATATTAATTATCCCCTATCTAAATCAAAGTTATCACCAAGTTCTTTTACAGTTTGAGCTAACATAATAGCCAACTGCCTAACCCATTCATACTCAAGAACTGGACACATTAAACTTGATTGTTCTTCAACAATATTTTTTATATTGTTTTCTGCACTTTTCATCCGTTCATCTAAAAATGTATTCATTTCTGTTTCTGTTAAATCAGTGAAATCTAAACTTTCCCATTTTCCATCACGTTTTATTCTAACAAAAATACCACTTAATTTTCTTTTCATTTATTTTTTAATTTACGCTTCTCAGCATTTTCTATTTTTCTTTGTTCAATTCCCTCATTAAATAACTTTCCAAGTTCCATTAATTCAGAAAGAGCCATTTTATTTGTGTTATCTTTTTCTTTTCCCTTTTCTTTATCAGATACAATCTGTATTAATCCCGATTCTTTTATACTTCGTTTACGTGTGTTTTTCATACGTTTACGATATTTCTTTGCTTCTTTTAAACATTCTATACTACATTTTCTACCACGTTCAATATAACGAATATACCATTGTCTTTCATCTATATCATTTTCACGTTGAACATAATCATCAAGTTTCTTTAAATAATCAACCTTTTCTAATTCATCCCATACTTCAGGCCATTCTATAAACCCATCAAAACCATCACCCATATTTGTATAAAGAACTTCTCTACCACCAACACCTACAAATTCAAATAGAGTTGGTATATCAGATACTTTATTTAAATTAGTATATTTATTCTTAACTAACCAATATCTATAAATGTCAGTAAAAAGTTGTTTAATATATTCAATAGTATTTGGAAATATATGAATTAATATTCTATCAAATCCACCAAAAGTGAATGTCCGTCTTTTCCACTCATTAAAATTATGTTTAACTATATCGAATAATGTTGTATTATCAACCACCATATCAAATGGAACTGATAAACATACTGATAGTCCACCCCAACGATAACGAACATATCCAATTCGATTATCTTCTGTTATAAAATCCCATTGAGACGGACACGCCTCAGATGTTTGTACTACATCCTTTATTTTAATTGTATTCATAAATTTTCTATTTGTTGTTTTAAATGTTCTAAATGTATTTGACTTATTTGTTTAAATTTCCCTCTGTTTTGTTCTGGTATTTTTGGTTTATCAATATTGTGTTTTTCATATAAACCATTTGTTAACATTATTAACATCCACGTTGATTTTAAACCCATTAATTCATATATCCAAATTAATGCTTCTTTATCAGAATTAATCATTGCTTGAAATTCATCAATCATTCGAATGTTACTGATAGTATTTCCTGCAACTTGTTCATTCCAAGTTTTATATAATGAAACAAATTTAAATTTCTTCACTCAAATTATCCTCTTTAAATTTTTCTATTTTTTCATCAAGGTGTTCTTTTACTTCATCTAATGTATACGTTTCTAATTCACCATTCTTTAATTGAGTAATTGTTTCATTTAAATTATCCCACACAACTTCAACCATATCTGGTGAACCGTGAAATCCTATTTCATTAACAATACCGATAATTATCTCAACTAAAGAAAATGATTTTGTAATCTGTCTGTTAACAAATGGTTTATAACTCTCATCTACTATTTTTGTAACATAATTAAGTTTAATTGGTAAGTCAATTAATTCTTTTATTCTTGAAATACCGTAATACATTCTTTCACCCTTATCTAAAATCTTATTGTCATATTCATCAATGATATCTTTATCAGATACATATCCACGACAACCAAAATCAGGCTCACGTAATCCAAACATTTCTCCCTCGTCATCTATTTCTATATACCAACTTAATTCAAGATAATCAATGTTATCGTAATTAGTATCCTTTTTCTCAACATTCGGAAGACTAATACCATACACAACCCACTCATCAATCCATTGACGAATTATTGGAGTTAAAATAGTTATATTTTTTTTACATAATAGAAAAATATCTCTCATAGAGACATTTTCATCTATTTCACATTTTTCGAAAAGATATGAACACATATATTCGGAAACCTCGTGTGTTTCATTTTTTACTAATTCGTCATTCCAAGCGGTTTTATATAATAAACCATCTTTTTTTATTATTAAGTTATCCATTATATTTTTTTTGTATACTTTCATATACTTTAGTTATTGGTATTTGTGGTGTATCATTTATTTGTTCTTCTTTTGGTATATCACCATATGTTGAAATTAAATCATTTTTTTCTTTATTGAAAAATGAGTGTCCAAATAATTTACTTTTCATTATTTTTTAATTGGATTTAAATATGTTATTAAATACTTCCCTTCAAACTTTGGTTCTGATTGAGGTGTACCATATTCTTTAACTTGTTCAAGTATTTCTTTTAATTTATCTTTACCTATTTCGGCATGAGTAATAGTTCTACCTTTATACACCATAGTGACCTTTACCTTATGTCCATCAGATAAAAACTCTTTCATATTTTTAACTCTATAAGTAATATCATTTTCACCAATTACAGCTGTGAATTTTATTTCTTTAAGTCTCATCACCTTCTGTTCTTTCTTACTTTTTTCTTGTTTGAAAAGATATTTTGAATATTCAATTATCTTACAAATTGGTGGATTTTGATTACTTGATATTTCAACCAAATCTACTTCTTGTTCATCAGCTAACAATAATGCTTTAGATGAAGAAATTACTTCACTCGTACCATCATCATTTAAAATTCTTACTTCAGAACACGTGTTAGTTATTTCTTCATTAAGTCTATTATTTCTCTGTTTTTGAAAAGTTTTTTTCATCTATGTTTATTTTTTCTCCTTTAATATAGAAATTATCTCGTCTGAAACATTTTGCGTTTGTGCAAAGTTATTTAAATTCATCGTAAATTTTACACCATTGTACGATAAAAATGTTATGGTATTATTAGTAATACTAACAAACTCACCAATATCAACCGCTGAACTATTCAAACTATTACCAAATGTATCATAATACATGTGGTTTTCATTTCTCTCTGCCTTTACTACTCTTTTTGGTTTTGATGCTAAAGTAGAGTATGTTTGTCTCTTTTCGTGTTTTGGTGTTGTCATTTTATTTTCTCCATTAAATTATCTAATTGTTGTAATGTCATATTTGGCACAGTTTTTATAATACTATCCAATAATTTCTCTTTTAATTCTCTTTCCGTTTATCAGTCATATTACCATTCTCCAAACATAAATGTTCTTTGTTGTGATACTGTTTTACCTGAAATTCTATCAGTCGTTATTACATTAAATGATACTGTATATGGTGATTCTCTATCACCAAACATTTTTTCAATCGGCCCCTTTCATAGTCATTACGACTACAACAAATATGTAAAGAACTTGATATATAATGAACTTTACATCTCTATTGTGTTTACTCATTTGTTTATATTATTTTAATTAATAAAATATTTATTGGTTTTCATATTTCTTTTTTAGTGTTTCGTAATTTTCTTTTTCTCTTCGTTCAGTATCTTGTTTTTCTTTTTCTTCACGAAGTTTCTTTTCTTCTTCATTTTTCTTATTATGGTCGTCAAGTTCCTTTTTATATTTTTCTTCAAAATATTCAATAGGATTGTTTATTTCATCAAGGTTAATCTGAAATGAATAATCTTCACCTGGACAACAACCACAGTTTGAACGTGTGTATGATTTTCCACTTATTTCTAATTCATCATTGTAAACAGAAATTTCAACACCCTCCCACGATGTACCATTTCCGTATAACTTTGGAATCTTCCAAATTTCATACATCTTATTCTGTAACTCAATTAAATCTTCTTTTGTTATAGTCATATTTTGACTTCCTTTCTTTTAATAATTTACGTTAATTGTAAATAATTTTTTATCTAAACTTGTTGTATAATAACCAAAACATTTAAAGTATTCCCATTTTTCAGAGTCAGTAAATGTTTCCCACTTTTTATCACGTTTAAATTGTTTGTCTATTTCTGATAATTGTTCGGTATATATATCATATTCCAAAAACTCATCACCAAACTGTTTTCTTTTTTCTTCAATTTCAATCAATAACTCTTTTACTTTCATATTATTTTCCTTTATGATGATTAATTAGTTTCTTCCACCCGAACATCTCTCTCTACTGCATTATCGAATAAATCTTTTGGTGTCTTATTATTAATGGTAAAACCAAATGATGATTTTTTCTTCTTTGGATTATTGATACCAATATCAGTCTCTGCATATATATCTGCTAATGAATATTGTTTTTTTTCATCTATACGTTTTTCTATCTTCATTTTCTTAAATAATGACTTAACTCTTTCGTGACTCAAATATTCAAACTCATATTCATACGCTAATCGACCAGGTCTTCTTAAAGCACTATCAATCTTCTCTACATCACAATTGAATGTAGCAATGATTTTCATTTTTAAACAATCTGATAATAAACCATCTGTCATATTTAGTATGTTACTAATACCCATAGAAGCCCCACGATTCTCTCTATCAGTAACTAATCTTTCACAATCCTCTAATATCAAAGTTGAATCAGAATTCTGCATCATTACAGGTAAAAAACTCGGACTTGTTATCATTTCTATCATATCAGCCGGAACGTATATAAATGATATCTTTGGATTTCTTGCTATTAAACTTCTAATATATGATGTCTTTCCCGTACCTGGTTTTCCGTGTAATAATACTAATCCACTCTTCTTGTTATTTAAAAATTTCGTTATCTTTTCATCAACAATATCAAAATTTTCATTATAATTTGAATAATCAATATCGTTAACATTTATATCAAACATATATGCTTGAATACCAGAATCAGGCGTATTAATTAACATCTTTAATTGTGGTTTTTCTTTTTCAGTTTTATATAAATGGGTATTTTCAAATTTCTTAATTGCACCATTTATTAATTTAACAGATGAAGGAGATGAATAATAGTAAAATATATTATATGCAGATACATCCACAATTATTTTCTTATTAACATTTATTAGTAATGATGAAAAACTATCTCCAAAATCTTTCACTTCACCATCACTTGAAAGTATAATATCTGTATGTATCTTATCTGTGATTCCAATAAAATTATGAGTATCTATTAAATATTTTTTGAATTTTTCTGGAAAACCCGTAACTTTAACCGAATTCCTTGAAATTGTAGATGGTGCCGTGTTAAACCTCTTAAAATAATAATATGAACATCTTAATTGAGATTTTTTAAAGATATCATCTAAAGCATCACTACTTGTTTCTGGTAACGGTGAGTCTACATCTTTTTTCATTTGTTATTTTTCCTTTATTAATTTAATTGAATTTATTGTTATACAAATATACAAAATTTTTATTTAAAATACAAGTCATTTAAAAATTATGCTTGAATTATCCCCATCTTCCACTTTCAATATAAAACGTTAAGTT
>SESB01000815.1_pt1 | contig 22283 bp, 19 predicted proteins | sample 3171441 | NCBI WGS metagenome assembly SESB01 (sample SAMN06051867, study PRJNA518727) | freshwater metagenome | biome: subpolar coniferous forest; feature: holomictic lake; material: water; isolation source: holomictic Lake 227, 6 m depth | place: Canada: near Kenora, Ontario | collected... | reverse complement strand
CCTTCCACAGGCTTGAAAATGGAATAGGGATCCCTCCGCGCGCGCGGGATGATCCCGGGGAACTGCCTTCTTCGTGTCCGCTACCCGAGACGGTAGACGATGCGCGCTTTGTCGAGGTCGTACGGAGACATCTCGATCTTCACACGGTCTCCCATGGTCAGGCGGATGAACCGTTTGCGCATCCGGCCCGAGATGTGGGCGAGGACTTGGTGTTTGTTGGCCAGCTCTACGCGGAACATGGTTCCGGCGAGCACGGCGACGATTTTACCGTCGGTTTCAATGGCAGTTTCAGCAGGCATGAATAATTTGGTTGGTCACACAACTAACGGCGCGCAGGAAAAAAGCGGTTGCTTCGGTTCGCGCAAAAGCCGGGCAACCAGGGAAGCCAAAGGGCGGAATCCCGGTAAAGAGACTCCGCCCCGTGGAAAACAAAGCGCTAAGGCTTAGTAACGGCCACGTCCGCCGCCACCACCGCCGCCGCCGTAACCGCCACGGCCACCGCCGCCGCCGCCACCACTGCGGGGGCGTTCTTCACGAGGACGAGCCTCGTTGACGGTGAGCTTGCGTCCGGCAAATTCTTTGCCCTCGAGGGCGTCGATTGCGGCCTGGCCTTCAGCGGCGCTGCCCATGGTGACAAAGGCGAACCCGCGGGAACGACCCGTGGCGCGGTCGGTCACGAGACCCACTTCAGCCACTTTGCCGTATTGTTCGAAGAGATCTTGCAGATCGTTTTCAATGGTGTCGAAGGAGAGATTTCCAACGTATAATTTCATAATGATTTGAGTTTATTTACGAATGCCAGCTACAGAGCCGTTCCCGAGAACCGGGTTTCAAATCACCATTGTGCACCATTTGAGGAACACCAACTTGCGATCTACCGCGCTACGAAACATTAACAATCGAAGCCTTTAACATGAGGCTGTTTGGTGGTTATGCAAGCAATAGTTTAACAAATCGCAGCATTCCCCGGCTCCAACAGAGCAAGCAGTGGCTCCAGGAGATCGAGTTCGCCGCCGTTCAACGGCTCGGCCTCCGGTCGGGGTTTTCCGGGGCAAACCGCCTCGTCGTAGGCGGCCAGGTGGGTGCGGATGAGCCGGGCGAGCGCGGCGGCTTGCGGGCGGGTGAGCGTGAGGGTGTTTTTCATGCGCGCCCCCTCCCTTTGGCCGCCGGTTCAAGAAACAAAACACCGCAGCCGATGGCCGCCGAGGGCTGGCATCGGGTAATCGCTGATTTCATCATAGTCACTTCCATGTTGGGTTTACCGAGCAAAACCGGTTCCTTCGGTCGCTCGTGGGGGCGTTTTTTACACTGGTTTTGAAATGCCTTGCCCGAGCTGGGTATTTTTGGGGTGTTCTGAACCGGATTTGGGGCGATTTGGGGCTTCTTCCCCATTGACACCCATGGGTGTTCCTCTCTGGGCGGAAACCTCCCCGCGCGATTTCATCCCGCGGAGTGTTTTCCGGTTGACCCCGCGCAGCTCGGCTTCCTCCTGCTGCGAGAATACGACATAGGGGTTGATGAGTTTCACGAGCAAGAGTCCGATTTGCTCGTCGGTTAAGTGGCTGTGGACCACCTCCAGCACCCCGGGGGTAATGCGTGGGAGGATGATCTTGAAGAGTTCCGGAATCATAGATCAGCTTTGGATGCGCACATACTATGCGCCTCCCAGCAAAAAGAACCATGCTGCGGTGAGAAAGCAAACCGCATCCGTGCGCGCCACGCAGAAAGGCGGCGCGATCTAGCTTCCCTTTTTCTTGCGGGCGGGACGCTTGCGCTGCTCAAAGGCCTGGCGTGCGAGCGCGTCGAGGTCGAGCCCCACAGGCTGCCCCGCTTCGTCGAGCTGGAAACCCATTTTGTCCGCCAGGGCGTCGAGAATATACCGCGTCATGGTGGTGCCGCTCACTTTGGTGACGATGCCCAAAGCGGTGTAAATATCCTTGTGCATCCAAAAGGAGGCTAGGTTTTTGTTGGGATCGCGGGCGCCGGGCATGGGAAGGGTAATACACCCGCCGGAGCGGGAGTTCAATCCCGAAAGCCAGGCCACAGATAAAGACCCCGTTTTGCGCGAAGTGACCTGCGTAATTTCCCGTTAGCAATTCGCGAATTCCCTTTTAGAATACCGGCTTGCTTCCCATGCCGGAACCCTCATCTCTCATCACACAAGCGTTCGTCCTCGGGGCGGGGCTTGGCACGCGCTTGAAGCGGCTCACGCACGCGCGACCCAAGCCGCTGATTCCTGTGGCGGGCAAACCGCTTATTACGTGCGCCTTTGACCATCTGCTTGGCGTCGGTGTGGAGCGCATTATTGTGAACACGCACCACTGTGCGGACGCTTATGCCCGCGCTTTTCCCGGCAATACTTACCGCCACGCGGCGCTCACCTTCCGGCATGAACCGGTGTTGTTGGAGACCGGGGGCGGGATCAAAAATGTGGAAGACCGCTTAAGCGGCACGCCGTTTCTGGTTTACAATGGCGACATCCTCTCCACGCTGCCGCTGGAACCGGCCCTCGCCCACCACTTTGCGGCGGAGAACGAAGTCACCCTTGTGCTGCGCAGTCACGGCGGGCCGCTGCAAGTGGCGTTCGACCCCGCAACCGCGCGCGTGCTCGACATCGGCCACCGGCTGGAACGCGCGCCCGGCACGCATCTTTTCACCGGCATCTATGTGGTGAATCCTGCGTTTTTGGGTCGCTTGAAGCTGGAGAAACTTTCAGTGATCCCCGCGTTTCTGGAAATGATCACGCAAGGAGCCGCGCTGGGAGCCATCGCGATTGATGAAGGCGGCTGGTGGGATCTTGGCACGCGGGAACACTACTTGGAAGTCCACCGCACGCTGCGCGCTGCCGATCCCGCTGCCTGCTGGGTGCATCCCACGGCCCAGGTTCACCCCACGGCCCGCCTCACCGGGGCCACTTGCGTGGGCGCGGGCGCAAAAATCGGCGCGCTGGCGCATTTGCACGATTGCATCCTGTGGGAAGGCACGGCCATTGCTCCAGAAAGCGTGCTCACCCGCTGCATCCTCACGGAAAACCAAAGCGCGGGCGGCAACCATACCGACGTTGATTTTTAGTATCTTGCAACATGATCCCCGAAGCCCTTCTCGACCAGACCGCCGCCCGTTTCCCCAAGTTCTGCCGCGATAACATCCGCATCGAACCGCTGGAAAAGGGCGGCTCGGATCGCAAATACTACCGCATTGCCCTCTGCGGCGAGGGCTCGCTCATCCTCGTCAAATACGGGAGCCAGCGGAAGGAGAACCGGCATTATTGCGAAATCGCCGCGTTCCTGGAATCCCTCGACGTGCGCGTCCCGGCTATTTTCCATCACGACACCGAGGAAGGGCTGATCTGGATGGAAGACCTTGGCGAAGCGGATTTGTGGCAGTTCCGCAACGAGCCGTGGCCGGTTCGCCAGGCGTTCTACCGGAGCGCGCTGGAACAAGTCGTCCGCCTCCACACGCGGGGCCATCTTGCCACGGGCCCCTCGCTGCCGCGTTTTCAGATCGCCTTCGACGCGGATCTCTACCGCTGGGAACAGCACTATTTTTTTGAAAACTGCGCCACCCGCTATTTCGGCATCGCGCCCGCCGCTGTGGACGCCGGGGTTGAACGCGACCGCCTGAACGCGATTGCCGAACGGCTCGCTGCGCTCCCGCGCGTGTTGGTGCACCGGGATTTTCAGTCGCAGAACATCATGATGCTGGATCGGCACGCGTGCCTGATCGACTTCCAGGGCATGCGCCCCGGCCTTGCCCAATACGATCTGGCCTCGCTGCTCTACGATCCCTACGTCACGCTGACCGCCGCCGAGCGCGAGTCCCTGCTTGCGGACGCCGTTGGGCTGTATGCGCAGGCGGGCGCGCCCGTTGCGGAGGATTTCCGGGAAGTGTTTGACCTCTGCGCCATGCAACGGCTCATGCAGGCGCTCGGCGCTTACGGTTTTTTGGGGTTGGTGAAAGACCATCCCCATTTCCTCAGCCACATCCCCCCCGCCCTTGGCTCGCTGCGGGAAATTGTGGATCGCATCCCCGGTTTGGAGGGATTCCGCAGCCTGCTGGGCAGGTTGGATGTAAAACCATAGGTGCCGCACTTAGGGCTTGATTGAAGGCGGCCTCTTCCCTGCAATATCCTCCAATGTCCGGCGAGAACGCCCCCTCACCATCTCCTCCCTCCGCCCTGACGCAACCGATGCGGTTGCTTACCTGGGCCCTTGTCGCATTCGCCCTGTTTCTGCGGCTGCTTTGGCTCGGCCTCAAGCCGCCGCATTTTGATGAGGGAGTGAATGGCTGGTTTGTGGATCAGATGACTGAACAGGGCTATTATAATTACGATCCCACCAACTACCACGGGCCGTTCCATTTCTATATCCTGTTCCTCGCGCAGACGCTTCTCGGGCGGAGCATTGAGGCGTTGCGGCTGCCGCTGGTGCTCATCAACACCGCCACCGTCTGGCTGCTGTTGCAATACCGGCGGTTCATCCCGTGGCGTGTGTGCGTTTTCGCGGCGCTTGCGTTCGCCGTTTCGCCCGGAATGCTTTTTTACTCCCGCTACGCCATTCACGAAGCCTGGCTGCTCTTCGGAATGATGCTCGCCGTCTGGGGCGCAGCGGAGATGTGGATGCGCGGCACCATTCGCGGGCTCTGGGCGACGGCCATGGGCGTCACCTTGATGCTGCTCAACAAGGAGACGCACGTGATGCATCTGACGGCGCTGGGACTGGCGGCGGCCACGCTGGCCGTTTTGGAAAGGTTCAGCGCGTCCGATAACAGCGGCCTTCCCGGCCACCCGGCGGCACAGCAGTGGAACTGGAGAACCCTTGTCGATGTCCTCGCCGTCAGCCTGCTCCTGCTTGTTTTTTTCTACTCCGGGGGATTCCTCAATCCTGCGCCATGGCAAAAACTCATCGGGAATTTTTTCCAGGCTTTTGCCGTCTGGTCCAAAACCGGCGTGGAGGGCAACGGGCACGACAAAGCATGGTATTACTGGATGCAACTCATTGTCCGGTATGAATGGCCCGTCCTCCTTGGCCTGGCGTGGAGCGTGCGCGCCCTCTGGCCGGGAATGAACCGCCTCACGCGCTACCTGGCCATCTACGGCTGCGGCGCTCTGGTGGCTTACAGCATCATCCCGTACAAAACGCCCTGGTGCATCATCTCCATCATCTGGCCCTTCTTTTTCCTTTTCGGAAGCGCAGTCGATTCCGCGATGCGCTGCTTCTCGCAGCGCCGTTTATTCTCTGCCGTGGCAGGTCTGGCCGGGCTTGCCCTTTTGGGCGCGTCCCTTGCGGCGGCAGGGCATCTGAACTACCGCCACCCCACGGAACCCAAACCGAAAGGGATTGCGCTGCCGTTATGGGCGGCCTCTCATCTCACGGAAAAACAGCAAGCCCCCTTCACGCTCCCTTCCTACGTTTACGTGCAGACCACCAGCGACTACCATCAACTCACGGAGCCGCTCAACAAGCTGATTGCCCTTGATCCAGCCACGGTTCACATGCCGGTCAATATTCTGCTCAACAGCTATTATCCGCTGCCGTGGACACTGGGGACGTTCACCTCCGTCGGTTATTATGAAAAAGGATCGCCGCCCGTGATGGATGCGGGGTTCATCATCGCCCAGAAGGATCGCGTCGCCGAGGTGGAAGCCCATCTGAAGACCGCTTACTTTGTCTGCCCCTTCCATCTGCGGGATGCCATGGACGGGGGAAAACTCTACCTCAACGCCGCACGATTCGCCCCGGTGTTCCCCGGACGCAAACCGGAGTTCGTGCCGAAAACACCTCCCGCCCCATGAGAACTGTCGTCGCTGGCTTGGTGGCTTTTTGCGCAACGGTGGTGTTTGCGTTGCTGTTCGGATTCGGCTCCGGGTTGACCCCTAAGATTGCCTCGATTGCCCTGGGGCTTGGGGCGCTCGCCGGCGTGGTAGCGTGGCGTTCGACGCGCGATCTGCCAAAAGCGGAACCCGTTCGCGGCTGGGTGGCGTGGAGCATGACGGTGGCGTTCGCCCTTTTTGCCTTGCGGGCCTTTTGCTGGCTGGTTTTTCGGCATGGCGGCGACATCGCCTTCCTTTCGCCCAATAACCTGGGCGACCTCTCGCTGCATTTTACTTACATCCGCTACCTGGCCAACGGCGCGCCCCTCTGGCCGGACAACCCCATCTATTCGGCGGGCCAACTTCACTACCCGGTCGGCGTGGATCTCTTCAACTCCCTCTTGACGCTGGTGGGCACGGATCTCTTTCGCAGCCTTGTTTGGGTGGGGCTGCTCGGCGCGCTGGCAGCCGGGGTGACGCTCTGGCGCTGGGGCGGCGCGTTTGCGATGGCCGGGTTCCTCTTCAACGGAGGCATCGCCGGGCTGGATCTTTTCACCACGCACCAACTGGCGGATTTCCAGAACGCGGTGGATTGGAAGAGCCTTCCCCTCGCCCTGTTCGTCACCCAGCGCGGGCAACTTTACGCGATTCCCGTCGGGTTGGCTTTGCTCTGGAGTTGGCGCGCCCGGCTCTTCCAAGGCGAACGCGGGTTGCCGTTGTGGATCGAGGTGCTGCTTTATTCCACCCTGCCGCTGTTTCACCTGCACACGTTCCTTTTTCTCTCGGCAATGCTCGGCTGCTGGCTGTTCGTCCCGGCGGCTGACGGAAAGCCCGCCCCCCGCCGCGAAGTCTTCCGTGTCGGCCTGCTCTCCTTCCTGCCCGCCACCGCGCTCATTTGGATGATCGGCGACAGATTTCACAGCGGAAGCGCGATCCACATTGCCCACTATGGCTGGCTGAAGGAAACCGAGCACCCGTTGCGATTTTGGACGCTCAACTTCGGCCTGTTTCCCTTCCTTGTCGCCGTCTTCCTGGGATGGCTTTGGTGGCGGCGCAAACGGCCCGGAACCTTTGCCATTGCAGCCGTCGCGCTTCCCGCGCTCCTGCTTTTCCGAACCGCCTGTTTCGTCATGACCGGGCCTTGGGAATGGGATAACACCAAACTTTTGATGTGGGGCTACCTTGCCGTGCTGCCCGCGCTCTGGGCCATGCTCCGGGAGTGCGCCCCGTGGCTGCGCGCTGTGGCGTGCTTCGGGCTCTTTTTCTCAGGAGCCGTTTCGCTGCTGGGTGGGCTCGACGTCACGCACAACGACATCAGCCAGACCAACTGCACCCTGGCAAGCCGCGCGGAACTCGACCGGCTCGCCCTGCCTTTGCGGCAGATCCCCATCACCGCCACGTTCGCCTGCCTGCCCACGTTCAACCACCCGTTGCTCCTGCTGGGCCGCAAGGTGGTTGCGGGCTATGAAGGGCACTTGTGGAGCTACAGCATCGACTACACCGGCCGCATGGCCGCGCTGGAACGCCTCCTGCGCGGCGAACCCGGCTGGCAGACCCGCGCCCGTCAACTGGAAGTGGACTACCTCTTTTGGGGCGCGCGCGAACAGCAGAAATACGGCGGCCCAACTCCGTGGAAGGCGACCGCGCCCATCGTTGCGCAAGGCTCGTGGGGAACGATTTACGATCTGCGGGGCGTGCGGGACGCATCTCAATAAAGGCAACAGACAATCAGGAACTCAGGAATGAGAAGGCGGCCTTCTTCCCTTCTCCTGATTTCCTGAGTTCCTGATAAAATTTGATGCGTTTACTCTGCGATTCCCCTCCGGCGGCTTTACCCGGCGCGCAAAAGATGATATTGCCTTGAGGTCTTCCATGGAACTCCAGCCCATCCAGCATCTCAAAGATACGCAAAACGAACCCGATTACCGGCAGATTCCCATCGACCGGGTCGGCGTGAAAAACCTGCGCTATCCCATCCAGATCCGCGACAAAGCCCGCGCGATGCAAAGCACCGTCGCGCAATTCACGCTCACCGTCGATCTGCCCCACCACTACAAAGGCACCCACATGAGCCGCTTTGTGGAAGCGCTCAACGAGCACGGCCCGGTGATCCATATCGACAACGTGCGCGACATCCTGGAGCGGCTGCGCCAGAAGCTCCATTCCGAGAAGGCCCACCTCGAATTCGAGTTCCCGTTTTTCCTGGAAAAAAAAGCGCCCGTGACCCAGGCGGTCGGCATGATGGACTACACCGTCCGCTTCTGCGCGACCATGGAAGACGACGCCTTCGACTTTGTGGCCACCGTCATCGTCCCCGTCACAACGCTCTGCCCGTGTTCCAAGGCCATCAGCGAATACGGCGCGCACAACCAGCGCGGGCAGGTCACCTACTCCGTGCGCTTCCATCAGCCGATCTGGATCGAAGACCTCATCCAGCTTGTCGAAAGCTGCGCCAGCTCCGAACTGTATTCGCTGCTCAAGCGGCCCGACGAAAAAGCCGTCACCGAGCGCGCTTACCTCAACCCCGTTTTTGTGGAAGACCTCGTGCGCAACATCGCCGCGCGCTCCGACCGGGAACCCAACATCCGGTGGTACCGCGTGGAAGCGGAGAACTTCGAGTCCATCCACAACCACAACGCCTATGCGGTGGTGGAAAAGGAGCGCGCGGATTTCCTTGCCTAGCCGTCGCGCCCCGGCTAAAAGTTAGCGCTCAGTTTTTTCGGGAAGTTAGCTCAGCGGTAGAGCGGCTCGTTTACACCGAGTTGGTCGGGGGTTCGATCCCCTCACTTCCCATTTTTCTCTTGTTTTTCAATCGCGCGGCGCTGGCACCAGCAGCTTCGCAATAACCCGCTTCCCGAGTGCAATGCTTGGCAACTCCAACCAACGGTAAAACGCTGCGCAACCCGCGAAAAGCACGCCGCTGAAAAGAAGCAGGGAGGCAAACAGCGGCAGCGGGGGAAACGCGGAGGGGGCGACCGCACTTTTCAGGAAATAGGCGAAAATATTGAGAAACGGCTGGTGTAAAAGATAGAGGCTGTAACTGATCACCCCCATTCGCGCCAGAAAGAGGCCGAAGGCCCCGGTGCTTTGCGCGGGGGGAAGCGGCTGCGCCAGTCTGTGCGCAATGAACCGTGTAGTTGCCAGGGCCGCAAAGACAAATGTGAGCGTGGAAAGCGGACGCAGCAGATTGGAGGCGACAGTGAGGGCGGGCCAAAGCCAGAGCGGGTTCCCGGCAAGGAAAAGCGGGCGACCGTTGAGGTGATCGTCCGCCAACCGGGCTCCGATGCTCCAGCTAAACCAGTAGTAAAAGGGGGAGCCGATGATCCCATAGGGAAGATAGCGGGAGCTTGCGATGACCCGGAGCGAGATTTCCAGAACCCCGATGCTCCCCAATGCGGTTCCCCAGCCAAAACGGCGGACAATCCAAAGGAGGAACGGGTAAATAAGATAGAGCTGCACCTCCACCACGATGCTCCAGAAGGAAGGGTTGATGCCGTAGTGCAGATCCGCATTGAAGTTGCAGGCCATCAGCGCATGGGTCCAGAACTGGGTTCCGCTTGAAACACAGTCGCTCCGCAGGGTGGCCAGCGGCAGGAGAAAGGCGAACAAGCAGAGGGCGGCGAAATACGGGGGGTAAATGCGGAAAAACCGGCGCAGAAAGAAAACCTTGAACGTCTTCACTGTCGCCCTTTGGTAGCTCAAGTGAATGCAGAACCCGCTCACGGCAAAGAAAACGGCGACTCCGAGCCAGCCGAAGGTCACCGGCAAAAAAGGGAGAAAGGAGGCGGGGGCGTCGGCAAAGTCCCTGAAAATGCGCCGCCAAGGAAGCTGCTCGATTCCATAACCGGCGCCCAGCGCGTGAAACGCGACGACGAGAAGAATCGCCACGCCCCGGATCGGGTCGAGAAAGTCAATGTGACCGCCCGCGCGCGCTGAAGACCTGTCGGTTGCGGGTTGGATCATAAACAACGGCTCATGGGCGATTGAGGAGGGGGCCATGTTATGACACCCAAGAGCATGTCTTACAATGCGAAATGCGACCCAGCCAAAGTCCATTCCTCTCGATTGACGTGCGGCGGGGTTGCCTTTATGAAAAGGGATGCCCGATTCCGCTCTCGCTGTCTTCAGCGACGTTCATTCCAATATAGAAGCGTTCAAGGCCGTTCTTGCCGATATGACTGCGCTCAAGATTCGTCATGGCGTTTGCCTGGGGGATTTGGTGGGATACGGTGCAGACCCTCTCGCTTGCGTGGAACTGGTGCGTTCCCTGGGATGCCCGGTGCTTCTGGGCAATCACGATGCCGCCGCGGCCAGCGACGGGGATCTTGGGGAAATGAATAATTCCGCCCGGACGGGGATCCGCTTTGCGCGCCTCAAGCTCCCCCAGGAACAGCGCGATTGGCTGGGCAGCCTGCCGTTGGTGATCCAGGAGGACGATTGCGAATTCGTGCACGGCACCCTGGATGCTCCTGCGGAATGGTATTACGCAATCAGCCCCGAGGACGTCACCCTTCATTTCAAGGCGCAGACTTGCCCGATTTGCTTCTGCGGACACACCCACGACCCGATGGTCTGGCACTCGAATGGGGCGGGCAAACTGACCGTGCGCCGTGGCCAAGGCCGCATTCCGCTTGTTTCCGGCGGCAAAACGCTCATCAACGTCGGCTCCGTTGGGCAGCCGCGTGATGGCAACCCGGATGCCTGTTATGCAATCCTCGGCCCCAAGGCGGAATGGGTCGAGTTTCGCCGGGTCGCCTACAATGTTTCAAAGGCGAAAGGAAAAATCACGAAAGCCGGGCTCCCGCATTTCAACGCGGATCGCCTCTCTGAGGGAAGGTAAGCCCCTCGGCTTTCGTCGTTGTTTGGGGAGCCGGGGGCCGATGCCGCGCCAGCGTCAGCAGGAGCGTCGGGTCTTCCGCCCGGTATTGGTGGAGCTTGTTGCGTAGCGTCCGCACGCTGATCTTCAAAAGGCCCGCTGCCCGCGTGCGGTTTTGGTTTGTGGCCTCCAGCGCGCGCAAGACCTGGCGTTTTTCCAGTTCTTCGAGCGTCAAGAGAGGTTCCGCTTGAGTGGGTGCTGCAAGCCTGGGCTCCGCCAACCGTTTCACGCCAGACTCCAGGCTTTCCTTGCCCCCAGCACGGCGGTTGCTGAGCCACTCGAACGCCTCGGCTTCAATCCGCGCGCCGCCTTCCCCAAGGATCACCGCGCGCTCCAGCACGTTCTCGAGTTCCCGCAGGTTTCCCGGCCAGGAATACGCCATGAGGTGGCGCAACGCCTCATCGGAAATTCCCGCAGGCCGCGTGCCACAGTTGCCCGGCAGCCGTTCCAGCCAATTGAAGACCAGCGGGGGCAAGTCCGCGATGCGCTCCCGCAAAGGCGGCACGTGCAGGATGGGGCCGCAAAGATGCCGGTGGAGATCGAGCAAAAAGGTTCCCCGGGCGACGCAACCCGCCAGGTCGCGCTCTGTTGTGGCCATGAGCCGGATGTCCAGTGCCAGGCAGCGCTCGGAGCCGGGGCGCACCCATTTGCGCTCCTGCAACACGTTGAGAAGTTTGACCTGGAGACACATGGGGAGTTCGGAAATTTCCTCCAGCAAGAGCGTTCCTCCTTGAGCCAGTTCCAACCGTCCGCCTTGCAAAACGGAGTGTCCACTGCCCTCTTCGCAGGTTTGGGTAATCCGGCCAAAAAGCTCGTTTTCCAAGCGCTCCTCTTCCGCTCCCGCGCAGTTGACCCGCACGAGCGGCCCATGGGCGCGGGCGCTGGCGCGGTGCACCATTCCTGCCACGTGCACTTTGCCCGTTCCGCGATCCCCGGAAATCAACACAGGAGACTCCGTGGCAGCCACCCGCCCCAAGAGCAAACGCAAATGACGGATGCCGGGCGAATCGCCAATCATCTCCCGCGCATCACTCCGCTCTGCCTCCAAATACGCATGCACCTGCTGGCTGTGACGGAAGGCGTCCGCGCGTTCAATGGCTGTTTTGAAAGCCTCCAGCCGATACGGTTTCATGAGATAATCGAACGCGCCCGACTTCATGCAGCGGATCACCGATTCCGCGCTGCCGTTGCCGCTTAGCACAATGCAGACCGGAGGAAAATCCATCCGGTTCGCCTGCTCGATCAACGTGCATCCGTTGCCGTCGGGGAGATCGAGATCGACCAACAGCAGATCAAAAAATTCCTGTTTCATCAACCGGTCGGCCTCAGCCAGGGTTCCGGCGGTGGAAACCGAGAATTGCTGCGAGCGCAAATACGATTCGATCAACCGGCGGCCGGACAATTCATCATCAAGGACCAAAACTTTCTCGAGATTCATGTGGCGGCCAGAATAACCCGCCGGAAAAAACGGACAATCGGGTCACGGCACGTTGCGGGAGTGAGCCTTTCCCTGAACGGCTACACCTTGCGCCCGAATTTCTTCTCCAACTCCAGATAGGAAATCTGGATCATCGTCGGGCGTCCGTGCGGGCAGCAGTAGGGCAGATCGCATGCAAGCAGATCCTCGATGAGGCGAATCAACTCCGGCTCGCGCAAGTTGTCATTGGCTTTGACGGCGTGGCGGCAGACCGTTTTGGCGATCACGTCCTCGCCAAGGCGCAGCTTGGAGCTTTGGGAGCTGACTTCACGGAGTTCGTCGATGATCTCGCGAAGCAATTGCTGCGGCTCCTCGGAGCGAACGAACTGCGGAATGCTGTCGAGCTTCCACGTTCCCGAGCCGAAGCCTTCCACGCCGATCCCCATTTTCTGGAGCGTCTCCAGGTTCTGCTCCACCCAATCGCTGTCGCGCGGGCCGAGTTGCAGCGTCAATGGCATGAGCAAACGCTGGCTGGGCACGCCAAGGTCTTCCATCCGGCGGCGCAGTTCCTCAAACAGGATGCGCTCGTGCGCCGCGTGCTGATCCACCAGCACCAGACCGCCCGCGTTTTCCATCACCACATAGAGTTTTCCCAACACTCCCAACACGCGGAAACGCTGCCGGGGCGCAGGCTCCGGCGGCACGGCTCCGGCAGGAACCGGCGGCTTTGGAGCAATCACTGCGGGCGGCTGCCGCAACGGCTCCTCCAAATTTTCCGGCAGAGCAAAAGAAGCGTAAGGCTTTTCAAATTGCTGCGTCAGCCCCACCGGCAAAAGCGGCTCGTCCGGCGCGTGGAACGCCGCCATGCCCGGCAGCGAAAGCGGCTGGGGCGCGGGCTCCTCCGGGGCAGGCGCTTCCAGGCTGATCCCCGGTGCGGCGAAGGCTCCGCTCCATTGGGCGCGGTCGCCTTCCAGCGTCCGCTGCACGGCCTCCACCAGCGCCTCGCGCACGGCGGAAGGCTCGCGGAAGCGCACCTCGCGCTTGGCGGGATGCACGTTCACATCCACCGCCGCCGGGTCCATTTCCAGGAAGAGGAAGGTGACCGGGTATTGCCCCTTCATGAGCGCGGTGTGGTAGCCCTCGCGCAACCCGTGGTTGAGGGTCGCGTTTTCCACCGGGCGACCGTTGACAAAAACAATCTGCTGCGCCCGCGAGGAGCGGCTCACGCCCGGTTTGCCGATGAACCCGCGGATCGTCATCCCATGGAACGCGATCTCGGGCACCTCCAGCAGTTCATCCGCCAATGCGCGCCCGTTCAGGTCGCGAATGCGGTCACGCAGGTTTGTGGCGGGCGGAAGCTGGAACACCGTCCGCTCGTCCGTCAGCAGCACGAAGCCGACCTCCGGGTGGCCCAAGGCCTGCAACTGAAGCGTGTGCTCCACGTGGCTGGCCTCCGTGTTTTCCGTGCGCAAAAATTTCCGGCGCGCGGGCAAATTGAAAAAGAGCGAACGCACCTCGATCTGCGTTCCCGGGGCGTCCCCACCATCGCGCACATAATCGATCTTGCCGCCCGTGACCAGGATCTCCGTCCCCACCACAGCGTCGCGTTCGCGGGTGGAAAGGCGGAAGCGGGCCACGCTCGCAATGCTGGGCAGCGCCTCGCCCCGGAAGCCGAGGGTGCGGATCGCCGCCAAGTCCGCGCCCGTGCGGATTTTGCTTGTGGCATGGCGCTCCAGGCAAAGCAGCGCGTCGTCCCGATCCATCCCGCAGCCGTCGTCCACCACGCGGATCAGGGAAATGCCACCCCGGCGCATCATCACCTCGATCCGCCGCGCCCCCGCATCCAGCGAGTTTTCCACCAACTCCTTCACCACAGAGGCGGGACGTTCCACAACCTCCCCCGCCGCCACCTGGCTGGCCACCGCTTCGGATAAAAGTTGGATGCGACTCATGGATTTTAGGAGGGTGGTTTGACTTCCCACCTACGAATAGCTATTTTTACGGGAAAGTCGAAATGATCACCGTTACCGCCAGCGTCGTCAAACATCTTCACGCCCGTCTGCCATGAACGAAGATCTTTTTAGCCGCGAATTTCGCACCGTTCAAGACCCGCCGGAGACGGATAATCTCTTTCTCTGGACCGTTGGCATCATCCTCCTCATCGGGGTGGCCCTGGCCTGCTGGCTCGGCAGTTACTATCTCTTTGGGCATCCCGAAAAACCCAACAGCTACCACATCCTCAAGGATGTGCTGCACAAGCTGGAGCCGCCCAAGCGCTTCGTGCTCACCGCCGCGCCTCCCGGCGTTTTCCTCAATCCCCAAAAGGCCTTTGAGACCTACGGTGGCATGACCAACTTCGAGTTGGAGCGCAAAAACGAGGAGCTTCTGCGCGATTACATCAACAATTACCAGAACACCAAAAACCTCGTTCCCTATATCACCGGACGCTACAGCATTTTGAGTTCCTACGAACTCAAGAGCAGCGACTTCATCGGCGGCGGCTACGTTGCGCTCGCGCAGGCGGCGGAAAATCCGCAGGTGCTCATTGAGCACATCTACCCGTCCACCCCACAGACGCTGCCCGCCATCGAGCAAATGCTGCGCACGGGGCTGGACATCAAGCTGGAAAAATCGCTCGACCTTTCCGCCGTGATCCATGTTGCCCGCACGCCGGACGGCCGCCTGCAATTCACCCTCGTCCCGCTGCTTTACGGCTCCTACGCCCTGAAGCAAGGGGAAGGCAGTTTTAGTTTGGAACCGCCTGCGGGATTGAATCCGGCGGCGGGCCTGCCCATTGTGCGCGGGCAACTCTACGAAGACGCGCTCAAAAATTTTGCGGAATACACGCACAAATACAACCTTTCCCCTGCCGCACCGGGAAGCATCCCCGTGGCACAACCGGTCGCTTCGACCATCATCCAGCTCGATCCCCCTCCGGCTCCTGTCGTGAGCAAAGGAGCGGCAACGCCCACCCCCGCTGTAGCCAAGGCGGTTCCAGTCTCCACACCCTCGGCCTCTCCAGCGGCGACGCCCGTCTCCCCCCCCTCCGTGGCGAACGCTCCCAAAGCCACCGCCACTCCTGCGCCCGTTGCGGTCATCAAACCCTCCCCAACGGCAATGGCCACCCCTGCGAAGGTGGCTGTGGCCACGCCCATTCCCAAAGTCGCGCTTCAGCCTTTCCTCGCCTCCGCACCCACCCCATCTCCCACTCCTGCCGCTGGGGGAACCTGGCACACCTATCCCCCCGGCAAAATGCCCCGGGGACGGCTCGTCTCCCTCTCCGATGCGAGTGAACTGGCCGACCGCGGCACCGGCGGCGAACGGCTTTACCTGCGCGGTAGCTTCACCGTCTCCAGAAGCACGGAGAACCGGGCTGTGATCCGTTCCAGCAACCCCCTGAGCAACGCCCTCTCCACCGTCACGGATGGCATTCCGCCTCGCGTCATTGTCGATTATCCCGCAGGAACGCATGCGCCCGCAGAGAACACCGCCTTTGCCCGCGACGAACTGCGCCCGTTTGAAATCACCAGCGTGCGGCGCGAGCCCAATGGGCAGATCAATATTTTCGCGCGGGAAGTGACGACGGAGTAATCTTCTTTGCACTGGAGTTGCGAAGCTGGAGCTTGGGAACGAGGACTCCTCTTTGCCGCTTCCTCCTCTTTGCGTCCTTTGCGGCTTTGCGCGAGACCTTTCCTACCTCTGCCGCAGAAACTCGACGATCTGCTCCGCGAGCCGGGGGCCGATGCCGGGGATGGTTGCAATCTCCTCCGCCGGGGTGCGCCGCAGCCGGGCCACGGAGCCGAATTTCTGGAGCAACGCTTGCTTGCGCGTGGCGCTGACGCCGGGGCAGTCGTCCAGGAGGCTTTCGGCGATGCGCCGTTTCATCAAAAGCTGGTGGTAGCCGTTGGCGAACCGGTGCGCCTCGTCGCGGATGCGTTGCAGGAGCCGCAATGCGCCGGAATCCTCCGGGAGCAGCAGCGGCTCCGGGCGTCCCGGGCGGTAAATCTCTTCAAACTCCTTGGCCAGGCCGATGATCGGCTGCTCGTGCAGGCCGAGCCGCTGGAGTTCCTTGCAGGCGGAGGAAAGCTGGCCCTTGCCGCCGTCCACGATCACCAAATCCGGCAGACGCACGGGGCTGACTCCGAGCCGGTGAAGCCGCGTCACGGCTTCGGCGGGTGCTTCCTGCGAGAACTCCGAAGCGTCGGTGCTTTCCCGGGCTTCCAGCAAGATGCGGGAATACCTGCGCCGGATCACTTCCGCCATGCTGGCAAAATCATTCTGCCCGGCCACCGTCTTGATCCGGTAGCGGCGGTAGCTGCCGATGTCCGGCACGCCGTCGCGGAAGCAGACCATGGAGGCGACGATGTGCGTGGTGGAGATGTTGGAAATGTCGAAGCACTCCATCACACGCGGCGGCGCGGCGAGTTGCAGGGCGTCCTTGAGCGCGAGCAGATCGGCCTCGGGCACGACCGTGCTCGGGAGCGTGTTGCGGGTGAAACGTGTGAAACGCCGGGAGGGAGCCATGGTGGCGCGCAGATCGTCGAGCATGTTGCGCAGTTCCGCCGCCCGCTCGAAATCGAGTTTCTCCGCCGCCTTGTGCATCTCCACCTCCAGTTCGGCAAGCAGCTCCTTGGACTGCCCGGCGATGAACTCGCACGCTTCCTCCACCTTCTGCCGGTAGTGCTCGGGATTGAGGCCGCTCAGTTTGAAATGCACCTGGAAGGTGGACGATTTCAGATCCCGCTCGGACGGTTCCCCTCGCCCGGCGGTGAGAATGCCGAAGCGTTTGCGCATGAAATGGAGCGTCTGCCGAAGCGCCCCGGCGTTGGCATACGGGCCGAAATAGCGGGCGTTGTCCTCGCGTTTGAACCGGGCAAGCCGGAAGCGCGGCCACTCCTCGGCCATGTCCACCTTTACCATGAGGAAGCGTTTGTCATCCCGGAACGCCACGTTGTATTTGGGGCGGAACTCCTTGATGAGCTTGCCCTCCAGCAGCAGCGCCTCGGGTTCGCTGCGGACGGTGTGCCATTCCAGATCCCAGACGCTGTCCAGCAGCGCGCGGGTTTTGGGGTCGGCCGTCCGCTTTTTGGACTCCATGAAGTATTGGCTCACCCGTTTGCGCAAATCCCTGGCCTTACCCACGTAGATCACCCGGTTCAAGCGGTCGCGCATCAGGTAAACCCCCGGTTTGTGGGGCAGATCATGCAATTTCTTGCGCAGGTCAGGCTTGTCTTTGGGGAGCGGCGGCGTCATAGGTGTTGGAATTGTTGTTCCACTGTTCGCAAAGGAAGTTGAAAGCGTCCCAACACGCTCTAATATACACAACCTATTCCAATGAAACGCTCTCTTTTGTTTGCAGTCACCCTTCTGGCCACGCCCGCCGCACTTTTCGCGCAGGATCTCGACGCCGCGACCGCTGCGGCAGTCGCTTCCAAGAGCCACGCCATGACGCTTTTTGGGCTGCTCCAGTCCGGTGGCCCCGCCATGATCCCGCTGGCCATCATGTCCGTTCTGACCGTGATGCTCATTTTTGGCTACACGATCACCCTGCGACGCGGCGCCATTCTCTCCAACCAGTTTATGAACACGGCGGAGGTTCTCTTGAAAAAGCGGGACTACACGGGGTTGCTCGCCATCTCCAACCGCCACAGCGAGGCGGTCGCGCGGATTGTCCACCGGATGCTCGATTTCGTGGGCAAAAACCCGGGTGCGTCGTTTGAAGTGGTGCGCGAGATCGCCCAGACGGAAGGCGCCACGCAGGCGGCCTCCCTCCAGAACCGCATCACGTATTTGGCAGACATCGCCGTGCTCTCGCCCATGGTCGGGTTGCTTGGCACGGTCTTCGGCATCATCCAATCCTTCGGCGTTTTGGCCAATAGCGCCACCTCGCAGGCCAGCCGCCCGATCTTGCTGGCGCAGGGCGTCTCCGAGGCGTTGGTTGCGACGGGGAGCGGCCTCGTCATCGGCATTATTTCCATGGCGTTCTACGGCCTCTTCCGCAACAAGGTGCAGGCGCTGCTTTCCGAACTCGAACGTGCCACCGTCCACTTGCTCGGGCTGATGTCGATCCATTCAGAGCACCGCGAAACCGCACGCCCGCAACCGCAGGAACAACCCCGCCGCGATTTCAAGATGGAACCCCGGCGTCGGCCTGACGATCAGATCGAACACCTGCCGCCCCCGCCCACACCCCGGCGTCCCGCAACCACTGTGGAAGACGAGTTTTAAGAATCCCTCCCGATGAACTTCCGCAAACGCGCCCAGCCTCAACTGCTCGGCTTTCAGATTGCCCCGATGGTGGACATCCTGCTTGTCCTCCTCGTTTTTTTCATCGTCACGTGGAACTTCGCCATCACGGAAAACGAGCTGGACGTGAAAGTCCCCACCGCCACCGCCGCAAAGGAACAGCAATCGCTAACCGACCAGACCGTGCTCAACGTGCGCAAGAACGGGACGGTGGTAATGAACCGCAAGGAACTGACCTTGGATCAACTCCGCGACAAACTCACGGCGCTATCCGAGATCAACCCGGACTACGCAATCATCCTGCGCGGCGACAAGCAGCTACCCTACGAGAACCTCATGACCGTCATGGACATCTGCCGCCAGGCCAACATCTGGAACGTCGCGTTTGCCACCGCCACGCAGCAGCAGAACTAATTCAACGCCCCCCAATCCACGCACCTTATGTTCCGGCGCATTCTTGTTTTCAGCTTCGCTTTGCTTGTTGTTTGCGAACCCGCCTATTCGCAAACCTGGCTGCAACGCTACCTGCGTGAACGCCGGGCCAAGGACGAGGCCAAAAAGGCCCCAGCAGTCCCGCAAGAGAACCCCGACGGCTCCGGCGAGCCGGTTGTTCGGGCGGAACCGGTCAACGGCCCGGCACCAGCCGTGCCGGGCGAAAGCATGGAGGAGCCGGTGGTGGTTGCCGAGCCGGTGGCTCCGGCAGGAACGCCCCTTCCCGTCCATCGCGCGGAACTCGCCAACCCACCGTCTGCACCCACCGTCACAGTGCGCCGCGCTGAACCTGCGGATGTCTCCTTTGATTCCATCCCCGTCCATCGGGCGGAACCGGTGGAACCCGTCGCCTCTGCCACCCCAGTCCCTTCGCCGCAGCCGGTTGCAACACCCCGCGTCATCGTCACTGCACCGAATCCCACTCCCTCTGTGCCTGTGGCCGACGTTCAGCCGACGCCCACGCCGGTGGATTCCACCGCCAACGTCGTCCGCATTGCCCCTTCCAACACGCCCCTGCCGCCGGATGTCAGCCAATTCAACTACGCCAACTCCTTCTACTCCCAGAAGGATTACAGCCGGGCGGCAACGGAATACGAGCGCTACGTAAGCCTCTACGCCAACGGCGCAGACCGGGAGGCCGCTCTCTTCCGCATGGCGGAATCGCACCGCCAGTTGCAAAATTTCAACACCGCGCGCAAAGGCTACGAGGCCCTGCTCATGGACTACCCGGAGAGTGAGTTTGTCGGCCCCGCCGCCTTCCGCTTGGGGGATCTCTGCTTTCAGGACAAGAACTTCCCCGACGCGCTTGCCTACTACCGCAAGGCTGCCGTGCGCGTGAAAGACCCCTCCATCAGCCTCTCCGCGAAATACTTTGCCGCGCGCTGCCTGGAGAATGTCAAAGCCACGTCTGAAGCGCTCGAAGCCTACCAGGAACTCATCACTGCGGAAGAGAATCCGTTCCGCGATGCCAGCCACCTTGCCATTGCCCGTTTGCTGGCGGATTCCGGACGCAACAACGAAGCCATCACCCAATTTGACGCGCTCATCAAGCAAACCAGCAAAGCCTCGCTCAAGGCGGAAGCCACAGTGCGCGAAGGGCTTCTGCTCATTGAAATGGGCAAGCCGGAGCGCGCCGCCGCCGCACTCACCCGCGCCCTCACCCTGCCGGAGTTGGGAAGCTGGAAGGAAACCGCCGAGGTCAGCCTGTTCCGGGTTTTATACAACAGCCAAAACTACCAGCAGGTGGTGGAAACCTACGACACCTCCGCAAAACAGTTCTCCGCCCCGGCCCAGCCCGAGGTGCTGCTCATCGTTGCCAATTCCAACCGCCAACTCGGCAAGGACAAGGCGGCGCGCGCCCTTTACGAGCAGATCAACCACGATTTTCCCGATTCGGTTTATGCAAAAGACGCGCAATACTACCGCCTGCTTGCCCTTTACAATGCCAACGCGCCTGAATTGATGACGGAAGTGGATGCGTACCTGGCCCAAAATCCCGAAGCCAATGAAAAGCGCGATCAACTCAACCTGCTCAAGGCGGAGTCTCTCTACAAAGCCAAGCAATACGCAGCGGCGGCTCCGCTCTACGCCACGCTGGAGACCTCGGCGCTGGCCCCGGCGTTGAAAGCCGAGGCGCTGTTCAAACTTGGCTGGTGCTACACGCAGATGCAGCCGCGGGACAACCCCTCCGCCATCCAGGCGTTCTCGGCCTTCATCAACCAATACCCCGTCCACAAACTTGCCGCCACCGCGCTCGCCCAGCGGGCATTGAGCTACCAGCAGACCGCGCTGGCCCAGCCGTCGGGAAGCCCGCAGCAAAGCCAGAGCTTAAAGGCGGCGCTCGCGGATTTCGACCACGTTCTTTCCCGTTACCCGAAAGCCTCCAAGGAGCGGGAGTTGGCCTTTCAGCAAAAAGCCCTCATCCTGGGCGCCAAAGAGGACGGCTACGCGGCGATGGCCGACACCTTCGCACATCTTCTCAGCGAATTCCCCGACAGCCCCCGGGCGGGCCAGGCCAACTACTGGATCGGCTGGGCGGCCTTTGAGGCCAAGAACTACAAAAAGGCGATCCCGGCACTGGAAGCCGCGCGCGCCAAGGATAAGGAACACTTCGGCGACAAAGCCTCCCGCCTCCTCCTTCAGGCGCATTATTTCCTCGAAGAGCGCGCCGCCACGGCGGCGGAAATCGATCAAGCTCCCGATGGCAAAGTTTCCGCCGAAATTCTGCGCTGGCTCGGTTTGGATTACTTCAAAGCGGGCGATGCCGTTCATGCGGAAAAATACCTCGCGAAATTGACCGCCCAGGAGAGTGCAACCTTGCAACCCGAGGACTGGCTGATGCTGGGGAGCGTCCGCACCAAGCTGCAAAAGTGGGCCGAGGCCGAAACGACGCTCAAGACCTACCTGGGCAAAGTCAGCGAGCCTTCGCAGCAAGCCATCGGGCACCTCGCCTTGGGTGAGTCACAACTTGCCGCCAAACATTTCCCAGAGGCCCAGAAATCCGCCGACTCCGCGCTTGCCCTGCAACCCGAAGGCCGTCTTAACGCGCAAGGGCGGATGCTCTCGGGGGACATCGCCATGGCGCGCGCCGATTTCACCGCCGCCGCAAAACTTTACCTGACCATCACGCTGGTTTTTGGTGACGATCCGGAAATCACTCCCAAAGCCTACGCCCAAGCCTACCTCGCCTATAAAAAGGCCGGGGATGTCCCCAAAGCCGCCAAGACCCTCAACGACCTCCAGAGCCGCTACCCGGAATACCCGGTGCCGTCGGTGAACTAGTGTCCTGTCAGGTAAGTTAATGAAATAATTCCGAGTCCATTTTTCGCATTTTTCAAGGCGCGACCGAAAGGCAATATCTGAAGATATTGCCCGAGGAAGCAACGCTGAAAAATCGGAAAAGGGGCTGGAATTATGAAAGGAAATTGCCTGACAGGACACTAGAGCAATTTACCAAAAACTATAGCCGCGTCTTGGGGCGGCGAAGGCCGTTGCAAACCGTTTGTCCCTTGGGCTGTGTTTACAAACACAGCCGCTGCGGGCCAAGCCGCCTTGCACCAGCCTTCGGCGCTCCCAAGCCACTGGCCACATTTTTTTGTAAAATGCTCTAAACAACAAAAGCAACGAGCACGAAACTCTTCCCTTTATACTGGGCTTTTTGGTGGTTCTTGCCCTGATCCCCTCCTCTGTCGTGGTGTTCTTGTATCAGCGAAAGGCAAAGAGGCTTGGTTTGGCCTGAAACGCTTTTGGATCAAAAACTTTCCGGGCCAATGTTCTGCGAACCCGAAGGGTTCTTGAGAGAATAGCCGGGGGTTGAGCGCAGCGACACCCCCGGATTAGAGAAAGCTACCGTCCTCACCCCAACGGGGTGGCAGAGGGCGCGCTTTCTACCACCCCGTTGGGGTGAGACCGTTGAGGGCTGGGTTCCGGTGGTGTCGGCG
>SESB01000813.1_pt1 | contig 22313 bp, 18 predicted proteins | sample 3171441 | NCBI WGS metagenome assembly SESB01 (sample SAMN06051867, study PRJNA518727) | freshwater metagenome | biome: subpolar coniferous forest; feature: holomictic lake; material: water; isolation source: holomictic Lake 227, 6 m depth | place: Canada: near Kenora, Ontario | collected... | reverse complement strand
CTTTCAATATTGCTTCACGAAACGCGATTTTATGCGACACAAACCCCCATCTTGTCAATTTCTACACCAGCATAGCATCTGGTGAAATAACACCAGGAATAGTCAAAGAATACCTTATCCGCGAAGGTGAAATACTATTGTCCAAGGGCGAAGATCACTATTACTTTGTGAGAGACAGATTTAATTTAGAGCACTCGCCTCTCGATTTTTTGTTCCTTAATCGCGCCGGTTTTAATGGGATGATTCGATTCAATCGAAAGGGAGGCTTCAATATCCCCTTTTGCAGAAAACCCCAGCGCTTTGTTCAATCGTATGTGACTAAAATAACTAATCAAATTGCATGGGCTTCCACGATAATTAAGGCAAGGAAATTCATATTCAAATGTCAAGATTTCAATAAAACCATTTCTGAAACATCCTCATCAGACATTATCTACTGTGATCCACCATACATTGGCAGACATGTTGATTATTACAATGGGTGGGACGACTCTCACGAACAAGAACTATTTAGTCAACTTTCTGAATTTAATGGGAAGTTCATTTTATCTACATGGCATCACAATGATTACCGGATAAATGAATACATTAAGAACTTATGGTCAAAACATTACGTTCTTACACGCGAACATTTTTACCATGTTGGAGGTAAAGAGAAAAATAGAAACCCGGTTATTGAAGCCTTAGTTACAAATTTTGTTGTTTGCGTGGCTAAATTACATAGATAATTATCAAATTGAACACAATTAGGACAAACGCTCTTGTGTCCGCTAAACTCACAGCACAATGGTTGTTTAAAATTTATTCCAATGAACAAGGAGCTTTTTTATGGCGCAGATTATTGCAGACCGTAGGGACATTGATTTTGTATTGTATGAACAGCTTGACACAGAAGATTTGACCCGGTTTCCCAAATACAGCGAATTTAACCGGAAATTATTCGATATGACCATTTCCGAGGCCAGAAATTTCGGAATCAAGGAAATCCTGCCGACGTTCAGTCAGGGAGATCGGGACGGCGTCCGCCTGGAAGCAGGCAAGGTCATTGTATCGGAAAGCTTCAGAAAGCCCCATCGCCTGTATGTGGAAGGGGAATGGATAGCCATGAAGGAGGACCCGGCTGTTGGCGGCCAAGGACTTCCGCACATCGTTGCGCAAGCGGCAAGCGAGTATCTTGTAGGCGCCAATTTTGCTTTTACAGCCTTTGGAACCCTGGGGCATGGCGCCGGCAAACTCGTGGAACTTTATGGCACTGCTGAGCAAAAAGCCCTCTATCTGCGTAACCTGTATTCAGGTAAATGGGGCGGCACCATGCTCCTGACAGAATCCGGCGCCGGCTCTGATCTGGGAGCGCTGACAACAACCGCCACAAAGAACCCGGATGGAACCTATTCCATCGCCGGGAACAAAATTTTTATCACTAATGGAGACCAGAATTTAACCGAAAACATCATTCATCCGGTTCTGGCAAGAATCGAAGGTGCGCCCAAAGGCGCCAAAGGCATTTCCCTTTTTATCGTTCCTAAAATCTGGGTGAACGATGACGGCAGTTTCGGTGATTTTAACGATGTGGTCTGCACCGGGGTTGAAGAGAAACTGGGGCTTCACGGCAGCCCAACATGTAGTCTGACCTTGGGCGCAAAAGGCAAATGCAGAGGAGTTTTGCTGGGTGAAGAAAACAAAGGCATGCAAGTGATGTTTCACATGATGAATGAAGCCCGCCTTGATGTCGGCGCTCAGGGGTTCACCCATGGATCATCAGCCTACCTGTACGCTTTGAACTACGCCAGAGAAAGGCTTCAGGGCAAAGATATCACAGCCGGCGCCGATTCACCTCAGGTTCCGATTATCCGCCATCCGGATGTTCGGCGTATGCTGATTCAGATGAAAGCATATACCGATGGCATGAGAAGCTTCATTTACTATGTATCCCGCTGTTTCGACATGGAAGCCTGCGCCAGTACCGCCGAAGAAAAAAACTATTATGCACAGATGACGGAGCTTCTGACACCGGTGGTCAAGGCATACTGCAGCGAACGCGGATTTGATGTCTGTACTCTGGCGGTTCAGGTGTACGGCGGTTACGGGTTTACACGCGAATACCCGGTGGAGCAGCTTCTTAGAGACTGCAAGATCACCTCTATATACGAAGGAACCAATGGCATTCAGGCCATGGATTTGTTGGGACGAAAGCTCATGATGAAAAAAGGCGCGGCTTTTCAGTCGCTCATTTCTGAAATGGAGTCCACTGTTTTACGCGCAGCAGCAATACCCGGATTGGCGGATATGGCTGAAGCGGTAAAGGCGGCTATATCCGGATTGAATGAAATCGCAGAGCATCTGGCAAAGGCCGTCGTGTCTGACCGGGTTCGCGCGGCGTTTGCCGCTTCTCATCCTTTTCTGGAAATCATGGGGGATGTTATCATGGGCTGGATGCTTCTGTGGCGGGCATCCGTGGCTGCGCCCAAACTTGAAAAGATTGCTGAAAACGCATCGGGAGAAGCGCTGGAGGCAATTATCGAAAGCAACCGACAGGCGGCATTTTATGATGGTCAGCTCAAAACCGCTGCATATTTTATTTACGCGCTGCTGCCGATTACCACCGGAAAAATCCAGGCCCTTAAAAAGAGCCGTGATGAAGTGATCCAGATCAGCGAAAAATCTTTTGGCGGATTGTGATACCGATTGCAGGTGGGTTACAAATCAACTTTTTAATTGTGGGAGGCACATCCGATGCGTTTAATAAATAACCGATTTATGAAGACAACTTTTTTTTTAGTGATCGCTGTCTTCACCATTGCCGCTTGTAGCGGGAGACTGTTCTCTTTTAAAGGAGCAAAGGTAACCCAAAAGAATCTCATGTTCCAGATTCAGGACGGGAATCAACAAGGGGTGTGGCAAACCAATGAACTTGCAATAAAATATCAATACCAACTAACGCCTGAAACCTTGAAGATTGCCGGAACCACCGAACTGCTCGGTGGATTCGCCACCGGATTCAGTTGGATCAAATACTTTTCAGTGTACCTGTTATTTCTGGACGACCAGGGAATTGTTGCTGAAAACGTCCTGATTTATTCGGCGGGAAGTTATCGCACCAATGATATGATTCCCATGGAATTTGAAAAAACAATACCCGTACCAGAAGGAACCAGGACTATTTCCTTTGCTTATGACGGAGAGCTGACGGAGGCGGGAACCGATGATCATGCAAGTTACAGCATTTGGTTCTCTCCATCCAGATAATGAAACTCGATGTTCGAGTTTTTTGAGTTAGTCAAATATCCTGAAAAAGTTAAAATATTGAATCTATTGGTGGTGGTTGAGATTAGCTTAATTTAAACAATTCAAGCACTCATTTTTGAGGATTGCGCTATTAAACGCCAAAAGTAAGTCAATCTCAGACACCACCAAAACTTGAACATCGAGTAATAGAGGGAAACAAAGAATGAAAATTACACAATTGGATATTGAGGGTTTCCGTTCCCTCCGAAAGGTAAGCTGGTTTCCTGGCAACCTCAATGTTATTATTGGTTCCAATGGGACAGGAAAATCAAATTTGCTACGTTTTATGGAATTGATTTCTATATCAGCGCAAGGCAGACTGGGAAAATATATTCAATCGTTAGGAGGAATGGACCCGATAGCTTGGGATGGGGCCGCCACTTCCATAAGATTTGTTCTTGAATCAACGCCTGAAGGTGGAGAGTTAGGCCCTGAACATTACGAACTTGAGCTGGCTCGGCTTGGGCTTGGGAGTTCATATAAGATTGATAAAGAGCTTTTGATAAACTCTCATAAATTAAATAAAGGACTTGAAAGAAAACCTTTTAAATTTTTAGAACGTTTTTCAAAAAGTGCTGTTATTTTTGATGAAAAAGAACGGACATTTACCACTCCAGAAGAGTTTATTTCTGATGAGGAAAGCCTTCTTTCAATAACATCTGGCCCATTTATTAATAATCACTTCATCCCACCATTCCAAAGAGCTCTGGCTTCAATAGCTGTTTATCATGATCTACATACCAATAAAGATGCCTCTGTTCGTCAGCCTGCTATTTCTCGCATGGAAAAGCGGGTTGATCCGGATGGACAAAATCTTATATCCGTAATGCACACGATTTATACAGGTGATCGTGATTTCAAAAAAGACATAAATTCTGCTATGCGGGCTGCATTTGGCGATGATTTTGAAGAGTTAGTTTTTCCACCCGCGTCTGACCAGAGAATTCAAATGCGGATTCGTTGGAAATCACTGAAACGAGAACAATCGGCTGCGGAACTTTCAGATGGCACGCTCCGCTTTTTATTTTTGTTAACGGTTTTGTCAAGTCCATCACCAGCTCCAATCATTGCAATTGATGAACCTGAAACTGGTCTCCATCCATCAATGCTTCCGTTGATTGCGGAATATGCAGTTGACGCAGCCAATAGATCTCAAGTTATACTTACAACGCATTCCCCACAATTCCTGGATGCTTTCACCGGGACTGTACCCACAACTACTGTTGCAAAATGGGAAAATGGCGAAACCATATTGCAAACACTAAAAGCGGAAGAACTTGACTACTGGCTGAAGGAATACTCGCTGGGGTCTCTTTTTAAATCCGGGGAATTGGAGCAAATGTAAAGAACTTTTTGGCAAACTCGACCCGCACATCGCATATCAAAAATGTCCAAAACTTGAAGAACTCCTGAATAAAATGTTGGAATTGGCCCAACACGCTATTGGAGGAGATGCGATTAACTTGCGGTCTTCATCTTTTTAGTTCTATCAAAAGGAGCTTTCAGTGTTAACTATTGTACCATCATCCGAGATTGAAAAGAAACAGGTTGAAATGCTGATAATTACGGTTTGTGAAGATGCGGACATCCATCCATCCGCCCTCCTGCCGGAGCTGATACATCAAGCCAGAAGTCTTAAGGAATTTAAAGGTGCCGATAATGAAGATATAGTGTTTTATGCGCCGTCCGGAGTCATGGCTGCTCAGGTCATGATCATTGGGCTGGGGAAAAAGGACAAATTGGATGGAGAAACGCTGCGCAAAGCCTGCGGCAAAGCCATAAAAAAATGTATTCAAAAAGAGATATCCGAAGCCTTGTTCGTTGTTCCCTTTATTGAAGCTCTTCAAAAAGAACCAGATGTTATCCTTGAAGCCATGGTTGAAGGAGCATTGCTGGGGAACTATCAGTTCGATCAGTTCAAAAAACCCAAACACCCTTCGCTGTTGAATATCTCGTTCGCTGTTCCCGAAGATTACATGAAGCATGCAAGACTTCTATCGCAAAAAATTAAAATTATCTGTGATGGAACCCTTTTAGCCAGGGAATGGGTTACAACCCCTTCCAATCTGAAACGACCGGAACAATTTGCCCGGTCATTGGTTCAGATTGCGGAAAAGGAAAACCTGAAAACCGAGGTTCTGGATCATACTGCTTTGGAGAAACAGCAATTCGGCGCGCTTCTGGCTGTTGCCGCCGGCAGTGACGCCAGCGCCAGAATGGTTATTCTGGAACACAATCCCGGCAATACCACTCAAACTATTGCACTGGTTGGAAAGGGCGTTACGTTTGACTCTGGGGGGATAAACCTGAAACCCCAAGGCTCTCTCGAAGACATGAAGATGGATATGGCAGGCGCTGCAGTTGTCGCCGCTACAATGATCACCGCTGCAAAGCTTAATCTGCCGGTCCGCTTAATTGGCGTACTGCCACTGGTGGAAAACATGCCTTCGGGTTCTGCAACCCGGCCAGGGGATATTGTCAAAAGCTTTTCTGGTAAAACCATTGAAATCAACAATACAGATGCCGAAGGAAGGCTGATTCTGGCGGACGCCCTGTCGTACACCATTCAGACCTATAAACCGGATGCAGTTATTGATATTGCCACCTTAACCGGCGCCTGTGTGGTGGCCCTTGGTGAAAGAATCGCCGGCGTGTTTTCGTTTGATGACAGGATGTCTGAAACTCTTATTGCATCAGGTCTGAAGACGTTTGAACGGTGCTGGAAAATGCCGCTTCCGGAAGACCATAAAGAACTTTTAAAGAGCGAGTTTGCAGATATTTGCAATATTACCGGCTTAAAATGGGGAGGCGCCATCACAGCCGCGCTTTTTCTATCCGAATTTACAGAAAATATCCGATGGATGCACATTGACATTGCCGGCCCTGCATTCGTAAAAAAGGAAACTGCTTATTGCGGCGTCGGCGGAACCGGCTTTGGGGTCAGGTTGCTCTGCGACTGGATTGAGAAGGCAGTCAGTTTACCTTTCTCGCCAAAAACATTATCTGAAAGTCTATGATTAACGAATCATGCAGTGGCTGACCCATTTTTCAGCGATTGTCCGGTATTCCACAAGATCGCTTTCGGTGATGCGGTAGTCATGCGATTTAAAAAAGTCAGGTTCCAATACATGGGAAAGCCGCAACCGCTGAAGCACATACATATCAGATCCTTGAATCAAACCACAAATTCTTTCCACAATGTGCTGATCAATCAGCGGTCTGATGCAGGTGGTTCTAAACTCATGAGAAATTCCTGATGTTTTTATAAGTCGGATACTGGAGCTTATCGCATCCGTGTTGCAATCTTTCTGAATATATTGCGGGTAATGTTCGGGGATTGTCTTGATGTCCATGGCCACATAGTCAAGCAGTCCCATTGAAATCAGTTTCTCCAGGACATCCGGGCGGCTTCCATTGGTGTCGAACTTGATGGGATAACCCATCTGCCGGATGGCCTGGCACACCCGGATCAAATCCGGATGAAGGGACGGCTCGCCGCCGGAAATAACCACACCCTCCAGAAACCCTTTGCGCTTTTCCAGAAAAGTATATGCAGCCTGCTCTGGCCATTGCTCCAGAGCCATCCCTATTGCCAATTCAGGATTATGGCAATAGGGACAGTGGAAATTGCATCCGGAAAAAAAAAGGACACAACCGACCTTTCCCGGATAATCAATCAGTGTACTTTTTTGAATTCCTCCGAAAACCATTTATAACCCTACAGCAACCGCCATGGGTAAAGGTTCGGCATAATCCGCCGCATAATGGATGGAGGGTTTGGGAACTTGCAGATTACAGGGTTTCATTTCCTGAGTATTCAGATCGAAGGTGTTGCGGATGGCGAACTCAGCCTGTTTGCCGTTGTTCCACTGCTTGACAGGCCTTAAATAACCCACCACACGGGAATATATCTCGGTTTCCTGACCGCAATCCTCACATATTGCCTGCTCGCCGATAAGATAACCATGCGATGGACAGACGCTGAAAGTTGGTGTCAGGGTAAAATAGGGAAGGTGAAACCGTGTGGACACATTTCGAACAAGCTGTTTGACTGCTTCGATATCGGTAACCTGCTCTCCCAGAAAAATGTGAAGAACGGTTCCACCTGTGTACTTGGTTTGAAGCGTGTCCTGAAGCATCAGGGTTTCAAAAATATCCTGGGTATAATTGACAGGCAGTTGGGTTGAATTGGTGTAAAATGGCGCTGCACCTTCCTTATAATCCGTTTCATTGGCGCAGATAATATTGGGATAGCGTTTCTTGTCCATCAAGGCCAAACGGTAGGACGTGCCTTCCGCCGGCGTGGCTTCCAGATTGAACATGTCTCCGGTTTTCTCCTGAACGCCGGAGATTGTGCTGCGCAGAAAATCCATAACCTCAAGAGAAAACACCTGACCGGCCGCTGTGGCGATGCCCTCTCCGATAAAGTTGACACAGGCTTCATTCATTCCAATAATGCCAATGGTTGAAAAATGATTCTTCCAGTAAAGGCCAGTTCTGCTCTTGATGTCTCTCAGATAAAACTTGGAATAGGGATACAGATTTTTGTCGGTGAATTTTTCAAGCACTTTTCGTTTGATATTCAGGCTATCAACAGCCAGCATCACCTGCGCGGACAATCGGGACAGAAAATCGTCTTTGCTCTGGGCAAGAAATCCGATCCGGGGAAGATTGATGGTAACCACTCCAATTGAGCCTGTAAGCGGATTTGCACCAAAAAGCCCGCCGCCCCTCTTTAAAAGTTCACGGTTATCAAGCCTGAGTCGGCAGCACATGGATCTGGCATCTTCCGGAGACATATCGGAATTGACAAAATTCGAAAAATACGGAATCCCATATTTTCCGGTCATTTTCCAGATCATTTCCAGGTTGGGGTTATCCCAATCAAAATCCGCCGTGATATTGTATGTGGGAATGGGAAAGGTAAATACCCTGCCTCTGGCGTCCCCTTCCATCATGATTTCGGCAAACGCCCGATTGATCAGATCCATCTCAGCCTGAAAATCGGAATATGTCACATCTTTTTCGGTTCCGCCGATAACCACGGGCGCATCCCGAAGTGTGGAAGGCACCTGAAGGTCAAGGGTAATATTGGTAAAAGGGGTTTGAAATCCCACACGGGTAGGAATGTTGATATTAAAGACAAATTCCTGAATGGCCTGTTTAACCCCAAGATAATCCAGATTGTCGTATCGAACAAACGGAGCAAGAAGTGTATCAAAACTGGATATGGCCTGGGCTCCGGCTGCTTCGCCCTGGAGCGTATAGAAAAAATTAACGATTTGACCCAGCGCAGAGCGAAGGTGCTTGGGTGGAGCGCTTTCCACTTTGCCCTCAACGCCTTTAAAGCCGGACTTAAGCAAATCCATCAAATCCCAACCCACACAATAGACCGAAAGCAGGCTGAGATCGTGAAGGTGAATGTCCCCAAGTTTATGCGCATTGCGAATCTCCGGCGGATAGATACGATTTAACCAGTACTCTGTGGTTACATCCGAGGAAATGTAATTGTTGAGCCCTTGAAGCGAATAGCACATATTGCTGTTTTCTTTGATCTTCCAATCCAGCTTCTGAATGTAGTGTTCCACAAGATCAATGCTGGCCTTTGTAGAAATACTGCGTATATGGGAATGTTGTTCCCTGTACAGGATGTATGCCTTGGCCGTTTTATGAAACGGGGAGTCCAAAAGAACCCGCTCAACGATATCTTGAACCTCTTCAACCTCCGGATGCTGTCCCAGTCGAAGCTCATGAGCCAGGGTTAATACGCGAAGGGTTAATTTTTTGGCTTCGCGCTCTTCAAATTCAGCTGTTGCCTTCCCAGCCTTGGCAATAGCCGCTGTAATTTTGGCTGAATCAAACTCGACAATTCGGCCATCACGTTTTTTGATATTTTCGAACATGAAATCACCTCAGGTTATTCAGAAAGTCACTGTGTCTGCAGCAGGATCGGGTTTGTAAAAAAAACGAACAGAATGGCTGTTTTATTGAACAAATCATCTAAAATACATCCGGCATTTTCGAAAGATTATTACAAGATGTGGTAACATGTCAACATTAAAATCAAGATATTGTGTGTGGAACGAAATCTATCGGCTGTTTTCTGAAATCCGAAAAAAGTTAATTATTGATAAAAACTTCATTTTGTTATTAATTATGAGGCCGATAAACTCGTCTCGGCGTAAACCGCCTGGCAAAATTTGTTTGCAGTTAACTACGTAACTTCAGGAACGCTGATTTCATGCTGAGAACCGCCATTTATCCCGGATCATTTGACCCAGTAACCAACGGACATCTTGATATTATTGAAAGAGGGTTTAAGCTTTTTGATAGAATCATTGTTGCGATCCTCCACAATCCCGCCAAAAAATATCTTTTCAGTGTAGATGAGCGAATGGCGCTGCTTCGAGAGAGTTTGAAAAAATTTCCTGATATCGAAATTGAGGCATTTGCCGGACTTCTGGTTGACTACGCTGTTCAGAAAAATGCTCAGGCCATCCTTCGTGGTATGCGCGCAGTGTCTGATTTTGAGTATGAATTCCAGATGGCATTGATGAATAGAAGGCTCAACCGAAATGTTCAGACCGTGTTCTTGATGACGGGACTTCGCTGGATTTTTACCAGTTCTTCCATAATCAAGGAAGCCGCCAGCTTCGGCGGCAATATAAACGGGATGGTTCCACCAGCCGTTCATCAAAAACTGAAGGAAAAATTTGGCAGATAAAGAAAATCACATCGTGGATGAAGATGAATTTGACGAAAAACCAGGCTTCTTTTTCCCGCCCGTTACAGGCGGATAATTTCCGCAGTTACAGTGAGTTTGACCATGCGACTTCATTCCCATAAGATACTGCAGAAGGTAGAGCAGTGCATTTTGCGCCATAACATGTTCAGCAAAGGCGATAGCGTTCTGGCGGGAGTGTCCGGCGGACCTGATTCCGTCGCCCTGCTTCATATTCTGGTTCAATTGGCCCCCAAATGGGAATTGACGATTGGAATCGCTCACCTGAATCACTGTCTGAGGGGAGCGGAATCGGACGATGATGCGGCCTTTGTCGCCGATATGGCCGCACATATGAACCTTCCCTTCTACAGTGAAGCCATCAATGTACGAAATGATCCGGCATTGCGAAAACTTTCGCTCGAAGCGACCGCCAGGCAGGTTCGGTATGATTTTTTTGATCGCATAAGCCGCCAGAACGGATATCATAAAATTGCGACTGGCCATCATCGTGATGACAACGCCGAGCTGATGCTGATGTTTCTGTTCCGTGGCAGCGGCCTCCTTGGCTTTTCTGGAATTCCCCCTGTCAGAGAAGGCAGAATCGTCCGGCCTCTTATTTCCACCAGCAGAAATGATCTTGTTGCATTTCTCAATGAAAATGCGATAGCATACCAAGTTGATAAATCAAATCGCGACATGCGGTTTTTGAGAAATCGGATGCGTCATGAAACAATTCCCTATATCCAGGCATGCTGTAATCCGGGAATTGTTGAAACCCTGAACCGATTTTCCAAAATTGTTCGATCCGAAGACGAATGGATGAATGAAATCATCCAGCCCATTTATGAAAAAGCACTTGTCAGCGCAGGCCAGTTTCAGGATGGGCTCCGAGTGGTGTTGGCAATATCGGTGCTGACGGCATTGCCCGAAGCGGTCAGACGCCGGGTGATTCGTACTGCCATCGTTCAAGTCAAAGGGGATATGCTGAGAATATCTTTCTCTCATATCGAGGCCGTACTGGAGCTGACTGAACGACTGCAATATCCGGCTCAACTGATGTTGCCGGATGGAATTCGAATTCGACTGGATAAAAGTCTTCTGACTTTTTATCAGGTGGACGAATTTTTACGCGGCCACAGGCGGAAAATTCGGCCCGCACCACTTTCTTTTTTTTATTTAATTTCCGAACTCGGTGAGAGTGCTGCAGTTACCATTTCCGAAACAGGCGCGGTGTTGACTTTCTCGGAAATACCCGTCGGGTCCTGTACGATGGACAAGTCCGAAAAAATTGCTTTGTTGGATATGGATATGCTAAAATTTCCGATGATTCTGCGAAACATTCAGCCGGGAGATCGTTTCAGCCCCCTCGGAGTGGCAGGAACACAGAAGATACAGAAATATTTTATTGACCACAAAATTGATCGCGCCGAACGTCAGCAATGCCCGATTCTTTTGAGTGAGAATAAGGTTGTCTGGCTTGTGGGTCATCGAATCAGCAGCCATTTTAAAATAACGCCTTCAACCCGGCGGGTGTTTGGAATCGAAATTTGTCGGCCCGATCATGGAGAACTTGCATAACCCGTTATGATGATTAATTTCCGAAATTACATGGCTTGACTTTTGAGTCAGAATTCATCATTTCTGCTTTTTATGAACTCATAAAAAGTCTTCACTTTTACTGTAAGGAGGACAGTTTGAATCCGTTTTACAAAAATCTGGCCTTATGGCTGGTTATCACCCTGATGATGATCATGCTGTACAATCTTTTCAATCAACAGCATGTTGCGGATACCACCGTCAGTTACACCGAATTTCTTTCTATGGTTGAGGACAGCCGGATTGCCGATGTGGTCATGCAGGGGCAGGAACTTTACGTTACTGACATCAGCCGCAACCGCTTTAAGGTCTATGCGCCTCAAGACAGCGATTTGATTGGTATTCTGCGGCAAAAAGGCGTCGCCATTAATGCAAAGCCGCTATCAGAATCTCCCTGGTACATGTCGCTTCTGGTATCCTGGCTTCCCATGCTTGTGCTGATTGGCGTATGGATTTTTTTTATGCGACAGATGCAGGCAGGCGGCGGAAAAGCCATGTCATTCGGGAAGAGCCGCGCCAAGCTGATGTCGGATCAGTCCGAAAAAGTTACGTTTGAAGATGTCGCCGGAATTGATGAGGCCAAGGAAGAGCTGGGAGAGATCGTCGAATTTTTGAAGGAACCAAAAAAATTCACCCGGCTGGGCGGACGCATTCCAAAAGGGGTCTTGTTGATGGGCTCCCCCGGAACCGGAAAAACTCTTCTGGCCAGAGCCATTGCCGGCGAGGCGGGCGTGCCATTTTTTAGCATCAGCGGCTCTGATTTTGTGGAAATGTTTGTCGGCGTCGGAGCCTCTCGCGTCCGGGATCTTTTTGTTCAGGGGAAAAAAAATGCCCCATGCATCATTTTCATTGATGAAATTGATGCTGTCGGCAGACACCGTGGAGCCGGACTCGGGGGTGGTCACGACGAACGAGAGCAGACTTTAAACCAGCTCCTGGTCGAAATGGACGGATTCGAATCCAATGAAGGGGTCATTCTGATTGCCGCAACAAACAGACCTGACGTTCTGGATCCGGCCCTGCTTCGTCCCGGACGTTTTGACCGACAGGTTGTGGTTTCGCTTCCGGATATCAAGGGCCGCGAACAAATCCTGCGCGTTCACATGAAAAAATCTCCGATTTCACCGGATGTGGATACAGCGGTTCTGGCCAAAGGCACTCCCGGTTTTTCCGGCGCTGATCTGGAAAATCTTGTGAATGAAGCGGCGCTTCTGGCTGCAAAACGAAATAAGGAAAAAGTGGACATGATGGATCTGGATGACGCCAAGGACAAGGTTTATATGGGTCTGGAGCGAAAATCCAAGGTCGTCAGGGAAGAAGATCGCAAAACCACGGCCTATCATGAAGCTGGCCATGGGCTGGCTGCCCGGTTGCTGCCCGGAACCCATGCAGTCAATAAGATCACAATTATCCCCAGGGGCAGGGCCGCCGGCATTACCTGGTTTCTGCCGGAAGAGCAGGATTTCCGGTATAAGGATCAGCTTGAGAGTGAACTTTCGGTGGCTTTTGGCGGCAGGGCTGCAGAAGAGCTGATTTTTAATCGGATCAGTACCGGCGCTTCCAATGATATCAAGCAGGCCACGGAACTGGCTCAGAAAATGGTTCGCGCATGGGGAATGAGCGATCTGCTGGGTCCCTTGTCTTATGCAAAAAATGAAGAGCAGATTTTTCTGGGCAGGGAAATTGCGCAGCATCGGGATTATTCCGAAGAAACCGCCCATAAAATTGACAGTGAAATCAACAAACTGATTCGAAACAACTATGAGCGGGCCAAGCAGGTTTTGTCGGAAAACATGGAGATTTTACATAAGCTGGCAGCCCTTTTGCTTGAAAAGGAAACCGTCATGGGTGCGGAGCTGGATGCCCTGATTCGGGTTGTTCGACCTGATTTTGCATTTCCTTCCAATCCACCAACTGAAGAAAAAGTCGTCAAAGCATAATGAAGAACTACGATATTTTTTGGGCGGATCATCACCTGAAACTGGGCCCCCGCACTTGTGTCATGGGGATTTTAAATATCACTCCGGATTCTTTTTCAGATGGCGGCAAGTTTTTTGCGATGGATCATGCCATCTCTCAAGCCGAAAAACTGGTTGCAGATGGAGCAGACATCCTGGATGTGGGCGGAGAATCCACCCGCCCCTTTTCTGATGCTGTGTCTGAAGAGGAAGAAACCCGCCGTGTCGTTCCGGTTATCGAAGCCATCGCCAAGTATGTGTCAATCCCCATTTCCATCGACACCACCAAATCCGTGGTTGCCAGGCGCGCCATTGAGGCAGGCGCCTCCATCATCAATGATGTTGGGGCGCTGCGAATGGATGCCGATATGGCAAAGGTGGCTGCAGCATCCGGCGTCCCTGTGATCCTGATGCACATGCTGGGGACGCCGAAAACCATGCAAGTGGCTCCAGAATACGGTAATCTCCTTTCGGAAATCAGATCGTTTTTGGCCAATACCATTGATTATGCAGTCAGCCAGGGCATTTTGCGATCACGAATAATTATTGATCCGGGAATCGGCTTTGGCAAAACCATTCACCACAACCTGATGCTGATTCGATGCCTGAGCGCATTTGCGTCTCTGGACGCGCCGGTGCTTATTGGCCCTTCCCGGAAATTTTTTATTCGAAATCTTCTTAAAGCCACAGATCCGGAAGGCCTCGACCCAAGTTTGGAGAGCATTGAGACCGGTACGCAGGCAATCATTGCCGCAGGCGTTTTAAACGGCGCCCATATTCTTCGGGTTCATGATGTGGCGCGAACAATGACAACCTTAAGGCTTATGGATGCGATGAAGGAGGTTCCCGATGCTTCTTGTGATTGATGTGGGAAATACCAATATTGTCATTGGCGTTTATAACGAGCAGACACGGCTGAAAGACTGGCGCATTCGCACCGAGCGCAACATCACGGAAGATGAGTTTCATATTCTGGCCTATAACTTGTTTGAGGGAAGCCAGATAAAGCCGGATCAGATCGACAGAACCATCGTTTCCTGCGTGGTTCCGCCGCTGGTAAATATCCTGGATGCTTTCTGCAGAAAATATCTTCATCATGCTCCCGTTTGGGTGGATCCAAGAACGTATCAGGGCATGCCGATTCTCTATACCAATCCAGGAGAAGTCGGTGCAGACCGGATTGTTAACGCCGTCGCCGCCTTTCACCGGTACCGAACCAGCTTGGTCGTCATTGATTTTGGCACAGCCACAACCTTCGACGCCATTTCTGAAACCGGCGCATATTTAGGGGGCGCCATCAGCCCCGGCATCATGATTTCGGCAGAAGCCCTTTTCAAGAATGCTTCCAAGCTGCCACGGGTCGAGATTTTTACGCCACCAAAGCAGGTGATCGGAAAGGATACTGCAAGCAGCATTCAATCCGGTATCATCTATGGCTATGCAGGACTTGTGGACGGAATGGTCATGCGGCTGAAAGCCGAAATGGGCTCAAACCCCAAAATTGTTGCAACTGGCGGGCTTTCGGTTCTGATTGCCGGCGTTTCAAACACCATTGATGTGGTTGACCCGGATTTAACCCTTGAAGGCCTCAGGATCATCAGCGAAGAATTATAGCTTTCAAGATAAAGATTTTGGGTGCGTTATCGGTCGGGAATGTACTCATGGAGCCGGAGCCTATCCTTTGCCTGTTTTGGTAAGTGATTCCTGAAAAACGTGGTAAAATGACTGATTCTCGTCAATGGCCCGTTTAAGAATTTTGGCGATTTCATCCAGATTCTTCGAATGGATCACCACATTAACGCTTTTGTTAAAAGCCGCCATATTGTCCATGGTTCGAAACCGGGTAGTTATAAGCGCCACAAACATATTCCGGCGCACGGACATCATCAGTCCATTCAGATAGGTGAGAATCGGATTGTCATCAGGAGATGGGCTGTCGAAAAGCTCATTCATGACGATAAGGTCAAAGGTGTGAAACCGCATTTTTTTTAGCGCATCAGTTACATTTGGCGGTTCCACCGTATGATATCCCATTTGCTTGAGAACAAAGCGCAGCTTGGACAGAATCATTGAATCAGATTCACAAGCCAAGGCTGTTTTAATGCCGGGTCCCAAAAAATCGAAAGGTTTTTCGGAAGCGTCATACACGCTGGATGAAATGGTTTCAATCAGATTTTTCTCATCTGAGCGGGTTGGATAAACGGTTTTGATCGGATCGTCCATAGTGAGCGGTCTTTGTACACGGGTATCCAGGGTGAGCCTGTTTTTACAGCGCGGACATGGAATAAAAACAACTTGCTCTGAGGGTATTTTTTCATCAGATATTTTAAATTTTCCCTGGCATTGATTGCAGGTTACATCCATATTCCAATCCCCCGTCAAACCCTGCATTTTCGATTTTTACCATATTGGCGGTCAACTTCAAGGCTTTCAATATCGGTTGTCGATTCGCCCCTGTCAGCCTTGACAGAATCAATCCCGCGACCAACAATTCCCCTGCGGGAAGCATAAGCCATAGCTGTTTCTTCAGTAATCAACCCTTTCTCGTAAAGTTGAACGATGGAATCATCAAATGTTATCATGCCAAAGGCTTTTCCTGTCTGAATAATTTCATAAAATGTTTTGCCTTCGGATTCTCCATGTAAAATGGAATCCTTGACCCGCAGATTGGTTCCCATGATTTCAAATGCCGCGACCCTGGCACCACCAATTCTGGGAAGCAGGCGCTGACAGGCAACCCACCGAAAAGACTCTGCAAGGCGGATTCGAATCTGATTTTCTTCTTCGATATTGAACATACCCAGAATTCGGTTGATGGTTTGACCGGCATCCACTGTATGTAGTGTGGATAAAACAAGGTGGCCGGTTTCTGCGGCGTTAAGGGCTATTTCAACGGTCTCCCTGTCCCGCATTTCACCAACCAGTATCACCTTGGGTGCCTGCCTTAGAGATGCGCGAAGGCCGTTAGGAAATGTGTCGAAATCACTTCCCATTTCCCGCTGGTTGAACGTGGATTTCTTGTGTGAGTGCTGATATTCAATCGGATCTTCCAGTGTTACAACATGAACCGTCTTCTTCTCATTGATTTCATTCAGAACAGCCGCAAGGGATGTGGTTTTGCCGGTCCCGGTTGCACCGGTCACCAGAATAATTCCGTTTTTTTCTTTTGACATTTCAAGAAACGATTCCGGAAGATCCAGGTCTGCACAACTGGGAATACGGTTTTCCAGCTTTCGAAGGACAATTGAGAACTTACGCTGCTGTGAAAATATGTTAACCCGGAATCTGGCCTTTCCAGGAAGTTCATACGACAGATCGCAGGAACCTTCCTTGAGCAGATTTTCGGTAAGGCGGCGATCATTATTCAGCAGATTCAGTGCAAGAATTTCCGTCTGAAACGGGGTGAGTTCTTCAAAATACGGGTTAAATTCTACGGGGATCAATATGCCGGAACTTTCCACCTGAAACGGTTTTCCAACGGTAATGTTCAGGTCGGATACATTTCGGGTAAAATCCAGCATTCGGTTTAGGATATAGTCGCATTCCTGTTTTCGCATCACATCCTGCTTATTCATACTTTTATTCCAGCTTATGCCGGAATCAGGATTCAGTAAAATCAGCCGGGGGCGTTTTTAAATAAGGTCGGAATTTTCCCTTGTCATTGGCTTTGGCATAGGCATCATCCGGACTGATCATGCCTTTATTCAGCAGGTCCATGATGGCGTCATCCAGAAGCTGCATGCCGTAACGCTTGCCTGTCTGGATAGATGATGGAATCTGAAAAGTCTTTGCCTCGCGTATCAAATTGCGGACAGCCGGGGTTGCGATCATGATTTCCATCGCTGCGCAACGCCCCTTTTTATCAATCCGCTTGAAAAGAACCTGGGCGACAACTGCTCTCAATCCATCCGCCAGTGTGGAGCGAACCTGTTCCTGTTGATTGGCGGGAAAGACCTCAATAACCCGGTCAACGGTTTTGGCGGCGCTGGACGTATGCAGGGTTCCAAATACCAGATGCCCGGTGGAAGCCGCTTCAATGGCCAACGAAATGGTTTCAAGGTCCCTCATTTCGCCAACCATAATGATGTCCGGGTCTTCCCGAAGCGCCCCTCTTAAGGCGGAACTGAAAGTTCGGGTGTGTAGTCCCACCTCCCGGTGATTAATGATGCAGCTCTGACTTTGATGAACAAATTCGATGGGATCTTCAACCGTAATGATATGATCCTTGCGGCTGCGATTGGCGACATCAATGATTGCAGCAAGGGTTGTGGACTTGCCGCTTCCGGTGGGGCCCGTGACCAGAACAAGCCCTCTGGGCAACAACGCCAGTTTGGGTATAACGGCAGGGAGTCCCAGTTGCTCGGCTGTCTGAATTTTGCTGGGAATTTGGCGGAAAACAGCGGCTACGCCATATTTTTGCATAAAAAAATTGGCGCGGTACCTGGCAAGCCCTGGAATCTCATAGCCAAAATCCACATCCCCGGTTTCTTCAAAAATCTTGACCTTGTCTTCAGGGGAAATCTCATACAACATGCTTCGTAGAAAATCATTGTCCAGTATCTTATACTTGATGCGTTCCATTTCACCGTTAATCCGGAGAACAGGGGGCTGACCCGATACCAGATGAAGGTCAGATGCGCCCTGGTCATGCATCAATTTAAAAAAAGCATCAATCTTGGCCATTTATGTAATATCCTCTGTCATGGCATCATAAATTCACTGAGAAGACTCACCAGTATGTTTTGGCGATCTGGACCGATCATAATCATCATCCCTGATTTTCATCTGTGTCTTTCCCATTTCAAGGAGTTTATGGTGGGCCTCAATGATGGAATGGAGCTGGGCTTCCAGTTGAATACGCTGGCTTTGTAACTGAATGATATCTTCATGAATCTGGGCAAGTCGATTGCTGGCTTTATTCATGATCTTTTGAGCTTTAATTTCGGCATCCGAAATAATCATTTCCGCAGATTTACGGGCGGTATCACTCATCTGGTCTATGATTTTTTCAGAATCCGTTACCGTTTGTTTCAAATTATCTTCGCGTACGGCAATCCCGCTTCGTTCCTGTTTCAGCGTTTGATTCTCCTCGGAAAGCCGCTCATTTTCATCATAAATAGCCTCAAGGGTATGCGCAATCTGTTCCAGGAATTCGTCCACCTCCTGAATATCAAACCCCCTGAACCTAACACTGAACTGATGCTGCTGAATGTCCAGCGGCGTGACTTCGATATTATCTCTCACGATTTAACCTTACATCATGCTGATTGATATTCTTTTTAGCGTGTTAACCACAAACGTCTGTAAGAAAATAACCCCCAAAAACACAATAATGGGAGAGAAGTCAATTCCGCCGAAACTGGCCGGAATACGGGAACGAATCTGAACCAGTACCGGCTCGGTTACGGCATTGATAAAGCGAACAATGGCATTATAGGGATCCGGATTCACCCAGGACAGAATAGCCCTTGCCACAACCACCCACATATATAAGTTCAATGCAATATCAAGTACGTTGGCCACAGCCATCAGAAAATTACCTATCATGTACATTCGATCACTTGCCTTTCAGTGGACACGAAAATCCATCAAATCTCCTTTCCGGGGAGAGTAATAAATGGGAATGAGTTATCACATCCATCCAGCCACCAGATGGATATTTTGCTCACAGTCTTCTGGATGGGGGAATGGAAATGGCATGGGAAAAAGAAACTTGTTTCTGGCATGGATATCACTAAACAACTCAAGGAAGCCGAAATTAAGAGGCTCTTTTGGAACAGGAAACACCAAAAGACAAGACTTCATGAATCCGGTCCAAAACGACGCAATCCTTCATGCAGCCTGGAAAAGCATCCCGGATCTGGCATTCCCGACAAGGGCTTTTGACCAGATAACCAATTTCAAAATCGAATCGGTATTTAAAATTTTTTTTAATTGGTATATAGTCCATAAAAGAAAATGGGGATCAAGACGTAATATTGACGGATTGTTATCATAAGATTTCATGGATAACAAGGAATTAAAATTTTTTAAAGTTATACAGAAGGGGTGTTATGGATGCAGAAAAAGTGTTTTCACGGCGTTCGCTTGGCATTATTTTACTGTTTATGGGCGTGTTGTGTTTGCTGATTCTCACATTGGGGTATTGGGGCATTGGCCATATTTCGGTCAGACTGACGGCATTGTCATCAGCGCATCCCGATATTGTCGATTTCAAGGCTGTTGCAAACTGGGTCAGCGATGCCAAATGCGGCTTTATCCGTTATTTATCCCCCATGATTGCTGCCGGGTTTGCATCATGGAGTTTATTGCTATGGCTGGCGATTCGTCGCAAACCATCGAAACTTCAGACCGCTTTGCCCCAATCCCAGGTCCGTGAACCCGAGAACCGCCTCGACAGGGAACAGCATGACAAGCGGGTATTTATCCATCTGCTGAGCATGTTTCAGCGTGAAGGCAGGTTGCTGGATTTTTTATCGGAAAATATAGACGGCTATGAAGATGCTCAGATTGGCGCTGCTGTTCGCAGCATTCATGAAAACTGTAATAAGGTCACCCTCAAGTACCTGTCGCTTCAACCAGTTCTGGATCAGGAAGAAGGTCAGACACTTACTCTTCAGAAAGGATTTGACACCGCTGCCGTCAAACTGGTGGGAAATGTCGCCGGAGAGCCGCCATTTACCGGTGTCATCCGCCACAAAGGCTGGAAAACGGCAAAGCTGGAACTGCCCACCCTGTCCGCAAGTCAGGATGCATCCCTTATTGCTCCAGCGGAAGTTGAAATTTCATAGTTCATAGAAAGGAAACCACATTGTCTTTCCCGGAATTTATTATTGGAATTGATCTTGGCACCACCAACAGTGTGGTGTCTTACGCCAGAGAAGATGGCGCAATACATGTTTTCGCCATTCCTCAGCTTACCGGGCCCGGAACAATTGAAAAACAGGATATTCTTCCCAGCGCCGTGCTGATTCCCGGAGAAAACGATACACCTGTTCAGGCGCTTATCTTGCCGTGGGATGCTCATTCCACCCAGGCCATCGGCGAGTTCGCAAGAAACAGGGGTTCTGAAATTCCCCACCGTTTGATTACCTCGGCAAAATCCTGGCTTTGCCATGCTCTGGTGGACCGGAACAAACCCATTCTGCCGTGGGAAGGACCGGATAACCACCTCAAGCTGTCACCGCTTGCCGCATCAGCAGCCATTTTACGACATATCCGGGATGCCTGGGATTATGAAATGGCCAGAACGCCATCCGGATTCGATGATCACCTTCGAATGGAAAACCAGGAAATTTTGCTTACGGTTCCAGCCTCGTTTGATGCTGTCGCAAGAGAGCTTACGGTTAAAGCTTCACTGATGGCTGGCCTGAACAATGTGACCCTTCTGGAAGAACCCCAGGCCGCCTGCTACGCATGGATTGAAGCTTCCGGGGATGACTGGCGCAGAAAGGTGGAAAAAAACGATTTGATCCTTGTTTGCGACATCGGCGGCGGCACAACGGATTTCAGTCTGATCGAGGTGTCTGAACAAAACGGCGAACTGGCTCTGGAGCGAATTGCCGTCGGCAATCATTTGCTGGTGGGCGGAGACAACATGGATCTGTCGCTGGCCTATACCGTATCACAGAAAATGGCTGAAAAAGGAACCCGTCTGGATGCCTGGCAGATGCGCGGCCTGTGCCATACCTGCCGAAAGGGAAAAGAAGCACTATTATCCGGCGGTTTATCCGACAACTATCCCATCACCTTGCTGGGAAGGGGCAGCAGCCTGATTGGCGGAACGCTGAAGGCCCGGCTTTCGGCAAAGGATGTTTACCGGGTTCTGCTGGAGGGATTTCTGCCGAAATGCGAGCTGTCCGATGCGCCAGTAAAGCAGCGGGCTATGGGAATTCGGGAAATCGGCCTTTCATATCAATCAGATCCCGCCATCACCCGCCATCTTGCCTGGTTTCTCAGCAGCCAGGTTGATGAATCCGGAAAGCAAAGGCTTCCCACTGCCGTTTTGTTCAATGGCGGCGTGATGAAAGCCCCCCTGCTGCGAAACCGGGTTGTCGAAGTATTGACAGCGTGGGCGAATGCCGCCTCCGGTCCTTCCCTGCGGGAGCTGCCTTCGCAGGATTTCGACCGATCCGTTGCACGGGGCGCCGTTTATTATGGCCTTACCCGTCGTGGTGGCGGGATTCGTATTCGCGGGGGCCTGAACAAATCCTACTACATTGGAATCGCCGCGTCCATGCCGGCTATACCTGGAATGTCCGCACCGGTAAAAGCACTGTGCGTGGCGCCTTTCGGCATGGAAGAAGGCACATCACAGGCCATTGAAAACCAGGAATTCGTTCTGGTGGTCGGAGAGCCGGCCCAGTTTGATTTTCTGGGATCAACGCTGCGCCATGAAGATCGGTCCGGAGAAGTGGTTGAAGCCTGGGAAGGCGAAATTGAGCTGGCTACAACTCTGGAAACTGAACTCAGCGGAGATTCCGGCACCCTGATTCCGGTAACCCTGGAATCCCGCGCCACCGAGATTGGAACTCTCGAAATCTGGTGTATCTCTCCGTCAGACGGACGTCAATGGCATCTGGAATTTAATGTGCGGGAACACACTGATCAAGGATAACATAACGCAATCCAGAACCAATCTCAATACATCCGTGATCGTTTCGGCATCCCGAAGAACCGATATTCCTGCATTTTACATGGAATGGTTCATGAAACAGATGAACAGCGGAGTGTTTGAGATACAGAATCCC
>SESB01000812.1_pt1 | contig 22332 bp, 21 predicted proteins | sample 3171441 | NCBI WGS metagenome assembly SESB01 (sample SAMN06051867, study PRJNA518727) | freshwater metagenome | biome: subpolar coniferous forest; feature: holomictic lake; material: water; isolation source: holomictic Lake 227, 6 m depth | place: Canada: near Kenora, Ontario | collected... | reverse complement strand
TGTGGGGGAATTTCCAAATGCGTAATAGGAGTCGCCCTCCACCCAGAGCGACATTGAAAACAGTCCGAGGGAGAGACGTTTTGAGCCAGCGGAGACATCAAACGAGTAACGGGCATCCGGATGATCGCTAAATATCCCAAGCACCGGATCACGAATGGCATCAAACGTAGCTGCATCAATGCAGACCAGTGCACAGGAAATCTTCCGGGAGAGGGAGATGGTATTTACCGCATCAATTGCGTCCCGGATGGCAACCTTCCACAGTCTTTTCTGGTTATCATCCCGGGCCGAGTTGGTATAGACCTCTTTCTCCGCAAAGATGAACGTGTGCGTGACGGTCCCGAGATCATTAAGAACCGCAGGATAGGTCTTATGGATACGGTCTCCCGCGCTGATGATGTGGATGTGTTCCTGCGGATCCATGAATATTATCCGGATTTGGATGATAAATGGTTGTCCCGCATCCCGGCACCAGTTTTCTAAAAGATCCGGGCGCAGAAAAAAAAGATTTTTTTAAATGAATAGCGGCGCGAGCACGAGTGAGAGCGTGGCTAGCAGCTTGATGAGCACGTGGAGTGACGGGCCGGCAGTGTCTTTGCACGGGTCTCCGAGCGTGTCACCGATGACGGCTGCCTTGTGGGCAACGCTGCCTTTGCCGCCGTGGGCACCGGCTTCAATAAACTTCTTGGCATTGTCCCACGCACCGCCCCCGTTGTTGAGGATCAGTGCCATCAGGATACCGGTGATCGTACCAACCATCAGGAAACCCGCGAGGGCTTCGTATTTCATGGTCACACCGATGAAGATGGGAAACGCGATTGCAATTGCGCCGGGCAGCACCATGTTCTTGAGTGCGCCGAGGGTGGTGATATCGATCACACGGGCATAGTCAGGTTTCTTGGTCCCTGCCATAATGCCCGGGTCTTTGAACTGGATGCGGACCTCTTCGATCACGCACTGTGCGGTCTTTGAGACGGCACGGATTGCAAGGCCAGCAAAGACAAAGATGAGCATCGCGCCGAGCAGTGCACCGACAAATACCGGGACCGATGCAATGTTGACGATCTCAAAGGGTTTGCCGATCAGGCGGCTGATATCAACCATGTAGGCATTGAAGAGCAGGAAGACTGCAAGTGCAGCGCTACCGATCGCATATCCTTTGGTGAGCGCCTTTGTGGTGTTGCCTGCCGAGTCGAGCCGGTCCATCCGCTTACGGACCACTTCAGGAGCCTGGCTCATCTCGACAATACCACCGGCATTGTCGGCGATAGGACCAAAGGAATCCATGGCGAGAACATACGCACAGACCATGAGCATACCGATGGTTGCAGCAGCAGTACCAAAGAGGCCGCCGAACTGGATGCCGCTCTGGGAACCGAGCCAGTAGGAGAGGAGTAAGGATGCACCGATCATGATTGCCGGCACAGCGGTGGTCTCAAGGGCGACCGAGAAACCTGTAATGATGTTGGTTGCCGGTCCTGTCTCTGATGCATCGGCAATTTCCTGCACAGGCCGGTAGTGGTGGTCGGTGTAATACATGGTCACTCTGAGGAAGAGGACGGATAACACAATGCCCACAAGGCCTGCATAGAAGAACCAGATGCTCCCGAGAAGCCACATGGTACCGATATAGAAGAACACCGCCGACACGATTGCCGTGATATAATAACCAAGGTTCATCGCATCCATCGGGTCTGCATCATCCTTTCCGCGTACGCAGAGGATACCGATCATGCTGGCGAGCAGACCAAAAGCGCACATAACGAGCGGGAAGAGAATACCGTTGACACCAAAGACCGGAAAGAGGGCGACACCGAGGATCATCGCACCGATATTCTCGGCAGCGGTTGACTCGAACAGGTCAGCACCACGGCCGGCACAGTCGCCAACATTGTCGCCAACAAGGTCAGCAATGGTCGCAGGGTTCCGGACGTCATCCTCAGGGATACCGGCTTCAACTTTGCCGACAAGATCTGCACCGACATCAGCGGCTTTTGTGTAGATACCGCCACCGAGCTGGGCAAAGAGTGCGACAAACGAGGCACCGAACGCGAACCCGATGATGATGAAGGGGGTGGTTAACGGGTTTGCACCAAGTGCAACATAGGTGAGCGAGACACCGAGGAGTGACATCGCAGTTATGATAAGACCGGAGACTGCTCCGCCACGGAACGAGATGTCAAGTGCCTTACCCGAGCCGACCTGGGCTGCTGCTGCTGTGCGAATGTTGGTCCTGACGGCAACAGACATGCCGATGACACCGGCAAGCGCACTGCAGAACGCACCGACGATGAACGCAAGTGCCGTAAAGGTGGCGATATCTTTTTGTCCCGTGAGGAAATACACCGCAAAGATAACTACGGCAAGCACGATCGCCAAGATGGCGATAGTCGAGTACTGTCGTTTGATGAATGCTTCCGCACCCACCTTGATCGCATCGGATACCTCACGCATCTTGGGTGTGCCTACATCATTTGAGAGGACACTCCGCGCAAGTACTGCCGCGAGGATCAGTGCGAGAATACTTATTCCAATAATAAAGACGAGTTCGTACATTCCTTGACCTCCCTGCCATTGTATGAATCATCTCACATGCAACCGGAACTGCAGCGGTACCGCGAACAGTGCTTGTAACCGGATTTCTGGATGCTCCGCACAACATCAGGTATGATAAACTGATATCAGCAGTAACCTGCTCTTTTGGAACCAAAGGATGGCGCAACGGTTCCCGGGATATCCCCGATTTTTTCCACAACCCATCCTAAGAGATCATTAGTGCTTTTCCGGGACATTAAACTTTTATCATTAATCCGGCACCGCACCACCCGGTACTACAACTCAAAGAAAAAGACGCTCATGTTTTTCCGGTTTTTTTATTATTTTTGCCAGGTTCTCGGGTTATTCTCAGATTTCACGGCGTTTTTTTTGGAATTATCAGATATTGTGTACTGGTATTTTGGTATGATGCCAGCCATGAGCAATTCACTATGATTAATAATGATAGATTCTCATATTCATGGAGGGAGGGTATCTGGTGCAAACTACGCAACTGTTAATATTTCTCATACTGTTTCCGCTCATTGCCGCGTTCTTCTTATTCCTGGCAAAAAAAGACATTGAACGCGCCTGGATCGTGAAACTGTCCGCACTGGCCATTGGTATTGCCAGTGTCTACCTGTTGATTTCGACCTATAATAGAGGGGCCCTGCTGATGTCTGCCATTCCGGCGGAGCCAACCGGCATTGTCATGTTCATCCTCGAGATGCTGATTGCAGTATTTATCCTGTATCTCGGTATCGTGTACAAGAAGTGGCTTGTCGTGGCGCTCATCCTTGTCCAGTCCGCAGTAATGCTCTACTTCGAACTGGTTTATGCTCACGCGATCCATGTGCAGTCGAACCTGTTCGTGGATGAATTCTCAATTATCATGGCACTTATCATCGGAATCATCGGCAGTCTCATCTGCGTGTATTCGCTGGGTTACATGAAGTTCTTCCATGAACACCATCCTGAGATGCCGGACCGGAGACCATGGTTCTTTGCCATCCTGTTCCTCTTCCTTGCCGCTATGTTCGGGCTGGTCTTTTCCAATAATATCATGTGGGTCTACTTCTTCTGGGAAGTTACCACCCTCTGTTCATTCCTGCTGATTGGATACACAAAAACAGAGGAAGCCACCAACAACGCATTTTCAGCCCTGTGGATGAACCTGCTCGGCGGGGTTGCATTTGCCGGTGCAATCATCTACCTTGCCATGTTTGGCAATGGTATCATGGGAATGACCGATCTGTTAGCTTCCGGAAAAATCATCGCCCTCATCCCTGCAGCTCTCATCGGGTTTGCCGGTCTCACCAAGGCGGCCCAGCTGCCGTTTTCCTCATGGCTTGTGGGAGCGATGGTAGCACCAACCCCGGTCTCGGCACTCCTGCACTCCAGCACGATGGTCAAAGCCGGTGTCTATATCCTCGTCAGGCTTGCCCCCATCTTCCAGTCCACCTTTACCGGTTATATGCTTGCCATGGTAGGAGCGCTCACCTTCCTGATCGCATCCGGCATTGCCATATCGCAGAGCAATGCAAAACGGGTGCTTGCCTATTCCACGATCGCAAACCTCGGTCTCATTGTTGCCTGTGCCGGTATCGGAACCTACGAGGCGATCTGGGCTGCAATACTCCTGATTGTGTTCCACGCAGTCTCGAAGTCCCTGCTCTTCCTCTCGGTTGGAACCGTTGAGCACCGGATCAAGAGCCGCGAGGTCGATGATATGAACGGGCTCATCGTGCGCATGCCAAAGATCGCTGCCATGATGGTGATCGGTATTGCCGGTATGTTCCTTGCACCGTTTGGTATGCTGATCTCAAAATGGGCAGCCATCCGGGCGTTCATCGACGTACCCTACGGTTTCCTGTTCGTCATCATTCTCGCCTTTGGCAGCGCCATGACGGTCTACTTCTGGGCCAAATGGATGGGCAAGATCATTTCCGTTACTTCAGACAGCAAGAACATCGAAGGTGAAGTTGATCACAGCGAGTGGGCAGCGCTTGTATCGCTGGCCGGACTCTCGTTCATCACCACGCTTGTCTTCCCGCTGCTCTCAACAAAACTACTCGAACCTTTCCTCATGCTGAACTATGGCCATGTGGCCCAGTTGTCGCAGGACAATATCACTATCATGATCCTGATGCTCCTCCTCCTCGTTATCCTGCCATTGAGCATCCTGATACCCCAGAGAAAGCACAAGCATGTCGCCCCTTACATGGGCGGAAGGACCACTACACACGATATGCGGTTCTCGGGATCGCTGGGCGTCCAGAAAAAGACGGTGCTCTCCAACTACTATCTCCACGAGTACTTCGGTGAAACGAAACTCCGGACCGCAGGGATCTGGATCTGTTCAGCCATCATCGGCATCATGTTTATTGCAACCGCGTTGCGGGGGGTGTTCCTATGATCAATATTGTCTGGGCAATTGTCTTTGTCCTTGTAGCCCCCGTTATCGGTGGGTTGGTTGCGGGGATTGACCGGAAGATCACTGCACATATGCAGGGCAGGGTCGGCCCCTCCATCCTGCAGCCATTCTACGATGTGGGCAAGCTCTTTGAAAAAGAGCAGACTGTAGTAAACGAGACACAGACCTTCTATGCGATCTGTTACATCATCTTCATGATCTTTACCGGAGCCCTGTTTTTTTCCGGTGGCGATCTGTTGCTCGTCATTTTTGCGCTCACGCTGGCCCAGATCTTCCTTGTAATGGGCGCATTTGCTGCAAATTCCCCCTACAGTTATGTAGGTGCGGAGCGGGAACTGCTCCAGATTATGGCCTATGAACCGATGGTGATCCTGACTGCGGTGGGCATGTTTGTTGCAACGAAGAGCTTCAATGTCAGCGATATTGCAGCAAGCACAACGCCCGTTGTCCTCCTCATCCCCGGTATATTCCTTGGTTTCCTCTACGTGCTGACCATCAAGCTGCGCAAATCACCATTCGATATCTCAACATCGCACCACGCACACCAGGAGATTGTAAAGGGCGTGACCACAGAATTTTCCGGCCCGTCACTCGGCCTTATCGAGATCACCCACTGGTACGAGACGGTCTTTTTACTGGGATTTGTCTACCTCTTCTTCGGGTTCAACCCGTTGATAGGTGTTGCCGCTGTCATCATCGTCTACCTGTTAGAGATCCTGATTGACAACACGAATGCCCGTGTGAAGTGGCAGCTTGTGGTGAAGAGTTCGTGGCTGATCGCTGTCGTAGTGAGTGTGACGAATCTGGCTGCACTCTACTACCTGTCGGGAGGTTTACGATGACTTACCTTGCAAAATCCCCGTGGATCATCCACTACGATGCTTCGAGCTGCAATGGCTGTGATATTGAAATCCTCGCATGTCTCACTCCCATGTATGATGTTGAGCGGTTCGGCATCATCAACACTGGCAACCCGAAACATGCGGATATTTTTGTTGTAACCGGCTCGATCAATGAAGCGAACCGCGAGGTGATCCAGAATATTTACAATCAGATGTCAGATCCAAAAGTGGTTGTGGCAGTCGGAATCTGCGCTTGCTCAGGAGGAGTGTTCCGGGAATGCTACAATGTCGCTGGCGGGATCGACAAACTCATACCGGTTGATGTCTATGTGCCCGGGTGTGCGGCACGCCCCGAGTCCATCATCGACGGAATTGTCACTGCCCTCGGCGTACTTGAGGAGAAACGGAGCAAACATATGAGTTCTCCCATTGTAACTGACCACGATCATAAAGCACATCACAAACACGCGGAAGGAGGTGCACAATGATGGAACCACAGCAAATCACCCCAATAAGTGTCAGGGACGTTTTACCAAAGGCCGAACAGGCAAAGAAAGACGGCAACCGGCTTGTCCAGATCGGGTGCACGAAGATCGAAGACAACTTCGAGATCCTCTATGTCTTTGACAAGGACTACAAGCTGACAAACTACCGCATCACGGTGAAACAGACAGACGAAGTTCCCAGCATCAGCGGAGTATACTTTGGTGCGTTTGTGTACGAGAACGAGATTCATGACCTGTACGGTATCCACGTGACGGGTATCAATATCGATTTCAAGGGCACATTCTACAAGACGGCAATCAAACATCCTTTCAGCGTGACCATTGTCAAGGAGGATGACACATGTCAAAACAAATAACTGTCCCGTTCGGCCCCCAGCATCCGGTGCTGCCCGAACCCCTCCACCTTGACCTTGTGCTGGAGGATGAAAAAGTTGTAGATGTCATCCCGACCATCGGGTACGTCCACCGGGGTCTTGAAAAACTGGTAGAAAAACGGGAATACACCGAGTACGTCTTTATCGCAGAGCGGATCTGCGGGATCTGCAGTCACATCCACGGCCAGACCTATGTGCAGGGTATCGAGCAGATCATGGGACTCGAGATCCCTGAACGGGCCCAGTATCTCCGGACCATCTGGTCGGAATATTCAAGAATGCACTCGCACCTGCTCTGGCTCGGACTTTTTGCCGACAGCATGGGTTTTGAAAGCGTGTTCATGAACTCATGGAGGCTCCGCGAGCACATTCTCGATGACCTTGAGGCGACCACGGGTGGCAGGGTCATACAGGGTGTCTGCAAGGTGGGCGGTGTAAGGAAAGATATCTCGCCGGAGAAACTCGATGAGATGGTCAAAGGGCTCAGGGGTATCGAGCATGAGCTTCAGGCACTCACGAAAGTATTCCTGCATGACAATTCTATGCAGCACCGGTTGAAAGGGGTAGGTGTACTCAAAAAAGAGGATGCCTATCATCTGGGTGCCGTTGGCCCAACTGCAAGAGGCAGCGGCATTGCGATTGATCTCCGCGAGACCGGCTATGCAGCCTACGGGAAGATCAATTTTAAACCTGTGGTGGAACATGATGGGGACTGCTATGCCCGCTGTGCCGTCCGGGCAAAAGAGATGTTCACATCGATTGATATCATCGAGCAGTGCGCAAAGAAGATCCCTGACGGGCCGGTTGACATGAAAGTGACCGGTGCACCGGATGGTGAATATCTTGCCCGGGCCGAGCAGCCACGGGGAGAAGTCATCCATTACATCAAGGGCAACGGCAAGAAGAATCTTGTCCGGCACCGGGTCCGGACACCGACGTTCACAAACATCCCGCCGCTCGTCACGCTCTTAAAAGGCTGCGAACTTGCAGATGTACCGGTGATTGTCCTGTCTATCGATCCCTGTATCGGTTGTGCGGAGAGGTGAGGAAAGCGATGACATTTTTTGAGATGACAAAGACCGTGTTAAAAAGCGTGTTCTCCCGCCCGGCCACCCTGATGTACCCGGTGAAACCGGCCAAGAAAACTGCCAACACCCGCGGGCACGTGAAGATTGATCCAACGAAGTGCATCACCTGCCGGATCTGCCAGCGCAAGTGCCCGACGCAGGCGATCTGTGTTGATGTCAAGGAAAAGACATGGGAGATCGACCAGATGCGCTGCGTGGTCTGCGCCGTATGTGTGGATACGTGCCCGACCAAAAGTCTCACCATGGACAACCAGTATCGCCCGGCAATGACCGCCCGTGGCGGTCTTGAGAAGTTTACCGTAGCAGGGCCAAAGAAGAAGGAACCGGTGGCGGCTGATGCAGCTAAGCCGCCAACAGAATAATTTTTCGTGATTACAGAATAGAATCCACCCGACTCCCCGTTACTGGCCCGAATCTGCATTATGCAGGGCTGGTACCTGATGGCCCCCCCTTTCTTCTCGTTGACCCCACGTTCAGATTGCAGTGGGGTTTCGTTTCATCGGACGGACATTTGCCCCTTCCATTTCCCCCTGTGCCCACGCAAACCGTTCCCTGATGGTTGGTGGTAGTTCCTTCTCATCGATCGGAACGAATCCGAAATTACCGTAGAACTTCGTGAGGTCCCAGACAGAATGCATGTAGAGTGTATCCTGCCCGGTTGCCTCGACAAGCCCCCAGACCGCAGCATTCGCATACCCGTGACCACGCTGGCTGACCGGCGTGAACACGCCATCTACTTCAAAACCGTCCGTATGCCGTTTGCACCGTGCGACAGAGACTGCCTGCCCGTCATAAAATGCGGCAAATATCCGGTCTGTTTTCGAGTCGCCCTTTGTGTTGTGGTAATCTGTCCAGAGGGTCTCTGCAAGGAAAAACTCCAGAGAAACCAGTTCTCTCACGGTTGCGCCAGTGCGGTGTTTTGCGAGATGCCGTGCCGGGACAGATGATACCGGGAGCGGAGGTGCCTCCTCACTGGTGCCCTCGATACGATAACCGCCGGGCGGAACATGGATTACGAACCGCGCCCCCTTGCCTTCGATCCCGGTCTCCTGTATGGTCATATCGGTCACCTCAACGATCTGGCGGCAGATGAAGAGCCCGATCCCAGCGTGTCCACCGGCATCGTATTCGAATATCTGCTGTTTCTTCTCTCTCGGGATTCCGGCACCATCATCACTGTAGCACAGGTCAAGCCCTTCAGCAGTCTCGTGATACGTGACAACAATGTTTTTTATCCTGCCGTTACTATGCCGCAGTGAATGCTCCAGAAGGTGTGTGAGGACATCAGCAAAGAGTGGATCTGCGTAGACCTCAAGGCGCGCTGCCCAGCACCTGATCGAGACAGTGCCATCATCCGAGGGAAGGCGGGCTGATTCAAGCGTCTGCTGCACACTCATCCAGATCGGTGTGAGAGCCCCAAGATCCTTGTAGGACTCGGTGAGAAAGAGTTGGCGGGCAACGTTCCATGCGAGCGTCCGGATCCGTTCAATATACGTGCGTAACCCGGTATCCTCGCAGTGAGTATCTGCCTCGTCAACGGTCTCAAGGATCTGGTCGACCGAGTGGTGGAGGTGGTCCGTAGAGAAACGTGATAAGAGGTTGAGTTTGTCATTTGCTGTCTTCAACGCATGCTCGGCATGAACGCGGCTGGTGATATCGAAAAATGTGAGGATTGCCCGGTTGCCCGGGAGCGATGCAGCAGAGACAAGCACGATAAACGAGTTCTCATCCGGTAGAGTGAAACTCGTCTCAGTGGCGTATACCGCCCCCTCGCTGGAGAGCCGGTTGAAAAATTCCTGCTCTTCTTCGCCGCCCCAGATCGTAGTTATTGATGTACCCCTGACATCTGCAGCTTTCCGGTGGAGAAGGAGAGCAGCTTTCCAGTTGATCTCCTCGATCGTCCGGCTGCTGCCGGTATCTGCAATAAGAATGCTGCCTCCTTCCGAATGGTCAAAGAGACCCTGGTAGAGCGCTTCCTGTTCACGGAGCTTGAGGGTAAGAGTAGAGATTAGCCACCCGATCACTACAATGACAAAGGTGCGCACCAGCGCTTCGAGAAGAATGGTTGGCGAGCTTCCGGCAAGAAGGATTACAAAGAGGAGGTAGACAACTCCTATGCACAAGGCGATGATGGCCCCCCTGCGCGGGTACTGGTATGCGGCGATCACAACCGGAATGTACAGGAGATGGGGGATGCCTGTTGAGATTCCAAAAAGGAGTCCGATAAGGTTTGCGAGAAGTGCAACCGCAGCCGTTCCAAGGATTACTGCATTCCAGAGGAGATCGCGATTCTCAAACCGGGCACTCAGGTTCATTAGTCAGCCTCTTGTTTTCCCACACCGGTTTCCATTTACCGATATTGCGAATCAAAATACTTGAGGGTTGTGATTTTGTGAGCGGGTTTTTAAGAGGTTTCGTGAACCCGTAGGCACGGGTGCTAAAGTGCGGTGTCGAAATATCCGATGTATCGCTGACATAAAAAAAATGGACCAGCTTTTTTTATCGGGCATGCATGAACGTCTGCGGATATATCACCGTTGGTGGAAAGAGATGCAGCCAAAAAAAAAGTGTTTTTCACACGAACGTGAACGTCTCATGCGACAGCGTCTGCAGGTCGACAACAACTGCAAGCGCCGGGGTCGGGTCCACGTTCATCTGCTTCTGGAATTTCGTCTGGGACTGCCACGTACCGGCATTGATACCAAGCACGCCCCGGTAATTTGTGATGCCCTTGATATGGACATGGCCGGTATGGAGAATCTCGGGCAATGGATCGATGATCATCCGGTCGATCTTTCCTGCAGCAATCGGGGTTTTACGGCCGTAAACCGGGGCCAGATGACGGCGCTGGAGCATCTCCTGCATGATCAGTCCGCTCTGCGCGTAGGATGCCCCGGGTATGAGACCGATCATATCATCGATCGATCGCCCGTGATACATCAGCACCCGTACACCCTGCAGGTTGACAAGCGCAGGGTTCTCTACAAGGATACAGTTGTCCGGGAATTTTTGGATGAATGCATCCGGCAACACCGGCTGTGGCTCTGCGCCACGAACCACATCGTGGTTGCCGGGTGATATGATGATCTTCATCCGCGAGGGGAGATCGCGCATCATCGCACCGAACGCCTCGTACTGTTCGTAGATGTTTTTTATCAACAGTTCGTTCTCATGACCGGGATAGATACCGATACCATCCACAAGGTCACCGGCAATCAACAGGTAAGAGAAATCCGATGCCGAGAGCCAGTCGGAAAAGCGGCTCCAGCTATCCGCTAAAAAGGTATCACTGCCCACATGAACATCCGAGATGAAGACGGCCTTTCCCGGCTTTTCACTCTTGAACGGGGTGTTGTCGATGCGGATGTCAGGGCGGTAGAGCAGCTCGGCAAAGAAGAGTTTCCCGTCGCTGGAGAGCTTGCCTTTGACACCAATGACTTCGTCGTGGATAATCCGATCGGCATCGATAAAGACCGGGCGCCCCTTCAAAAAGAGCACAGTAATATTTGCAGAGGAGTCCTCGATCTCGGCGATCCGGTGCCCGTTTGTCGTGGTCTTGATCTCTGTGACCATTCCAATGATGGTGCACTCTTCCTGCCGGTACCGGTTGGAACGTGTCAGTGCCTCGATGGGCATGGCGCTGCACCGGCTCCTGATCATTCCACCCAGTCTGGCGTAACGGTCGCGGAAATAGTGGAGATAATCACCGGTACCGTTTATGGGCCCGGAAGTTCCGGCAGAGCCGCTGACCACTTCCACGCTGGGATCGGTGAGAAAGCGGGTGCCGTCCCGGGTGACGGTCATGCCGGGGATGTGCTGAGCCGAGACCACGATCGCATGGTCCGGCACCCCAGCGATGATGCGCTCGATCAGGTCAGGTTCATCCTGTTCAAGGATATACCGCACCACATCGGGATGTACCTGCAGCCGCTTGTCTAAAAAAGCGAGTGTGATCTGCTGTACATCGAGCATGGATACATATCGTCCACTGAGAAAATATAAAGATCCCATCCTCCCATCGAGCCCGGCCATTCCACTGGGAAGGACAATCCTCTTTGACACCTCTTGCAGCAGGATCATGGGAGTGTTCAGGGTTTTTAAAAAACCTGTTCGTGGCTTACTTCCTCGTGAACATACGATCTCTGTGTTCCGCATTGCGAAAGGTGCGCTATATTAACAAAAAATCTCATACAGTGTAGCAAGAGATGACAGACAAAGAAAAAACCCGGGACATCCGCACACTAATTAACCAGTTCCGGATAAGCGATCACTGGGCGGTATCCCTAGCCCGCGATCTGATCTGGGTGGTGGCAGTTGTCGGTTGCATTGCGATCGCCCTCTTTTTGATCTGCGGTACCTGGCCCGCAGTGGTCACGATCGAGTCCGAGAGTATGGTGCCCAATATGAACGTTGGGGATCTCGTGGTTGTAGTTCAGAAAGACCGGTTCGGTGATCTCCAGACCTGGGATGACGGAAAGGTGTCCGGGTACAAAAAGTTCGGTGATTATGGGGATGTGATCATCTACCGCCCGAACGGTCTCACAGACATATGGGCCTCAATTGGCCTCCTCCCACTCTCAAAGGCGCAGCACCCGATCATCCACCGGGCGATAACATGGACAAATGCCGGCCAACCGGTCCCCTCGTATCTCAATATCTATCGCGGGAAAGTCACGCCGACAGGGTATCTCCCGCTCAAGGTCATCGGGGATACCCAAAATGGGTACCAGATTCTCTCGACCGTTGTTGGCGCTCCTCCTGCCGCCAACTTCACGCCCGGGACAAAAGATCTCATTATGAAAACCCCGCAGGGAAACTATGTCCTTCCAGCGGATGCTGTAATCCCGAACTCGGGCTATGTCAGGGACACCGGTACACTGGCAACCCATGGCGGGTACATCACTAAGGGTGACAATAACATTCTCAGCGACCAGGGGTACCTCCCGATCCCCGGGACCGGGACGGTTGAGCCCGTGGCAAAGGAGTGGGTTATCGGAAAGGCCCTCTTCACTGTGCCCTATGTCGGTCTACTACCGCTCCATATCAGGGAAGTGATCATTGTTGTCATCATCATCATGGTGCTCCATGAACTCTATATCCGCAGGAAAGTGGAAGAAACTCCAGCAAAACCGCAGAAAAAGAGCGGGAAGAAACAGCGGTGAGGAGGATATCAATGGTAAACGTATCAACCCTACTGTCCGATGTGCTTGGCGGCCACCGCCTCACCGGGAAGGATGGAGAACTCCTCCTGAATGCCCGGGGTTCTGATATCCTCGCGATCACCGCGGCTGCTGATGAGATGCGGGAACGTCGGGTCGGAGATACCGTCACCTATGTGCGGAACCAGAACCTGCACGTCACAAACATCTGCAAGAACCTCTGCGGGTTTTGCGGGTTTGGGAGGAAAGTGACTGATGAGGGGGCATACTGCCATGACAAGGCGGGGATCCAGGTACAAGCAAAGCTGGCATACGAGCGGAAGGTGACCGAGATCTGCCTGTTGTCGGGAGTGCATCCCGGTTTCACGCTGGACACATTCGTTGATCTTATCCATTGGGTGCACGAGGCGGCGCCCGGTGTCCACGTCCATGCCTTCAGTCCGGACGAGGTGGCGCACGCAGCACACCGGGGCGGGTGTTCAACGCCCGAAGTGCTCGCCCGGCTCAAAGAGGAAGGTCTTGGAACAATTCAGGGAACTGCGGCAGAGATCTTAGTGGACTCCGTCCGGGAAGTGATCTGTCCCCGCAAGGTGCCCACCGCAGACTGGGTCCGGATTATCAAAGAGGCGCATGGGATCGGTCTGCGATCGACAGCGACCATCATGTACGGTTCTTACGAGACCGCAGCCGACCAGATCGAACATCTCGGTATCCTGCGGAACATACAGGAGGAAACGCATGGGTTTACGGAGCTTGTCACCCTTCCTTATGTCCACACCAATACGCCGCTGTACCAGCAGGGGATCGCCAGAGCAGGGCCAACAGGCAGAGAAGATCTCCTGATGATCGCAGTTTCCCGTCTCTTCCTTGATAATTTTACCAATATTCAGGTTGCATGGGGAAAGGTCGGGCTGAAAATGACACAGCTTGCCCTTCTATCCGGTGCCAATGATCTTGCGGGCACCATGTTCACCGATGATGTGAGCGGTGATGCCGGAGCCTCCGGCTCGAACTATCTGGATCCAAAAGATATGGAACGAATCGTTACTGATATAGGTCGCAGGCTCAGGCAGCGGACTACACTGTATGAGCTTGTTTGAGATCTGTGAGAAAAAGCGGTTGAACCGCCAGAAAAACGGTTTTTTATTTCTGTTCCGCAGATCAGAGCAGTTCCAGCGCCTGACGTCCGGTCATGCCGTTTTTGATCCCACGTCCAATTGCAGAACGGTTCGCTTCCTTGACAATCCCTTTTAAGATATCATCGATATCCACGATCGACGGTCCGATGGAAGGCCGCACCTTGACTGCCGGATAACTGAATGAATCGAGCGCTGCCACATCGAACGCCCCACACCCAACCATACCCACATCGGTCTTGACCGCGACAAGGTTTGCCGGGCCTAGTGGTATGATGAATCCATCTGCGAGTTTTCTTGTCAGTTGAACATCTACCTGCTGCATATCGCTCCTGTAGAGATGGTTGGCTTCAGGGAATAAGAATCATGCGGCAATAATAGCGACAGGTTTACTTTTTCGCGGGCGCTACACTGGACAACAAACGCGTGGAGTCCCTATGACAACCCCCCTCCAGAACCTGCTTGCGGATGTGAAGGCTGGCCACCGGCTGACGGAGAATGAGGCCCATCTGCTATTCTCGGTACGCGACCGTCAGGTGTGGGATGTTGCCAGAACAGCAGACGAGGTGCGCGAGGAGCGGGTCGGTCCTGCGATCACCTATGTCCTGAATCAGAACATCAACGTGACCAACCTCTGCGTGAATGCCTGCGGGTTCTGCGGTTTTTCAAAAAAACCCGGTGACGAGGGGATATATTTCCACAACAAGACAGAGATCCAGAAGAAGGCCGCCCTTGCAAAGAAACGGGGTGTCTCTGAGATATGCACAGTCAGCGGGCTTCACCCGGCATTCACCGCGCAATCCTATGCTGATGTCTACCGGTGGATCCATGAGGCAGCGCCGGGGATTCATCTCCACGCGAGCAACCCTATGGAAGTTGCGTATGCGGCAAAAAAAAGCGCGATGAGCACAAAAGACGTGCTCGTCCTGATGAAAGAGGCCGGGCTGGGTTCGATGTGCGGGACGGCAGCCGAGATTTTAGTGGACTCCGTCCGGGAAACGATCTGCCGTGAGAAGATCGCGACCGCAGAATGGGTGCGCATCATCAAAGAGGCGCACATTCTCGGCATTCCCACTACCGCTACAATCATGTACGGCCACTGCGAGAGTGACGCGGATCGGGCTTCTCACCTTACTATCCTGCGGGAGATACAGGATGAGACACACGGGTTTACTGAGTTTGTGCCCCTCTCGTTCATCCACATGAACACTCCCCTTTATCGCGCAGGCATCGCGCGGGCGGGTGCAACGGGAAGAGAGGATCTCCTGATGGTGGCCATTGCACGCCTCTTTCTTGATAATTTTAAAAATGTACAGGTCTCGTGGGTGAAAGAGGGAATCAAGATGGCCCAGCTGGGGCTCATTGCAGGAGCCAACGATCTCGGCGGGACGATGTTTGAAGAGAGTATCTCAAAGGGGGCAGGAGCCGTCAATACCGATTACCTTGACCCCAAAGAGATGCAGCGCGTTGCAGAAGATGTGGGCAGAACCCTTAAACGGCGCACCACGCTGTATGAGAATATCTGAAAAAAGGATTTTTCGTTTTATTTGTTGTGATTGCTTTTGACAAGCCGGACAATCTTATCCCCGATCTTCTGGGCTTTTTCTATTGCTTCCTTATCAGCGAGCACTTCACCCTCATGATACCCGTTGCCCTTGACCGATCCCAGCGATGAAAATTCATGGGTGCTTAAGAATCCTTCAATTGTCTGGATCGTCCGGCTTGCACCTTTCTGTGCCTGCACGGCTACAGCAACTCCCTTCCTGCCCGCCAGCTTGTGATCATGGTAGAGGGAATACGTGCGGTCTATGAAATTCTTGAGATGACCGCACACATCATAGTAATATGTGGGTGAACCGATCACAAGCACATCGCAGTCGAGTATCTTCCTGACAATAGAATCCCAGTCATCGTTCTCGATCACGCACCATTTCTTCTCCTTGCACTTCTCACAACCCAGACACGGGTGGATCTTCTTTCCTGCAAGTGAGACAAACTCGGTCTTAACCCCTGCATCCTTACAGCGTTCGAGAATGACATTGACCAGCACTGCGGTGTTGCCTTCTTTCCGCATGCTCCCGGATATTCCCAGCACCTTCATATGTTATCCTGCACGTCCGGGTTCATGATTGTTTTGGTGACCGGCTCGAGCTTGAGAAGCCGGAAAGCCGAGAGTATCTCTTCCTCTGGATCGCATTGCCGGTAAAAAAGGTGGGATGTGCAGGTGCAGTCGCTGCACCCGAACCCAGTAACCCCTCCATCGCCCAGCTCGTCTGCAAGTCCGCATTCGAGCCTCTCATTTGTTACCCCAGAGACTGCATAGACCAGAGAAAAAAGGGGCGAAGAGAGGAGATAATCTACATGCCATTTCGGCTTTTTGTCGCGCTGTGCTGCAAGGATGATGTGGCGCTCAAGACGTTTTAAGCCCCCGCTGCCCAGCGCGGAACCGACATAGCAGTGCCAGCCGGGCTGGAACGTGTTCTCACCGAGTGCACCGATACGGACCGTGCAATCGGGATTTTTAAAAACAAGACAATAAATTCCCTTATCCATAACCGCTCTTGATAAGACTGAGTGCAGCGGCGATATGCCGTCTCCCGCCTTCTTCTACAGGTGACCCGTGACCCGGGAAGAGTCCCTCCACATCGAGCAGTGCGAGGCGTTCAAGCGACCGCTGGAGTTCTGCCCGGCTCCCACCCGGGAAATCATAGCGCCCGAAAGCCCCGTCGGTAAATACAGTATCTCCGCTGAAGAGGAGCTGTTCTTTTTCGCAGAACAGGCAGATGCATCCCGGAGTGTGCCCCGGAGTGTGGAGGACGACAAAATCACCGATGGTGTCTCCCTCTTTGAGCACAATATCCGGCAGAATTCCCGGTGAGCGGGCGCCAAAGTGCATAGAGAGGTTCTGCGCTTCGTCAAGCAGACCCCGTGCATCATTCTTGTGGATAGCAACCTTGGCTTTGCACATGTGCGCGATCTCTTTTACCCGGGCTGTGTGGTCGAAATGACAGTGGGTGAGGACGATGGTCTCGATCCGCTCCTTGTGCGGTGCTATCGCCATGGGCATAACCCCGGCATCCACGAGGATATTTCCCACGATAAAGGAATTTCCCCACATATCTCCATTCGTTATCCACTCGACCTGCATGCACAATAATAAGGACTCCGCACAGATGTGTCTTATGGATTTGCTGGTCCGCAGGTGTTCCCGCGGTGTTCCGGAAGAGGTGGCAGCGGCAGCCCGGATTGAGGGTATGGATCCCGCACGCATGGCGCGACTGGTTGCGGCCGGCAGGATTGTGATTCCCACAAACCCCAGCCGGAAACACCCGCTGTGTGCGATCGGTAAAGGGTGCACCGTCAAGATCAACGTGAATGTCGGTACATCGGGCAGCCGGTGCGATGCGGCGATGGAGCAGACGAAGGCGAAGGCAGCGCTCGATAACGGTGCCGATGCCCTCATGGACCTCTCGACCGGTGGCGACCTTGTTGCGATCCGGAAGAAGATGCTCACTCTGGATACCACCGTCGGTACCGTGCCGGTCTATGAAGCGGTGCGCCGGGCCGGGAATGCGGCGGATGTGGATGCGGACCTGCTCTTTAAGGTGATCCGCGAGCACTGCCAGCAGGGTGTGGACTTCTTAACCCTCCACTGCGGGGTAAACCGGCAGGCACTTGCAGCGCTACGGAGCGATCCGCGCCTGATGGGAGTGGTGAGCCGGGGCGGTTCGTTCCACTGCGCGATGATGATGCAGCGCGATGAGGAGAACCCGCTGTATGCAGAATACGATTACCTGTTAGAGATCCTCGCAGAGTACGATGTGACGGTCAGCCTCGGGGATGGGATGCGCCCCGGTTGTTTACAGGATGCAGAGAAACTCGCAAAGTCCGTCGAGTACATCACGCTCGGCACACTGGCAAAACAGGCGCAGGCAAAAGGGGTCCAGCGGATGATAGAGGGACCGGGACATATGCCGCTCGATCAGGTGGGCTACAATGTGCGGATGATCAAGGAGATCACCGACCATGCCCCGCTCTACCTGCTCGGCCCGCTCGTCACCGATATCGCGCCGGGCTACGACCACGTTGTTGCGGCCATTGGCGGGGCAACGGCCTGTCTCAACGGCGCTGACTTCCTCTGCATGGTCTCGCCAAGCGAGCACCTTGCGCTGCCGGATGTTGCCGACATTATCGAGGGGACAAGGGTGGCAAAGATCGCTGCGCACGTAGGCAATACCGTCCGGAAGCACGAGGGCTGGCGGATGGACCGCGAGGTACAGATGGCCGAGGCCCGGCACGAGCTGGACTGGGATGAGCAGTTCCGGCTTTCGTTATATGGGGATCATGCCCGTAAGATCCACGAGCGGGACGGGGAGACGGAGACCTGCTCGATGTGCGGGGATCTCTGTGCGGTCAAGATGGTGAATGAGCTGTTCGGGACTGCTCCGAAGGGCAAAGGGAAGAAGGGGAATGATCCAAAAGGGAGAAGCCCGAACGGGAAACAGGAACCGGAACTACGGAATTGAAATACGTCCTTTTTTTTAAGTGCTCACGGTTGAAGTGAAGTGGTTTTTTACGAGGATTCATTCTTCCAGTCCATCTCTCTCAAGCCATTTCCAGATGGGTTCATATATGACTGTTCCCTTTTTGCCAAACCATTCTTCCTCTACGCTCCGGTCTTCTGTTTCTGTCAGGATACGGAGCTGGTTGCACTGGAGCTCCTCTCCTGCCTTGAGGAGATATCTGACTTCCCGCTCTTTTGTGGCCGGGGATCCGGTATGCGTGCAGACCTGAATGAGCTCTGATATCCGGTTCTGTCTCCGGATCACAAAATCCACCTCTTCCTGCTGGGCATTTTTCCAGGTATAACATGAAAGAACGCCGTTCATCTCATGACGTTTTAAGGTGATGGCGACGAGGTTTTCATAGAGGCGCCCGCGATTCTCAGAGAAATTTGCGGCTTTCGCCTGGATGAATCCGTTGTCGATACAGTAGATCTTCCTGTTTGCCGTAATCTGCTCTCTGACCTTAAACGAGAACCTCGGGACGGAAAAGAAAAGGAATGTCTGTTCAAGGTAAGCCAGGTATTTCTTGACGGTATGGACACTCCGGCTCCGGGTGACCTTTGCAAGGGTGGAATAGGAATATTCGCTTGCAACATTCGAAATGAGGTACAGAGCCAGATCCTCAATAGCAGGGACTGAGCGGATATGGTACCGTTTCACGATATCCTTGTATACGACAGCATCGAAAAGGGTGGAGAGGTATTCCCTAGCCCCAAGATCCTTCAGTATCACCTCGGGAAATCCACCGTTCTTTATGTACTGGGCGAGCATTGCCTGTTTCTCTGCAGTTGTAATGAGTTTGCCACGAGTGCGCAGAACCTCCTTGAACGAGAAGGGAAAGAGCGTGGTCTGGAGATATCTTCCGGTCAAGTGTGTAGCAAGTTCAGAACTGAGGAGCTGGGAGTTGCTGCCGGTAAGGAACAGGTGATAACCCTCCCGCTGGAGCCGGTTGACGAAGAGTTCCCAGTTCGGCAGGTTCTGGATCTCGTCAAGGAAGAGAACTTCCGGTGCACCGAACACCTCTTTTACTGCTGCGATGATCTCGTCACCGTCCCGTGCTGCAAGCCGTTCATCATCAAAGTTCACGTACCCAAACCTGCCATCCTGTGGCAGCATATGCATGGCAAAAAAAGATTTCCCTGCCCTTCGCGGCCCTGAAATAACTCGTATCAGGTTGGCCGATTTCCCACCGATCGTTGCATCCCGCTCAATGTACCGCTCTTTGAGTCTGCTTTCGATCTCGTGTCGCTGCGTGATCAGTGCATCGGTTACTGCCATACGATATCCTAGATCCATTAAAGTGCACGAAAATAGATAAAATTATGCATTATGGTGTAATAAGTGCATGAAAAAATAAATGCATGAAAAAGCCGGAGTCGGATGGACCGCGAGGTGCAGATGGCTAATGCCAGGCATGATCCGTTCCGTTTGGCGCTTTACTGGGACGAGAGATCCATGAGCGGGAACGGTTCGCTTATTTCAACGGCTCCTTCCCGGCAACGGCCTCTGCGACCTGCGCCATCGTCACCGAAAGGGTTTTTGAAAATGGGATCGACCAGCCGAACAGGATACAGTCAATGGTTGCTTTACCCCGAATCGTCACCTGCATGCCGCCTCTTGTGACAAATGTTGCGAGTGCCCCGATGAGGGCGGCGTTCTGCGATGTGACCGGGATACGAAGTACCGTGCTGCCCTTGGCGGGGATCTTTACCCGCCCGGTATTTCCTTTTGCGATCTCCTGATTCTGGTCCCCAGCACTGCAAAGAACTGTAACCGGCAGTTCCCGCAGGGTTACCCCAAGAGAGTTTTCATTCTGCACCCGAATCATCACCTCAAGCGTAATGGAGGAGAGTGAGAGCGTCCGGAGCTTCACCTCTTCAAGACTGACAACCGGCTCGTGCAGTACTGGCATTGTAAAATGTTCGGCAGGCTGGCTCATAATCCTGCCCATGCCCGCATTACTTACTCGCTCGCGTTCCCCACTATATTTCCCTGAGGCCTGTTGTGCCGGTTCCTCGTTCGGGTACGGATCCCTACTTCATATTCAATATTCTGATCGCCAGCCACGCCGCGTTATCGCCATTGTCCACACCCACGCAGGCTACAGGAACACCTTTGGGCATCTGGGCGATCGCGAGGAGGGCATCGAGCCCATTAAGTGTCCCGCTGACCGGCACTCCAATGACCGGCTTTTGAGTCTTTGACGCGATAACGCCGGGAAGCGCAGCGGAAAGACCGGCAATCGCAATGAAAATTTTCACATTGCTGGTCTTGATATACTCATCCAGTTTGTCCGGGTCGCGGTGAGCGGAGATGATCTGTGCGTCATACGACACCTTGTTCTCGTCAAGGACCTTTTTAACCTTGTCAGTTACTGCCGCGTCTGATGCGGATCCAGAAATTATCGCTACGTCTGCCATGCCAGCCATCCAAACTTATATTGTATCTATATAAATATACTATGAGCAGATCCCCATGGAAAAAGAACTTCTCCTGATGCTGCCGGGCCCGGTGCCGATGCCGGAACGGGTCAGGTATGCAATGATGCGTCAGGCAATAAACCACCGCAGCGCCGAGTTCGGTGCCGCGTATGCCGACTGTGTGCGGGTCCTTAAAACCGCCTTTGGAACGACCAACGATCTCATGGTAATCAGCGGGTCCGGCACTGCCGGCATGGAAGCTGCGATTGCCAATGTTGGAAAAGACAAGGAGATCGCCTGTCTTGTCAATGGGAAGTTCGGCGAGCGGATGCTGAAGATCAGCCAGCGCTACGGAAAAGCCCACGAGATCAAATCCGAATGGGGAACCCCCCTTAACCTTGCGGCACTGGAAGGGCAGCTGGAGCAGGGCGCCCAGGTAGTCACGCTCGTGCACAATGAGACCTCCGTTGGTATCAAGAATCCGGCGCAGGAAGTTGGCAGGCTCGCAAAGAAACACGATGCCCTGTTTATTATGGATGGCATCACCTCCATTGGAGGCGATACGGTTGAAGCCGACAAGTGGGGTGTTGATATCGCCATCACCGGCTCGCAGAAGTGCCTTGCAGCCCCTCCCGGTCTTGCGATGGTCTCAGTGAGCAGCCGGGCATGGGAACGGCTCAGTAAAAACCCGCCGTATTATCTCGACCTTGCCGCGTACAAAAAGAGTGCCGCAGGAACTCCGATGGAGACTCCCTATACCCCGGCAGTCCCGCTCTTTTTAGCGCTTCGCGAAGCCTGCCTCATCATCGAAGAGGAAGGTCTGGCAGCCCGGATTGCACGTCACCATAAGATGTCGCAGGCAGTACAAGCCGCGGCAAAAGCGTGGGGTCTCTCCCTCTTTCCGAAGATCGATGCAAAGCACGGGTATTCCACAACCGTAACCGCGATCGAATATCCCGCGGGTGTCAAGGATGACGAGATGCGGGCGATCATTAAGAAGATGGGCATCGTGATTGCCGGTGGGCAGGATCATTTGAAAGGTAAGATTTTCCGTATCGGGAACATGGGTGCAGTCAGCGCACCGGAGATCCTTGCTACACTTGCCGCAACGCAACACGCGCTGAAGAAATGCGGGTTCAAGGTGCAGGGCGATGGCGTTGCTGCTGCCTGCGAGGTGCTTGGATGAGGATTGGCGTAGCCGACACTACCTTCGCACGCGTCAATATGGGAGCGATTGCCATCGATGAGCTCAAGAAGCACGCGAGCGTGGCGA
>SESB01000804.1_pt1 | contig 22443 bp, 23 predicted proteins | sample 3171441 | NCBI WGS metagenome assembly SESB01 (sample SAMN06051867, study PRJNA518727) | freshwater metagenome | biome: subpolar coniferous forest; feature: holomictic lake; material: water; isolation source: holomictic Lake 227, 6 m depth | place: Canada: near Kenora, Ontario | collected... | reverse complement strand
ACACGCCGATCGGGGCGAAGGGCAGCAGCACCAGCGAGGTGGCCATGTTGCGCAGGTCCAGCAGGCCCAAAAATCCGTAGGGAATCCATTTGGACAGATTGATCACAAAGAAAAAGAAGGCCATGGTGGCGGTGAACTTGATAGGCGACAAGCGCATCGGGATTACATAGGCGTTGATCGGCGGACCGCCCGCATGGGCGATGAAGCTGGTGAACCCGGCGGTGGCGGTCAGGATGGCGCCCAGCCATTTCGGTGGCGGCGCGCTGTCAGGTTGGGGCGGAAATAGCAGGCGCTGCGCCAAAAACAGCAGCGTGAACACGCCCACCATGCCGGCCACGGTATGTGAGTCCAGCAGCTTGAAGAGCAGCGCACCAATCACGATGCCGACCAGGCCGCACGGAATCAGGAACTTGAGCAACTTCAGGTCGAAGTCTTTGCGAAACGCGGCCATGCCCAAAATATCCATCACCAGCAGCACCGGCATCAATATGGCTGCCGCCTGCGGCACGCTCACGGCCAGCGCCATCATCGGCACCGCCAGCGAACCAAAACCGGCGCCAAATCCGCTTTTGCTGACGCCCAAAAGCAACACAGCCGGGATGGTGACGGCATAGAAAAAAGGATCAGTGATGAGGGGAAACGTCATGGACCTGCGCCGATAATTTATAAAAAACAGGGCTATAGCCCCCGTGAATACTGCCTAACAAGCTACTAATACAATAGCAACACACTAACGCACGACAATACGTTCCATTATGTTTTCACCTTCTCAAGCCGACGTTCGGCGCTTCTTTTGCTCGATTTACGCCAAAGCCCAGGCGGGACAACCACTGGAGGCGATTGAAACCATCGCCAGTCTCTGGATCGACGAACACCCCGAATACCACGCCGAACTGGCCGACGTGGACGCCGCTTTGGCCTCTATGCTGCAAGCCGACGAAGCCAAGGGCAACCCGTTTTTGCACCTTTCCATGCATTTGTCGATCAGCGAGCAGTGCAGCATCGATCAACCCCGTGGCATCCGCCAGGCGGTGGAACTGCTCACCCACCGGCGCGATTCACTGCACGACGCACACCACGAAACCATGGACTGTCTGGGCAAGATGATCTGGGAAAGCCAGCGCGCCGGGCGCCCGCCCGATGGCGACGTCTACATCGCCTGCGTGCAGCAGAACGCCACGCGAGACTGAACAACACCCACAAAAAAGCCGCTTGATGAGCGGCTTTTTCATGGCGGTTAAAAATTAGTTACCGGAACTTGCTCTGAGGCACGGTCTTGAGTTCACCCGGCAACGCGCTCACATAGCTGGCGAGTTCTTTCAACTCCGCATTGGAAAACTGCTTGGCGACACCGCCCATGATGGGGTTGCCGCGACCCCAGGTGGCATTGCCTTCGGTTTTGTACGACTTGAGCGCCACGAACAGGTAGTCACGGTGCTGACCGGCAATCTTGGGGTAGCTTGGGTCGATCGGTTTGCTGAAACTCTCGCCATGGCATGACGTGCAATTGCCTTTGGCCAACAGCGCGGCGGCGTGGGCGTTGCCCTCAGCGGCTTTGGCCAAGGCAGGCGCGCCTTCAACGTGGCCGAGGGCTTCGTAATAAACAGAGATGTCGGCCATGTCCTGATCACTCAGGTTATCCACTATGCCGCGCATGGTGGGGTGCAGTCGCGTGCCTTTTTTGTAGCCGGTGAGTGCGGAGACAATGTACTTGGCGCTTTGACCTGCAATCTTGGGGACCTTGTAGATTTCAGGGAAACTGGCCTGATAACCTTGAATGCCGTGGCAACCAATGCACATGGCGATTTTCTTCTCACCCGCTTTGGCATCGCCCTTGATCTCTTGGGCGCCCGCTGAGAAAACCGTTGCACAAGAGATAAGCACCGCAGAAAGTGACAAGAAGATATTATTCATTTTGAAAGGACAATCAACCAAAGTTTGAGATAGATCAAACAAACATTATATCGATCAAGAATCCTTCGCCTAACCTTGTTGAACTTCCCCTTTTAAAGTCAGAACCATGAAATTTCAAGGTACCCAAAATTACGTTGCCACCCCGGATTTGATGCTGTCGGTGAATGCAGCCATCACGCTCAAGCGCCCCTTGCTGGTCAAGGGCGAGCCCGGCACCGGCAAGACCATGCTGGCCGAAGAGGTGGCCCAGGCCCTCAACATGCCACTGTTGCAATGGCACATCAAATCCACCACCAAGGCGCAACAAGGGCTGTACGAATACGACGCCGTGAGCCGCCTGCGCGACTCGCAACTGGCCACGGTGGACGGCGGCGAGCGGGTCAAGGACATCAACAATTACATTGTTAAAGGCGTGTTGTGGCAGGCTTTTATCGCGGATGAACCGGTGGCGCTGCTGATTGACGAGATCGACAAGGCCGACATCGAGTTTCCCAACGACTTGCTGCGCGAAATCGACCGCATGGAGTTTTATTGTTACGAAACGCGCCAGCTGATCAAGGCCAAAAACCGGCCACTGGTGTTCATCACCTCCAACAACGAGAAAGAACTGCCCGACGCCTTTTTGCGCCGCTGCTTCTTCCACTACATCAAGTTCCCTGATGCCATCACCATGAAAAGCATTGTGGACGTGCACTTTCCGAACCTGAAACAAGAGCTGCTGACGGCCGCCATGAAAACGTTTTACGACGTGCGCAACCTGCCCGGCCTCAAAAAGAAACCCTCCACCAGCGAACTGCTGGACTGGCTCAAACTGCTGCTGGCGGAAGACATTTCGCTCGAAGCCCTGCAAACCCAGGACGACAAAGTGGCCGTGCCGCCGTTGGTGGGCGCCTTGCTCAAGAACGAGCAGGACGTGACTTTGTTTGAAAAACTGGTGTTTATGCAAAAGCACAACCGTTGAACTGAAACAGGAACTCCTAGCGTGAATAAAACTCTTTTGATCGAAGGTCTCTCGGATGCCGTGGGCTTTGTCGGTGGCGCCCTGCTTGGTTTCTGGCTGGGCCAGCTGCTGGGCATGAATATTTTTGCCGCGGGTTACAACAACGCCAGCATTGCCGGTATTGCGCTGGTGGGCGTCGGCGGCGGAGTCGGCCTGCAAATTGCCCGGCGCTTGGGCCGAACGAGCTTCCGAAAAACCAAAGTCTAAGGAGCGTTACCCATGGCCTACGTTGAACCCGTCACCCTGAGCGCTCGCGGTATTACTTTGGTCCCGTTGGCCATGAGCCATGAAAGCGGCCTGCGCGCCGCTGCCGCCGATGGCGAGCTGTGGAAGATTCGCGTCACCTCCGTGCCCGAGCCCGAGCAGACCCGCAGTTACATCGAGACGGCGCTGGCCATGCGCGAAGCCGGCAACCGTTTTGCCTTTGCCGTGACCGACACGGCCTCCGGCACCGTGCTGGGCTGCACCAGTTTTCATGACATCGTGCCCGCCGTGCACCGCGTTGAAATTGGCTGGACCTGGTATGCCAAAAGCCGCCAACGCACGGCCGTCAACACCACCGCCAAACTGCTCATGATGACGCACGCGTTCGAGACGCTGGCCTGCAAGGTGGTGGGCTGGCGCACAGACAACTTCAACTTTGCCTCCCAAAATGCCATTGAGCGTTTGGGCGCCAAAAAAGACGGCGTGTTGCGCGGCCACGCACTGCGCCGCGACGGCACCATCCGCGACACCGTGATGTACAGCCTGGCGCAAGGTGAGTGGCCTGAAGTCAAGGCGCAGTTGCTCTACCAGTTGGACAAGCCACGTTAAAAAATTATGCTGATTGACTTCTTTTACGCCCTGCGGGCCGCCAAGCTGCCGGTCTCGGTCAAGGAACTTCTCACGCTGCTCGAAGCCTTGCAGGCCGGGGTGGTGGGGCCAAACTCGCCCGAACCCGAGGGTGATGGCGAGGCCACGGGTTACAAGATTGATGACTTCTACTACCTGAGCCGCACCACGCTGGTGAAAGACGAGAAGCACTTTGACAAGTTCGACCGCGCCTTTGCCGCTTACTTCAAGGGGGTAGAGCTGATTGCCGATTTCACCAAAGACATCCCGCTGGAGTGGCTGCGCAAAAACCTGGAACTCAACCTGAGCCCCGAGGAGCGCGCCAAGATCGAAAAGATGGGCTGGGACGAGTTGATGGCCACGCTCAAGAAACGTTTTGAAGAGCAAAAGGAACGCCACGAAGGCGGCAGCAAGTGGATTGGCACCGGCGGCACCAGCCCGTTTGGCGCTTACGGTCAAAACCCGCAAGGCATCCGCATCGGGCAGGACAAAAGCCGCAACCGCAGCGCCGTCAAGGTGTGGGACCAGCGCGCCTACAAAGACTACGACGACTCGCAGGAGTTGGGCACCCGCAACATCAAAGTGGCGCTGCGCCGCCTGCGCAAATTTGCCCGCGAAGGCCATGAAGAAGAACTGGACCTGGACAGCACCATCCATTCCACGGCGGCCAACGCCGGCTACCTCGACATCAAGATGCGGCCCGAGCGCCACAACAATGTGAAGGTGCTGCTGTTGATGGATGTAGGCGGCACGATGGACGACCACATCCAGCGCGTCGAAGAGATGTTTTCAGCGGCCAAGTCCGAGTTCAAGCACCTGGAGTTTTATTACTTTCACAACTGCGTCTACGACTTCATGTGGAAGAACAACCGGCGCCGTTATGCCGAAAAGTTCCCCACCTGGGACATCATTCGCAAGTACAACAAAGACTACAAGCTGATCTTTATTGGCGATGCCACCATGAGCCCGTATGAGATTTTGCAGTCTGGTGGCAGTGTTGAATACAACAACGAAGAACCCGGCGTCGAGTGGCTGGGGCGCCTCACCAGCGCCTTCCCCAAATTTGCCTGGATCAACCCCGAGCCGCAAGGCGTTTGGCAATACCGCCAGAGCATCAGCATCGTGCAGCAACTCATGAGCCAACGCATGTTCCCACTCACCCTCAAGGGGCTGGAAGACACGATGCGCCTGCTGACCAAATGAAATGGCTGCTGGCCCTGGTGTTGGCCTTGGGCATCGCGCCATTGCTGCAGGCGCAAGGCTTGTTCACCCGCCCAGACGAGGCACCCACAAGCACGGCCGCCTTCATTCTTGACATCACGGCCCCTGATGAAATCAGACTCGTGCTGGAGCAGCATCTGGACCTGCTGCGCTACCGCGAACTGACCGACCTGAACGACAACGAACTGGCGCGCCTGCTGACCACGGCCGAGCAAAACACCCGGGACCTGGTCGCCACGCTGGGTTATTTCTCACCTGATATCCGCATCGAGTTGCTCCCTGCCATTGGCACCGCAGCCCGGACTGTGACGCTGAACGTAGCACCCGGCGAGCCCACGCTGGTGCGCGAGGTTCGCGTGACGTTCGCCGGCCCGATCACCGACGACCCGCTCCCGCTCACCCAGCGCCAGCAAATAGAAACCAGTTGGCCGCTGCAAGTCGGCACGCGTTTTACGCAGGCCGGCTGGACGGCAGCCAAACAACAGGCGCTGCGCCAACTCACCACGCAGCGATTCCCCACCGGACAACTCACCACCAGCCTGGCCGACATCGACCCGGTCACGCACAGCGCCAGCCTGTCTGTCACGCTGGACTCAGGTCCGGCCTACCGGCTTGGCAATATGGTCATCACCGGCTCACAGCGCTATGACACCAAAATGGTGATCCGGCTGGCGCGCCTGGAACCCGGCACCGACTACGAGCAGACCGAACTGGTGGAAGCGCAGCAGCGCCTGACCGACAGTGGTTACTTTGACTCGGTCTTCATCTCGCTCGATACCGCAGCCGACCCTTTGAACGCCCCGGTGCATATTCAATTGAAAGAAGCCAAACTGCAAAAGCTGGTGCTCGGTGTCGGCGCCAGCACCGACAGCGGCGCCCGACTCTCGGCTGAACACACCCACCAGAAGCTGCCGCTCATCGGCTGGCGAGCAGTGAGCAAGTTGCTGCTGGACCGCGACACCCAATCCATTGGCACCGAGCTGACGGCGCCACCGAACGAGAGCAATTGGCGCTGGGTCACCTCAGGCCTGTTGCAGAACCAGCTGGTGGGCAGCAACGACGTCACCAGCCAACGCTTGCGCCTGGGGCGCAGCCAGAGCGGCGTGCAAATCGACCGCAACTATTACCTGCAGTACGACCGTGCCCAAACTGCCGCCAGCGATGCCACCCTGCCGGTGGTGGCCGAGTCGCTGAGCGCCAACTTCGCCGTCACCCGGCGCAATTTCGACAGCCTGCCTTTCCCCACCAGCGGTTGGGGCGCAGGCATGGAGATCGGCGGCGGCACCACGCTGGGCAGCCAGCAAGACCCTTACAGCCGGGTGCTGCTGCATGGACTCATTTATTGGCCGCTGGGCACACGTTCTGACGCCGGGTTCGCTGACCCGCGTGCCGGTCGCCTGATGCTGCGCGCCCAAGCCGGCGGCGTGTTCGCCAGGGACGAAGCTACCCTGCCCAGCACCCAGTTGTTTTTGACCGGTGGCGACAACACGGTGCGCGGTTACGGCCTGCACGAAATCGGGGTGCCGCTGGCCGACGGCCAAATCACCGCCGGGCGTTATTTAAGTATCGGCAGCGTGGAGTGGCAGCGCCCCATCACCCGCAATGGCCGCCTGACCGACTGGGAAGGCACCGCATTTATCGACGCCGGCGCGGTGGCCGACAAACCCGCCGAGTTGCACGCCAAAGTTGGCGTGGGCGTCGGGGCGCGCTGGAAAAGCCCGGTGGGTCCCTTGCAGATTGACGTGGCTTATGGCGTCGCCGTCGAGCGCTTCAGGTTGCATTTGAACGTAGGTTTCAGCTTTTGATGAAAGCCCTGCGCATCGCCCTATGGAGCTTGGCTGCCTTGCTGGGGGCCGGGCTGACCCTGGTGGCAGGGCTGTGGGGCTGGAGCGGTCACGACAGTTCGTTGGCCACGGCACTGAACCAGGCCACACGCTGGCTGCCTGCGGGCCAGACACTGGAGGTGAAAGAAGTTCAGGGCTCGCTGCAAAACGGCGGGCACATTGGATGGATTCGTTGGCAAAAGGGCGAACTCAGCGTGGAAGCCACCGAGGTCAATCTGGCCTGGTCGCTGCGCCCACTACTGGAGCGCGAGCTCAGGCTGAGCCAGTTGACCGTCAAACACCTGCGCATTGAAGACCGCAGCCCTGCCTCTGCACCCACGCCACCGACCGACCTGCGCCTGCCCTTCAAGGTCGACGCCGCTTTCAAAGTGAGCACAGTGGAGTGGCTGGGCACCATGACCTTGCAAATCAGTGAAATCGCCGGTCACTATATTTTCGATAGCAATGAGCACATATTAGACGGGGGCTATGCCCGTATTTCTTCAGGAACTTACCAGGTGAAGGCGCGCTTGCAAGCGCTGGCCCCAATGGCCCTGGACCTGAAACTGCAGGGCGACGTGCAAACCCAACTCCCCGCCAGCCAGCAAGCCCTCACCGTGAAAGCCCTCGCCAGCGTACAAGGCACGCTGGCCGGTCGTGAGGCCGCGCTGGACCTGCAAGCCGAACTGGTGCCCGAGGCCGCCAAGCCAAGCACGCCCCAAAAAACGGCCCGGCCATTGCCAGCAGCCCTGCAAGCCAGTCTGACCGCGCGTCTGCAACCCTGGCAAGCGCAGCCCATCGTCAGCGCCGACGCCCAATGGCAATCACTGGACCTGGCCGCGCTGTGGCCGCAGGCGCCGCAAACGGGGCTCAGTGGTCAAGCCCATGTCACGCCCAAAAACCCCGGCTGGCAGGCCGGCGTCCAACTCACCAATACCCAAAGCGGCCCGTGGGACCAACAGCGTCTGCCCTTGGAGCGCCTGACGGCCGACATCGTTTACCAGTCTGGTCAGTGGGCGGTTAAATCGCTGGTGGCTACCGCTGCCAGTGGCCGCGTTGAAGCCCAGGGCCAATGGGCTGGCAGCCCACCCCAGTGGCAGGGCCGTGCCACCGTGAACGCCATCAACCCCGCCCTTATTGACTCGCGTCTGGACCGCACCACGCTGAACGGGCAACTGACGGCCCGGCAAACCCCTGGGGGCGTCGCGTTTGAAGCCCAACTGCAACCAGCGTCGTCTACGCCAACACCGGTCAGCAAAGCGGATTCCCTTAGCGCCAAAACCCTCGCCGGTTTGCGCCTGAAAACCGTTCAGGCCCAAGGCTTGTGGCTCGCGCCCCAGTTGACCTTGAGTCAGCTGAGTGTTCAAACCGATGAGGCCCAACTGCAAGGCAAGTTGGCGTTTAACGCCCAAAACCAAGCCGCCTCCGGTCACCTGACCCTCGCGCTGCCCGGCGCCAGTGCCGTGTTGGACGGCACGATGGCCAGCACCCAAGGCCAGGGCGATATGAGCCTGCGCGTGACCGACGCCACACTCGCTTCGCGCTGGCTGGCGCGTTGGCCGGGCGGACCTGCCGCTTTGAACACAACCTTGGTCCAGGGCGGCGCCGAACTCACCGCTCACTGGCAAGGCGGCTGGCAACACCAGGGTCAAGCCTTGCAAATTCAGGCCAGCCTGCGTGCGCCCCAACTCGACGTCATCGGTGCCGGCCAGCCGGATGCGCTGGCCTGGCACTTGCGCGAGGTGCAGGCAGACTTGGCAGGCACCCTGCCCGCGATGAGCTTCTCCCTCAAGGGCCAAGCCGACAACGCCACCCGACACTTCGCCCTGCAAACGCAGGCGCATGGCGGGCGGGTTAACGAAACCACCTGGCAGGCCAGTGTGGACAGCGCACAACTCACTGCGCAAGACAAACTGCGACCCGGTAACTGGACCCTGAAATTGGCCGAGCGACTGGCCTTAGACTGGAAAAAAAATGGCACCCAACAAACGCTGGACGTCGCCACCGGCAATGCCCAACTGAGCGGCCCCATACCCGGTGTGGCCGCTTTGAGTTGGCAACCGGCACGCTGGTCACAACAAAAAACAGGGCCCTCGTCCACCCGCACCGACTGGCGCACCCAAGGCACGCTGACCGGTTTGCCCCTGGCCTGGCTGGAGTTGTTGGGTCAAACACAAGTGGCTAACCTGGGGCTGCGCGGCGACCTGGTTTTTGGCGGGCAGTGGGATGTCTCGGGCGGTGAAGCGCTGCAGGTGCGTGCCACACTGGAGCGCACCCGAGGCGACCTGCAACTGCAAACCACCGAGGCCACCGCCCAAGCCGGCCCATTGAGCGCCGGTGTGCGCGAAGCCCGTTTGCAGATCACCTCCGAAGGCGACCAAGTGACGGCGAGTCTGCGCTGGGACAGCGAACGGGCCGGCCAGGCCCAGGCTGATTTCAGTACCCGCCTGCAACGCCAGGGCGGCCGCTGGGGCTGGCCCGTCAATGCTCCCGTGGCTGGCACGGTGCGCGCCAAGTTACCCCCGGTCGGCGCCTGGTCGGTGCTGGCGCCCCCTGGCTGGCGGTTGCGCGGGACGCTGGACGCCGATGCCTCCTTGTCAGGCACGCTGGGCGCACCGCACTGGCGTGGCTCACTGCAGGCCAGAGACATGGCCGTGCGCTCGGTGGTGGATGGTCTCGATTTCAGCAACGGCACACTGCGCGCCAGCCTGGACGGGCAGCAACTCAAGATCGACGAACTCACCCTGCAAGGCGCCGGGGGCAACAGCGGCGGCACCCTGTCGGCAACCGGTTCGGTGCTGTGGCTACCCACCAGCGCCATCAACACCACCCTGGGTTCACGTTTGCAGATGACACTGGATGCTACCGCCCAGACCCTGCGCGTGAGCACCCGTGCCGACCGACGACTGGTGGTGTCGGGTAATTTATCGGCCCAACTGAACGAGGCGCGGTTGATGATCCGCGGAAAAATCAAGGCCGATCAAGCCTTGTTTACTTTGCCCGAAAACACCACGCCACAGTTGGGTGACGACGTGGTGGTGCGCACCAGCGCTTCGGATAAAACCCGAATGGCGGTGCCGCCAAAACCTGGCACGACTCTGCTGCGGATCACGCCCGATGTGGCCATCACGCTTGACCTCGGGCCCGATTTTCTAGTTCGGGGTCGGGGTCTGGCAACCCGTCTGGCGGGCAGTCTGGCATTAACCAGCAACCCACAAAGCAATGGACAACCGAGCCTCATCGGCGACCTGCGCACGGTGCGCGGCACCTACAAAGCGTATGGGCAGCAACTCGACATCGAACAAGGCCTGCTGCACTTTGCGGGGCGCTATGACAACCCCGCGCTCGATATCCTTGCCATCAGACCCAACCTTCAACAACGCGTGGGCGTGCAGATCAGCGGAACCGCCTTGTCGCCGGTGGTGCGGCTTTACGCCGACCCCGATTTGCCAGACGCCGAAAAGCTGGCCTGGATGGTGCTGGGCCGTTCTGCTGCCAATGGCGGAGCGGAGGCCGCGGTGCTCCAACAAGCGGCGCTGGCCTTGTTGGGCGGCAATGGCAAGAGCTTGTCGAGCAGCCTCACCGAAGCCCTCGGGCTGGATGAGTTGTCAATGCGCGGCGCCACCAGCAACGCCGACGGCAGCACCGCCACCAGCGCCACGGTAACGCTGGGTAAACGCGTCACCCGCGATTTTTATGTCGCCTACGAGCGCAGTCTGGCCGGCACGCTGGGCACTTTTTATATCTTCTACGATCTGACACGCCGCTTTACCCTGCGCGCCCAGACCGGTGAACAAAGCGCGGTCGACCTGATTTTTACCCTGCGCTACGACTGATTCCGCCGGTGGAGCCCCTTACAATGCACTCCAGTCTCGCCATAGCACAATGGATAGTGCGCATGCCTCCTAAGCGTGAAATCTGGGTTCGATCCCCGGTGGCGGGACCAGATCCGTCAAAGTCTGCGCCGCTGAAACACCACCCGCTATCTGCGGGTTTTTTTTCGCCATAACGGCGTGAATACTTTGAAACTCCGAAGCTTCTCTTCCTCTTGATATTGGGCTATCGTAGGGGCCGACATTAATAATTAAGGAGACCTCCTATGCGCTGCACCTACACCTGTTCACTCCTGCGCGGCCTGTGCGCGGCGCTGTTGCTGGCAGGCGGCTTTTCAGCCACGCCCGCCTTTGCACAGGCCAAGGTTATTCAGACGCCCTATCAAAATCCCAAGGTGCTGATCGACATCTACCTGAACGATCCCCAAAAATTATCGTCAGCGCTTTACTGGTTGCGCGGCCTGGTCAACCCGCTCACCGAGGCGCCTTACAGCATGTTCCCCGAAGACATGAACATCGTGGTCCTGATGCACGGCACCGAGATCGTCACACTGGCGCGTAAAAACGAGGAGCGCTACGAGGAAGTGGTGCAGCGCATGCGCTACTACGCCGGCATGGGTGTGAAGTTCAAGGTCTGCGGCCTGGCGCTGAAAGACTTTCAGTACAACGCCGAAGACCTGCACGACTTTGTCGAAGTCACACCCTCAGCGCTGACCGAGTTGATGCACTGGCAAAACCAGGGTTACGCGCTGATCACACCGCAAGTGAACGAGAAGAAGTATTCCAATGAAGAGCTTCGCTGATTCACCAAAATTTAAGACAAATCAGCCTCTAGCCCCCGTGCTACCTGCGTAATACGCTATTTAAAAAATAGCAACAATGAAGCATTAACGAAAGACATCCATGGCCTACCCACCAGAATTCCTCAAGCTCGTCGACGAGTTCATCCATCTTGCCAACCGCTTGGCCGAGGGCGGCAACGACGGCGAAGTCAGCGCGGCCATTCTGTTCGCTGCCGGCCGCTACAACGCCTTTAATTTTTTAACCAACAATGGGCAGGAAGACGATCGGGAACAAGCCGTGAAATTCTATGTCTCGGAATATGAAAAAGCCCTGAACTCCAATCTGGAAGGTGTCGTGGGCCCGGTGATCAAACCGCAAGACTAGGCCATCATTGCCAGCGATGAACACATCTTTTACAGCCAGCGAATTCACCCTTCGCAACGTCCGACGTGACTTTCCCGAATGGCATCGGGGGCGGCCCAGTTATGCGCTGTGGGCGCTCAACGTCGATTGCGTGTCGGTTAAGTCGCGCATCAATGCGGCGCAACATCATCTTGGCAAGCTGCTGCTGGACGACTACATACGCCAGTCCCACATCACGCTGAGTCTTTGCGGGTTTCCATGCGACGTGCCCCAGGCACCTGATGACTTCGGCATGGACTCCTTGCGCACTCAAATAGCCGCTTTACAACGTGCGCGACCCCAGCCTTTTGAAATCGACATCGGAGATTTAGCCAGCTTCACCTCGGCACCCTACCTCACCGTGAATGACGAGGGAGGTCATATCGCCAGGCTGCGAAACTGTCTCGCGCTGGGGGATGCCGACGCCGCCAACGGTAGCTACACACCGCACGTCACCGTGGGGCTGTACGCCGATGCCTGGCCGACCTCAGAGGTTCAGGTCCGCTTGGACAGCTTTGCTTTCGACGCGCCACTGCGTTTGCGCATTACCAGCGCAAGCTGGGTGTCTTACGCTGCTGCCGAGATTGGCGGACCGCTGACAACACTCGTTGACTACGATTTTGTCAGCGGAACCACCTCAAGCCAGGTAGCCTGGGTTGGGCAAGCCGCCGGTGATCTTGGGCGCGTTGAGTTTACGGGCTGAAACCTTGCCGCCACGGGACTTGAGCCAGGTTTCCACCACATCCCACACCATCGGATTGCCCGCCGTCCGGGCTTCTTCGGCCACGGGCGCCCAGCCGGCGACCTTGTATTTTTTGCCGGCTTCGATCAGCTTGCCGTTCAGGCGCATGTCGCCAATGCGGCTGCCCATGCTGCCCAACGGGTTGCAGCTGTATTGCAAGCCACCGACACGCACCATGTCGCCACCCTGCTGGTAGTAAGGGTCGGGGTTGAAGAGGTTGTCGCACACATCTTCCAGAATCGTCTTGATGGTGTCGCCACTCAACTCGCTGACGGTCGCAAAGGAGTAGGTGGTGGCCGTCATGTCCATCAGCCATTCACGCGTGATGGCCTGACCCGGCAGCAGCGTGGTGCCCCAACGAAAACCGGGCGAGAAGGCGATGTCGGCGCCCTGCACTTCCATCAGCGCGTCCACCAGCAGTTGGTCACCCGTGCCGTTGAAGTTGCCACGGCGGTACAGCGTGCCTTCAGTGATTCCCAATTGTTCGGCCAGTTTGGTCTCGTAAGGGGCGCGAATCTTGGTGATGAGCGCGTCCATCTCGGGGTCGGCAGGCAACATATTGGCAAACACTGGCAGCAGTTTGTAGCGGAAGTCCGCCACGCGTTTGTCTTTCACGTCAAAGTCGATGACGGCCAAAAACTTGCTGTTGGAGCCCGCGTTGGTGACGATGGTTTTACCACCCTTGTTGCTCACGATGCTGGCCACCGGCATGCCGTCGTGCGTGTGGCCGCCCATGATGGCATCAATACCGCTGACACGACTGGCCATTTTCAGGTCCACGTCCATGCCGTTGTGGCTCAAGACGACGACAACCTGCGCGCCCTTGGCGCGGGCCTCGTCCACCATCTTCTGCATGTTCTCGTCCTGGATGCCAAAGGCCCAGTCAGCCACCATGTAGCGCGGGTTGGCAATCGGGGTGTAGGGGAAAGCCTGGCCGATGATGGCGCACGGTACACCGTTGATTTCGCGGATCACATAGGGCTTGAACACCGGGTCACCAAAGTCATTGGTCTTGACGTTTTGCGCGACAAAATCGACCTTGCCAGCAAAGTCTTTCTCGATGATTTCCTTCACGCGCTCCATGCCGAGGGTGAACTCCCAGTGGCCGGTCATCACGTCCACGCCCAACAGTTTGCAGGCATCGACCATGTCTTGCCCGTTGGTCCACAACGAAGTGCCGGAGCCTTGCCAGGTGTCACCTCCGTCGAGCAACAACGCGCCAGGACGGCTGGCCTTCATGCGTTTGACCAGCGTGGCGAGGTGGGCAAAACCACCGACTTTGCCGAAGCGCTTGGCGGCTTTTTCATAGTCCAGACAGCTCAACGCATGGGCTTCAGCCGTGCCGGGGCGCACCTTGGAGACCCGCAACAAATGCTCACCCACCAGATGCGGCAGATTGCCTTTCATGGACCCCACACCCATGTTGATACTGGGTTCGCGGAAGTGAATCGGCCTGAGCTGCGCATGGCAGTCGGTCATGTGCAGAAACGACACATTGCCAAACTTGGGAATGTCATAGAGTCCGTTGGCGGCCGTAGCGGCATCCGCATCGGCATAGGTACCCAAGCCCATGCCTGCCATGGTGCCAGCACCCAGCACCTGGAAAAATTCGCGTTTAGTTAAATTCATTTATTCTTTCTTTTACGGCTGTGTTTATTCATTCACCGGCGACTTGGGATCAACCAGCAAGCCCACAAGGTCGCGCACCTGCGCTTCGGTCATGATGCCCGTATGCCCGGCGCGGGGCATGTTGGAGCAGGCGTTGTAGGCCTTGGCGTTCCAGATCTTGCCCCAGGTGTATTCGATGATGGCAATGGAGGCCGGGCTTTTGGGGTCGTCGCTGATACCGCGCAGCTTGCCGTAGTTGTAGAGACTCGGGCCGATGGTGCCAAACGAAATCTCTTTTTTATCGATCTGGTGGCAGTTGTAGCAATTGCCACCATTGGGTGTCAGAGCGGTGTCGCTGTAGGTCAGGCCGCGGCCGCTTTGGGCCAGTTTTTCGCCCTCTTTCCAGTCACCGATGAACTTGCCATCAGACGGCCATTTGATCGACTTGAGATTAACCTCCTGCAACCGGTTGGCAGTAGCCTCGTCGAGCGGCGTTCCCGCGACATCGGCCGCACTGCAGGCTCGGTTGGTTTCGTCCGTATCGAGCACAGACGCTTTGACGATGCCTTCATCGCGGAACGATGCTTTGACGATGGCTGCCGTTAGTTGGTCCAAGTCGATCGGACCTGCCGCTGTGGCGCAACCGGCAACGACTGCCGCCGCCAACAGCGCAGACAAGGTGAGTTTGGATTGTTTTTTCATGCAAGTTCTCCTGCTGTTTCAGCGCTTGAGGGCGGGGGCAATGGAGGCTGATCCCTGGCTATTAACACCCAGGTACACGCTCAACGCCACCGTGGCATCACTGGCAAAACCGGGGTACGGAAAACGCTGTTGCCGGTAGCAGTCGTTGAGGCGCTGCTGCATGCCCCACATCTGACCGTTGGACACGCGGTACGCGGGCCAGGCGGCAAAGCCGATACCATCTCCCGGGTTTTTGGTCAGGTTGGGCAGGTCTTGCAAACGGATGCGCATTTTGTCTTGCCCATGACAGGTAGAACAAGAGAAATCATGCGGACCCGCGCGCTGGAAAAACAGGCGTTTGCCCACTTCGTAGAAAACTTTTTCTTGCGAATGCGCTTGCGAGAGCTTGAATTTCATGCCCTTGGACTCGGCTGAAATCCAGGTCGCAATCGCCGTCATATTGACCTGCTCGCCTTTGCCAAAGGGGGTTTTGGCAATCTCAATCGGATTGAACCCCTGCAAGGTGTCCATGCACGTCAGCAAACGTGATTCCAGATCCTGAACTTTTTTCGTGTCGGCAAAGTAGCGCGGCAACTCAACGAAAGCGCCCTTGATCACGCCCGGCCCTTTGCCCAGATCGCACTGCTCAAGCGTGGCTTTTTTAGGTCCGCGCTGTTGCTTCCACAGGTCTTCGCCTTTGGCCTCAAACAACTCCGCCGGGTTGCCGTCCGCTAGCATGGCGCGGTATTCTTCAATGCTCTCAACAGCAGTTTTTTGAGCGTACGCAGCCGATGCGACCATGCAACTCAGGCCCAGCAGCAATAGAGTTTTTGTCATCTTCATAGTGACCTCATGAGGTGGTGAAAAAAGTTCCGAGAAAAAAAGGGTGAGGCCCCTAGGCCGCACCCTTTTTAAACAACGCCTGACTCAGGAAGCAGTAGCTTCGTCAGACCGGGTCTCGCCCTTGTTGTCTTTCCAGGTCACGCCAATCTTGTCGCCAGCCTTGGCACCCTTGACCACAAACTGAAGAAATGGGTTCTTGGAGACCGCGGGGCCCCACTCGGCCGTCAAGACCGGCTTGCCGTTGTGTGTGGCCGTCACATCAGTGATGTGCCAGGCTGGAATCAGCTTGCCCGCTGAATCCTTGCGTTGCCCGGACTCCATCTCGTGACTCATCAAAACACGAACGGTGGCCTTGTCGCCCGCTACCTGGGCACGAATGCGCATTGGATCTGCCATTTTTATCTCCTGAAATCAATATTTAAAAGTAGAAAGAAGGGCGCTTAACCGCCGCAGCCACCGAGGGTGACCTTGACTTCTTTTTTAGCAAACAAGGCCTTGCCGTCCGCCATGATGGCCACGGCATACACGTCAGACGATTGCCCCATCTTGGCGCGCGTTGCAAAGTTGGCTTCCACGCTATCGGTCACGTTGAACACGGCGATCAGCGCAGATGGATTTTTCTCCACCAAAATCAGCATCTGCTTCACGCCAGCCAAGCTGGTGCTGGCGGTCAAGGGCACAACAGCGCCGTTTTCAGCGATGTCCGGACCGCCAATGACGACATCCTTGCTCGCCACAGGTGCGCCGGCACCGAGTGCCTTGAGCACATCAGCGACGTTTTTAGCTTCAAACGCTGTTTTGTTAAAAGCCAGTGCGTACTGGGGGAACAAGCCCGTAGTGGCCAGCAGGCCAGCCACCACAGCGCTGTGTTTGAGTGTCTTGCGACGAGTTTGCATATGAATCTCCTAAGTTAAATCTGTACTGTCAAAAGTAAACTGATGGGCTTGTTTTCGCCCCCTATTTCCCAGCTCCTGAGGCCAGCCAGGCCGCAATAGTCTTGGCCTCCGCCTCGCTCAAGGTTTGGGGCGGCATCGGGATGGGGCCCCAGATGCCGGAACCACCCAACTTGATCTTTCCTACCAAATAGTCCGCTTGTCCAACGTACTTCTTGGCCACGTCGGTGTAGGCGGGTCCGACTATTTTTTTATCGATGCCGTGGCAGACCGTGCAACCATTTTTATTCAGCAAGGCCAGTGCCGCTTTGCCAGCAGCGGTTGGCGCATCGGCCTTAGGAGCCGCGGCGGGGGCAACAGTCAACGGGGCGCCCAACTTCGCTTCGGGACGGGTGGTGTCAGCGCCATGCTGCGCTCCCACACCCCGGTTTTGTTCGGCGAGATTGCCATGCGCATTGCGGGCAAAGTCAGGCAAAAAGGACGCCAGTTTGGGTTCGGCTGCGCAGTCCTTCATGCAGGCCACGTTGCTGGTGTCTGCTTTTTTCGTGCCGCCAAACTCGTCGCCAGGCCACATGCTGTGTTTCGTCGTCATGCCATTTCGGTTGGGCATACGTGCCTGCACGTCACGAATATTCTTGTCCGACAACGTGAAGTCGTCCGCCACAATGCCATTCAGATTCAGCAGAAACGCCACCACGGAGTAAACCTCCTCAGTCGTCAGCGACTTGGGCGAGGTCCAGGGCATCGCACGGTTGATGTAATCCCAAATCGTTGACAGCGTTGGCACCTTCATGAAGGTGGTACGTCCGGGGTAGTTGGAATTGCGCAAATTGGCAACACGCCCGGTTTTGATGTCTTCCTGCGTGACGCCGCCCACCAGTGGGCTGAAAACTTCACCGGATTCACCAAATATTCCGTGGCACAGCGCGCACTTGGCTTCCCACACATCCTGGCCTTTGGCGACCGTACCCGAACCAGCAGGCAAGCCTTTAAAGTCAGGACGAACATCAATATCCCATGCAGCTACTTCTTTGGGAGTAGCGGCCCGTCCTACGCCCGGGTACTTGGTGTCGACCTGTGCACCCACCACGCCAGCCAAGGCGAACAGCGCACAGGCGACGATTGTTTTACGAAACCTGGACATTTTTCACCTCGCCATTTTCCTGGACCAACCATGACTGAATGGCGTTGTTGTGATAGATAGAACGCGTGCCGCGCACAGCACGCAGTTGCTTGTAATTAGGTTGCACAAATCCAGTTTCGTCCATGGCGCGGCTCTGAATGATGGCGGGTTTTCCGTCCCACACCCAGTCCAAGTTGAAGCGTGTCAAGGCTTTGCTGAGCACCGGTGTCTCCAACCGCGCGGTGCGCCAATTGCGACCACCATCCACCGATACATCTACTTTTTTGACCTTGCCACGGCCCGACCAGGCCAGGCCCGTGATGTTGTAGAAACCTTTGTCCAGCAAGACTTGCCCGCCCGACGGCGTGGTGACCACGCTCTTGCATTCCTGAATGCTGGTGTACTGGCGCTCCAGGCCATCCGGTTGCAAATCGATGTAATGCACTGCCTCGTCCTTGGTGGCATAAGGCATGTCGCCCACTTCGATGCGGCGCAGGTACTTGACCCAACTCACCCCTTGCACGCCCGGCACGATCAAACGCAGCGGGTAGCCCTGTTCGGGGCGAAGCATTTCACCGTTTTGCCCGTAGGCCACAAACACTTCGCCGGACTTGATCAGGCTCATGGGAATGGTGCGGGTCATGGAGGAGCCATCAGCACCTTCGGCCAGCACAAACTTGCCGTTCTTGAGGTCTGCCCCGGCCAACTCCAGCAACGTGATCAGCGGCACACCGGTGAACTCACTGCACGACACCATGCCGTGGGTGTACTGGGCGGTAGGCACAGCCACATTGCCCCACTCCACTGCCGTATTGGCGCCGCACTCAATAAAGTGAAAGCGAGAGACCGAAGGCAAACGCATGATCTCGTCCAAAGTGAATACCTTGGGCGACTTGACCATGCCGTTGATCATGAAACGGTGCTTGGACGGATCAATATCCCACCACCCCTGATGGTGGCGCTCAAAGTGCAATCCGCTCGGCGTCACGATGCCAAACAGCGATTGCAGCGGTGCAAACGACACCGAAGCCTGCGTGGTCTGGGTCAGACCCGGACTCTGGCGGCGCTGCACATCCGACTCGTACTTGGAAGGCTTGCCGTAGCTGCCATCTGGCGCCACGCCCTGCCCCAAACCCTTGCTGTGCTCGGGCAAATTCAGAATATTGGTGTCACCGCCCTCGGTCGGCACGGGATTGCTCTGGGCCATGACCGCAGGCACCGCCACCCCTGCAGCAGCAGCGGCAAAGGCACTGCGAATGAAGTCGCGGCGACCATTTTTGGCTTCCGCGAATACGGTTTTGATGCCATCGCGGTTTAAAAAACTTTCAGGGGCTTTGAGAATTCGCCCGGAACTAAATTCTTGTTGCGTCACACAATTTCCTTAGACGATTTCGAAAAATTCTTGATTTATATCATTGCCCGCTAATATAACCTCATTGCTAATTATTGATCTAGGTGTTTTCACCAAGTTGGAAACAGGTCGCCAAAAGACACAAAGTTCTACTTGAACCGGTAGTAATCGCGGTTCAAAACTGCCGCCATTGAGGTCACTTCGTCCGGGAAAAGGGTGAGGTTAAGTTGTGTATTGCACGTCTCAACCATGCTCACCAATGCACTGGGCGAGTTGATGCGACCGGCCGGCCGGTAAATGGCACTGCCATCCCCACCCACGTTTTTCTGATGGCATGTCGCACAATTGTTTTCAGCAAGGAGTCGCTCACCCAGCTTAATGTCAGCCTCCTGAAAAATGGAGGGCGCCTGACTCCATGCCCCCGACATGGTTCCTATGAACATAAGAAATATCAATTTATTTCGCATGCAGAAAGATTACCCAAAACAGTTGAGCAATGCAATCCGGACTTTCCTGAAAAAACCCCATTACCCATATGGGCTACCCAACATAACCCTTCTCGGTGATAGACGCAAAGCGGCTCCTCCACAAAAATTGACGCCTACTGTGGGTAACTTGCCTGCACGCTGTCAACCAACGGAGATAAGACATGGATTTCAACAAAGAATTCGACGCATCAGGCCTGGCCTGCCCCCTGCCTATCGTGAAAACGAAAAAAGCATTGCAAGACATGGCCTCCGGTCAGGTGCTGCGCGTGATCTCTACCGACCCCGGCTCGGTTTGCGACATGGCGGCCTTCGCCGAGCAAACCGGCAATGACCTGCTGGAACAAGGTAGCGAAAACAGCAAATTCGTGTTTTATCTCAAGAAGGCCTAAGCCCTCTCACCCCCACCCGGAGCACTCGCATGGCAACTAAAAAAATGGCGCTGATCGCCACCAAGGGCACGCTGGACATGGCGTACCCGCCGTTCATCCTGGCTTCGACCGCAGCAGCACTGGGCTGGGACGTGCAGATTTTCTTTACCTTCTATGGACTGCAATTGCTGCGCAAGAACCTGGACGGCATCAAGATCAGCCCACTGGCCAACCCGGCCATGCCGATGCCAATTCCCATGCCCGTGATGGTGCAGATGTTGCCCGGCATGGAGTCCATGGCCACCATGATGATGAAAAACAAGATGAAGTCCAAAGGCGTGGCGTCTCTGCAAGAGTTGCGCGACATCTGCCTGGAAGCCGAAGTCAAGTTTGTCGCCTGCCAGATGACAGTCGACCTCTTCGAGTTTGAAACCAGTGAGTTCATCAAGGACGTGGAGTACGGCGGCGCCGCCACGTTCATGAAATTTGCAGGCGAGTCTGACGTCTGCCTTTTCATCTAAAACGCGATGAAAAAACTACTCCTTTGGTGCGTCCTGCTGTGCGGGGCGCAGGTGGCGCTTGCCCTCACTCCCTACCTGATGGCGACCCCCATCCCCCCCGCTGACCTGGCCGTGCAATTGGCGCTGGTTCAGAAAAAACTGCAGGCTGAGGGCTTCACGATCGTTGGCAAACACACGCCCAAAGGCATCGCTGGCCACGCCAGCCTGGTGGCCACCGATCCCGCCGTGCTCGAAGCTGTACGCGGTCTGGGTGGCTCTGCGGTGGTTGCTGCTGGAATTCGCGTGGGGGTGCTCAGTGACGGCACCGTCTCCTACATGAATCCGGACTACTGGTACCGCGCCTACCTACGCGGTCAGTTCAAATCTGCCCAGCCATCTGTCAAATCCGTACAAACGCGACTGACCAAAGCACTGGGCGAAGGCGCCGGTTTTGGCGGTGACGTTCCTGAGGCAGACCTCGCCAACTACCGCTATATGTTTGGCATGGAGCGGTTTGATTCGCCCAACAGCGAGCTCAGTTCCCACGCCAGTTTTGAAGACGCCGTCAAGGCCGTGCAAGACAACCTGACCAACGGGGTTGGTAAGACACAAAAAGTTTATGAAGTGATCCTGCCGGAAAGCAAACAAGCCGTTTTTGGCGTTGCAATGAACGACTCGGCTGACGGCGAGCACGCTTGGGTCAATAAAATTGGCGCCGACCACATGGCGGGCATGCCTTACGAAATATTTATTGTGGGCAACAAGGTCTATGCCTTGTATGCACGCTACCGCATTGCGCTAGCCTGGCCGGCTTTGGGCATGGGCCAGTTCATGGGAATCATCAACACGCCAGAGGCCATCCGGAACACGCTCACACGCGTGGCTGGCGGCACGGCGCAGGGAAAGTAAAAATGACAGACGCCATCAACCCGGCCACGATAGTTATTTGGGGCGGCTTTGGGCTGGCCTTTGTCTTTGGTGCGGTCGCCAACAAGACCAACTTCTGCACCATGGGTGCCATTTCTGATGTAGTCAACATGGACTCCTGGGGCCGCATGCGCATGTGGCTGCTGACCATTGCCGTGGCCATGATCGGCGCCAACCTGCTGCATTACTTCGGGCTGGTTGACCTGAGCAAGTCGGTTTACCAGCGCCCGACACTGGCCTGGTTGTCACTGCTGGTAGGGGGTGGTTTGTTTGGCGTGGGCATGACCATTGCTGCGGGCTGCACCAACAAGAATTTGGTGCGCGTGGGTGGCGGCAGCGTGCGCTCACTGGTGGTGCTGGTGTTCTTGGCGATCTCGTCCTACATGACGCTCAAGGGCTTATTTGGCGCCTGGCGAGTGAACTACCTCGATCCGGTCGTGCTCGACCTTGGCCGCTGGGGCCTGACCAACCAAAGCCTGCCAGCGGTGCTGGCCAAATTGAGTGGGCTACCTGAAAAGACTGCGCTGCTCGCCACCACAGGCGTACTCGGATTCGGCCTCTTGTTGTTCACGTTCATGGACAAACGCTTTCGTAAAAATATTTCGCACGTATTGGGGGCCGTGGTTCTGGGTTTGCTGGTGGTCGCAGCCTGGTACCTCACCGGCAACATCGGCCATGGCGAGAATCCGGAAACGCTGGAAACCGTGTATTTCGCCACCAACACCCGCACGATCGAGTCTCTAAGCTTTGTGGCGCCGACCGCTTTCAGCCTGGAGTTGCTGATGCTGTGGACTGACGCATCCCTGCGGGTGACCTTCGGCATAGCCACTGTGATCGGTGTGGTACTGGGCTCATTCGCCTACGCGCTCAGCACACGCACGTTTCGCTGGGAAGGGTTCGCCTCGTTGGATGACCTGCGTACCCAGTTATTCGGCGCGGTACTGATGGGCTTTGGTGGCGTCACGGCAGTGGGTTGCACGATTGGCCAAGGTTTGTCGGGTGTCTCTACCCTAGCACTGGGCTCCTTCCTTGCGCTGGCGGGCATCGTGGGCGGTGCCGTGGCCACCATGAAATACCAGATCTGGCGCGCCTGAACCCCGGCATGCAACCAT